>WNGR01007575.1_pt1 | contig 11517 bp, 10 predicted proteins | sample 5407581 | NCBI WGS metagenome assembly WNGR01 (sample SAMN13153383, study PRJNA577476) | soil metagenome | isolation source: 80 cm soil or saprolite under Garry oak tree replicate 2 | place: USA:California | collected 2016-06-15
TTGATCATGCGTACCTCGCCGACACCCTCGATGCCCTCGTCGGTGCGCACGACGACGAACGTGAGGTTGCGCCAGGCGGCGCCGAGCACGAGCGGGCGGACCTCGGTGATCTTCATCCTTTGATCCCCGTCGTGACGATCCCGCGGACGATGAACCGCTGCGCGAACGCGAAGAAGGCGATGAGCGGAAGCACGTAGAGGACGACACCGGCCATCGTCACCGTCTGGAGCGGGTTGCCGTGCGGATCGACGTACGCGTTGGCCATGCGCACCGCGAGCGTGGCGTTGTCCTGACGCAGCAGCAGGGCCGGGTAGAGCCAGTCGCCCCACACCCAGAGGAACATGAAGATCGCACTCGCAGCAATCGCCGGTCCCGCATTCGGCAGGTAGATCTGAAGGAAGATGCGGAGGGGCCCCGCCCCATCGACCTCCGCGGCATCGTCAAGCTCGCGCGGGAAGGTCGCGAAGAATTGCCGGAACAGGAAGATCGCGAACGGGCTTCCGGAGAGTCCCCACAGGATCCAGGGCCAGTACGTGTCCGTGAGGCCGAGACGCGCGAACAGCACGAACTGTGGCACGAAGAGGACGAGGTTCGGGACCATCCACGTGGCGATGACGAGCACGAAGAGCTTGTTGTGGCCGGGCGCGCGATGGCGCGCGAAGCCGTACCCAACGAGCGCGCTCACGAAGACCGCGAGCACGGCATAGGTGGTGCTCAGGATGAGCGAGTTCGTCGCGAAGTGGACGAAGTTTGCGAGCTCGACGGCGAGCGCGTAGTTCGCCCACTCGAGCGCCGAGGGGAAGAGCGACGACGCGTATTCGGACTGTCGCTTCAGCGAGGTCACGACGAGCCAGAAGATCGGAAGCGCGAACACGGCCGCAGCGACGACGACCGGCCCGTAGCGAAGGCCTGTCTCGGCGGACGAGATCGGACGGCGGCGGACTGCCACGCTCATGGCTCGACCCCGTAGAAGACCCACCGCCGGCTCGTCCTGAAAAGCAAAAGAGTGAGCACGAGGACGACCGCGAAGAGGAGCCAGAGCAGCGCCGAGCCATATCCGAAGAGCTGCTTGGTGAAGATCTCGATATACGCGTGCACCGCGTAGAGGTAGTTGTCGCGCGGCGGCACCGTCCCCGGGTTGAGTCCGAGGATGCCGGGCGACAGCAGCATCGGCTGCACCAGGATCTGGAGGGCGACGATGATCCCGGTCACGAGGTTGAAGAAGATGACCGGCGTGAGCAGCGGCAGCGTGATGTAGCGCGTGACCTGCGCGCGGCTCGCGCCGTCGATCATCGCTGCCTCGCGATATTCGGCGGGGATTCCCTGGAGTCCCGCGAGGAACACGACCATCCCTCCGCCCGCGGCACCCCAGATCGTCAGGAGCGCGAGCACCGCGGTCGGCTGCTCAACGAGGAGGCGCCAGTTCGTCCCCGCCGAGACCGCTCCTGCCACCGCGTTAACGAGACCGCCGGTCGGGTCCACGAAGATCTTCCAGATCCACACCGCCGCGACGACAGGGATGACGTACGGCAGATAGAAGATCGTCCGGAAGACGTTCGAGAAGCGGATCGGCTGGTTCACCATGAGTGCCAGCGCGAGCTGCAACGCCAGACCGACCGGCACGACAACCGCCATGAGCAGGAGCGTCCGGCCGAGCGCGTACTGCGCATCGCTGTCGCCGAGCGCCCGCGTGTAGTTGTCGGTCCCAACGAAGCGGACGTAATCGAGGTTCAATCCGTCGTAGTTGGTGAACGACATCAGGAACGCGCCGGCAAGCGGGATGGCCGCGAGGAGCACGAATCCCAGCAGCCACGGCGAGATGAGTAGGTAGAACGTCACCGCGCGGCGGAAGCCGCGGCGGCGCCACGCGGTCGTCCGCGGCCAGGCGCGTGGTAGAACGTGCGTTGCCCCGGCCATTTAGCCGCCGATGATGCGCTTGCCGTCCGCGATCGCGGTGTTGACCTCCGCCTCGATGTTCTGAACGAACTTGTCGAAGCTGATCGAGCCCTTGAGCGCGGGCTCGAGGTTCTTCTTCCAGCTCGTCGAGAATGTCTCCTCGCCGATATACGGGTTGAACTGCAGGATGAAGTCGGACTTGCCGAGCTCGGCCTGCAGAACCTTCTGCACCTGTTTCTGAAAAGCCGTTTCCTGCGGCATCTGCGCGTACATCGACTTGAGGCCAGGCACGCCCCATCCGCTCTTCGCGCGATCCTGCGCCGGTTTGCCACCCATGTACTGCTCGAACACGGCCCACGCCGCGTCCGCGTCCTTGGTCTGGGCCGAGATGACCCAGCCGGTCGCAGTCATCGTTGGGTCACGCCGAACACCCGACCACGTCGGCGCCGGAAGGAAGACGGTCTTGCCCTTGGTCTTATCGCTTTCGGCCATCGCGCTGTACCAGTAGCCGTACTGGAGGATCGCGATCTGCCCCTCATTGAAGTCCGCACCCATCCAGTTCGGGCTCGGGTCGATCGGCGTCTGGTTCACGCCGTCCGCGGCGAGGTCGTAGAGATAACGGATCACCTTCGTCGCCTCGGGGTTCGAGGAGATGGCGATCTTCGAGAAGTCGTCGGTATAGAGGGACTGGTTCTTCTCGGCCAGCATGTTCATCGCGGTGCGGTCGATCCATTGGTCGTTATTCGAGTGGACAAAGCCCCAGTAGACGCGCTTTCCAGCGTCCTTCTTGTTCACTTTCTTCGCGAGATCGCGCAGCTCGTCATAGGTCAGGGCGGTCGCGTCGCTCGGCACCTTCACGCCGGCATCGTCGAACGCTTTCGTATAGGCGTAGAGCGTGAAATCAGGCGACCAGTCCTTCACCATCCCGTAGAGGTCGCCCTTTCCGACCTGCTTCCCGTCCCACTTGTAGAAGTTGTTGGCCGGTGCGAGGTCGTCGGGCTTGAGCAGCTTGCTGTTCGCGAAGTACGGCTGGAGGTTCTTCACCATCTTTCGCGAGATGTACTGCGGCACGCCCGCCGCCTGGACCCGGAACACATCCGGAGGGTTCCCTGCGGCGAACATCGCGTAGAGGGTCGTCAGATTGCTCGCAACGACCTCGATCTTCAGCTTCGTTGCGGTCTCGAGCGTCTTACGGTCGTCGTCGTTGAACTCGTTCGGATCGGTCATCACGACGACCTTGCCACTGCCAGTCTTGCTCGGTTGACAGGCCGCCAGGATGGGTGAAGCCGCGGCGGCCGCGGCCAGGGCGCCGGCTCCGATCAGCACCTTGCGGCGTGAGATACCCGACATCAGGCCCTCCTTCCCCACGGCGCATCAGGGCGCCGGGGACCAGATGTGACCGGTAACATAGCCACTTTTTCACAGTTGTCAAGGCCCGCCTGCGGAGGCGAGCGCGTAGAGTTTCGATAGCAGAGCCGGGAGGGTTGCGGGTGAAGGGCGCCACGATCCGGGACGTCGCGCGGCGGGCCCGCGTCTCCCATCAGACCGTCTCCCGGGTCATAAACGGCCAGGAGAACGTTACCGCGGCAACGCGAGAGCGCGTGCTCGACGCGATCCGCGAGCTGGAGTACGTCCCGAGCGCAGTGGCCCGGAGCCTTTCATCCAACCGGACTCACACGCTGGGGATGGTGACGACCGACGTGAGCGACCATTTCTTTTCCGAGGCGGTGGCGGGCGCCGAGGCGGAGGCCCGCAAGCGCGGGTACTTCCTGATCATCGGCAGCATCGAGGAAGGGTCGGAGGACGACGAGCGCACCTACCTCCGGCTCATGCTCGAGCGGCGTGTCGAGGGTCTCATCGTCGCGATGCCCCGCCTGCGGCTCGCGGAAGACGATCTCCTGGCCGACGCGGTCGCGCGGATCCCAACGGTGCTCGTTGCATCGGACATCGAGCTCGCCGGCGCGGACCACGTCGACATCGACAACCGCCGCGGCGGTCAGGAGGCGACCGCGTACCTCGCGGCGCAGAAGCACCGGATCATCGCCACGATCACCGGACCCCTCGACTGGCCCTCAGCGCGGGCGCGCCTCGACGGGTACCGCGATGCCCTGCGCGACGCCGGAATCTCCGCGGACCGCGCGCTGGTCGAGCCATGCGTGGACTGGGGTCTCGACAGCGGACGGCGCGCAGCAGATCGACTGCTCGAGTCGGCGCCTAAGCTCACCGCGATCTTCGCGCAGAGTGACCTCTTGGCACTCGGCGCGATCGCCGCTCTCCGCGCGCGGGGAATGCGTGTGCCTGAGGATGTCTCGGTCGTCGGCTTTGACGACATCCCGGTGTCGAGCGTCTTCGATCCCCCGCTCACGACAGTCCGTCAGCCGATGCGCGAGGTCGGCGAGCTTGCCGCGCGGCTCATCGGCGATCGGGCGGCGTCGGCGCGCAAGACGAAAGGGACGCGCCACACGCTCCGGGCACCGCTCGTGATCCGCGGAAGCGTCGCGCGACTGGACGGAGTGTCGCGCCGCTAGGACCTCTGTTAGAGGGGCTTGTCCCGGAGCCACTGGCAACCCATCGAGCGGCAATCGTGCGGCTGGTACGTCGCGTGGCGCGGGCGCCATAGCAGCATGACCAGGCCGACCGCCGTCAGGACGACGAACGCGAGCACGAAGGCGACCTGGCCTTCAACGGTAAGCATGTCGAGAAGAGCGTTTCCCATTCCCTGCAACCCCTTGCGTGTCTAACGGCCGTCGCTTGCACGGCGCTTCCTCTTCGGCCACTTTAGCGCGGTCCGCGGGGCGCCTCGGTGTCAGGCCGCGGTCAGCGCCCGACGCGTTTGCGTGCGTAGGCTCGTGTGTCTGCGTTCTCGACGAGCGCTTCAGCAGTGCGGCCGTCCATTGGATACGAGGACACGCCCCACGAGCGCGCCGGCATCTTGATCGCGCCGCCGCCGGGAAGCTTCACGTCGGTTGCGTCGAGGATCTCCATCAAACGGATGACCACCTTCTCGGCCTCTTCGCGCGCCGTGTCCGGCATGACGATCGCGAACTCGTCGCCGCCGTACCGGGCCGGCACGTCCTCGGTCCGCACCCGTTCGGTGATGGTCTGCCCGAGCATCCGGAGCACCTCGTTGCCGGCAAGGTGGCCGTAGGTGTCGTTGACCTTCTTGAGCTCGTCGATGTCGAAGAAGGCCACCGCCAACGCTGACTGGCGCCGCTCGGCACGCGCGACCTCCTCCTCGAGGCGGTCGTAGAAATAGCGGTAGTTGTGGATCCCGGTGAGCGCATCGGTGTTCGCCGCGCGCTTCAACCGCTCGTGCAGCTCCGCGACCTCGATCTGGGCCGCGATCTGCGCCCCCACCGTCTCCATGAGCGTCAGGTCCCGCTTGCTGAATGCGGCGACAGCGGGGTGGCTGAGCACGAGCACGCCCACCGCCTGCCCGCGCGAGACGAGCGGCACGATGAGCTCACTCCGGACCCGCGGATCGCCGATATAACGAGGGTCGGCACGCACGTCGTCGACGATCTGGCCCTGTCGGTGCGTGAAGACCCACCCCGAGATGCCGCGGTCGCTCGCCATGCGTGCGGGCGAATCGATCGTCGTCCACGCTCCCGCGACGGCGCGCGACACGAGCTCGTCGGACTGCTGATCGTGCAGGAGGATCGTGAGCGAAGCGCCGGGCACGGCGCGCAGCAGGACGACCAGCGTGCGGTCGAGGAGCTGCTGCAGGTCGAGGATCGTGTGGAACTCCGGGGTGAGCTCGGAGAGGATCGAAAGCTCGCGGCTCGTCGAGGCGACGTCCTCCTCCGCGGCGTGGATGATTCCGCGTGCCTCGACCATCGAGATGAACGCGTTCACGACGGTAGGGTCGTAGTAGGTGCCGGCGAAGCCCTTGATCTCGGCGAGCGCCTGATCCTCGCGGCGCGCCGGTCGGTACGGCCGCTCGGCGAGCATCGACTCGAACGCGATCGCGACGGCGAGGATCCGCGCCGCGAGTGGGATCTGATCGCCGACGAGCGCGTCCGGATACCCGGTGCCGTCCCAGCGCTCGTAGGCGTGGCGGACGATCGGCACGACGCCACGCAGGAAGCGGCTCGACTCGAGGATGCGCGCGCCCAGGAGCGGGTGCTCCTGCATGATCTTTTTCTCTTCGGGCGTGAGCGGGCCCGCCTTCGACAGGATCGCGGCGGGCACGCCGATCTTGCCGAGCGAGTGGAACAGCGAGGCGTAGCGCAGGTCCCGGAGCTCGTGCTCAGTCATGTCGAGACGCTCGCCCACGGCGACCGCGTCCGCCGCGATCTTGCGTTGGTGGTCCTCGCGATAGTGGTCGCGCGCTACGATCGTGGACATGAGCGTCGATACCGTCGAGAGGTACGCCTCGTCGAGCTCGCGGTAGAGCCGGATCGACCGCATCGTCGACGCTCCGACCCCCGCGAGGATGCCGATGAGCTCGCGCTCCTCGTCGGTGAAGACGTGTGGGTCGTGCCAGGTCACGAAGAGAACCCCGATGGTCTGGTCCGCCGAGCGCAAGGGGTGGACGAGAAGCGCCTCGTGGCCGAAACGCTCGAGGAGCTTTCTCGTGGATTCGGGGGCGTCGGAGCGGCGAGCGAACGTCACCGGCTGCCCTGTCTCGAGCACGCGCGAGATAACCGCTGAGGTCTTGGGCAGCGAGAGCACGTCACTTGTCGCCTTTCCTGTAGTGAAGGCGAAGTCCAGCGTGTCCCCGCCCTTGTCGATGTACACGGCAGACACGGAGGGCTTCAGCAGGTCGACGACCGATTCCGCGAGGAGCTTCGTGACGTCGACGAGCTCGGTCTTCTCCGAGATCGCGAGGCCGATGCGATGGAGCTCGAAGAGCCGGCGGGACAGTGTCGCGGTGCGGTCGTACAGGTTCGCTCGCTCCAGGGCGATCGACGCTTCGTTGGCGATCGCGGCGAGAAGCTGCAGGTCGCCCTCGTCGTATGCGGTGAGGCGGCGGCTCTGCGCGGAGATCGCGCCAACGAACCGGTCACGCTGCCGAAGCGGCGCGACGATGATCGACTGCTCGACGGTGGCGCCCCAGGACTCGAGATCCGGCATTCCGAGGCGTCGCGCGTCGCGTTCGACCTCCCTTAATAGGAGCGGGCCGCGCTCGATGGTCGCGCCGACGAGGGTGCCTTCCTTCGGACGCTCGACCGGCTCGAGCTCCTTGCCGCCGTCCATCAGGAACCGGTAGCGCACCGTCGCGCCGTCAGGACTCAGCGTCGCGACGAAGAAGTTGTCGGCGTCCATGACCGCGGCGACCTGGCGGTAGACGTTCCGGAAGACCTCGTTCGGGTCGAGCGACGCGCCGACGGCGTGGCTGACCTCGACGAGCGTGGCGAGGAGGCGCGCGCGGCGCTCCGCGATGAAGCGCGCGCGGATGTCGAGGTAGCCCAGGAGGAAGAGCGGGATCGCCGGCAGCAGGAACCAGGGCTGGATGAGAACGATCTCGATCGTGATGACCGCGGCGAGACCCCAGAGGAGCTGCGCGCGACCGGTGCGGCCGATCCATCCGATGGTCGACTTCGTGAGACGCTCGGTCCCGAGGATGAACTGCAGCGCGATGATCTGGCCGAGGTCGAGCACGACGAGGGCAGTTGCGGCGATCGCGCCGGCGACGATGACCTCGCCGATGGTGCCGGTGATCCGATCGACCATCGACATGATCACGAGCTGGAAAGACATCGCTGCGACCCCGGCGCTGATCGCCTGCGCGGCGGTGTTGCGGAGGATGCGGATGGGCGACTTCCGCGTCACGAGGTCGTTCACGAAGCGGGCAGACCCGGCAACGAGCGCGAGCGTGCCCGGAGGGAGGAGCACGACGCCGGCGAGGACCGCCACCTCCGAGGCGGAGAGCTCGACGTTCGTGGCGATGCGGATCGGCCGGAGCGACAGAAGGACGCAAAGAGCCCAGATATAGAAGGCGACGGTTGGCGGCTCGTCCCCGAGCACGTCCTGAACTCCGAGCGCGACGAACGGAACTGCGACCAGGCAAGTGATCGCGATGAAGAGATATGCACGGGCCGGGATCGGTCTCATCGTCGCCCTTCCAGCATTCCGAAACGTATTACCGGGCGATTTCTGCCAGGAATCAGGCGCCTATCAGTGCGACAGAGTTCAGCGGGTTCTACTTTTTAGGGCTCTCGGAACCACCGAACGACTATCTTCTCCGGCCGATCGACCTGTTGGTCGATCTCCCAACCTGCGCGAACGAGTCGATCGACGTCTTCCTGATATTTGCGAACGTCGGCGTACTCGCGGAGCATCGTTTCGCGCTGGCCGGGGCGTCCGGGTCGCAACTCACTCGGCGCGAGCGCGCCGCCGATCTTCGCCCACAGCGAGGGTCGCCGCTTCGGATCGGCGGGTGTCGTCGGTCGCTTGATCCGTTCGTCGATCGAGTAGCGCTGCGTCGGCAAGTGTGGCCTTGGCGCGGTGGCGGTCGCGGGTTGACCCGCGCTCGCGGGCACGTCTCTCCCGCAAAAGCGACAGAGGATTGCGGCATCCTGGATCTGCTCGGCGCAGTAAGGACAGGCACGCACGGTCGTAAGGCTAGCGCTCATCGCGTCAGCGCGAGCGGAGCCACCTCTCGCCGAGAAGGATCGCGATGAACAAGGCTGCGATGCCGAGGAATTCGCCGAGCCCTCCGCGATCAATGGCGGGCCGGATCACCGCGACGAAAAGGAGCAGCGTCAGGAGCGCCGCCGCGGTCGCCATGAACACCACGCGAGCAGTCAAGCGGACGGCGGCTTCGGCTCGGGCGGCGCGAATTCGTCCTTCTTTCCGCGCATGCGGCGAAGCGCCCAGGCGATCGGGTCGTAGTGCGCGCTCACGACGCGCTCTTTGAGCGGGATGATCGCGTTGTCGGTGATGTGGATGTCCTCGGGGCAAACCTCGGTGCAGCACTTGGTGATGTTGCAGAAACCGAGACCGTGCTTCGCGCGGATGAGATCGACGCGCTCGTTGGCGTCTAGCGGATGCATCTCGAGCGCGGCGAGGCGCACGAAGAACCGCGGGCCGGAGAAGCTCTCCTTGTTCTCCTCGTGGTCGCGGATGACGTGGCAGACATCCTGGCATAGGAAGCACTCGATGCACTTGTGGAATTCCTGCACGCGCTCGACGTCTTCCTGGTACATGCGCCGCTTGCCGTCGGGATCCCTGGGCTTCGGCTTGAACGGCGGGATTGTCTTCGCCTTCTCATAGTTGAACGAGACGTCGGTGACGAGGTCCTTGATCACGGGGAACGTCTTCACCGGCGAGATGGTGATGTGCTCGTCCGGCGCGAACTCGTTCATGCGCGTCATACACATGAGCTTCGGGTGACCGTTCACTTCGGCGCTGCACGAACCGCATTTCCCCGCCTTGCAGTTCCAGCGCACTGCGAGGTCGGGCGCCTTCTCCGCCTGAATGCGGTGCACGACATCGAGCACCACCATGCCCTCGTCGGCCTCGACCTTGTAGGGCATGAAGTCGCCGCCCGAAGCGTCGCCGCGCCAGACCCAGACCTGAACGTCGGGCATCAGTCGTCGCCCGCCGCGACCGCTGTCTTGGCGCCGGTCGCGGCCTCGCCCGTCGGCTTGTCCTCGCCCAGGAGGGCGCTGAGCTCGGCGGGCACCTTCGGGATCGGCTCGGTGGTGATGTTGAGCCTGCCGTCGCGCTTTCGCGTGACGACGTTCTTTGTGCCCCAGTCCGCGTCGGTCTTCGGAAAGTCGTCGCGGGTGTGGCCCCCGCGGCTTTCCTCGCGGAGCAGGGCGCTCCGCGTCACCGCTTCCGAGACTCCGATGAGGTTCTCGAGATCCAGCGCGAGATGCCAACCCGGGTTGTAAACCCGAGAGCCGGTCACGCTGGCTCGGGCCGCACGGGAGCGGAGCCGCTCGAGTCGCGCGAGCGCGTCCTCGAGCTCGTCGCGCCGGCGGATGATCCCGACGAGCTCCTGCATCGTGTCCTGCAGCTCCGAGTGGATCTTGTACGGGTTTTCGTCGCCGCCTTTTTCGAACGGCGCCTCCATCCGCTGCGCGTACGCGCTCACCTGCGCGTCGTCGATCTTTGGCGCGCGCGCGTGTTTGCTGTACTCGGCCGCGGCTTCGCCGGCGCGGCGTCCGAAGACGAGGAGGTCTGACAGCGAGTTGCCCCCGAGACGGTTGGCGCCGTGCATGCCCGCCGCGACCTCGCCCGCGGCATAGAGTCCCGGCACCGTCGCGGCCTCCGTGTCGGGGTCGACGCGGATCCCGCCCATGATGTAGTGGAGCGTCGGACCGATCTCCATCTGCTGCTTGGTGATATCGACGTCGGCCAGCTCCTTGAACTGGTGGTACATCGAGGGAAGACGGCGCTTGATGTAATCGGCGGAACGGCGCGTCGCGATGTCGAGGAAGACGCCACCGTGCTCGGTGCCGCGTCCCGCCTTCACCTCGGAGTTGATCGCCCGCGCGACCTCGTCGCGGGGCAGCAGGTCGGGCGTTCGGCGGTTGTTCTTCTTGTCCTCGTACCACGCGTCCGCTTCCTTCTCGGTGTCGGCGGTCTCCGCACGGAAGAACGCGGGGATGTACTTGAACATGAAGCGATCGCCGGACTTGTTGCGGAGCGTTCCGCCGTCGCCGCGAACGCCCTCGGTGACGAGAAGGCCGCGGACCGACGGCGGCCAGACCATGCCGGTGGGATGGAATTGGGTCATCTCCATGTCGATGAGGTCGGCGCCGGCCTCGAGCGCCATGGCGATCCCGTCGCCGGTGTACTCCCACGAGTTCGACGTGACCCGCCAGGCCTTGCCCACTCCGCCCGTCGCGAGCACGACGGCCTTCGCGCCGAACGCGATGAGCTTGCCGGACTGGCGCCAGTAGCCCATCGCGCCGGTCACGCGCTCACCATCGGTGAGGAGGTGGCGGAGCGTGCATTCCATGAAGACATCGATGCCCTTCGCCACGGCCGCGTCCTGCAGCGTGCGGATCATCTCGAGGCCGGTGCGGTCGCCCACATGCGCCAGTCGCGCATAGCGATGCCCGCCGAAATCGCGCTGCAGGATGAGGCCGTCCTTCGTGCGATCGAACAGCGCGCCCCACTCCTCGAGCTCGAGGACGCGGTCCGGCGCTTCCTGCGCGTGCAGCTGCGCCATTCGCCAGTTGTTCAGGAGCTTCCCGCCACGCATGGTGTCGCGGAAGTGGACTTTCCAGTTGTCCTCGGGCCACACGTTGCCGAGCGCCGCGGCGATGCCGCCCTCGGCCATGACCGTGTGCGCCTTGCCGAGGAGCGACTTGCACACGATCGCGGTCTTCGCGCCGCGCGCGTCTGCCTCGATCGCGGCGCGCAGCCCCGCGCCGCCAGCGCCGATGACGACCACGTCATAGTCGTGGCGCTCGATATCCGCCACTAAAACACGATCCTCGGGTCGTGCAGCACGCCCATCGCAAGGAGGCGGATGTAGGCGTCGGTGCTTCCGACGACGAGAAGGCTCGCCCACGCCCAGCGCGCGTGCCGCGCGTTCAAGGCATTAGCCCAGCTCCACAGGCGGAAGCGCAGCGACTTGCCGTGGAAGCTATCGAGGTACCCGCCGACGAGATAGCGCAGCGAGTGGCAGCTCGCCGAGTACCCCGACAGGAGGATCACGTT
>WNGR01007576.1_pt1 | contig 11515 bp, 13 predicted proteins | sample 5407581 | NCBI WGS metagenome assembly WNGR01 (sample SAMN13153383, study PRJNA577476) | soil metagenome | isolation source: 80 cm soil or saprolite under Garry oak tree replicate 2 | place: USA:California | collected 2016-06-15
TATCAACTTGAACACAACTACCAGTTCTTCCTCTTTATGACCCCAGACAGAAAACTGACCGCTCCGCTTTATGTCCCTCAGTTCACTGCTGCCAACTATGGTAGCTTCTTCTTAGCAGGTCAGCGCTGTACGCGCCTTCTAGTCGTCGAAGAACCCTCTGACTTCACTCCTAAGGGGCACTATGTGCGACGTATGTTCGTTTCACAGATTCGGAAGAGACAGTCTATTTTCATGGTCTTTGTTTCCGAAAGGATAACGCATGGCGCCATGACCCGTATGCACGTCTTTTTCGGTCTAACCCCTCCGCCTCTTACCTAGCATTTCGCAGCCATAGACGTCGTTAAGACGCGCATCCAAATAGACCCTGCGCTTGCGCGCCACAGCCTGCTTTCAGGAGGTCGTCTCATTGTGGCGAAAGAGGGCCCCTCTGCTCTCTTGACTGGATTTGGGCCTACCGCAGTAGGCTATTTCGTGCAAGGCGGAGGAAAATTTGCTGGTTATGAGTTTTGGAAAAGGCAATTTGTGGCTTTTGCTGGTGACCAGGAGACGGCGGTCAGGTATCGTACGGCGATATATCTTGGCGCCGCGAGTGTTGGAGAGTTCGTCCCATGTTTACCTTTATCTCGTCGCGAATCCTCGTGCTGATCTTCCAGCTACTCGCGCACAGATTCTTTGCAGACATCTTCTTGACGCCACTTGAAGCCACGCGTATCCGCATGGTCTCGCAGCGAGACTACGCAACTGGGTTAGCCTCTGGTTTCACGCGTCTTCTGCGTGAAGGTGGCGTGCGCGATCTCTACGCTGGCTTCATTCCGATCATCTTCAAGTGAGCACCCACCTTACCCAGGCTTTTGCACTAGTTTATAATGCACATCCTGCATCCAGGCAGATCCCATACGCGATCGGTCAGTTTACCGTCAATGAGTTGTGCCATGAGGTCGCGTTCCGGACTATGTCCAAGGAGACACGTGCCAAGCTCTCACCGACGTCCAGACTATCCGTCTCACTCGGCAGTGGCGTCATCGCAGGCTTTGCCGCTGCAATCCTCTCACAACCTGCAGATACCTTGCTGTCACAGATAAATAAGGGTCATGGGCCGAAGGGCACGATGCTCTATCGCTTCGGTGTTCTTGCTAGGCAGATTGGGTTCAAGGGTTTATTTGCAGGTCTTGGCCCGCGTATGGTGATGACAGCGGGCCTTGTGTCTGGCCAGTTTCTGATATATGGAGCTATCAAGGACGGTGCGCGTTTTCTCGAGATCTTTTCCAGTGTATATTTACAGATCATTACGCAATCGGACAGCGATGGGTGCTCCACCAGGCGTGGAGATCCACAAGGCGTCGATAAAGTACTAGACCTCAGTAATTACGTGACGATCACGCAACGATAGTTTCGAATATGGGCTTGACTCTTGATGCAGAGAATTGATGCCACGATGATTCTTTATGAACATGTGTTTGCCCGCCTGTATCCGCATTCGCCAGCTTGCGTTTCCGTGCAAGAACACGCCCCGGTTGTTCATTCCTCGCCAGATCGGCCCAACACTTGTGCTAGCCTTGCTCTGACGTCTTCTAACGACGCTTCCTGAGTTCCCAAGTTCCACTCGAGAAACCGTTGGCACACCGCCGATGCGAGATCCATGTCTAGTTGATCTTCCTCGGATATTGCTTCGTCCAGAAGCCTCGGAAGCTCGTGTGTGGAGAGCAGCTCGCTGTTTGCCAGGAGTATGAGCAGATCGGCATCAGATTACCTTGACGTCCTAAAGAGGAAAACGTACGTCACGTATTGAGCGCGCTGTACGACGTGGGCTGGTACACCGAATAGCTCCGCACAGCGTGCTGCATGCGATTCGAGCGAAAGTCCATTTACGGCCCTACCACACCGCGTCAGCTATTACCCTTAAATAACAGGGCACATACCTGTAGAGATAAGTTATACTCTCGCCTTTGATCACTCCGGGCGAACTGCCGTTGATGATCTCGCCCGTCCGCGTCGTAAACATAACCTCCATATGAACGAACGTTACGGGTAATTTCTGAGGCTCGAGCAACCCTGTGGAGAAAAGCTCGTGGAAGTGCGTCGTTGCTATTACTTTCGGGCAATCGGAACCGCGCGCAAGTAGGTGTTGCAAGACTCCAGCAAAGAGGCCCGCACCATCTGCTCAGAGTTATGCCAAGACATACAACGGAAAGATAGGGGTGAAGAGTAAGGGGTAAACGGGTTGTTTACTAAATCAAGTCTGGGCTGAAGGAGACACGAGCCTGCAGCAGCTGTTCCTTTCCCGAACTCGTCTAGCAAAATGAGAGAGCGCGGAGTGGCGTTCCGTAGTGCCAGAGACACCTGGTTGAGATCGATCATAAACGCCGATTGCACCTAAGAGTGTGGGCAGAGTGGCGGGTTGCGACAACCGAGGAGTCAACAGATGTCCACGTTTGAAAGTCATTTGGGTTACTTTTGAGACCGACTCCCGGGTTTGAACGCGGGTGAAAACTGGACATCTGAATAAGAAAAAAAAAAGGGGGGGGACGCCGCAGTCAATCCCAAAAACCACGCACTCTTATCTACGATGCCGAGCGTCGCGGACTCGGCGGGGACGAAACTGGCCAAATGAGTCATCCGGAAGCAGCAACCTATATAACTTACCAGCCAATCTGGGAGCATCTCCTCAGCTGAGGGGGATAGAAGGGGGAACCAAAGACCTACTTGTGCCATTAGTTGTATCAGCGCGATCTTTTAAACGCCAAGTTCGCAATCGGGCCCTAAAAAATTTTCAGGAACGAATGAACGCACCTGCTTGAGGTAGACGCTCTACGCCACAACATTCAGGTGCTTTTCTGGCCAGAACACATGCACTCTCACTTTTCCGCATGCATTTGCGCCTGTGCATATGAGCACGCTATTCCCCAGTGTGCTTCCTTCCGACATGAGGTCGTCTTCTACACCGCGAACATCCGGGTACGAGTCAATCCCCGCTCCACCGACGAGGAAAACGTCATTTGGCACAAATGTGTCCACGGTCTGCTCTTGTAGTGGGTGCCTATGGAAGTAGGGGTCATGTCACAATAACAACCTGGCGAGCAATTGGGAACAGTTCGCACCGGCCCTGCTGGATTTTGATCACATTTTGATCGCTCATTCGAGGCCTTCTATAATTATACAGGCTCGTGGCTTCCGCAAAGCAGAGGAGGCAGTCAAGCTCAGCACAAATATCGCATGCATCGCTAATCGCTTCCGCAAATGGAAGGACACTTTCCGCGAGTTCCTGTATTATTTCCAGCTCCCGGTCTTTCACGTTCTTTGAGCCTGTCTAATCTTAAAATTGTGAAACATACCGATAATCAAAGGATAGAGATCTCCCAGGTGCTTGTCTAAGTCTTTGGCAGGTTTAGAAGCAAATACGGTGCGCTTGATTAAGCGAAACTTGCCATGCATCTTGTCATTTTTGAAATAAACGTGCGATCTAATAGAAGTCGATGTGGCTCATATGTCGTTTCAAGGGACAAGCATACTGACTCGGATGAAAACTGTACGAATGAACGCAATATAGAGCCCTCAATTTTATCGGAATGAAATAATATACCTGGAATGTCCAGCCATCAAGGACTTCTATGCCATCTCCGCTTCTCCATTCTTCAAGCATGGGGACGCAGACGAGGAAACCTGTCACCTATGGGAAACACCAAGAAAACATAATGGAAAAAAATGACCCTCACCTAACTGAGGAAAGTACACGACGTTGAGAGACGTCGCGTAATCCTGTGGGACCGTGGGGCTTATACCCTCCGCAACTTTCAACTGTGCCGCATTAGCCCAATATTGGAAAGAAATTTTAGTCGGCCGATGGCGATTCACTCACCAGGACGGCATCCACGCCGTTGTACAAATGCTTGCGATTGTCTAATTCTTCATCGATGTGTGGGCGGACGCAGACACGTTGCAACAACGTCGACTCTTCCCAGTCAATCTGCATGTGATCGTATGGTGGCAGCCGAGATACAATCGGGGATACACATACAGTTTTGTTTATCGCACCACCAACTTCTCTGAATGCTGCAATATCCAGGGCGGTGATCAGCTGTCAGGTGGATTAGTTAACATGGAAGTGTCGGGTGCGCGGTGCACACGCCTTCTTTACTATATCAACGTCTCTACCCATACTGAGCTCCCCAAGCTTATCTCGAAGCATTGCAGTGTGGAAAGTGAACTTTCCCGGTCTGTGAGTATACGACTCGCCCATCCGGGGTTAACTCTCACCTTCACAAGTCCTTGCCAGTCCGTGAGGACGGCTTTACCTGCCCTCAAGGTTGCAAGAACCCGTGGAACATTCTTAATTCCATTTAGTTGCCCGTGCATTACGTTTACGATGTCGATATTTTCCGGGCGGGTGAAACACTCTACAGCATCGTGGCGGGAATTTATGACTTCAAGGGAGAGCGAGGGCCTGAGGAGCCACATCCGAAGCAGAGAACGCCCCAGTGTTGTCCTTGTGGTGTCCAGCATGCCTGGAAATCTTGTCAACAAAAATCCGTAGGGGACGGCGTTTGGGGGCAGAACTCGAACCGAACAACGATAGTCCCTCTTTGGTCTTATTCGAGTGGATCGACGCATGACTTTCGTTTTCGAACACTTGCAAGGAACTTTAAGGCATTAAGACGTCAGAAATAGTTTAACGCGGATGAGGGCTAAGGCCGTCTCACAACAGAGCATCACCATTGATCTGCATGGTTTTGTCCCTAGATAGAGGACGTGCATGAGAGTCAAAGTTTAGAAAGAGTATAATCGTACAAAGACAGGTTCGCTATCCCGCGGACATCTAGTCCACTGATGCCCTCAGGTTCCAAGTCACCCAGCGCTTGTTCTCTAATGAGGTAGTCGAGCAAAGCGCCAATCGAACCCAGCTAAGGGATGACAGTTCTGACAAACTTGGCCACGGAAAGGAAAAGTCCCATGTGACCCACCGCAAATGGGGAAACATCCAGTGCAGCGAAGTTGGAAATACGGACGGAAGCGTTCCACCGTTTCAGGGTAGGATTACCCTTGGCGCTGCGCCTCCGTTGCATAAATTCGTACGCGTTCCTCGGCTCGGCCGATGCATCTGGGTCAGGAGGGTCAATGGTTTCTTCAGGGAGATCGGAGAGCAATCCCAGAGAAAGGACACTGTTGCGCCCTCTCTCTGGTCTGAAATCCTTCTGTGGGCGTATCTGAAAGAAGCCCCCTGAGGCAGCCACTGGAATGAAGGGTGAATGCTAGGGCGCATACATGACACTTCTTGAGAAAAATCCGTACTCGAGTCGCCACACAAATCGATGAATTTGTCATCAGCTTTGGAGCTGGCGAGGAATACGTCGGGCGAAACCTGATCCAGGACTATGGCACCATCCAATTGAGATTGTCAGAAACCAAAGATCCTTAATAGGACTGACGTGTCCTAGTAACATCGAACTGAGTGGTCTCTTGCGTGTCTTCAAGCACGTAAATTAGAAAATCCACGGGGTTGTAGTACGCGCAGCCAATCCGTCCACTTCAAAGGAGCCCGTAAGACCAAGCATGAGCGCATATATACGTATCTTTGCCTTACGCCGAAGACGTAGCGGCTAAACAAATCTGCGTCGAGTTGGTGCCGCGTGGGTGTCAAGTGACGAGTGGTGCTAATATGTATAGACAGAAGGACCCACTTTAGCGTCGTAGCCACTCCCTTCCGAATTACCTTCTTTGACACCTTCCATGACGTTGTCTGAATTCCAGCGCACTTTTTTCCTGCTTCTCTCATCAAGGTCTGGAATGTCGTCGTCTGTGCACAAAGGGGGTTGACGGTCTATGCTGGCTCGAGACATGGGAGAGTCAGGAGTGACAGCCAAGGTCTGGATCACGGATGACGCGACACGACAGATTACCCAGATACCACGTGCGCGTCAGGCGCCACGCCACTTACCCACACCTGGGCGGCGGTAACGGTGAGCGCAAGTCAGCCCGCTGACATGTACTCGCCATATCTTGAACTCAAACGCCGACAAGGGAGATAGAGGGCGCCGGCGGCCGGTAGCACAAAGAACGGATAGAAAGCCTACGAAGCCCAATTTCTTCGACTAGGAAACTGATGACATTCGAACGCAGAAAGATACGTGCACAACAGGGTGCCCCCAAATCCACTCTGAGTTCAGCTTACTTCCTAGCCTTGAGCAACTCCTTTGTGGTGTCATCGTTCACTACTAGAAAAAATGATAAAGACTGTAAGCTTCAGATTACTTGTCATTATACAAACTCACCATTCAAGAGGAGGGATTGCGAGTCCAACATGACCTTATTCCCAGAATCAGAGAGCAATGTTGCGATGTCGCGGGCTGCCTCCAGTCTCCGTAATTGCAGGAATCCCTTGTTATTCCGCATCGCCTCCCCAATCAGCTCAGCGCTCCGCGCCTCACCCTGCGCCCGCACAATAATGGACTGGGGAGGGGGCAATCAACACGACAGCGTGTCAATAAAATGACAGATAAATACCTGCTTCTCTTGAATGGCCTGATCCACAAGGAAGGCTGCTCGAAGAGCGGTTTGTTGCGCAATCTGAAGTACATATTGAGTTGCGCTCCTAAATGGGACGAGGCGCGTGCCCGTACCTGCTTCGCTTCGACCGCATGTGTGAACTCAGGGGAAAACGCGACATGAGTGATCGATACGTCGTCCAAAACGAGATTGAATCGGAGCGCGCGGCTTGTGAGGTTCTCCCGCACGAGTCGCGAGACCTGCATCGCAGTATTCAGCTATCGCGGAAAGTTCCTTGGATACCCTGAGTACGAGTCACCATTTCACGTTGCGTGATGAGTTGACTGGCATTGAACTGTGCCACTACGCTTTTCAAGACTTCATTCACTATGGAAGGCAGAACGCGCTCGTCGAAATCCTGGCCAAGTTCGCGGTATATCGTGGGAAGCGCCTGAGGTGATGGCCGAGACAATACACGGCAAGTAATATTGACCATTTGCAGGTCTAAGGTATTCTGAGTTTCTGACGCCCAGTGGAGAGGACCACGGGTCACCTTTTGTGCCTGTAAGGCTTGCGATACTCCTTGGTTTCGCACGGATGTCGAAGACGATGGGTGTCTCCAACCATGGAATCTGAAGTGGGACGAAATTATACCCTGGTAGAGACCCAAAAGGTGGAGAAAATATGTACCCTGAGGTGAGTGCCTTCTCCATACACGCTCTCTGTCACTCCGTGGAGCCTACAAACTCTCATCAGAAACCGTGGTGCGAAACAAAGCACGCGTACCTGGTATATTTAATAGCGCGATGACCTCCGTCGACTGCATTTAGACCCACTTAACCTACTGCTAAAGATAAAGACTCGAGAGGGTTGCCCACCGTTGAACAAGCTTGCGTTGAGTGCTACACCCCCAGCCACGAGGGCAACCACCAAGCCAGCTCCTGCAAATAGACCCCGCGGTGAGCCTCCTGGGAAGCCCCCACCACCTTGACTCGCGCGCTGGAGTTGCTGGGCAAGCCTCCGGAATGCCTCTTGTTGGTTGTTCATGGATGCAGAGGGGTTGTGTTGACGCGGACGCGACTCGCAGCGGCAGGCCCACTTCCGGGGTCCCTGAACATGGCGGCGATTGCCGCACCACGTGCCACTCATCTCTAAAACCTCGATTTTCCCCTCATTCAGTGCCAACACAGACAACTAACTTACTAGTCGGGGTGTCCCGCCGTCCATGCTATCAGGCCAAAGTTCCATTCTTTTGCATCGTTGTAAACATGACTAGTCTCGCTGTTACTTTGAGTGGTATGGTATGTCATGCTAAATCTTATCTCAACCCCATGCAAGCTGCTTGACTTTTCGGTGTTTCGTAGCTCGGATGGATTTCTATCGCAACATGGTACGAGACATACATCTTGTGTTTCTTGTGGATTAGACTTGATTTCTTGTCCCGCAGGGTCGTCGTATACTCCCCGCAGATTTATGAAAATTTCTCCCTCAAGTCGGGGGAGGGCCTTAGCATCGCCTTCGTCGTGATCTGGCTTGCTGGTGACCTGTGCAACCTTGCAGGGGCATGGATTGCTGGTCTTTTGCCAACAATGATTATTCTCGCTGGATACGTGCGTCCCTTCCCTTTCGTGACCCGTTGGCGTCTAAAGTTAAAAGTTTCTCGACGTCTTACCTGGCAGTATACCCTTTGCGATACCGCCCTTCTCATCCAAATTTACTATTATAGGTGGCTGAACACGGGCACGCTGGCGCGCCCACAGGCGCATCATGTTCAAGATACGGGAGAAGCAACGCCACTACTTTCTTCGAGTAATGGTGCACATGAATCCGAAAAGAAACGTTCCTTGAAACGCCACGTATTGGAATACGTCGGCATGATTCTTTGCCTCGTTGGAGCCGGCATAGTGGCCTGGGCCATCAGTCAAAGAGTTCAGGGGGTAGGTGATGATGAGGAGCCGCGGCCCGAAGAGGTTGTGGAGTGGAAGAGTCAACTCATGGGGTATTGCAGCGCGATGTTGTACTGTGAGCGTCTCTTCGCAGTTCTAGCTGGATTTTGGTACTCATGGGCCTTCCTGAAGTGGGTTCACGAATACCCCAAATATGTGAGTCATTGGCGCAACGCCGAGAATGGATTACGGCTGAGACGTGATCAGTAAAAAACTTTGACACCAAGTGTCGTGGCCTTTCCCCTGGATTGTTTATCTTTGGGATCATGGGAAACCTGACGTATGCATTATCCATCTGTGTGTCATCAATGGAGATGGAACATTTGATCGCGAATGCGAGTTGGTTGGCAGGTAAGAGGATGTATTGTTGTCCAGGCGGGGAAGGCTAAACACGCTGTGTATACGTAGGGAGCACGTTGACGGTGTTACTTGATGTATTCGTGAGTGAACTGTTTCAGGTTGTTGAGGAGAGAGAACTGAGAGAGTGGCCAGGTGCTCGGACAATTTGTTTACTATAGAAGGAAAGGAGCGATTGGGCTGGAGGTGTAGATGTGGACGTACCATAGGACAGGCGGATGTAGCCGGTAGATGATGTGAAGAATATGAAAAGGCAAGAAGGAGCCGTGAACGCTATCGAACCTTGTTTCTAATCTGCCTCGTTGCCCTCCTCGTGTCCCTCGTGTCCCGTCCAATTTACCCCGACTGCCCACGTTGCAGGTCACTCCTCGCGCGCTTACTCTTCTTTGCAGTCTGCCGCCGCCCGAACCTGGGCACGCTGTTGGCCTCGTGCGTGTCATAATCACTGCACGCAGGATGCCATTCACGAGTTTGTATCATCGTGAGATATCCCTCCTCTTAAAACCCTTCCGCCCGCCATCCCTTCTCCGATGAAAATCTCTCCTACAAATATGTCCGCCCCCGTCGCTCTTTGAGGCCCACATCGCATACCTCTCCTCGTTTCAGCTAGACCCATCTCCGCTCATCCAGTCCCCTCCCCCATATCAAGCCAGTTGCGTTTCAGAGCCACACCCTTGACCACCGTGCACCCCCTCCATCGCTCTTCGTCCTTTCAATTCTCACTCCTCCGTCATGCCTCGCTCGCCCTTAATTTATCCCCCATATTCCTCGACCGTGGATGCCGCCTTTGCCTCTGCATCCAGGGAAGACCTAGCGCCTGTGACGTCTAAGGTCTCGGCATCTCATCCAACTCCGATCGACCCAATCTCCCTATCCCTTCATCCACCTCGCCGGATGAGGGTCCCGCCGGATTTCTTCACCCGGCCAGCGGGCACGGCGACCGTGTCGCTGGGCAGAGGGTCCGGTGCGGCTGTCGCACGTAATCTCGCTTCCTACAATACCCAGGTCCCCCAACCGGGCCATACGCGTGTCAGCAGTGCTCCGGAGACGTCCATCCCGGATCTTCGTGAAGCACTTTCCAGCCTCGAGTCCAAGATGGCTTCCCTCATGAGCGAGCGCGAGCGGCTCGAAAAAAGCCTTGAACAGGCCGTGCGCCTCCAGGCTCCTATCCAGCGTCTTCCAAGCGAGCTGCTGGCGTCTATTTTTACCATTGGCGTGCTCGGTGATGACGAAGAAGACACTCTTATGCTGTCCAATGTCATGCTGGTATGTCGGTATTGGGCTGATGTCGCGATGAATAACCCCGTCCTCTGGTCGCGTGTTGTGGTGAGCGATCACGTCTCCCTGGACAAGGCAAGGCGGCGATTGGCACGCTCAAAGTCGGTGCCCCTTCACGTCGACATCAATTTTAGCCCGCAAATGGACGGCAGAGGTGGCACCACAGAAACGATTATCCATGCCATGGATATTTTGTACCCCTCCATATGGCGTTGGAAATCTTTCCAGTTGTCAGTCCCCACCCGACCTCAGGCGCACGCGGCGTTGTCACGTTGCAAGGACAAGGCACCGATGCTCGAGGTCCTACAGGTCCGCGTGTTCAATTCCATGCAAGATGACCACTACGCCCCTCCCCCTCTTCCTCTGTTCGATGGACACTTCCCCCGGCTGGCAGTGTGCTCCTTCAACTCGTTTAACTTTGGATGGGATGTTAGCATGGTTCGCGCCTTGCGGGTTTTGGAGCTTGGCGGTTATTGGAACAATTACGCGCCAGCGGTGGACGTGATTCTTGACATCCTGCGTGCTTCCCCACAATTGGAAGAGCTCTCTTTGCGGAACATGTCAGATGTTGAGCCGGAGACGTGTACGATGTACGAGCATGACTCACACCTCGACAAACGGCTCCCGTCGCACATGATCCAGCTACCGCGGCTCGTAAAAATGACGTTTCACTATTCGGGCATTCAGCGTACGCGGACTATTCTTAGTCAAATCGCCTTTCCGGCACTCGAGAAGGTCGCGTTGTGCTACATGGACAACGTGACTTCCTTGCTGAATCACCTGAAGCGCCAATCACTGACGTCGCTGCCACTACGACACTTGAGAATCGAGGCATCCTTTTTTGGAGAGCTCGAGTTGGTTAAGCTTCTGAGTCGGACGTCCTCGCTGACGACACTTGAACTCGTGGACGTGGAGGATGCTTCCTCCAGTCTGATAAGGGTATGTCATTAACCCTTTGCGAATAACGTTTATTTGGTTCTAATACTCCCACTTTCTACAGAGTCTTTCTGCTCCCACTGCGACTACTACGTGGATCTGCCCCAAGCTGGAGACGCTGAGCCTCGAGGGGTGCACGACGCTGGACTGGGACGCCCTCAGAACCTTCGTCGAGTCGCGTTTACCCGCTCATGTCCGCGCGTACCCGCGGCAGGCCGTGCCTCCGATGCTGACCCTTCCGGCACCGGCATCCTATTCTGCCCTGACCCTGCGCCAGCCCCATCCGACCCACGCACTTACGCAACCGACATCGCATGGGCGCTCACATTCTGTTCCGCCCAACGCATCAAGCTACTCGTGGCCTCTGCGCCTCAAAGACCTAGACCTTACTCGCTGTCACCAGATCGGCAAGGAGATGGTGCAGTGGTTGAGGCTGTACGTCGATGAGGTCAAGTGCGAGACATCGCGTGGGTCGTGGCAAGAGTCCTGACTCGTCGGTCCGTTTCCCTTTGCCGAAA
>WNGR01041015.1_pt1 | contig 11515 bp, 15 predicted proteins | sample 5407581 | NCBI WGS metagenome assembly WNGR01 (sample SAMN13153383, study PRJNA577476) | soil metagenome | isolation source: 80 cm soil or saprolite under Garry oak tree replicate 2 | place: USA:California | collected 2016-06-15
GGCAGCGCGCGGCTGATCGCGGCAAGCAAGGCGCGGTCGGCAGGCTCCAGCTTGGGTCGTGGAACCTGGCGGCGGAGCACGGCGAGCTGCTGGCGCAGCACCAGGATCTCCAGGTCCTTGGCGGCGTCGCCACGGGCGAGCAGCGCGAGGAGCTGGACGGAGCGGCACAACGTGAGGTAGGCGAGTTTCGGCAGCACCAAGTGGCCCCTGTCGTGGGATAGCTGCATCACAGTACCGAGTCGCGCGTTGATGCGAACTCGCAGCTCATAGGTGGCGTCTGGGTTTCTGCACCCCACGCGCCTGTGGCGGCGGAGGCGGCGGCACCAGCGCCTCCAAGGCCACATCCGCCAGGGGTCCCATCAAGATCTGGTATTCCAACAACGCCGACGAGGTGAAGTGGGGCAAGCAGGTGGTCGCCGCCTGGAACGGCTCCCACCCGAGCGGGCAGGTGAGCGCCGAGGAGATCCCGGCCGGCAAGAGCTCCGAGGAGGTCATCGGCGCCTCGATCACCGCCGGCAACACCCCCTGCCTGGTCTTCAACACCGCGCCGGCCGCGGTGCCCCAGTTCCAGAAGCAGGGCGGGCTGGTCGCGCTCGACTCCTTCAGCGACGGAGTCTCCTACATCCAGCAGCGGACCGGGCCGCGAGCCGACCAGTACAAGTCGCCGGACGGCAGGTTCTACCAGATGCCGTGGAAGACCAACCCGGTGATGATCTTCTACAACAAGCAGGCGTTCCAGAAGGCGGGCATCAACACCGCCAACCCTCCGCTCAAGACCTACAGCGAGTTCCTGCAGACGGCCAAGACGGTGGTCGCAAAAGGCGGCGTCAAGGCGGCCATCTGGCCGGCGCCGTCCAGCGAGTTCTTCCAGCCCTGGTTCGACTTCTACCCGCTGTTCATCGCCCAGACCGGCAAGCAGCTGGTGGCGGACGGCCAGCCCCAGTTCAACAACCCGGACGGGGTGGCCGTGGGCAGCTTCTGGAAGCAGCTCTACGACCAGAAGCTCGCCCCCAGGGAGCTCTACAACGGTGACGCCTTCGGTGACCAGAAGGCGGCCATGGCGATCGTCGGGCCGCTGCTGTTCCCGGAGCCGGTGCGCCCCGGACGGCCGCCCGGCCTACGCCATGCTGCACCGGCCCACCTGGGACCTGTCATGGGTCAGCCCGGACGCCGGCGAGCCGCTGCCCGCCGGGGTCCACGACCCGCGGCCAGGGATCTGGGTATCTTTCGCCCCGGTCGAGGAGGTCGCCCGGGACCCGCGGGCGCTGGCGCATTTCACCCAGCACCGGCCGGTCTGCGAGGTCCAGGCGCTGGAAGTGGCACGCGGCGAGCACGGAGCAGTCGACACGGCGATCGCCGCGACACTGCATCCCGGTGGCGCCACGGCCACCTACACCCACATCTTCACCCACCCAGAACAGGCCGAGTATCAGCAGACCATGCTGGACTGGGGTTTCGCGCACGCGGTCGTCTCCGGCTGGATCGCGATCCAGCTCCACCTGGAGGCCTGGGCCGACCCAGCCGGTACCGCGCTTCTCCGCAACCTCCGGGACCGAGCCGACGAGCTGCTCGAGGTACCAGGCTTCCGGAGGTCGGGCCAGGAACGGATCGCGGTCCAGGCCGTCCGCGTCGACGGCCGACCCGAGCTCTGGCACGGCAGCGCTGAGGCGCGCCCCGTCAGCCACCACATCCGCCTACACGCCACCCTCGGGCACACGGCCGCCAAAGAGCACGTCTACCGCCAGAGCGTCCGCGCCGGCATCGCCGACCTGGCCGCCGCGGTGCGCACGGACCGCGAGCCGCTCGTCACCACGAATGAAGCATGGGAAAGCCTTGCCACCGCGGTCGCCGCCCGCCAGGCCGCCCAGTCCGGACAGCGAGTGTCACCGCCCACCCTTCCTAGCCTAGCCCAAGCGAGCTCGACAGCCGCCCGCGCCCCTCCCGAACCAGGCCAGGCCCATGAGCCAGCCGAGCCAGCACCCGGCCGCCCCTCAAGCCAGCCACAGGGCTGACCAGACCGTTCCGCTTTGGTTGGCCCCGCGGAGAGGTGCCTCACCCCGGTGTGCCGGACTGCTGCGGGATGATCCGCTGCCATGGTGTCCCCAGCCGGCGCAGCAGCCAGCGGTCCAGGCCGACCCAGCCCGCGTTGCGCCACGCCAGGACCAACAGCAGCCCCGCGATGATGAACGCCGGGTTGACCCCGGCCGACCCCGAGAACACGAAGCTGAAGTTCAGCACCAGTCCCAGGAACGCGGCGATCCCAGTGAATAGCCTCAGCACCAGCGCCACGCCGATCGCGAACTCGCCGACCACCACCAGCTTGGCCATCCAACCCGCATTGCTGGGCACCCAGTTCAGGAAATGCAGCCACCAACTGTAGGCGACCTGCGGATGCTCGGGTTGCTTGGAGGCCGCGATCCCGCCGGCCGCAAAGCCCTTCAGCGCCGCGCCAGCGTCCCACCAGGCGCGCCTGCCCCCGCGGTGTTGACCTTCTCGTAGGCCGCGTGCAGCCACTCGTAGCCCAACCACACGCGCACGACCAGCCAGATCCACGCCGCCGCCTTCGAGGCCAGGAACCACTGTGCGACCGGCGCCTCAGCCCACCATGGCTCCTCCTTGTATCTCGCCTGAGAGTCCCCCTCCGATGCGAAGGACCTACCCATTCCGCTTGGTCTTCTCGCACAACGTTTGGTGGGCGCGACCGAGCAGATTCCATCCGTCGGCGTCTGGCCCGGGTCAGGTCGCGGTCACAACTTTGACGTTGAGGTGGCCGGTGCCGGTGGCGCCCCAGAGGCGCAGCCAGAGCGCGAGGTACATCTCGGTACCGCGGGTGGCGGCGATGTCGCCGAGGTCGACGATGTCCGTTGCCGGCCAGCCGAAGCTGTGCAGCAGTTCGACGACCTGAGCCTTGGCGGCAGGGTCGTTGCCGCACACGAACACCGTATGCCCGCCGGGCACGAGGCCGGGCTCGACCATGACGTCGGCGCTCATGGTGTTGAGCGTCTTGACCACCCGGGCGTCGGGGAACGCGCGCTGGATCTGCTCGCCGAGGCTGTCGGTGTTGCAGACGCCCAGCGTCGGTGGCATCCCCGAGGTCGGGTCGATGGGGTTGGCGATGTCGATCAGCACCTTGCCGGCCAGGTTGGCGGCGCCCGCGGCGGCGAGGGCCTCCAGGGACGCGGCCCCAGCGGTGGCGTTGACGACGATCTCGCCGAAGCCGGCCGCGTCAGCGAAGTCTCCCTGGCCCGCCGCCGGTCCGGTCGCCGCGGCCCAGGCCGTGGCCTTCGGGTTGCCGGCCTGGCGGGCACCCATCAGCACCTCGTGGCCGAGGCGGACCAGTTTGCCGCCGATCGCCTGGCCGACCATGCCGGTCCCGATTACCCCGAACCTCATTGTCGCTCTCCCTTCTCCTGGTCCAACAGCCCGGTGAGCCGCTCGCTGACCTCCCAGAGGCGGCGCGCCGCGTCCTGGTCGTAGGACCGCTTGGACGAGCGGATCGCGCGGCGCCTGGTGAAGTAGCGGCCGTTCACTCCCTCCACCTCCGGGGACGAGGCGAGCCAGACGACCGTGTCGGCTCCTTGGCCCGGACCCTTCATGAACGGTCGCGCCAGCGGCGTGAGGACCCGGTACAGCGGCGGCCCGCCGCTACCGAAGCTGGTCCGCACCACGCCGGGATGCACGCAGGTTGCGGTGACGCCGGTCCCTTCCGTGCGCCGGGCCAGCTCGTAGGTGAACATGACGTTGGCGAGCTTGGATTGGTTGTAGGCCCGCTGACCGCGGTAGCGCCGCTCGCCCTGGAGGTCCTCGAAGTCGATACGACCAAGCGCCTGGGCGCCGGAGGTGACGGTGACGACCCGGGAGGGGGCACTGGCGCGGAGCAGGTCGAGCAGCAGGTTGGTGAGCAGGAATGGGGCCAGGTGGTTGACAGCGAAGGTCCATTCCAGCCCGTCCTCGGTCGCCCGGCGCCGGTACAGGACCAGCCCGGCGTTGTTGACGAGGACGTGGAGTCGGTCGGCGCGGTCGCGGACCTGTTCGGCAAGCCGGCGGACCTGGGCCTGGGCGGCCAGGTCGGCCAGGAGCACATGGAGACGCTGGTTGCCGGTGGTGGCGGCGATCTGGCGCCGGGCGCGCTCACCCCGCTCCGCATCCCGGGCCACCAGCAGCGTGGTGGCGCCCATGCCGGCCAGTTCCTCGGCGGTGACCCGACCAATCCCGGAGGTGGCCCCGGTGACCAGGCAGACCCTGCCGCGCAGATCGGGGCCGGTCGCGCTCATCGGCTCACGTCGCGCGAGTCACGCTTCACCGCGGCTCCCTTCCCCTTCCGGTGCGGCGCGGCCAACTGTGCCCGACCCCTGCCCGGAGGGGAAGTACCCACTCTGAAGTGAGGTACATACTTGAAGGTCTGTATGGTGCTCGTCGGGCGCCGTCGGGTATGGTCCTGGCGGCATCAGATGGGAGGGACCGTCCATGGGGTCGATTGCCGGCGGCCGGTGGAACTGCGGAGTGGAGGCGACGCTCGAGGCGATCGGGGGCAAGTGGAAGCCGCTCATCCTGTGGCACCTCCAACAGGCGCCGGAGCGCTTCAGCGGTCTTCGCCGGCTGATCCCCCAGGTGACCGAGAAGATGCTCACCCAGCAGCTTCGCGAGCTGGAGCGCGACGAGCTGGTCGTCCGGACCGTCTACGCGCAGGTTCCCCCGAGGGTCGAGTATGCGATGAGCGAGCTCGGCAGGACGCTGGTACCCGTCCTCAGGGCCATGTGCGACTGGGGCGACGAGCGGATCCGCAGGGAGAGCCCCGCCACCGCATCCACGCGCCCGGCCACTGGCCGCCTCGTGCAAGCCGGCCGTTGACAGGACAGGGCTCCCGCTCCTCCATCGACTCGCCCGCAGGCAGTGCCACTGCCCAGCAAATGGATGGCCGCTTCAGGCCGTCACGGGTTCGACATGACGGCCTGAAGCTTGAGGGCCAGGTGGATCTGCAGCGCGTGGTCGCCATGGCGCCAGTCCTGGCCGAGCAGCGCGGCGACACGCTCGATCCGCTGGTAGAGGTGTTGGCGTGGACATACAGTCTCGCCGCGGTACGGGCGAGGTTGGCGTCGGACTGGAAGTAGGTGAGCAGGGTCCGCTCGAGGTCGCCGCCGCGCCGGGCGTCATAGTCCAGGACGGGGCCGATCGTCTGCCGGACGAAGCGGTCGAGCTCGTCTCGCCCGGTCTGGTTGACCAGCAGGCCGTACACGCCAAGCTCGTCGGCGGTGGCGCCGTGGCCGTCCCGGTCGAGGGCGAGGAGCACGTCGAGGCAGCGGGCGCGGCCGCTCGCTGACAATCGCGATGTCATCTCCCATGGGAGTCACTCTACCGTCGAGGTGGCGCTACATTGCCGCCGGGCATGCCCGTAGCCACCAGACACAAGCCTGGTGGCCACGGAGGCTGGTCCTCGGTCAGAGCAGCCAGCGGTTGCGCTGGACGAGCCGCTCGCCGCCGCGATCCGCAGCGCGACCCCGAGGGTCAGCGCGAGGCCGATGCCCAGCAGGCCGGCCATGAACAGCCAGTCCGCCCAGGGGGCGCCCGCCCAGCTGTGGAACGTCGACTCCAGCGGACCCGCAGCGACGCCGCTCAGGAAGCCCTTGGTCGGTGAGCCGCCGTTGATCCATGCTTTGGCCGACGGGGTCGCGTAGCCGAGCCCGAAGGTCTTGTCGAGGAAGGCCCACAGGAACACGAACCCAACCGCCACGCGGAAGACCGCGAGGAACTTCGCTGTGATCGATGTCACGGCAGCCCCGCGCGCCGGTGGCGCGTCGGCGAGTGGCAGCGTGGGGACTTGGACCGAGCCGTTGAGCCGGACAGGCTCCCGCTGTTGGATGGTCATTTCTGCCTCCTTGTTCTGTCTGCTGCCTGTAGTCTCATCTGGTTGGATGACCCGGGCATGGGCCGAAGGTCCCGGACCCCACCAGGTCTTGGTCATTTCGCTCTCAGTCGCGTCGACCCGGCCCGAGGGTCACCGACCCGATCGACGCGGCCTCCTCACGCGCCAGGCAGTGCCGATGACACGGCATGGTCATCGCCTCCGGGGTGATCGGGCGGTGGAGCCACTGACCGCCGTGGCCATAGGCGCGGCCAGTTGCCGGGCTGCGCACGTCGCTGGTGCGGGCCGACGCCACCATCACGGCCAACACGCCGCCCTGGCGTGCGCCTCGGCTTCCATGGGACGTTGGTCTCTAGGCGGCTCGCTCAGCCGCCGCGATGCTCGACACGGGCGCGAGCCGAGCATGGCGGGGCTCGTTCCGCGTCAGGTCGGCGAACGTGTCGAGAGGAGCGTGCGAAGTGGCCGAACAAGCGGCAGCCCCGGCGGCCAAAGGACCGCGACCTCGTGCCGCGTCGTCGCGCGTCACCTTCGACAGGGACTTGGACGCGCTCGTGCGCGAAGTCTGCGCCCTGGGTGTTCTCGCCAGCGCGGCGCTGGAGTCCGCGCTTGAGGTTCTTGCCGCTGAGGCGCCGAGCCTGTGCGATGCGGTGATCGAGGGCGACGACGTGGTCGACGAGCGCTACCTTGCCATCCAGCGTGAGGTGTTGCGCCTGATTGCGCTGCAGGCGCCGGTGGCCTCTGACGCGCGCCTGCTGATCGCCAGCATGCACATCGGGCTGCACCTGGAGCGGATCGGGGACTTGGCGGTGAACGTGGCCGAGCTGACCAAGCTGTCTGCCGGGCTTCCCCGGGATCCGGTGGTGGTACGGAACCTCGAAGTGATGGGCGCGACAGCGCTCGGCATGGTCGACGCGTTGAATCGTGCGGTGCTGAAGCGCGTCCTGGCGATCGAGACTCCCCGGGGGCGGCACCGCTGGGGCGTGTACATGGACGAGGTCGCGCGGCAGCTCGAGCGGGCCGGCGACCATGCGGTCGACATCGCCGAGCAGGTCTGGTTCATGGTAACCGGCGAGCTGCGGGAGTTCACCAGCCCCGCCCAGGTCCGGGGCGAGTAGCCACCCGCCGGGTCGGGCCGCGCTCGGCTATGGCCCTCCCTCAGAACTCCGGCGGTCAGGGCCGTCCTCAGAGGGTTAGCCGGCGATCTCCATGGCGACGCCCAGGCCGACCTGGGCCGCCTTTGCCAGTGCGGTCGAGGGCCGAACGCCACCATCTGACTGATCGTGCTGATCTTGGCGTGTGGGGTGGTGGCGGGCGCCGAGTCGGTTGGACCGACCAGAGGTCCTATGCCCCGAGGGCCGATGGGCCCTGAGAGTGTGCGGTGGTTCCGAGACCGTATGGATCTGGTTCCCGTCGATTCTTGAGGTCGCCGCCGTGGACGCGCTCGCTCTGGCCAGATGGCAGTTCGCCATTCTCACCGTCTACCACTTCCTGTTCGTGCCGCTGACGATCGGCCTGTCGCTGCTGGTGGCGATCATGCAGACCATGTGGGTCCGCTCCGGGAACCTGGCGTACCTGCGCATGACCAAGTTCTGGGGAAGGCTGTTCCTGATCAACTTCGCCCTGGGCGTGGTCACCGGGATCGTGCAGGAGTTCCAGTTCGGCATGAACTGGTCGGCCTACTCCCGCTACGTGGGCGATGTCTTCGGGGCCCCGCTGGCGATCGAGGGTCTGCTGGCGTTCTTCCTGGAGTCGACGTTCCTGGGCCTGTGGATCTTCGGCTGGGGTCGGCTGTCGAAGCGGCTGCACCTGGCCACGATCTGGCTGGTCGCCATCGGCACCCAGCTGTCGGCCTATTTCATCCTCGCCGCCAACTCCTGGATGCAGCACCCGGTCGGATACGTGCTCAACCGGGCAACCGGGCGGGCGGAGCTGAAGAACATCTTCGCGGTGCTGACCAACTCGACCCTGCTGGTCACCTTTCCGCACACCATCTTCGCCAGCTTCCTGACCGCCGGCATGCTGGTGCTCGGCATCTCCGGCTGGCATCTGCTGCGCGAGCGCCACGCCGAGGTCTTCGCCCGCTCGGCCCGCATCGCGCTGGTGGTGTCGTTCGTGTCGGCGGTGGCGTTCGTCGGGCATGCGCAGGCGCAGGTGATGACCCGCCAGCAGCCGACGAAGATGGCCGCCGCGGAGGCGCTGTGGAGCGACGAGGCGCCCGCAGGGTTCTCGCTGTTCGCTGTCGGCGATGTCGAGCACGGCCGCAACCACGTCAACCTGGTGGTGCCGCACGCGCTCAGCATCTTGGCCACCAACACGTTGAACGGCGAGGTGAAGGGGATCAACGACGTGCAGGCCGAGGAGGTCGCGCGCTTCGGGCCGGGCAACTACCTCCCGGTGGTGGGGGTGACCTACTGGACGTTCCGGCTGATGGTCGGCATCGGCCTGCTGCTGGGGGCGTTCACGTTCCTCGGGCTGGTGCTGCTGCGCTACCGCCGGCTTGAGCGGGGTCGCTGGTTCCACCGCCTGGCCCTGTGGGGGATCGGGCTGCCGCTGCTGGCCAACACGTTGGGGTGGGTCTTCACCGAGATGGGCCGCCAGCCGTGGGTGGTGTACGGCCTGCTGCGGACCGCCCTGGCCGGGTTCACGTTCGTCTACGGCGTGCTCGCCGCGATCGATCTGTGGCTGATGGCCAGGTGGGCGAAGGCGGACCCGGACGAGCTGGAGGGAGCAGAGGGCGCGGAGCCCGACTCGACCCTGACGATGGCGTACTGAGGAGCGATCCGATCATGCGTGCCGACCTCAACACCCTGTGGTTTGCCCTTATCGCGGTGCTGTGGATGGGCTATTTCTTCCTGGAGGGCTTCGACTTCGACTTCGGCGTCGGCATCCTGCTGCCGTTCCTGGGCCGCGACGACGTCGACCGCCGGGTCATGGTCAACGCCATCGGCCCGGTGTGGGACGGCAACGAGGTGTGGCTGCTGGTCGCCGGCGGGGCGACCTTCGCGGCCTTCCCCGGCTGGTACGCGACCCTGTTCAGCGGCTTCTACCTGGCGCTGTTCCTGATCCTGCTGGCGCTGATCGTGCGCGGGGTCGCCTTCGAGCTGCGCGGCAAGCACGACGACCCGCGCTGGCGTAGGTGGTGGGACCGGGCGATCTTCCTCGGCAGCCTGGTCCCCGCGCTGCTGTGGGGTGTCGCCCTCGGTGACGTCCTGCACGGCGTGCCGGTCGGCTCGGGGCAGCGGTTCGTCGGCTCGTTCCTGGACCTGCTGCAGCCCTACGCGCTGCTCGGCGGGGTGATGACGCTGCTGCTGTTCAGCCTGCACGGCGCGGTCTTCACCGCGCTGAAGACCAGCGGCGAGCTGGCCGAGCGGGCTCGCGCGAGCGCCCGCCGGCTGGCCTGGCCGGCCGCGCTGGCCGTGCTCGCGTTCCTTGTGTGGAGCTACGTGAACGCGGTGCGGGCCGACAACAGGGCGTCGTCCCCGGCATGGTGCCGATCACCGCCATCGGCCTGCTGCTGGTGGTGTCCTGGCTGCTGGCGGAGCGGCTGGACGGCTGGGCGTTCGCCGCCACCGGCGCCGGGATCCTGCTGGTCACCGCCACGATCTTCCTCAACCTGTACCCGCGGGTGCTGGTGTCGAGCCTTGGCGCCCGCTTCGACCTGACGATCTACAACACCTCCTCCACCCCGTACACGCTCAGGGTGATGGCCGGCGGATCGGCCGGGCCGACTTCGAGCGGCCCGCGCCCGGAGGACCGCCCGCGGAGCCGGCGGGCCCAGCGGACCCGGCAGCCGGACCGGCGGGTGGCTCGGCAGGATCGGCGAAGCCGTGAGGCCGCTCGACCCGCGCCTGCTCCGGCACGGCCGGGCCACCCGCGGCTACCTCGTCACCGTGGTCGCCATCGGCCTGGCCGTCGCCGGCTGCGCGATCGCCCAGGCGACGCTGCTGGCACGGGTGATCGCCCGGGTGTTCCTGGGCGGCGCCGGCCTGGCCGCGGTCCGCCCCGCCATGCTGGCGCTGCTGGGGGTCATCACGCTGCGGGCGGCGCTCGCCTGGGGCGGCCAGGTCGCAGCCCACCTGGCCGCCGACCGGGTCAAGTCGGAGCTGCGCCGCAAGCTGCTCGCCCGGGCGCTCGCCCTCGGCCCTGCCTGGCTGGACCGCGAGCGCAGCGGCGAGCTGGCCCGCCACCGCCACTCGCGGGATCGACGCGCTCGACGGCTACCTCGCGCGCTACCTGCCGGCGCTGGCGCAGGCCGCGCTGGTGCCGGTGCTGCTGCTGGCCTTCGTGTGGCCCGTCGACCGGGTCTCGGTGGCCACCATGGCGGTCACCATCCCGCTGATCCCGGTCTTCATGATCCTCATCGGGCTGTCCGCCCAGGCGGCGACCAGGCGCCAGTGGCTCACCCTGTCGCTGCTCGGCGCGCATTTCCTGGACGTGCTCCAGGGGCTGCCCACCCTCAAGATCTTCGGGCGTGAGCGGGCCCAGCTTGCCACCATTCGGGCCGTCACCGACCGCTACCGGCGCGCCACCATGGGCACCCTCCGGGTGGCGTTCCTGTCCGCGTTGGCGCTGGAGATGTTGGCCACCCTCAGCGTCGCCCTGGTCGCGGTGGGGATCGGCCTGCGCCTGGTCAGTGGCGGCATGCGCTTCGAGTCCGGGCTGATGGTGCTGCTGCTGGCCCCCGAGGTCTACCTGCCGCACGGCAGGTCGGCAGCCACTTCCACGCCTCCACCGAGGGCATGGAGGCCGCCGCGCGCGTGTTCGAGGTGCTCGAGCAGCCGCTGCCCGCCGCCGGCACCGCGGCGGCGCCCGACCCGGCGGGGGCCAGGTCCGTTTCGAGGAGGTCTCGTTCGCCTACCCGGGCCGGCAGGGTCTTGTCCTGGACGGCCTAACGCTCACCCTGTACCCGGGGGAGCGGGTCGCCGTGGTCGGCCCCAGCGGGGCGGGCAAGAGCACCGTCGCCGCCTTGCTGCTCGGCTTCGCCGCGCCCACGGCGGGCCGCATCACTGTCGGGGGCCGGGACCTTGCCGCCGTCGACTCGGCCGCCTGGCGGGCCGGGGTCGGCTGGCTGCCTCAGCGCCCGTCCCTGTTCCAGGGCACCGTCGCCGACAACATCCGGCTGGGCCGCCCGGCCGCCGACGACGACGCGGTCCGCTCCGCGGCCAGGCTGGCCGGCGCCGAGGCGTTCGTGGACGCACTGCCGCGCGGCTTCGCCACCCAGGTCGGCGAGCGCGGGTCGCTGCTGTCCGCCGGGCAGCGCCAGCGCATCGCCCTGGCACGAACGTTCCTGGTCGACCCGGCGCTGCTCATCCTCGACGAGCCCACCGCCAACCTCGACGTCGAGAGCGAGGCGGCCGTGCGCGCGGCGCTGGAGCGGCTCGCCCCCGGCCGCACGGTGCTGGTGATCGCCCACAGCCCTGCCATTGCCGCCACCGCCGACCGGGTGGTGGTGCTGGACCATGGCCGGGTGGACCAGGCCGCTCCGCCCGCGCCGGCAGCCGCTGGAGGGTGCGCCAGCCGTGAAGCCCCCGCGGAACCTGGCGCCAGAGGCGACGCCACCGCCCCGCGGCCCGCCTCGGGCGTGCGCGAACTGGTCCCAGGTGCGCGCGGGCTGGTCCCCGCCCGGCACCCCGGAGGGACGCGGTGACCTCG
>WNGR01007578.1_pt1 | contig 11514 bp, 7 predicted proteins | sample 5407581 | NCBI WGS metagenome assembly WNGR01 (sample SAMN13153383, study PRJNA577476) | soil metagenome | isolation source: 80 cm soil or saprolite under Garry oak tree replicate 2 | place: USA:California | collected 2016-06-15
CCATCTGATTCCACAGCGTGATCTGTTGCGATATCTCGGTGCTCTGATTGATCCGCGCTTCGATCTGGAACGGCCCGTAGACGAGCTTCTCCTTGGGAAACTCGTAGACAATCAGCTTGCCGTAGTCGGGCGCGTCGCAGCGCGCGGCGAGCCACGCGATCATATTGTCGCGGCGGCTAGGCACCATGGGAAGCATGAGGAAGAACTCGGCCTGCGGCTCGCCGGGCAGCCGCATGATGATGTAATAGGGGGCCATCGTTGCAACGCCGCCGCCGCCCGGCTGGCGCGGAAACTGCCAGAGATCCTCGCGGTTATAGAAAACGTCGGCGGTTTCCATGTGATAGGTCTGATAGAGCTGCGCCTGAATCAGGAACAGGTCCTCCGGATAGCGAATGTGCCTCCGCAGATCCGTCGGCATGGCCGAGAATGGCTTGAACAAGTCCGGAAAGATACGCCGGTAGGTCGCGGCAATCGGATCGGCGGTGTCCATCAGATAAAAGTCGACGGTTCCGTTATAGGCATCGATGATGACCTTCACTGAATTGCGAATGTAGTTGATATCCTGGTCTTGCGCCGGCTGCGCGGAGGGGAAGTAGGAACTCACCGTGTAGGCGTCCTGCATCCAGAACATCCGCCCATTGCTGATGACCAGATAAGGATCGTGATCGAGCCTGAGGAACGGGGCGATCGTTCGTACCCTTTCGCCGATATTGCGCCGGATCATGATCCGGCTGTCGGTCGTGATGTAGCTTGAGAGCAGTAGGTTCGGGTCGTTGAAGTAGTAAGCGAACAGGCCTCTCCACACCATCGCTCCTATCGGAACGCCGCCCGTACCGTCATAAGCGGCATAGACATTGTCTTTTCCCTTCGGATAGTCGAACTCAGGTGAGCTCCCCTTGACGATGACATAGCTGTCGGGCTCCTCGCCGTAGTAGATGCGCGGTTCATGGATCTGGGGGCCTCCGTCCGCCACAGGAGGTATGTCGCGCAAATAGAAGAAGGGCAGCCCTTCGGAGCTCTTGCGAGTGACCGGACTCATCACCGCGCCGGTGCCGTGCGTAAACAGCACGTGTCGATTGACCCACGTCTGGGCATTCGGCGGCAGCAAGGAGGGCCGCAGTTCGCGAGCCGAGAGCATTACGCTTTGGTAGGAGCCATCGAGCCAGTAGCGATCAACGTCAAGATAATGGAATTTGTAGTAAGTGCGGATCTCCTGCAGCTGCGCGTAGGTGTCCGACAAGGGCAGCCAGTCCCAAAGCCTGATATTGTCGATTGTCGCCTTGTTGGCGTCGAGCGTCTTGAAGGTAAGCTTCTGTTCGGCGGCAAACGGCTTGGCTGCGATCTGATCGAGATTGTATGCCTGCCGGGTCAGCGCGATGTTGCGTTCGATATAGGGCCTTTCCAGCTCCAATTCGCTTGGCTTGACGAAGAACTGCAAGAACAGCACGGGAATCACGCCGGACAGCACGAAAGACCCAATCACGACAAGCAGGAACGCGGCGGCAGGAAGACGGTGGGTGCGCACCCGCAAGTTTGCCCACGCAGCGAACGCCGCGATGACCGAAAGTCCGATCATCAACCACAAGGCCGGCAGCCCCACGTGAACATCGGTGTAGCTTGCGCCGACGACCACGCCGTTATCGCCGTAGAGCAGCAGATAGCGATCAAGACCATAGGACCAAGCCTTTACCGCAAAGAAAAGACCGAGCAGCGCCGAGCCGTGGGCAATCACCGTCGACGACATTGACCGGCGATGAATGTCGTATTCGATATCGCCGTGCACCCAGTAGATCGCCGCGACGAAAAGCGCGCTCAGAACGAGCGCGAGCATCATCCAGTTCTTGATGAGGATGTAGGCGGGCAGCGAGAATAGATAGAAGCCGATGTCCTTGTTGTAGAGCGGATCGTCTGCGCCATATGGCACCTGATAGACAAACCGCAGGAAGACGCCCCAGTTGCCAACTTCTGCGGCGGCGACAAGCAGAGCGAGCAAAGCTGCCCCGCCTGCGATCAACCGGGGCCACGGCAGCCGATCGCGTACAAGCGCAAGCAGATCTGGCGGCGCGTTGCCCACGAAGTTCCACGCCGAAGCGGCGACAAGCTGTGTCGACCGCCGTCGGGCAAAGCGCAGTGCGAACCATCCGTTCAACCAAAGTATGACGGCGGTTCCGGTCCAGACCGCAAGAAAGACGGCAGCTTTGGCGCCGATTGTTGTCCAAAAAACCTGCAGATAACCGATCGAGGAAAACCACAGCCAGTCGACCAGGAAGTCGCTCGCGAGCCAGAGCAGGATTAGGCAAATCCCAACGACGACGGCCGCAATGATGAGCCCGACCACGGCGCTTTGCCTTGGTACCTTCCGTTCGGGTCCGGTAATCCCGATCGTCATGGTTTGATCATAGCGGAAATGAGGGGCGCCCGCCGCTCGATTTCGCGGTCGGGATGGCGCCTCAAGGCGGGGACGCGGGTGCTCGAACCTGAATCGCCGGGATCGCGAAACAGCGCAAAGTGGCGAGGTCGGCTGATGCAGCCGGCGCTAGAAGCGCATTGCGTCGCAAGCCTACCCTACCGCCGACAGCACTCGTATTCCGACTATCTCGGGTCTATAATCAGGCAGCCGCCCATCGTATGGCGAGAGTCTACAGGGACGACCTCACGGTGGATGGTTTGCATTTTGCTCCGGAGGTGATGTCATGGCCATTGCTCCCACGCTCCAGAAATACCTAGCCGCTGAAAACATCCAATACGAGGTGATCCCGCACGAACCCAGCATGACGTCCACTCGCACGGCTGAGATATGCCACATCTCGGGCGATCGCCTCGCCAAGGGCATCGTGTTGCGGCGCGACAGCGAATACATGCTGGCCGTCTTGCCCGCATCGCATCACCTCCGCCTGTCGGAACTGAGAACAGAACTCGGTGACAATGTCCACATGGCCGATGAAACCGAGATCGATCGGCTGTTCTACGACTGCGCACACGGCGCAGTTCCTGCCGTCGGCAAATGCTACGGGCTGAATATCATCGTCGACAGCAGCATCCAGACACAGCCGGATATCTACATGGAAGCCGGCGATCACGAGACGCTGCTCCATATGGGTCACGCGCAGTTTGCGCGCTTGACGGCCAACGCACCGCGCGGATGCTTTAGCGTGCACGACTGAGAATTAGCGCTCCGCCCATTGCCTTTGCGATCTTGGGCGGGAACCCTGGCCGCGAAGTCGCCGTCAATTGTTCAGGAGGGTGACGGCTACAGCGCCGGCGTTTGTCTGGTCGAATCGCCCAGGAATGATGCTTTCGCGGCGACCTTGCACCCGATCGGTTGTACAGTTCAGAAAAGGGGGGCGCTGCTGCATTGCATCAATGCACCTGAAACCCAGGAACGGAGGTTCGCCATGAAAGTCAAAGACGTGATGCACAAGGGTGTCGACTGGGTCAGCCCCAACACCCCTATCACCGAGCTCGCCAAATTGATGCGGACGCATGACATTGGCTGCATTCCGATTGGCGAGGACGACAAACTGGTCGGGATGGTGACCGACCGCGATATCGTCTGCAAAGGGCTCGCGAGCCACAGCTTCGATGCCGGCAGCGCGACGGCGCGCGACGTGATGACTGAGGGCATCCATTGCTGCCGCGAGGACGATGACCTCGCAAAGGCGATGCATCATATGGAGAAGTTGCAGGTCCGCAGGCTGCCCGTGATCAACAAGAGCAAGCGGATGGTCGGCATGATCAGTCTGGGTGACGTTAGCCGCTCCGCGTCAGGTGATTTGCTGACCGAGACCGTCAGGAGTGTTTCGGCGCATCACTGACATACGGCCAGCCCTCCTCTCGCGATCGCCGCTCGATCAGACGTTGAGCCGAGCCCGAGCCATACGTTTGTCATGCAACCATCGCGCGGCGCGAAAAGCTGCGGCCCGAAGCGCCTCACTTTGCGTCGGCGTGAACGCAAGACGATGCAGGCACGCATCGATTTGCCGTTGCCGTCCGGCGGTTCAGGTCGCCCAGCCGACCGGCCGTGAAGTGGCCAATCGACGTGCGAAAAGTAGCAAACTCCGCCGATGCGGTGCGCGATCGATCAAATATTGCGCGACATGGTGCTCTGAAAGCGGAGCCGCACCATACAATGTCGTGGATTATCGCGTATTTGGCGCGCCATTCAGAACAAAACTGCGAACTCATATGCAATTGAAATTACGATATAATTTTCCTATCAGCCTAGCAGACGCCCTCGTTGGCTAGTCCAAATCGGCGATTCCCCTGACGTAGACCTGCTCTTCTGCAGCGCTGAGTTCGTGATCCCCAAATAATCGCCGGTAACGCAATCCAGCGGATGGCCAATCTCTAAGCCAACGGCACCGTGAAGCACAACACCGCGCCTCGTTGGCGATTCTCGGCCCAAATAACACCTCCGTAGCTTTCGATGATGGTGCGTGCGATCGGCAACCCCAATCCTGTCCCTTGTGGCTTGGTGGTAACGAACGCATCGAAGATGGTCGTCAGGTTGGCGATGCCCGTCCCGGAATCCGATACTCTTACCTCGGCGAAATTGGCTTTGCGAAGAGTACTGATGGTCAAATTGCGCGGTCGCGGCTCGTCCTGCATGGCGTCCATCCCGTTCATGACGAGGTTGATGATCACTTGCTGCATGTGGATCGGGTCGGCGCGCACAGGCAGCCTCTCTGGCGTGAGCACGGTCTGCAACGTGATCTCCCGCTTGACGACCTCGGGCGTGATAATCTTGATCAGATCCGGAACCGATTCATTGATATCCAACGCTTCCAGATCGCCCTCCCTTCGGTTGTTCAGAAGCTTTCCCAGCCCCAGGATGATCTCGCCCGCACGCTGCTCGTCCCGGATGATATCGAGAAGGATCTCGTCGATCTGGACGAGGTCCGGAGGGTCGGCCTTGAGTAGCATCTGCGCTGCTTCCGTGTTGCTCAGAATTGCTCCCAAGGGCTGAGTTAGTTCGTGAGCGATCGACGACGACAGCACGCTGGCGGTCGTCACCCGGTTGAGGCGAGAAACTTCGCGGCGGCGGGTGTCGGCTTCGGTTTCAGCGCGATTCCCACGCCGGTGCTCGACAACTAGCCAGAAGATGATCGCGGCCTGAAGCAGCAGCGCGGCCAGGCCGGCCGTGACCGGAATGCGATATTGTTGCCAAAGGCTCGGAGTGCGGAAATAGATCGTGCTCCCGGGCGGCAACCGATTTTCGCTGACATTCCACCGCTCCAATTCCCTCCAATCGTATCTGGGCGGTGCCGGTCCGGTTGCAGAGGCATTGATCTTGCCGGGCGTCTCTCCGTTCAGAATGCGGACGGCGGCGCTGGCGGATTGTCGGCTTAGATCTCCGATGATTGTCAGCGGTCCGCCAACGATTCCCTGCCCGAAAAACACATCGAAGGCTGCAAACATGGGCGCATTGGCCACCGTGTGCAGCGCGGAGAATGCCTTCTCCTCTTCGTGCGTCGCCCCTGCTGCATCCACCACCAGCAGTGCAAAGAAGATGGCGGACTGGGGTGGAAGCGCGGACGCGCGCTTCAGCATCTCCTCGAAGGACAATTCGTTGAACCACATGAAGGTCACGCGTCTTTCGAACGACTGGAATTCGGCGCGCATGCGCTCCAGCCAGTACTTCTCGGTCGGCGAGTTGCCGATCACAACGGCTATGTTGGTCGTCTGCGGAAGGACCCGCAGGATGTGCGCGACTGCCCCGGCCGGGTCGTTCGCGACGGCGACCGCGGCTTCGTTCGCGGTCAGTGGCGGAATTCGTTCCTGATCCAGACCCGTGTACAAGGCGGGACTGGCAGGAAAGAGTTGCTGTCTGTAGCGCTGGAAAAATTCTACCGCCGGAGCGCCGATGGTGATCACCAGATCGAGCCGGCGCTTGGCAAAGAGAGCCCGCAAATAGTCAACAAACGGCCCCTCGTCATCACCGGCGTAACGCGCCGTCGCGAGCGAGGCTTCGAAGATGTCGACAGGCTCTCTCGATTGCCGACGGAGTTCTTCGCGGAGAATCCTTGCGTGCTCGTTCCAGGGCGAAAATTCTGAGCCGAAGGAATGCAGGAGCAGGACGCGCTTGGGCTCGGAGCACGCCACTCCGGTCATGGCGAGGAACAGGATAGCCGCACTGAGGAGTACCCGAACTCTCATGCTTTTTCGCAGCCGTCAACGAGGGAGGGACGATCAGCAGCACGTGGGCAGCGTCTTGGCACTGTCGGATACCCGACGTTATCCGAATTTAGGCTCCGAAGGGGATTATCATTTGATCCGGATCAATTGGTGCTGGCGCGGCGAAATAGGATTGTTTTCGTCCCGTCCGCGCCGATATCTGTAGTTTAGGTCAGGGAAGGCTCTCGATTGCGTCGATGAGGAGTTTCGCCATGAATGGTTTCCTCAGATAGGCGACGCACCCCGCCTCGAAAGCTTCCCGGCGGCTGGTCTTGCTGTCGATTGCCGTCATGAAGATGACTGGAAAATCGCTGCCGGAAGACCTCAGCCGCCGCTTCATCTCGATGCCCGAGATACCGCCGAGATGAATGTCGACGAGAAGGCACTTCGCCTGACATCCGGCTGCGTCCGCAAGAAAGGATTCCGCGGAGGTGAACGTCAGGACGCGGAATCCGTGCGTCGCCAACAACCGCGTAAGGCCTTTCAGCATGCTTGGGTCGTCTTCGACGATAGCAATGGTTCGCATGTGATTGGCCGTCCGCATGAAGGAAAGCCTGCCGCCGGCGGCAAGGGAGCGCTGGCGGTCTGCGGCGATGGGACGCTGCGACTGAGTGCATTCCCTTGCCCGGCGCCGATCGATTCTGGCGACCCGCCTGCCTACACTCCCGCAGCGGCACGCACGCCGCTATGCAAAATCCAACCCAAGGCCGACTTTCTCTGCGTCGGAGCCGAGGAGCTTAGGCCGGCAGCCGATGCGGCACTGCCGCGGGCTTGGCCTGTTCATCACCGTACAGAAGCCGAAGTCCGCGAAGGTGTTCCCGGAGACGTCTCGGCCCGGCCCCCTCGCCGGCTCCCGCTCACGTGGCAGCCGTTTAGGACGAAACTGGACATCAGTCCGACGAGGAAATCGGCCTCCCATGATCGATTTTGCATAGTCGGCCCGGCAAGCCGTCCTTAGGCTTAACTTGGTCACTAGCCCGAGAAAGGGATTGGTCATGTCGAGCCGAATCATTGTCTCGCTCGCCGCATCCGCTATCGTCAGCATCGTGTGTGTCGCGACGATCTCAACCGACGCCTTCGCATATCGACGAGGCGTTGGAGTTGGTCGCGTCGGCGGTTACCACGGCGGTGTCTATCGCGGTGGCGTCTACCGTGGAGCCGCCGTGCGCCGCGGGGTGGCGGTAGGTGTCGGAGCGGCTGCAGTGGGAGCCGCCGGAGCCTACGGAGCTTATCGTTGCGGATACTATCCTTATCGACCGTGCTACTGATTTGTTGCAGGGCCGAGCCAACTCCTCGGCGGTGGTTTCCGCTACGCACCTTTGAGACTTCGCTCGGGACGCGCCTGGTCGTCGGGCGCGTCCCCTAGCCACGAACCGCGCGCCCAACTATGGGGTCACCTGAAATGGCACGATGTCCTCGAGGAGCTTCCCAATGAAGAAGGGAATAATGCTACTAGCCGTATCTTGTTACTTGGCATTCCCGACGATTGTTTTCGCGAAGTCCGCTCATACGAAAATTACGCCAACCCGGGATGTTCGGAGAATCCCATCATCAATTGAAATTCCCGGACGCGGTTTTGTTTTGAGGCAAGACTTGTTCGATCGGAATAACCCGAACAACCTGCGATCAGATTGGCCCGGTTCGCCTGCTCAACCCGGCCAGTTCTGAAAATCAAGTTCGACTGGAACTGTTCTTATCGTCTGATCCGCTCGTCTCGATCCGTTATCTGGCACTGCGCTGGGACTTCGCTGCATGAAGTCTCGAAGCAGGCGGTCAAAAGTGGCTTCGAGGTCCTCCTGCATAATCCGCGCGAGGCCACGCTTCTTCTCAACATGGAGGGTTTCGTCTTCAATGAGCTCGAACACCGGCTTTTGTCCCTCTTGCGGCAATGATTATGTGAATGAATTCCGTGCCCCCCGTCCCTCCTGGCATGCCTGCAGAACCACGTCATTCGTAGCTTCTTGGTGTCCTCCGGCATGAGCTTCGGCCGATCGATCCAACCAATTGGGATCATCGCTCGCGTATCGAAGCGCCGGCACGTCTCGAGGCACCGGCGCTTTCGCGAATTTCATTGTGCCGACAAACCGACCGTTACCGGCGTCTTCACGATCGGCGGTGGATTCCATTTTCCGGTCAACGCGTCCGACCGAGGACTGTAGAGGCGCATGGTCAGGTTGAAGCCTCCCTTTGGCGCGGGAAGCCAGTTGGCTTCCTTGTCCTTGCCGGGGCCTTCGTTCTGGAAATAGAGATCAAGCGAGCCGTCGCCGTTGTACTTGAACGGCATCCAGCTGCTCACCGCAAAGCGGTTCAGGACATTGCCGACCTGGAAGCCTTCCGGATCGTAAAGGGTAATCGACCAGAAGGCGTTGACGGGCGGCGTAGCTTCCTTCGCGAACGTGATGGTGTACTTGTTTGCACCATCCAGCGGTCTGCCGGATTCGTCGCCGAGATTGAGAGGATAAATGGCGTCCTCGGGCAAGTTCGCCCCGAGCCCCATTTGAGCGACGATCGCCCGCTTGAGGTAATAGTTGCCGTAAACACCCATTGTGTCGGTGTTCATCGACCAGCCGTTCGCAACCCGCGCCAGCGTCGGCACCTTCCAGGCCATCAGCTTCTGCCCGTCCTGCGGGGCGGTCTCCAGCGCCCGTTGCACAACCGGATCGAGCTTGCCGATGTCAAAGCTCTTGCCGGGCTCGATGCCGATCTTCCTCATCTGCGCGATGATCGGCTCGTCGGTGACATGGGGCGGGTGAAGCTTGAGCAACTCTGCTGCGCTGGCGAAATAAACGCCCGCCGTCATGGAATCTACCTGCACCTTTGGCGGCGTCTTCATGTCGACGCTGGGGTCGATCCTGACTTCGACCGGCTTCGGCGATTTACCGAAATCGGAAAGCAGGGCGACTTTGTAGCCAGCCTGGATCTTGTGAACCGCGTCGTAGTCCGCCGGACCGTCGGTCTTGGTACGGCCGATCACCCAGACATAGGGCGTTGGCGCTTCGATGCGCTGGGTGTCCTTTGGAAGCTTGAACTCGTCGGCGAACCTCTCGCGCAAATCCGGCCGCCAGCCGGCTGGCGTCACCAGAAACGTTCTCGCCTTGGTGCCCGTCGTTCGCCAGCCCGGCGAGGCAAAGACGTCGGTCCACATGTCGAGCATCGGAAGCAGGTAGTAGCGTCCATCGGTATCGGGAACCGAGATGACGACGGGCTCCTTGGTCATATCGAGCCAGGAGGCGGAATAAAGTGTGTCGAAGTTGGAGCGCACGACACCCTTGAAATCCGCCGGCGGATATTCCGGCACATTGACGAACGTGTTCATCGGGCCCTTGAAGTTTTCTTTGCCCGCCTCGACGTTCGTGAATTGCTCTCTCGTGATATCCATCGACATGAGGGAGTAGAAGTAAACATAGGCATCCACCGCGATGGCGTGCGCCTCCTGCTCGGTGATTTGCGTTGCAGCTCCTTGGGCGAGCGCCGCAGGCGCAGCCGCCGCGCCCAGGCAGAGAGACAGCGTCAGCGTCCGAATTCCTCGAAACATGTCCAATCCTCCTGTTCGCGATGGATCGTCGTTAGCTCGGGTCGCGGTCCGAAAACGGAAAGCGCGGGTGAGCATTTCTCGAACTATCTACTCGGCAGGTCACGCTGGTCGGCGACTATGAAAAAGCCTCGCGGCAACGCCTATGCAAAAACCAGCAGGCGGAGAAATATCGGGAGCGCAAAAGAGCAAGAGAGAAGAGAAGAGACCGTCGCCGCGCCGATTTTAATGGCGCTTGCGATCTCGCATGAAATGAACCGCGGATCGCTTCGGCTAGGCATGTCCGGAACAGCCACGGCATTTGCCGCAAATGCAGGCGGCATCGGGCTTCTCGCGTCGATTCCCGTCTGGGTCAGCGCCTATGCCGCTTACCTCTAGCCGACTTGAAGGTGTCATAGCACAGCCGCTTTGGCACAAACTGCACATTGGATGCGCCGCCGAAACGCGCAAAGTGTCGCGTTGACCGCTGCGGCCCGCCGAAGCTAGGCTCGCGCTACCGAATTTTCCCGGTGCCTGAAGGGGTCGCCTGCAGCGAATGCTGTTAGACGCACCTTGGCTACGTAACGCTTTTGGCTGAGAACTTTTCAATTGGCCAGCGGCCCCTGACGGAGGGGAGAGACGGAATGACCGACGCCGCTGTAATTCATATCGTGGACGACGACGCATCGTTTCGCAGCGCGATTTCGCGTGTCTTGAAGATCGCTGGCTATGAGGTCGCGGACTATGAATCCGCGCCTCGCTTCCTGCGAACCATCGCGGATGCCAAACCGGGCTGCGTACTGCTCGACCTCCAGATGCCATTTTTCGGCGGACTGCAGCTGCAGGAGGAGCTTGCAAGATTGTCCCGTGACTGGCCGATTATCTTCATGACCGGCTATGGCAATATTCCCACGAGTGTGCGCGCCATCAAAGCGGGTGCGGAAGATTTTCTCGCCAAACCCGTATCCAGGAAAACGCTGCTGGAAGCGATCGAACGGGCGCTGGCGCGTTACGCAGGGATGCGCGAGAGCCGGGATCAGCTCAACTCCTTTAGATCGCTTATCGCGACGCTGTCTCCTCGGGAAAGCGAGGTTTTCTCGCAGATGGTCCGCGGAAAATTGAACAAGCAGATCGCGCATCTGCTTGGTACGTCGGAACGCACGGTCAAGGCTCACCGGCACATGGTGATGGAGAAGCTGCAGGTTCACTCCTTTGCGGAAGCGGTCTCCATCGCGGAGCGCGCAGGATTGTTGACGACGACGCCCTCGCCCGGCGCCACGATTTGAGGCCAGATATCGACGAGCCGCATTGTGCGTTGCTACCGCACGCAGTCGCGCAACCCCCGCCTGCCCCAAAGGGCAATATCAACCCGTAGCGCCGTGTGCTGTGCTGCTTCCAGAGGAGCCAGTTTTGTCGTGCGTGAGATGGGGGCTTTCGATGACAATCCATCGATGGATCGCTGCTGTGCCGGAAAGGCCTGCCAAGCAACCAGACATGCCCTGCTGCGATCTTATCGAGCAGGCCGAGGCGCTGGTGCTGGCTGATCTGGATGCGCCGCTTCATATCTCGGCCCTGTGTCGCGCCCTTGCGGTCAGCGAGCGAGCGCTTCGAAAGGCGTTTCATAAAACCCACGGCGTTCCACCGTGCCGGCAACTTCGGATGTTGCGGCTGTCCCACGCGAGAAGCGCCCTCTTGTCCGCGGATTGCAAGTCTGCAACCGTAACGGAAATTGCGACATCCTTCGGCTTCGTGGAGCTTGGGCGCTTTTCAGTCGAGTACCGCAAGGCATTTGGTGAAAGTCCTTCACATTCGTTGCACCGCACATCTCC
>WNGR01013223.1_pt1 | contig 11514 bp, 9 predicted proteins | sample 5407581 | NCBI WGS metagenome assembly WNGR01 (sample SAMN13153383, study PRJNA577476) | soil metagenome | isolation source: 80 cm soil or saprolite under Garry oak tree replicate 2 | place: USA:California | collected 2016-06-15
CTAGCCAGAACCAGTTGAAGCCGGAGCAATATCCATGAGAAGCAACAGATGCATTAAGGTATTTGCACTCACGGCAGCAATGGTGATGACTCGCTTCAGCGCAGCTTCCGATATCGCTGGCGAGTGGGTTGGCCAGTTTACCGGTCCGTTCGACTCCCAGTACACCGCCCAGTACAGCCATGTGACCTTAAAGATCGACGGCACGAAGCTCGGAGGTACGTGGGGTAGCTATGCGGTGGCAGGAACACTCGCCGGGGCTAAGGTGGATCTGACCTTGACCGATGCCAGTGGCAAGCCGGCAGGCACACTGACCGGATCTCTAGCCGGAGAGACTCTTGCTGGCATTGGAACTGTTAGTGCCGTTCGCAGACCGGGCGGTCCTGCGCTGCCTCCGAATGCGGTTACCTGGAAGCTGACCCGGGCAGTGACACCTCCGGCAGCACCCAAGACCTACGACTTTGAACCGACGTCCTTCTATTCCATCTACTCGGCGGCCGAGCCCTCGGTGCTACATATCTTTCCCGGCGACATAGTCAACACGCGGACGATGGACGCCGCCGGTCGCGACGCCAAGGCAATCCGGCACGGTAGCGGTGGCGATGCGAATGTGGGCCCCTTCTACGTCGAGGGAGCTCTGCCGGGCGATACGCTGGTGGTCAAGTTCATCAAGATCCGGACGAACAAACCAACGGGCCGCCAGGGCAGCCGGTTCAACCAACATGCGGTGACGCAGGCATACGCCCTGGCTGCGAAGTACGATCCCGCCTTCAATGGTGCCTGGAATCAGGACCCTGATAAGGGGATAGCGACGCTGCCTCCATCGGAAGGGCTGCCGCACCTGACCATCCCTCTGAAGCCCATGCTCGGTTGCATCTCGGTCGCTCCTGCTGGCGAAGAGGCGTATCGCGGGACCGACCTCGGTCCCTTTGGCGGGAATCTGGACTACAACGACAACGTGCAGGGCACCACCATGTACATGCCGGTGTTTCATCCAGGTGCGCTGCTGGGATTCGGTGATGCTCACGGCGCGATGGGAGATGGAGAGGTGGTCGGCACCGGTCTCGAGACCTCAGTCGACGTGACCTTCACAGTCGACATCATCAAGGGTTACCAGACCCCGCAGGTGCGCGCCGAGACGAAGGATTATCTGATCTCCTTTGGTGTCTCGGGCTCGGTCCCCGACTCCATTCAGCTCGCCACCACGCAGTTGGCGGAGTGGATCAAGAAGGACTACAAGCTCAACGACAGCGAGATTGCGCTGTTCTTCGGAGACGTGTTGAAGTACGACATTACGGAACTGGTCGATCCACACTTCGACGTGGTGGCCAAGGTCCCCAAAAGCGCGCTCGCCACCCTCAACAAATAAAGCTGTTCTTACGCACTCGGAAACCGAATGGACAGGAGCAGGATGATGGCAAAGCAATGGATGAAGATGGTCGCTCTGGCCGGTGCGTTGGCATTGACCAGGCTGTGTGTGGCGGCGGACCTCTCCGGAAACTGGATCGCGCAGATTGCGACCCAGGGAGAGCCGCTGTACACCCGAGTCTCGCTGAAGGCGGATGGCGCGAAAATGAGCGGCACATGGGGAGAGTCGAAGATCGACGGCACCCTCACCGGAACCAAGCTTGACCTCACGCTGACCGACGCGGAAGGGAAGCCTGCCGGCTCCCTGACCGGCACGCTCACAGGCGACACCTTTGCCGGCACCGGGACCCTTATTGGCGGACGCGGCGGCAGGGGCGGCAGGGGTGCTGGATTTGGTGTTGGTGGCTTCGGCGGCGGTGGGTTTGGTGGCGGCGCTGGGGGCCAGATCAACTGGACCATGGCGCGCGCTGCAACTCCGCCGGCGACGCCGAAGACGTACAACTTCGTGCCGGCCGAGCTGTATGCAACCTACTCGGCCGCGCAGAAGCCCGCCCTGAAGATATTTCCCGGCGATACGGTGCATACCTGGACTGCGGACGCGGGCGGCGTCGATGCCAAGGGCATCCGGCACCGCGGCGGAGACTCCAATATTGGCCCCTTCTACATTGAAGGCGCCCTCCCTGGCGACACGCTCGTCGTGCATCTGCTAAAGGTGCGGACGAACCGCTCTACTGCGCGCCAGGGCACCCGCATCAACGCCCACGCGGTCACCGCAGCCTACCTGGTTGCGGCGAAGTACGATCCCGACTTCAGCGGCGAGTGGACCCTGCTACCCGAAAAGGGCATTGCAGTCCCCACCCATCCCTCTGAGCACATGAAGAACTACAGCGTTCCTTTGAAGCCGATGCTCGGCTGCATCTCCGTTGCACCTCCAGGCGATGAGCAGTACCGCGGAGGCGACCTTGGCCCCTTCGGCGGCAACATGGATTACAACGACAATGTCGAAGGCACGACGCTCTACTTCCCCGTCTTCCACGCCGGTGCACTTTTAGGCATGGGCGACGGCCACGCCGCGATGGGTGACGGCGAACTCACCGGCAGCGCACTCGAGACCTCGATGGACGTTGACTTCTCAGTGGATGTCATCAAGGGCGATGCCAGCGCGCAGCCCCGCGCCGAAACCAAGGACTATCTTATTGCCTTCGGCATCAGCGGCTCTGTGCCCGAGTCGATTCAGTTCGCCACCTCTCAACTCGCAACCTGGATCAAGAAGGACTACAAACTGAGTGACAGCGAAGTCGCCATTCTCTTCGCTTCGACCTTGAAGTACGACATCACCGAATTGGTGGACTCCAAATACAACGTCGTAGCGAAGGTTCCCAAGAGTATCCTCTCCACCATGAAGTGAAAAGGCATAACGGTCCGGAGTGCAAGAAGCAGGTAGCCGTTTAGATCCGCACAGCGACACACGAAGGTGTAGCGTCTTGGCAAGAGCAAAGCTGTTGTTCGGTCCGCAATTCTGCGCAGTTGCGACCCTTGCGGTTTTGGGGGCTCGCCCCTGACCGCAAGCGCGTTTTATCGATACTGATCCCGGTTTGCATGCTGGCAAGAACAAGAGGCTACGTCGATGTCAATTACTTGCCCCTAATATCTTTCGGACAGAGGTACGGTCTTCGACGGTCTTGATGAAACAATCGGCCACGTCCGCGCGCGAAATATTGAAACCGAAACGAGGCAGATGGCCCTCTCGCACGCGATACTTCCCCGTGTAGGGCTTGTCTGAAAGTTGAGGTGGCCGCACGATGGTCCAGTCGAGGTTGCTTCCCGCAATGACCTGCTCCATCGCAGAGGCATCGATCACCACGCCAGGAAAGAACAACCGGCCGAACAGGTAGGTTGGCGGCACGATCGAATCCTTGAACAGGAAAGCCGTTGACACGATCACGACTCGCCTGACTACGGCGCGCTGCATCGCGGTCTTCAGCGCAGCGGCGAAGTCACGCAGAAGGTTCGCGTCGGCTCTAGCAATAGGTACCCGCGGGCCGAACCCTGACAGCACCGCATCGTGACCTTCGATAGCCTGTTCAAGCTCGGAGCTATTCAACAGATCTCCCTGCTTGACGGTAATGCGATCTTGAAACGGCTTGAGTCGCTCCGGCGAACGAACAAACGCCGTCACGGAATGACCGCGCTCAATCGCCTGCCGCACAATCTCAAGTCCAACGCCTCCTGTGGCACCAAGTACAACGAGTTTCATCGTGCGCTCCCCGGCTTCGCGACAGCATCGAAAGGCATGGAAAGAAAAAATCTGCGGTTGGCAGGACGGGTCAGATACGATGCTGCCAACGCGACAAGCGTAATCAATGGCTCCAGCGCCTGGAAGCCGTCCCCCGAGAGCAGGTGTGAATAGGAGGCGCTGAGGATGGTGATGCCAAATCCTGCATAGGCCCATTCCTTAAGCCTGACGCACCCCGGCACCAGGAGGATGCAGACCCCCGATAACTTGGCGACACCGAGTAGATTTGCAAAATAGGCAGGATAGCCCAAATGCGCAAACCCCTCCATCATCCGTGGCGCATGCGTCACCGAGAGTAAACCGGAGATCGTCATGATGCACACAACCCACGCTGTTGTTATCCAATAGGCACTCTTCTTGGTTTTCATAATTTACTCCGTCTCCGAGCCAATAAGCTCAATACCGCGCCTGCCTGCCTACCCAAGAAGCCAGCTTACGTTCGTCGTAGGAGGCAAGCCTCGGATTCTCTATAGGGAAGACCGTTCTAGGTCGCGATTTGTGACAAGTCTCTCTAGCTTGAATCTGCGGGCAGCTCAGGAACGTGAGAGAGTTTTTCAGGATTGGTCAAGACGTAGATCGTCCGGATGCGCCCTTCGCTGACATCGAAAGTTAGAACGGAGTATGGCTTCCCGTTGAGATAGCTGACGACACCTGGTTCTCCGTTAATCTGCGCCAAGCGATGCACCAGATCCTTTGGCACCAGTTTATTGAGACCTCCCAATGCCCCGCGGGCTACGTTGTCGACACCATGGATCAGATTGGGTACAGCGATTCCCTTGCCGCCACCATCGGAGTGAAGCACGACATCACTTGAGAGCAAGGCAACCAGTCCCTCCATGTCACCGCTCCTTGTGGCCTGAAGAAAGCGTTCAAGCAGGTCACTCTTCTTCCCTTGAGATGTCTTGAAGCGTGGGCGCATTGCGTTGACATGTTGACGGGCTCGTCGCAGTAGCTGACGGCAATTGGTTGCACTCTGACCGAGGACAGCGGCAATCTCGGAGTACTCGTACTCAAAGACCTCGCGCAGAAGGAGTACCGCCCGTTCAACCGGCGTCAGGCGTTCCAGCATTACAAGAAACGCCATCGAAAGCGATTCATCGACCCGTATGATTTCCAGCGGATCGCTTCCCGGACCGGTTACGATCGGTTCCGGCAGCCACTGGCCCACATACTCCTCTCGTTGCACCCGCGCGGATTGCAGATGGTTGATGCACAAGCGGCTAATGATGGTGACCAGGAATGCCCGTGGCGATCGAATCTCGTCATCGGGGGCCTGCTGCCAGCGGATAAAGGTCTCCTGTAGCATGTCCTCGGCATCGGCCACGCTTCCCAACATGCGGTATGCAACGGAGAAGAGTAAGCTACGGTACCGATTGAATGTTGCAAGCCGGATCGGGACCTCTGGAGCGGGAGGCTGCATTTGGGCCAAAGCATCGCGATCATATCTGTTCGACAATATTTCCCTCAACGAATGCAACTGTACCGCTGCACATGTACGAACCTGCATACAAAGACAGATTCCATATTCCTAGACCGGATCGCAATCCATTTTGTGACAACCCGGCATAAATGATCTCGGGTACGGAAGGACTTCCGTTGGATTAGGAACGAAAGTCGGCTATGCTCCTGCAATCTTTCGGTCGTGAACGATCCGCCGATCTCAATGTCCGAACGGCTGATTCAGGAGCGCGTTGGCGAAGTTGTAAGAACGCTATCGTGTAGTGCCGATGTCGCGGCTTTTAACGACGCGCTAGCACTGCCGTATAGCTTGGCATCAAGCTTAAAGTTGCGAGCGTTGGCGGGCTCGGCCGCGAAACCGAGAAGAGGAAGCGTGAAGCATAGATGCGCTCAAGGCGATAGGCCGGAAACAAGCGGGCTAGCTTGGCTGGAGTGTACAGCGCCGTATCATTCTGATCCTTCCGCCAATGCCGCATGATCGGATTCCCCGAAACCTCTTTGATGATGAGGTACTGTGCGCCCAGACGTCCGAGCTTCTGCGGTTCCGCCATATAGCGCAGCGTATCCAGCAGGATGATGGCGCTGTCTTGTGAGGGAATGGGAATGTTCAGTTCGGTCGCATCCCCGTAGAAGAAGTTGTGACCACAGGGAAGGCTCGCATGAGCCGCTCGCAGTTGCGGCAGATCAAAATCCGCGCCCCAACTGGAAATGCCCTCCTCATGCAGGTATTTCACCAGGAGGCCCACAGAGCAACCTATGTCCAATGCGTAGGTCGCGCCGAGAGCACGGGTGATCGCTGCAATGTGCTGATAAAGTTCATTGCGGGTTTCCTGATACACCCTGACGAATTCTGGGTTCTGGTAAGCCTGCCCATAGAACTCTATATTTTTCACGGCACCATATTACCAATAGCCCTGCCGAGTCCACTCAACCTTCCCGCAGCCTCACTATCTTCCGCCCGCCCTGCGGCACTACAGCATCCGCTTCTTTCTTTGGCGGCGGGGTCTTGTGCCTCAGGGGGGTACGTACGCTTTCTCCGCGTTGTGGTCGCGTCTCCATGTTCTTATCGTGGTTTCCTTCTGTGGGTCCAATAAGCGTTGCGTCGGGTTGTTTCCCGCTCTCTAACGCATTGGTGAATATAGCTAAGTTATTCAGATTGCGTTGTTTCGAGGATTGGGGTGGGTGCTTGAAATGCGCTCTCGCTGAGACAGTTCTAAGATACAAAGATAGTCGCAGCACAGAATCTGGCTAGCCCCGGCATTCGCCGCAAAGTGCCGACTCAGACCAGGCTCGATTCATGTAACCAATTAATAGTTGGGTACGTCTTTCATAGAAGCACCGTAATACAGACAATTGGTCAGGCCAAACTTCAAGATCTGAACCTTTCACTAATCTGTACAGAAGAGGAATCACATGGCGAAACACCCACCTGAGTCCGAGCACGAAAGAGCATCTGGCGAGCAGTCAGTGCAAGCCCCCGAGGCCAGCCAGCCTATCCTCGGTCGCGTCAGCAGACGATCCTTCCTGTCGCACCTGGGAGCTGCCGGCATCGCCGCCACGGCACCCCCTCTTCTCGCCTCCGCGCCTCCGTCTCCTGCTCCCACGGCACAGGAAGCGGGCGCCGCAGCAGAAGGTGCAACGACCGTCACGCTCCGCGTCAACGGGAAAGACCATCGCCTCGAGATCGACCCCCGCACCACCCTCCTCGACTGCCTCCGCGAGAACCTCAATCTCCCCGGCACAAAGAAGGGCTGCGACCACGGCCAGTGCGGAGCCTGCACCGTCCATATCAACGGCCGCCGCGTGAACTCCTGCCTCTCCTTCGCCGTGATGCATTCCAATGAAGAGATCACAACCATCGAAGGCATCGGCCAACCCGACCACCTTCATCCCATGCAGGCAGCCTTCGTCGAGCACGACGGCTATCAATGCGGCTACTGCACCTCCGGCCAGATCATGTCCGCCGTTGCACTCCTCAAGGAGCCCGTCGGGCCTACCGATGACGACGTCAAGCAGGCGATGTACGGCAACATCTGCCGCTGTGGCGCTTACTCGAACATCGTCGCGGCGGTACAGTACGCGCGTAAACAAGCCTAACCAGAGACAAGGAAGCAGATTGCCATGGACGCATTCCAATTCAACCGCGCTGCCACCGTCGACCAGGCCGTTCAGTCTGCAGCCAAGTCCCCCACCGCACAGCAGGGCGCTGATGTCCGCTTCGTCGCCGGTGGCACCACGCTCATCGACCTCATGAAACTTAATGTCGAGCGGCCCAGGGAGGTCGTCGACATCAACGGCCTTCCGCTCGACAAAATCGAAGCCACTCCAGCCGGCGGACTCGTCATCGGCGCGCTTGCGCGTAACTCCGACGTTGCTCATCACCCTACCGTCCAGCGGGACTATGCCGTGCTCTCGCAGGCCCTCCTCTCCGGCGCCTCGCCTCAACTGCGTAACATGGCCACCACTGGCGGCAACCTTCTGCAGCGAACCCGCTGCGTTTACTTCCGCGATACCGCGCACGCCTGTAACAAGCGTGAACCCGGGAGCGGATGCTCGGCGATCGGCGGTCACAATCGCACGCTCGCCATCCTCGGCACCAGCAAGGACTGCATCGCCACCAACCCCTCCGACCAGAACGTTGCCCTCACCGCACTTGAGGCCACGATTCAGATCCAGGGAGCCAAGGGTCAACGCAGCGTCACCATCCATGACTTCTATCTCCTCCCCGGATCGACTCCCCATCGCGAGACCGTGCTTGAGCCCGGAGATATCATCACCAGCGTCACGCTTCCCGCTCCTGCGCCCGGAACACATTCGCTCTATTTGAAGCTCCGCGACCGCGCTGCCTATGAGTTCGCACTGGCATCCGCAGCCATCGTAGTCCAGGTGAGCAGCGGAAAGATTCAACATGTACGCGTCGCCCTCGGAGGTGTCGGAACCAGGCCTTGGCGTTCGCTCGAAGCGGAGAGAGCATTGCAGGGTCATGCCGCCGACGCTGCCACCTTCCGCAGAGCGGCCGAGGCAGCACTCAAGGATGCGCATCCCGCCAGCGAAAACGCCTTCAAGGTTGAGCTCTCCAAGCGCTGCCTGGTCAGGGCGCTGACGATGTCCACCAAAACCGCCTGACCCGGGTAGACGAGAACCGCAACGCTGCAAATGCACCAGGAGATTGACTTATGATGTTCAGCGAATTTCTCGAGTTCATCCAGTCTAGCCAGGATGGCCAGAGCAGCACACAGGCCGAGCCCTCCGCTCCGCCCTCCGCCATCATCGGCTCTGCTCTTCCCCGCGTCGATGGCCCACTCAAGACGACCGGCTCTGCGACCTATGCCTCCGACTACAACTTTCCCCGCATGGTCTACGCCGTACCCGTCTGTGCCACCATCGCCAGCGGCAAGATCCGCAGCATCGATGCAGCACACCGTCTACTACTGGGGCCAGTATGTCGCTCTGGCCGTCGCCGAAACCTTCCAGCAGGCACAGGCCGCCGCCGCCGCCATCCGGGTCAAGTATGACGCCGACAAGTTCAACGTCGCCACCGCACTCGACGACTCCATGCCCGCTATTGGAGCCACAGGCGGCCCCCGCGTCCTAAGCAAGCGCGGAGACACCGACTCCGCCTTCGCCTCCGCACCTGTCCAGGTTGACGCTACCTACGTCACCCCTGCCGAGACGCACAATCCCATGGAGATGCACGCCACGGTCGCTGTCTGGGATGGCAAAACATTCACCCTCTACGAGTCCTCGCAGGGCGTTGTCAACCACCGCAACGTCATGGCCCAGGTCCTCGGTGTCCCCAAGGAGAACGTTGAGATCGTCTCCCGCTTCATCGGCTCCGGCTTTGGCGGCAAGCTCTTCCCGTGGCCTCACTCCGCACTGGCTGCGGTGGCTGCACGACAACTCAACCGGCCCGTCAAGCTCACGCTCTCCCGCAAGATGATGTTCTCGAACGTCGGCCATCGACCACGTACCCAGCAGCGAATCCGACTAGGCGCCACCGCCGAGGGCAAACTCGTCTCCATCCAGCAGGACTACCGCAACCACACCTCGTTCATCGACGACATCCGCGAGAACTGCGGCGAAGCGACTCCATTCCTCTACAGCGTCGCGAACCTGCAAGTCACGTCCGCCCTCGTCAAGCGCAACGTCGGCACTCCAACCCCCATGCGTGGCCCCGGTGCCGTCCCCGGCCTCTTCGCCCTCGAGTCCGCGATGGACGAACTCGCCATCAAGCTCAAGAAAGATCCTGTCGAACTCCGCCTGGCCCACGACACCCTCATCGACGAAGAGAAGAACAAGCCCTTCTCCTCGCGCCATCTCAAGGAGTGCCTCCAGGTAGGCGCCACCAAATTCGGCTGGTCGCACCGCACCCCCGAGGTAGGCTCCATGCACAAGGGCGACCTCATCCTCGGCTGGGGCGTCGCCGTCGCCTCCTGGGGAGCCGGACGCGGCGTCAGCGAAGCCACCGTCAACCTTCGCAGCGATGGCACGGCGCGTGTCAGCTCGGGGACGCAGGATCCTGGCACCGGCACCTACACCATCGTCGCCCAGATCGTCAGCGACAAGACCGGCATCCCCACCGACAAGATTCAAGTCGTGCTCGGCGACAGTTCGCTCGTCCCAGGCCCCACCTCCGGTGGATCGACGGCCACCGCCACCGTCATCCCGGCTGTCGCCGACGCAGCCAACTCCGCCATCAAGGTCGTCCTCACAAGCGCGACCCGCGCCCAAGGATCGCCCTTCCTCGACAAAGACTCCGCATCTCTCACCATGACTGCGGGCCGCGTCCACGCCAAGGGCCAGGCGCCCGAGAGCGGCGTACCCTTCCAGGACGTGCTCCGCATGGCCAATCTCGCCAGCGCGAACGGCGACGGCAAGTCCGCAGGTCTGGGCTCTGATACCAAGGCTCGCGACTACTCTACCCACTCCTTCGGCGCACAGTTCGTCGAGGTTGAGTGGGATCCCGGCATCGCGAAGCTCCGCGTCAGCCGCGTCGTCAGCGTCATCGATGGCGGTCGCATCCTCAACAAGACAACCGCCACCAATCAGATCGCCGGCGCCGTCGTCATGGGTATAGGTATGGGCCTTCTGGAGCAGACCTCCTACGATCCTCGCAACGGCCATCCCATCAACGACAACTTCGCCGACTATCTCGTTCCCACCAGCGCCGACTCACCCCAGATCGACGTCACCTTCCTCGACATCCCCGATCCCATGATGGGCGAGTATGGCGCTCGCGGCATCGGGGAGATTGGCCTTGCCGGTGTAGCCCCTGCCATCACGGCAGCGGTCTATCACGCCACCGGCGTCCGTGTTCGTGAACTGCCGGTTCGCGTCGAAGACCTCCTGACCTCCCGTGTCCTCGTCTAAACAACATGACAAAAGGGGTATCCCGGCTCCAGATCTTCGCTAAAGAAAGCGCACACCCGTAAGCTCTTCGCATACCCTCCACAGCCTCGCCGCGGTTGCTTCATCGCGAGCTTGGGGAGCTACCTGGGCCGCCCCCACTTCATCCCCGCGCATCTCCTGGAAGCCCTGCGGGCCGTAGTAGCCGCCGCCCTCGGCGTCAGCCGCCGTCGCTGCGTAGAGCGTCGGCAGCGCCCCCTCCGCGTCCGTGTTCAGAAACATGTCGATCGCGTGTGCTACCAGCCTGCGGACAGCTCTCTGCGTCGCCGAGTGATCGCTTCTTAGGAAGAGGTTCGTGTTCGCCACACCGGGGTGGGCGGCGATGCTCATCACGGGTGAGGATGCGGCACGCAGCCTGCGGTCCAGCTCGAAGGCGAACATCAGGTCCGCCAGCTTGGACTGCTGATAGGCCTTCATCGGCGAATAGCTCTTCGTGGACTGCAGGTCGTCGAAGTTCAGCCGGCCTCGCTTGTGTGCGATGGAGGCCAGCGTGACGATGCGCGGCCTCTCCGTGGACTCTGCCGCTGCATGCTCGAGCGCGGGCATCAGCAGACCGGTCAAGGCGAAGTGGCCCAGTACGTTGGTGCCGAACTGTACCTCGAAGCGGTCCGCCGTCTGTTGCCGTCTGGGCGGAGCCATAACGCCGGCGTTGTTGATCAGGACGTGCAGCGGGCGGTTCTTCCCGAGCTCCTGTGCGGCGAACTCGCGCACCGAGCTCAGCGACGCGAGGTCGAGAATCACCAGCTCCGTGTGAGTGCTCGGGGCCTCCGTGTGCAGACGGTCGAGGGCGATCTCGCCCTTCTTCCGATCGCGGCAGGCCAGCATCACTATCGCTCCCTTGCGGGCCAGCTTCAGGGCGGCGTGATAGCCGATGCCGCTGTTCGCACCGGTGATGAGGATGCGCTTACCGGCTTGCGACGGTATCTCCGCAGCGCTCCATCTCGTGCTTGTAGCTGGCCTGCCCATAGCTTCTTTGGATGCTCGCAGCC
>WNGR01013810.1_pt1 | contig 11513 bp, 8 predicted proteins | sample 5407581 | NCBI WGS metagenome assembly WNGR01 (sample SAMN13153383, study PRJNA577476) | soil metagenome | isolation source: 80 cm soil or saprolite under Garry oak tree replicate 2 | place: USA:California | collected 2016-06-15
TATCAGATGGGATGAGAAGGCCGGTCTCCACGGGATGCGATAAGCTCCCAATGATCGACGTGCTCAAGGCACAAAGAAAAGGAGACCGGCAATGCAGAAGATTAGGCATCTGCCGATATACTCAAACAATGGAACCGCCTCAATTCATCCCGAGCCGGGAGGTGGCACGTCATGGTGGCCGTCCTGCCTATCGCGCCCATGATGCGGATAGCCAAGCCTGGGAGTCAGCCTTGCGGACTCGGGGTTCTCTGCCGGAGGACCCCGCGCAGTGCGTAGCGGCAACATCCTCGCGAGTTGCCAAACTGCCAGCCGAGGTCCTAAGATGACGGTCAACGTCCTATGACCCCAGAACTGGAACGCGCCCTCAAACGACACACGCAGTGGTTCGGGTCCTACAAGGCATCCGGCGAACTGAAGAAAATACAGGTGTGGCTCGTTGTGAATGGTGGACAGATCGAATTCCTCACTCCGGGGAATTCCTATAAAGTGAAGCGAACACGAAAGAATCCGCGTGTCATGTGTTACGTGGGGAGCAAGGACGGTCCCGCGATTTCTGGAACGGCCCAAATCATTACCGACCGAAGCGAAGTGGCGCGGGTTTACCGAGGCTACTGGAAGACCCACCCGTTGCGGATGGCGATTGCGATCGGACTTCGACTTTGGATTGAGATGCTGTTGAACAAGCGGGTGGTGGTCCGAGTCCAGCCGGACGAGCCGAATCCCTTAGAGGGACTGACCGATCCTGCTACCTGAATAATTCAGAAAACTGCACAGCCAACTGGAGAACATTCGCCTCTCGGCCTTGAGTCTGTTCAATCCTTTAATGGGGCTTGACATCACGGATAGGCTGAAAGTCGCTTGTCCGGCTGGCCACCCGCCCCGTGGGTCGCGCTTCTTGCGCTTCAGCCGTTCGCTCTCTCCGCCACCACCATGGCCTGCAGAATCTGATCGGAGACATCCTTGACAGACGCCGGCGAGTGAGACAGAAACAACGTATTGGTTTTGTCGCTCTCGCCGATGGACTTCAGCGTGTCGAAATACTGAGTGAGACAGAAACAACGTATTGGTTTTGTCGCTCTCGCCGATGGACTTCAGCGTGTCGAAATACTGCGTGACCATGACCAACTGCATGACTTCTTTCGCCGACGCCCCCTCCACCACCTTCTGGAATTGTTCGATCGAGGCCTGCAGCCCTTCGATGATGGCCTTCCTTTGATTTGCGATCCCCTGTCCCTGGAGAGCCTTGCTTTCCGCTTCGGCCTCGGCCTTCTTGACCACCAGAATTTTCTCCGCCTCGCCCCTGGCGTTGGCGGCCACCTGTTCGCGCTGCGCTGCGTTGATATCGTTCATGGCTGACTTCACCTTTGCATCGGGAACAATATCGGTCACCAGCACATTCACAATTTCGTATCCGAATAATGCCATGTCCGCATCCAGCTCCTGTTTGACCGCCGCGGCGATACTGGACTGTGTGGCGAACACTTCGTCCAGCGTCATTCCCGGAACATGCCCTAGGATCACCTGCTCGACATAGGATTTGATTTGCGCCACCGGATCGGACAACTTGTAGTAGGCATCGTAGACTTTTTCGGGACGCACTCGATTCTGCACCGAAATAGGAATGGTGACGAACACGTTATCTTTCGTCTTGGTCTCCATGGTCAGAGTGATCCGCTTCCAGTTTAATCCAGGCTCGGCGACTCGAAGAAACTTGCCGAATCGTGTGATCACAGCGACTTCGGCCGTGCGCACGGTGAAGAAGCTTCCCAAAATTAGGTACAGCACAAAGCAAACCGCGACCCCCAACGGAATCCAATACAGTTCATTCATTTGGTTTCCTCCGCTGATCCCTATAGTAACCAGCCAGATTATACTGGCCTGTTCGAGTTTTGAACCAGGTTCATCGAGAGAGCGTAGATTCAATGTTAGAGTGCCCGTCCGGGCTCTAGCCATCTGCAGTAAGTCTTCATCTGGGCGATGAATCCTGCGCGGTCTATGTGATATTTCGTGTGTTTGATGGTGGTCCCTGACCTGGCTACGACCCAAACACTATCCTCATCAGCCGCCACAGTCACCTACAACGCTGAGTTGCTCGCGATTGAGATTTATCGAACGCGCGCCGGAGCATCGCGCCCACCGGCACATGCTTGGTGAAATGCGCCTTTCAGAATGGCTTTTGCTTGTTCACTGAACGTTTTCTGTGCAAGCTGCTGCGCCAGTTCCGCCTCAAGCGGCGGTGCCACATTCTACGTCGCAGGCCAGCGGCCAGGGATACAGGACCTTGCAAATGGATTACTCGGTCAAGTTCGATCGCTCTGCGGCTTCCGTCGGTGATTTGATTCAATGCCCGTTCATGCGGAGCGCGTCGGCTTCCGCGGATACGGAATGATGTTGGCTGAGGTGGGCTTGCCTCCTGGTGCCGACGTGGACCGCCCCTCGCTCGACTCTGCCGTTTCCGCTTCCGGTTGGGACTTGCAGAGCTACGAAGTCCAACCTGATCGTGTGGTCTTTTACCTGTGGCCGCGAGCTGGCGGCACGACTTTTTCCTTTACGTTCAAACCTAGATTCGGGATCACGGCACAGTCCTCGGAATCCGTCTTGTACGATTACTACAATCCCGAAGCGCGAGCGTCCGTGCCGCCCGCGCGCTTTAAGGTCGAGGGAACGGCGTTGCCTGATGAAGTAAAAAATATCGGTGCATTCGGAGAAGGCACGACACCCGGAAGTAGATTTTCCAAAGATGTAAGGCAAAATCGTGCCGAAAAATGTGCCCGTCTCACGACGGAGCACTGGGCGAGGGTTGCGTGCGGACGTGAAGGCATCAAAAGGCTCCGGTTTCAAAGCTGTCCATTTCCTTCGCAGTGTTTGAACTCCAATAACGCTTGTGTAATCTGTTCCGCTTCACCATCCACTCATTCGTTGAAAGCCTAACGCCCCACTTCCTGGACTGCGGCGGGCACTTCTAACGAGCGACGGTGTCCAATTTCTTGTGGTGCGTCTGTCCCAGAGCGGATGGCAGGGAATCCGACTCAACGAAAATCTGCAAGAAACGGCAAATAGCGCGTTCTATTTTCTGAGCGCAGAAAATCGCAGGGGCGCTAACTCAGCAAGTCTCAAGGAGACGGATCATGAAGGCTCCGAAAGTATGGGTGTGCCCAAGCAGTTTCTGGTACCTTTTCTTCGCTGCCACACTTGCAGTGCCGCTTTTCGTAGCAGTGTTCGTAGAGTTCTTCCCAGCTGTCAATGCGGACCCAACAGTTGTCACATACACGTACGGTGTCGTGCATGTGACCATTCCTTACCATTCCCTTCATTCCGGCGATGGAACTCTGAGAGTCGAAGTGCTGAATCCGGAAGATGAAGTTCTAGGGAGTGCGGCAACGCGAGTTGCGATTGGGACGGGATATGGGCGCTGGCAAGAGAGCATCCAGCTGAACAAAACACTCGCCGTGGACGATCTCGTATGGCACCGGGTGCGCTACCGGTTTGAATATGGGGATGGCAAGACCGAGGCCCTCGAAGGTATCGACTCGATCTCGCAAATCCTGCGCGCGCCCGTGGTGCATATTCTAGGGCAGCAATCGTACTTGAGCGGAGGCCCGGCGGCGGTGCGGGTCATCGTCACGGATTCAAAAAATGAAGTGATTGCGGGAGCGGGAGCCGTGCGCATCGAGCTGGCAGCCGCGGATCATAAACCGCGCGTCCTTTTCACAGGGCCGTTGAACCGTCGAGGGACGGCCGAGGCGCAGTTCCAATTCCCTGCAGGCCTTACGGGTAATCACGAGCTGCGGTACGTGGTGGACACGCTGATCGGTTCGACGGAGTTCACGCAGGCAGTGCGGCTGGAGGAGAAAGTCTCCATCCTGCTGACGACAGAAAAGCCGATTTACCAGCCGGGACAGATCATCCATGCGAGGGCGCTGGCGCTCGACCGCGCCGACCACGAAGCCGCCAGCGGACACCAGCTGACGTTCGAAGTGGAAGATTCACGCGGGAACAAAGTGTTCAAGAAAGCGACGGAGACAGACAAATTTGGCATCGCGTCAGCGGAGTTCGCGCTGGCGGATGAAGTCAACCTGGGCACCTATCACCTGCACGCTTTGATGGGGCAGGCCGATGCACCGACGAACACGGCAGAGATGGCGCTGAATGTGGAGCGCTACGTTTTGCCGAAATTCAAAGTGGCCGTGGAATTCGAGAGCCAGGATAAGAAAACGAAGCACGGCTATCGGCCAGGCGACCACGTGAAGGGAACTGTGCGCGCGAACTACTTTTTTGGGAAGCCGGTGGATGAGGCGGGAATCACCGTCAAGGCTTCTGGCACGGACGTGGCGGTGTTTGAAGCCGCTTCAGTCGAGGGCAAGACCGATAGCGACGGGACGTATAAGTTTGATCTTAAGCTACCCAATTACTTTGCCGCGAGGCCGCTGAGCCAGGGAGTGGCGCTGGTGCTGATCGAGGCCACGGTAAGGGATTCTGCGGACCACGCAGAGAGCCGTGGAGAGCCAATTACCGTGAGCGAATCGCCTCTGCTGGTTACAGCGGTTCCGGAAGGAGGCACACTCGTCCCCGGCTTAGAAAACGAAGTGTTTGTTCTTACCAGTTATGCGGATGGAAGTCCGGCGCGAACTGAGCTGACAGTCCATGCAGCCGACAACGCCGACCAACACGCGACCACGGACGAAGGCGGGGTGGCGGTGCTTCGTTTGAAGGACGGTGCGGGAACCCAAGTGCTGACGATAGAAGCAGCAGACAAGAAAGGGAACCGCACGTCGAGCGCCGTGGCGCTACAAAGCCGCGGAGGACAGGATCAGATTCTTCTGCGGACAGAACGGGCCGTGTACCGAGCTGGGGACGACATTCGACTGAAAGTGTTCTCCACAGTGAAACGAGGCACTGCATATGTCGACATCGTCAAAGAAGGGCAAACCGTACTCACGCGTGACGTGGACATCGAAAACGGCCAGGCCGAATTGAAGCTGGCAGCCACGCCGGAACTGGCAGGCACGGTGGATTTCAATGCCTACGTTTTTGGACGTGACGCGCAGCCTGTAGGAGACCACCGGCTGGTCTTCGTGCAGCCCGCGGATGAATTGAAGATCGAGGCCACGGCCAATGCGCCGGTGTACAAGCCGGGTGGCGAAGCATGCATCCACTTCCGAGTGACGAACGGCCGAGGGCAGGGAGTGAGCGCTGCGCTGGGATTGCAAGTCGTGGATGAGGCGGTATTCGCACTTGCGGAGAAACAACCTGGGTTTGCCAAAGTTTTCTTTTACCTGGAGCAGGAGCTTTTGAAGCCGCGCTACGAGATTCACTCGATCGGGATGCCGGACGTCGTCGAGCCGACGGAAGAGTCCAAAGCCGAGCAAAAGGACCGCGCGGCACGGGCTTTGTTTTCCGCGACGGAGATGGTGAGCGGGAATAAGTTCGAAACGGAGTTCGGACGAACGGTGCCACAGACGAAATACTGGGAGTACGCGCAACGCTATCAGAAGCAGCTTTTAGAACAGGTACAGCGGCTATCAGAGAGGCTCAGCCGTGCGTATGCCGAGAACCCGGAGAACGGGGACCTAATCAAGACTCTGGAAAGAATGAGGCATGACGGCGCGGCAGACCTGCGCGACGCGTGGGACACAAACGTGCGGATAGAGCGCGCTTCGTGGGATACGGACAAGACGCACTATCTGATAAGCAGTGCGGGTCCGGACAAGCAATTCGGGACTGGCGACGATCTGTTGGTCTACGTGGAGGCGCGGCGAAGGAGAGTCGTAGGGCATCCCAGCGCGGGCCCCAGCACGATCGGGATCAACATTGAACACGAGCGCGGCGCGTTTGGTGGGCGCGCAGAAATCATCGGAATGGCGGTGGACCAGTGGGGCGGTGCGCTTGAAGGAGCTACCGTAGTGGCGCGCTTGGTTTCGAGCGGGAAGGTCCGTAGGACGAGAGTAGGTGTCGATGGGCGGTTCCAGTTGGGAGGTTTGCCCGTCGGCGACTATCAAATTCAAGTTTCTACGGACTCAGGAAGCGCTTCTGGCAAGTTGGAGCTGGACGCGCGTGATCGCGCCATCCTGTCAGTCTTGCTCCGGCAAGATCGGCCAGCGGGGACGATTGTAGCGCTAAGCGATTCGGGAAGAATGGTGGCAGATTTCAGAGCGGGCGCGGGCGTGGGGTTTGCGGGCGGCGTTCCGGGAGGAGTGGCAGGCGGCGTCGTGGGAGGAGTAGTGGGTGGTGTGATCCCCAGGGTTGAGCGGGCCCGCGACGCTGAGTTCTTAGCAGCACCACCGGCGGCTCCCATTGCCGTAGCTCAGATGGTTGTAGTCGACGAGGCTCGCGCGGTGAACAGCGTGACGGTCGCAAAAGAGAAGGATCAAGCCGCTTCGGGCGCTGCGCGAGTGCGGTCGTATTTTCCAGAGGCGCTGTATATCAATCCAGAGATCATCACCGATAAGGATGGAGTGGCAAGTATCACGATACCGCTGGCGGACTCGATTACCACGTGGCGCATGGCGATGATGGCGTCGACGGCGCGAGGGGCGCTGGGAAGTGGCACTTCGAGCTTGAAAGTGTTCCAGGATTTCTTCGTGGACTTGGATTTGCCGGTCGTTCTCACGCAAGGAGACCGCGTGTCGATTCCCGTGGCCGTGTACAACTACTCGGGCGCGCCTGGGAAAGTTAGCCTACAACTGCAAACCGACGAATGGTTTTCACTGGTGGATGACATGGCCGAGAAGAGCGTGACGGTGGATTCTGCGCGAGTGGGTGGATCGCAGTTCACGCTGGAAGCGAAGCGCATCGGGAAATTCAAGCTGACGCTGAGCGCGCGAATGAAAGGAGAGTCCGATCGCGCGGACATCGTGGTGCGGGAAATCGAAGTGGTGCCCAATGGGCGCGAACAGAACCAGGTTTTCAACGGTCGGCTGGAAACTACGGCGAGGCACGAGCTAAACTTCCCCCCGGAATCGATTCCTGATGCCAGCAATATTTTCGTCAGGCTTTATCCCGGGCCGCTGAGCCAGGTGATTGAAGGGATGGACAGCTTGCTGCGGATGCCGTTCGGCTGCTTCGAACAGACCTCTTCGAGCACGTACCCGAATGTGCTGGCGCTGGATTACATGAAGCGCACGAAGAAGGTGACACCGGAAGTGCACGCGAAGGCCGAAGGTTATATCGCCAACGGCTACCAGCGGCTGCTGACATTTGAAGTTCCTGGTGGGGGCTTTTCCTGGTTCGGCAACGCGCCGGCGAACAAAATCCTGACCGCGTACGGGCTCATGGAGTTCTACGAGATGTCGAAGGTCCACGACGTGGATCCGAAGCTGATTGCGCGAACCCAGCAGTGGCTTGCGGGACAGCAGCAGGGCGACGGAAGCTGGAAACCGGATGCGTCGTTCATTAACGAAGGAGCGACGAACCGCTATAACAAGGATGTACTGCGCATCACCGCTTACCTGGCGTGGGCGTTGGAGAATACCGGCTATCAGGGTCAGGCTGTGGAGAAAGCCAAACAATTCATCGAGACGCACGCGAACGCAAAAGCCGACGCGTACACGCTGGCGGTGCTGGCGAACTTCGCTACGGATTATAGAAAAGACCGAGAGTTCACCCGACAGGCGATGCAACTGTTACTCGATGCGCGTACGGAAAGAGATGAACAAGCGTGGTGGAGCGCGGAAGAAACGAATGTGTATGCCACGGGTACTAGCGCCAGCGTGGAAACTACCGGGTTGGCCGCTCAGGCGCTGCTTAAATGGGGCGGAGCTTCGGGGACTGCGCGCAAGGCGATGAATTACATCGCGGCCAAGAAAGAAGCTTCGGGAGCCTGGGGCACGACGCAAGCGACCATCATGGCGCTGCGCGCATTGCTACTGGCCACAGAAAAAGGCACGGCGGACCTGAGCGGCACACTGGAAGTAGTGCTGAACGGGAAGATTGCGGAGAAACTAGCGTTAACTCGAGAAAATAATGATCTGCTCCACCAGTTTGTGTTCAAAGGAGTCGATGCGAAAAGCGGGAACACTGTAGAGATTCGCTTTGAGGGGAAAGGCGGGCTAGCGTACCAGGTTGTAGGGCAATACTTTTTGCCGTGGGACAAGAAACCGGAGAACGAGCCCCTTACTATTGAGGTGACATACGATCGCACGCATCTTGCGGGGGACGATATCGCTATGGCGGCCGCAACTATCAAAAACAATTTGCCGAAGGCTGCCAACATGGTGATGGTAGACCTGGGAATTCCGCCGGGGTTCGATTTACTCAGTGAAGATTTGCAGGCCTACCATGAAAAGAGTGCGGGTCAGAAAAGCGGTCGGCTAGAGAAGTTCAGTCTGACCGCGACGCAAGCGATTCTATACTTCGATTCTCTTGCTTCGGGCGACACAGTCCTACTTCGCTTTCGCTTGAGGGCAAAGTATCCGATCCGTGCCAGAACGTTTCAGTCTCGCGTCTACGAATACTACGACCCTGAAGTGAACTCCATCGCGCGGCCGATTCAATTGGAAGTTCGCCAGCGCTAGCACAATGCTGTGCTGCTTTGAAAGCAAAGCTAGACCGGACAGAACCGATGACCAAACGGCCGAAGTCGTCGTTCTAGAACGACATGTTCAGATGTCTCCCGTCCCAATAGTGAGGTCGGCCCAAAAGTTTCGTGATAGCAATCCTCGCTTTCGGACTACGTTGCCGACAAAATCGGGCGTAGTTCCTGAACATTACACGCAGCTTATAGACATGGTTGTGACCGCTCCGAATTTCGACGAGTTTGTTCAGCGCGGGAACGCTGATGGCAGTGTTTGAGAAAATATCGCATCCTTACAGATTCACGAAGGCCAAATCGAAGACGAATTGAGGGCTTTGGAGGCCTTGGCTAAACAACGAAAGAACCTCCACATCCCTCAACGCCTTTCGATGATGTTTGGTGCTCCAGGCTGTCGCCCGAATCCGTTGGTGATCAGTCGTCAGTTTTCGGCGGCAATTGAGTATCTAGAGACTTCGGTTCGAAAAGTTGCGGTAGGAGCGAAGCCTCGTAAGAACGACCGAGGTTTGTATGTGGATTGGCAATTGCTCATGTACTTGGCGGACCCCAACGTTAGCTTTCTCACCAACGAAGACTTTTCGGGAGAAATATCAACGTCAGCGCAGAAGGACAGAATCATCAAACCCGACGCCCTTGTTTGAAAAACCCATTTCGTGGCACCAAAACGCCCAAAAGTGGAAGCAATTCGTAACCGAGTCAGGACCAGGACATACGGACGGCAATCACCTTTAAGCGGGACGTCTGTCCAAAGAAAAACAAGTAAGCAAGCCTGATTCTACACCGCTTGTGAGCAGTCGCGTCACCCGCAATTCCTGCCTTAACACGAGGTCTTGGACGTGAGAGGATACCGGGCCGGGAGGATTCATGGAGCAGGAAGAAACGGGTGATGTCTGCGGCTGCGAGAGCCAGAATAACGAAGTCGCAAAGGGCGCGGTGGGCAAAGGTGAGGGCCGCGAAGAAGAACTCCTAAGAGGTTCTAATAAAAACCACTGCCAGGACGGAGACGTTGAGCCAGCTAAGGGTTACTGAAAAAATAGTGCGTCGTCCAAACTTGCGGACACCTGCCAGCGCCTACTCTTCGGCGATGCCCATGATGCCCATGATGCCCATGCAGCTATTTCGGAACATAAGACCCACCACCATTAGATCTACCCTTTAGAATAGCGCTCGTGCTTCAAGCTGTTGCAGTTTAGGAAAACTGCCCTATTTTCGCATTCAGAAAGTGCTTGATTTTTGTCGCTAACTTGTAGATTTACTTCTCTCATATGAAAGACGAACCACGTGGCCCTCAGGCCGCACACCTCCGTTTCCCCATCCCTCCCGATCTGCTGCCGGGAAACCTCACCCGCAGTTTCACCCGCTGCGGGAATCCCCGTTGCCATTGTGCGCACGACAAAGGGCATGAATCTTGGACACTCACCTTCATGGCCGCCAAGGGGCAGCGACAGGTCGAGCGCATCCCGCGAGATTGGGTGGAGGAGGTCGAGCGGCGCGTCTCGGCCGGACGCGAATTTCAAGACACCGTGCGCGAAGTGCTGGCGGCCAACGCCCAGCTGTTGGTCTTGGCCCGCGAGCAGCGCAAGAAAAGGCGAAAGCCCGACTGAGAAGCCCTACCCCACGTCGGCTGTGGAAGTTCGTCAGCCAGCACCTCCATCTGGCGTACTACTTCCGCTCCCCCGGCGATGGGCGTTGTAGTCATAAGATCCCGGCAAAAGATCTGTTGTGGTCCTTCGTCCTGGGCACCATCTTGCGCCAGTGGGCCTTCCTAGCCATTGAATTCCTGGTGGGATCGAAAGCGCGAAGAAACCTAAACGTCAGCCGATCCTTCGGCGACGATGCTTTGGGTTACTTCACCGCACGTTTAGATCCGACGCCCACGCGGGTCGCTTTGGCCGCCGTGCTCCATCGCGCCAAGCGCAACAAGGCCTTCGAGGACTGCCGCTTTGTAGGCCTCGCTTTGGACGGGACCACCGGCGGGCGGCGGCGAAAGAAGGGATGCCCCTTGTGCCGACCCCACCGCAATGCCAAGAAAGAAATCACCGGCTACCGGCATCATCTGGTGCTCGCGTCCGTGGTCGGCGGCGACCTCATCCTGCTCATCCTGCCGGTGGACGTGGAACCCTATGGGCCGGGCGACAGTGAATACCGAGCCGGGCAGCGTCTGCTGGCTCGCGTGCGCCAGAACCTGGGAGCACGCTTCATCAGCTATGTGGTGGTTGACGGAGAATTTGCCACGGCCCCTTTCCTCCATGCTGCGGGAAAGGCGGGTTGGCCGGTAGTCGCCCGGCTGAAGGAGAATCTACGCGAATTACTCCGCGCGGCGGAGAAGCGCTTCCGTTCCCAACCGCCGGCCCTGGAATTCCGGGACGGTACCGATCGCGTGGAGATCTGGGACGCCGACGACTTTGACCCTTGGGAAAGCTTGCAGTGGGAAACGGTGCGGGTCCTCCGCTATCGCCAACACAAACCGGATGGCGATGTCGTCGAGGCCTACTGGCTCACCGACCTCTCTTCGCGTCGCATCAGCCGCCGCTGTCTGTACCACATGGCCAAGAGTCGATGGCACATTGAAAATGAAGGCTTCAACGACGCTAAGAATCGTTATGGACTGGAGCATATCCGCCACCACCACGAGCGCAGCTTGCTCATCGTCTGGCTGCTGACCTGCCTAGCCTGGAAAATTCGGGTAGTAAACCAAAACGAAGCGACACGGAAAGTTCGCCGACGAGCCAAATTGGTGATGTCGTAGGTGTGATTGGCATATCACGAACGCCTACAGATGTCGGAGGCGCTCTCACAGTAGCTGGTTTCTACACTCGCTGTAACGATCAGTTCTGTGGCAATAGACGTCGCTCGACTACCGCGTGCTCGGCTACGTGCAGCCCGATGCTGTTTCCACCTTGCGCATCAAATGGGATCGGCCTAATCACCAATTCATTTTTCAGTTGAACAGCCAATCTGAAGTGGCCGCGCCATACACTGT
>WNGR01022990.1_pt1 | contig 11513 bp, 12 predicted proteins | sample 5407581 | NCBI WGS metagenome assembly WNGR01 (sample SAMN13153383, study PRJNA577476) | soil metagenome | isolation source: 80 cm soil or saprolite under Garry oak tree replicate 2 | place: USA:California | collected 2016-06-15
GTGCCGACCCCGAAGCGCAGGAACTCCAGGTGCCCGGCGGCGTGCGAGTCGGTGTCGACGGAGAACTTCACGCCAGCGTCCCTCGCGGCCCTGATGTGCTCGGACGGCAGGTCGAGCCGCTCGGGATGGCAGTTGATCTCCAGCGCGGTGCCGGTCGCCGCGCAGGCCCGGAACAGCTCGCCCCAGTCGACCTCGACCGGCGGCCGCCTGCCGATCCTCCGCGCGGACGGGTGGCCGATGATGTTGACCAAGGGGTTCTCGCATGCGCGCAGGAACCGCCGGGTCATCTCGGCCCGCGGCTGCCCGAAATGGCAACATTCACAACTCGATCTGCCCTGGCGTGCGTGATGCTGGATGATCTGGCTCCTGCCGGGCTGGAGGCCAATCCATGATCGCGGTGAAGTGCTCCATTGGTGGGATGTGTGACGGCGTTGCTGTCAACGCTGCTGTCAGGTGTGAGTGGCAAGCCCAAGCGGCTCGTGGGTCCGGCACCCCCGAGCACACCGCCCGAACGGTTGGTTAGCACTCCGGTGGCAGGATGGGTGCTGCGCTGGCTGATCTGACCAGGGCCGACGTTCCTGCTGGTCTGCGAGCGCTCGTGCGCGTGAGTGACGGTGATTGCCCGCAGGCGTCCTTGGCATGTGGCCCATACGTAGCTCGAGCTGAATGGTCCGGCCGCGCTCGCCGAACTGATCATCGGCGGCCCGCTGGTCTCCGTTGACATCACGGACAAAGTCGGCCAGCGGCGGCCCCGGCGAGGCGGCGTGGGCCGAGACCTCGTTAGCGAATCTGTTAGCAGAACGGCTTCCTGACCTGTGCTTTGCCGCCCTCGTTCCCGTCTTCCTCCTTGCTACGTAATGGGCGGGAGATGCGGCGGTCTTGTCCAGCCGCCCAAGAGGTGGTCCAGGCCGTGGAGTGCCATCGCGAGGATGTGCTGCACAGCTTCCGGGGGCAGGAGATCGTGACCATCACCGTGAACATCACCCCGCAGAACAAGAGCAGCCAATCCTTTCGGCCGATACGACGGGTGGCCGCTTCGGCTTCGTCGAGCCTCGCTTCCACGCGCGACATCTGCTCGCTCGAAAGCGAGTACGTCTTCTTCAGGTACCCCTGATCTCTTGTAGCTGCGCCGCGATCTCTGCCTGTTCGTCCGGAGTGAACAGCGTGTTCTCGACGGCTGCGTATCGAGCGCCCGTGAGGATTTCCCGCTCGCGTTGCAGCTCGGCCCAGAGGTCGGGCGTATCAACGTCGTGCTTGACCTCCTCGGCCCACCTCTGGACCCGTTCTGGGACCTTCGTCCACGTGAAAGCCTCGTATGGCCATGACGACGCGCTGTCCCCGACTACGTAACTCCCGGTGTAGCGGCTAGCATCGCCGCCGAGGATGAAAACCGATCCAGACGGCATGTGGCTGATGCGGACTTCTGCGCCACCCTCGTCCAGGTCGCACTCGATCGGATCGAGCCCGCCCTCCACGAATCCCTCGGAAGATCGCGTTCTTCTGGTACTTCTCCAACCGCACGGTACGAGGGTAACGGCAGTTCAAGGCGCGGATCTGCGCTCGACCGCAAGAGCTGCATATCGCCTTACGCGCCAAGAGTCTCGGCATGCCCAGCCTTGAGCCCTGAACTCACCCCACCTTACGTCTCCGCATGTGGCGCCCCGTGCAGGATTCTCATGTGCGGCCTACTGCTTAGGAGGTCGTCCGTGGTCGACAAAAGACCAGGGAGTGTGCACGTCAGACCTGCTATTGCCCTGGCCGTGAGTGACCATGGTTGCCAGAGGTTAGCTCCGGTATCGGCTACGCAACCGGCACGGCTCGGAACGGGAGCGGTTTTACATCCCTGAAGGAGCGGGCCGGGGTCAAGGAGTGGTGTGCCCGTTTTTCTCCCGGTTCGGGTCCGGGTTACAGGCATGCCGGAAGGAGGGCCGGTGTCAGGGTGGAGTCGGATTTCCCTATTCCCATATTTACCCCGCGTCACCGTCCTGCGGCCGCGTCGGTCCGACAAATAGCCTATGAGGTGCTCGACACGCTAAAACGGCACTCCAGCCTACTAGTCTAAAACCGTGGCACCCTCGCTCTGTCTGTCGAATTGACAGCTCACAGGGTTAACCTTCTATTGGCTTCAATGGCCCATCTTCTCGACACATGGCTTGATTGATGGCTGCGCGGTCCACCCGTGGTCCGAGCACCCAGCCTCGGTCACGTTTCTGCAGCTTAGGAGGCTGGCCACATACCGCCTCCGAAGCCGTGTGCTCAGCCCGGAGTTAAGACCTGACAATCTTGCTAGTCGGTGGCGCAGTGATAGCGGGCACGCTGTTCCATTCCGTAAAGGTCACCGTAGCTTTCTTGGACGCGTGGACCGCAAGCAGATAGTGTGTGCCCTGCTTGGCGATGAAAGCCTGGCTACCGTCAGGTTCGGTGAGCTCATAAGCAGGCTGGCCAGCAAAGTTAGTGACTTTGACGGTGGCATTGCCTTTCGGCATTTTTGAGTTGAATAGCCGAGCTATCGACGCCAGATTAAAAGTACGATATTGCCCAGTAGGTATCTTAACGTACTTCCCGCAAATCACTGCACAGGCGGATGCTGGAATGTTCTGCACCTGACGGATCTCGCTGAAGAACTTCTTGCTGACGTACTCGTATGCCGTCCCATGCACGATGGTCAACGCCACCTTGATTGCACCTTCGCCGATCGTGCCGCTCATGTCCCCGGAACGAAACATCGCCAGGTTCACAGCATATCCTCTGCCGTTATGGGGAACTACCCCGGACATCTTGACACTGGATGCCGAAGCGAATGCCGATTCCGCATCCTTGAGTAGTGTGGTGGACGATGGCGTCGAACCGGCGGCGGGCCCGCTGGAACTGCACGCGGCCATATCGATGAGCAGGGCCGCAGCAAAGAAGACCGGCAGGGCATTTTTCAGCATCGCATTCTCCACATTCGGGAATGATACGGTCATTCAGCCGTTTCCAGGCCCACGTAGCGTATCGGATCCACTGCCACTGCACACCTCGGCGAGCAACTGACCTCCTGCAGAACCGCGTTGGCGAGGTACGCCCGGCTGTTGGATCACCTGTGGGCGGCGTGGGCGGGGGTTGCTGGGTGGCCTGATTTTGGCGGGGAACGCGGCTACAGTCCGCCGGAACTCGTCACGTACCTGGCGAATCTGGCCGACATGCACCTCGAGCCGCTGCAAGAGAAAGCCTCACCCTAAGTGTCCGCTAAAGAATAACGTTTACTTTTGATCCGCGACGGGGCATGCTTGTGGTATGGCGGTGCCCGTGGATGCCGAGGAGTCGCTGGCGGCCAAGTTCGCCGTGTTGTTCCCGCACCTGGACGAGCGGCAGCGGCGGCTGGTGATGGCCGCTGAGGCGCGAGTGCTGGGCCATGGCGGGATCAAGGTGGTCGCGCGGGCGGCGGATGTCAGCGCGGTGACGGTGTCGCGGGGAGTGGCCGAGCTGGAGGGCGGCGGGGAGCCGCTGGGCCGGGCGCGCCGTCCCGGCGGCGGCCGCAAGCGGGTCGCCGACACCGACTCCGGGCTGAGGGGCGCGCTGCTGGCGCTGGTGGACCCGGAGTCGCGGGGGGATCCGGAGTCGCCGCTGCGGTGGACGACCAAGTCGACCCGCCACCTGGCCGCGGCGCTGACCGCGGCCGGGCACGCGGTGTCGGCGCCGACGGTGGCGGCGCTGCTGAAGGAGGAGAGCTTCAGCCTGCAGGGCAACGCCAAGACGCTGGAGGGCGCGCGGCACGCCGACCGGGCTGCCCAGTTCCGTTACCTCGCTGGCCAGGCCAGGGACCACATGGACGCCGGCGACCCGGTCATCAGCGTGGACGCCAAGAAGAAGGAGAATGTCGGGCCGTTCAGGCAGCGCGGCCGGGAATGGCGGCCCGCGGGCAGTCCGGAGCGGGTGAACGTCCATGACTTCATCGACAAGGAACTGGGCAAGGTGACCCCCTACGGGGTGTACGACGTTGCCGGCAACGCCGGCTGGGTGAGCGTCGGCACCGACCACGACACCGCCGCCTTCGCGGTTGCCACGATCCGCACCTGGTGGGACAAGGCCGGGCAGGCCGCCTACCCGCGGGCGCGGCGGCTGCTGATCACCGCCGACGGCGGCGGGTCCGACGGGTACCGGACCCGGCTGTGGAAGACCGAGCTGGCCGCCCTCGCGGCGGAAACCGGCCTGCAGCTCACCGTCTGCCACCTGCCGCCCGGCACCTCCAAGTGGAACAAGATCGAGCACCGGCTGTTCTCCCACATCTCGATGAACTGGCGCGGGCGGCCGCTGACCAGCCACGAGGTGATCGTGCAGACCATCGCCGCGACCGCCACCCGCACCGGGCTTACCGTCAGCGCCGAGCCCGGCACCGGGAGCTACCCCAAGGGCATCAAGATCTCCGACCGGGAGATCCGGAACCTCGAGAAGCAAAAAGTGCTACGCCGGCACGACTTCCACGGCGAGTGGAACTACTGCCTCATCCCGGGCCCTACCTGAAACCAGCGTGTTATTCATTTGCGGGCACTAAGTACGCGCAGCCCGCCTTCAGCGGCGGATCCTGCTCGCCCCCGCTGTGTGGCTGGCTGGAACTTGCGAGGTGTGGTGCGACCCGGCACCCGATTCAGACTTGCGGGACCAGCATCGGCATGAGAACGTCGGCTGACATCGCTGGGTGGTGGTCAAATTGGCTGAAGAACAGCTGACGGGCAACAAAGCCGACCCCCGTGCCCAAAAGCCGGAATGTCATCCTACGGAGAGAAACTCCCCATACCGTTCCGAAATTTACATCGATCGGGCGCCTGCCAACTGGACGCTGGTTTCGCTGCTGGCGGTGGCAGCCGCGGGAGCACTGATCGGGCGCTCGATTGCCCTGCAACTTCGCGACGCCGCGCAGTTCACTCATCCGGACACCAAGGCGGCACTGCAGCTCTGGGCGGCACTGATCGGGATCTGGTCCGGGTACGGCCTGGCTGCCGGGGTGGTCATGACCCGCTGGTCGTGGCAACTGTTGAGGACATTTCAGCCCAGGGTTCCCCGGATGAGCGCTTTGCGGTGGGCTCTGGCAACCGTTCTTGTCCTTCTGATGGTTAGCTGGCTGGACGCCGGGCTCCCCGGCGCGACGGTCGCCGGGCGGACCGTGCACCTGTTCTTCGGCCAGCTCGTCGCCATCATTATCGCCGGCGGTCTCGTAGCCATCCCCGGGCTCGTCGGTTTCCTCGCGGCGCGATCACTGGCATGGAACGACGGCCAGTGGGACGAGGAACCGCGGTGCCAGATCCTGATGGTCGTGCGGCTGCGGCGGCACCTCCGTCGTCTCCTGGGGGCGTTCGGCCTGATGCTCACCCTGACCGTGGTGACGACGGCCGCCCGCCGCCAGCTTGTGCTCGCTGTCTACAAGAACGCGACCTATTCCCAGGAGTTCGTCCTGCTGTACGGCCTGCTCTTCGCTGCCGTCTTGGCGCTGTTCTATGTCTCCGCGACCATGGCACTCGGCGGCCGGTGTGAGCGCCTGCTGGCGGAGTACGCGCCCGTCCCTGATCCGGCAGCCGGGGACATCTCGACCCCGCTGGCGCGACGCCAGGATCTGGCGGCCTTTCTCGGGATGGGCGCCTCCTGGCAGAAATCATTTCAGGAAGGCGTCATCATATTCGCCCCTCTGTTCACCGCCTTCATCGGAACAGCATTGCCGAAATAGTAAATTGCCGGTTCCAGCGCAAAACTGCACCGAGCACCGCGAGCTGTGCCATGCGCCCGCCCGCAACCCGGGAAGATGCCCCGAATCGGATGATCTGCGCGCTCGACTGCGACTGCGGAGCGAGTTCGATTCCCGCTCGTAATCGGCGATCGGCGCGGAACGACGGCGCAGCGACCCAGGGGAGTCCGGTCACCTTCTGTGATGGCCGCACCTTCTTCGCGAGCGCCAGCGGGCAGACCCAGTTGACCGCCGACATTCTGGCCGCCGTCCAGGTCGTTCGTCCTCGCCTCGCTGCGGGCGCTCCACTCGGACCGCGGTTGCGGGCAGACAGCGATTCGCAACCGTGAAGGAGACAGTGCATAAAGAGCATTGCCGTTGATCATGACTTGCTATCCAGATAAACGTGCCGTCAACATCCGGCGCGGGAGCCAACCTGGGAGCCAAGGAGACGAACAGCTTCGCCAGGACCTGGACGACCGCGAACAGGCAGACGAAGTCAGGGCCAGTGACTGGACGAGTCTGAACGATCCCGGATACCTCATGGGTACCTGCGGGTCCGTCGAGGTGCACCGTTCCCTCTGATAGGACACGCCTGGCCGCGCAGGAGCTGGGCAGCCGCAGGTCAGCCGATCAACTCCTTGTTCGCAGCGCCGCTGCCCGAAATGGCAACATTCACAACTCGATCTGCCCTGGCGTATGTGATTCTGGATGATCTGGCTCCTGCCGGGCTGGAGGCAATCCACCACTGACATGGCCATAGTTACCAGAGCGGAGAGGAGATTACCCGCCGGACTGTCGAAGGGCCTCAACCATCGTCTCCAACGCCGCGCTGGACCCAGGGTCAAGGTCGGCGGCCTGAGGTCGGCGTACTCGATCATGATCATGAGAAATGCAGCGGCTGCGCCAGGGTCAGGGGTGACGCGCGGGTCCGGTCGCGGCTATATACCCAGCGAGCTGGTACGCGGCGGCGATGGCATCGTTCCGGCTGACCGTCCCGTTCGGGCCTGAGATGTCGTCCTTTGCATCCCATCTCGACTGGCCAGCCGCCAGGCGGCCAGCGTAGCGACGGAGCATGTGTTCCATGGCGCGGAACGGGGTGTCGCCTTCGAGAGAAGAAGGCTGTGGCTGCGAGTTCGTGGCCATGAGGGTAGCTCAACGATAAGCATGCGGCAGCCGACGCCTTCGACCGCGCAGCCCGCTCGCTCGGGTCGGCGCCTATGAGGAAGAAGGTAGAGAACCAGCAGAAGCATCCCGAGTAACCCCGAAAGCGTACCTGTCCGCCACTCCCGAACTGGTGGAGTTCCCGCGCCTGGATTGCCCTTCGTGCGGCGGGCCGATGGTGTTGTGGTCGGGTTACTGGCGGCATGTCCGCGCGGCGGGGCGGTGCCGGAGGATCTTCGTGCCGCGGGAGCGCTGCGGGCCGTGCCGGGTGAGTCATGCCCTGCTCCCGGCGTTCGTGCTGGCCTGGCGGCTGGACACGGCCGAGGCGGTCGGCGCGGTGATCGGGGACGTGGCCGGCGGGCGGTGCGGGTCGCGCCCGGCCGCGGAGCGGGCTGATGTCCCGCATACGACCGCGCGGGGCTGGGTGCGGCGGTTCGGGACCCGCGCCCCGGAACTCGGCGTGGCGTTCGCGGCGCTGGCGGCCGAGCTGGGCGGGGAGCCGGTCCGCCCGCCGCCGACCCTGGCCGGTTCGCGCTGGTGGCGGTCACCGCGGCGTTCGGCGCGGCTGCTGCGCTGCCGGGATGAGCCGGTCTGGGCTTGTGGAGGTTCGTGTCGTCGGTGTGCGGCGGGAGGCTGATCGCGGCCAACACAACCTCGCCCTGCCTGATCGTCGGCAGACGGCGTTTCATGCCTCCTGTCCCGCGATTACCGGCATGAGGAGGCAGAGGGCATGGACCACAGGCAGCAAGAGCGGGTCGCATTGCACCGCTGGGCGGTGATCGCCGAGGCGGCCAGCGGCCGGCTGACCGCGGCCGAGCGCGGCGCGCTAGTGCGGCAGATCGCCGCGCGCGCTCACACTCACCCCGACGGGTCGGCCCGGCGGTATTCCAGGGGCACGGTCGACCGCTGGCTGCGGCGTGGCGGGCCGGGGGCCTGGAGGCGCTGCGGCCCGCGCCGCGGTCCGACACCGGCGCGGTGCGCGCGCACCCGGGAGCTGTTCGCCGAGGCCGCCGCGCTGCGCCTGGAGCTGCCCGGCCGCTCCGCCGCTCAGATCGCCTCGATCTTGTACCACCGGCACGGAATAGCCATCGCCGAGCGGACCATCCGCGCCCGCGCCGACGTGGTCGGCATCGTCCCCGGCCGTGACGCGATCATCCGCGTCGTCGGCGACTGTTCACCCTGGGCTGTACCACGAAACTGACCCAAAAGTCGCCTTACCGGCCCGTCTGGCCAGCTACGCGCCAGGGCGTCGGCTTTCGTCAGGTGAGAGGACTAGAGTCCTATATCTAAAGGACTGAAGTCCCAAACTTAAGGGACCTTAGCCCATACCACACCGCCCATCAGGCGTAGTAAAGGTTGCCGAAACGGCATAAGAAGGAGGAGAAAATGATCAGATCTCGCATCGTATTAACGGTCCTAACCGTAGCCATCGCAGGACTAATGGCGGCCGGGAACGTAGCTAACGCTGCTGTGTCCAGGCCCACGGCACCCGCCGCGCACACGGCGCGGCAGGTCACGGCCGCAGTAGCTGACCCTAGCTACCTCTGTCTCAAGGCCTACCCCAGCAGCAAGTGCCTCTACCCTATAAATGCGGTGCTCACAAACGGCAATACGATCGGGGTGGGATACTCCAGTTGGAGGTTCGTCAAAGTCACCCTATGCCAGATCGGCTCACTTGGCTGTACGCCGTTCAATGCGGGCAGCGACTGCAATACGCGGTATAGCGGTCATACCTCGTATGATATTCTCTGGAATGCCAACCAGAATTATACCATCCGCGATTACACAGCCTCAAATGACCAGGTAAAGATCTCGGACACACTCGATAACAACGCCTGGTGGGTGCAAAGCGGCGGCTGGTTCATCAACGTCGGTGCCACCAATCATGCCAACGTCAATTGCCACACAGGGGAACCCTACATCCTTACGTACCGCCCCGACACGGGAACGGTATGGACCCGGGCCGGTAACAGCTATGACGCTTGGAAACAAAACTGGGAATTCAACTAGCGCTCGCCCCTGCGTTTGCCCAGCTTCACCCGACCCTTACGGATCGGCCTCATTTGAGTCGGCCTGGAGAAACAGCCAGCGGCAACGCTGGAACCGGCGCTCCAGGTCGACTCAAGGGAGAGCGCAGAGATACTGACTAACGGGCCAAGTCGGCTTCGGCGGCTCTGACAGCAGATCGCGCTTCGCCAAGTGAGCCAGCGACACCCCACGCACCACGTCCGGGGAGAGTCACCGACCAATACCAGCCACGCGGCAATGGCGTTAAGTTAAGTGGGCAGGGACGGGCATCAGCCAGAACCTGATCACCGTGAGCGGCGCCAGCCTGGCGGTCTGGCCGGGCTTGCGGGTCTTGTACCGCCCGCCGCGCCGCTTGGTCTCCCGGTTGTAGCGCCGGCCGGGGCGCTCGGGGACCAGGTTCCGCTTGCAGGTGATCTCGAAGGCCAGGTCGGCGGCCAGGTCGTCCAGGCCGTCAGGGGGAAAATGACCCGGAGTCGCTGATCCGGTTGCGGATCCCGTCCCGGGCGCGGGTGAAGGAGACCCGCCCGGGATCCAGCCCGGCGGTGTCCGCGGCGCGGCTGATCAGCACCCGGATCGCCTGGTAGCAGCAGAGCATGGCGTAGATCTCCTGGCGGATCATGTCCGGGGACTTGGAGCGCAGCACCACCGCGGCGCCGCCGCGGATCGAGGTCTCCAGCTCATCGAAGCAGGTCTCCAGCTGCCAGCGGGCAGCGTACGCGGCGGCGGCCCGCTCCGCGAACAGCACGGCGGGACCGAGGATGTCGGTGACGAGGGTGAAGACCTCGGAGACCTCGCTGCCGTCCTCGCTTTCCACCGAGTACTCGATTACCCGCACCGTGATGCCGGGGATGTCCCTGGGGTCAGCGTGCCTGCGGCGCATCCGGCGGGAGGCGGCCGGGTCGGCGATCCGCGACAGGTACGTGCCGTCGGGCAGCACCTCCAGGACCGGCAGGTCAATGTCCGACTTGGCCCGCCACAGCACGTGCACCCCGGCCGCGAGGACCTCCCGCATCAGCCCGTGGGACAGGAAGTTGCGGTCGGCCAGCAGCAGGTCACCGGGCGAGAGTTTCCCCAGCAGCTGGCGGGTCAGCGGCTGCTCGCCGGCCGCCAGGCCTGAGGTGGCCGCGCCCAGCACCGCCCTCGTCCCGCACTCGCCGAGGCCCACGACGCGGATCTGCGGGAACGGGCCGCGGCGCTCGTCGTTGCCCGGGTAGCCGAACTCGGTCCCGTTCTCCTGCGTGTCCGGCAGGTCCAGGCACATCCCGTCCACAGCGACCAGCCGCATCCCGGAGATGAACGCCCGCCCGGACTCCTCCCCGGCCTGCGGCCCGGCCACCTCCTCCAGCAGGGCGGCCATCACCTGCCAGCCCAGCCGCCGCCGCGCGTAGGTGATCGCCGCCGGGGTCGGCTGCATCCCCGGCGCCAGCCGCGCCCGGAACCTCTTCGCCCAGTCCAGGCCGGCGACCAGCTTGTTCCACACCTCGCCGTACCCGGACTGGAAGAACAGCACCATCGCCAGCAGGTAGTACACCGCCACCCTGGCCGGCAGCGCCCGCGAGCGCTGCTCGCGCGCGCCCGCCTGGTCGACGACCCGGTCCACCAGCTCGGGCGGGAACACCTTCGCCAGCACGCCGATGCCGATCCGGTCCGCCAGCCGGTCCCCGGCGGCTACCTGCTGCCCTGGCCTCGCCATGCAGGCGATCTTACACCGATGTAAGCTTAACTTAACGCCATTGAGCCACGCCGCGGGCCCCGCCACCACAATCTCATCCGGCTGCAACGCATGACTTCAAGCATTATGGCCAAAGCCCGCTGCTGCAAGCTGGCGGTGCCTGAGGCAGCTCCGGCGCGGGAGCCAACCTGGGAGCCAAGGAGACGAACAGCTTCGCCAGGACCTGGACGACCGCGAACAGGCAGACGAAGTCAGGGCCAGTGACTGGACGAGTCTGAACGATCCCGGATACCTCATGGGTACCTGCGGAGGTGCACCGTTCCCTCTGATAGGACACGCCTGGCCGCGCAGGAGCTGGGCAGCCGCAGGTCAGCCGATCCACTCCTTGTTCGCAGCGGCGCTGGTCGAAGTGGGAGTGCACCGACGCCACGCACACGTCGAAGCCCGCGAGGATCTCTTCCGGCCAGTCGACGGTCCCGTCGGCGGCGATGTTCAGCTCCGTGCCGTGGAGCAGGGTCATCGCCGTCCCGCCGTCGCCGGCCAGCCGCTCGGAGAGTCGGCGGAGCTGGTCGCGTTGCTCAAGCATCTTTTCCAGCGTCATCCGCTGCATGAACAGGTTCGGCGCGTGGTCGGTGACCGCGAAGTACTCGTATCCGCGGCCGCGCGCCGTGGTCACCATCTCCTCGAGCGTGCCGACCCCGTCGGTGAGGTTGGTGTGCGTGTGCAGGTCACGCGGACGTCACCGGCCTGCACGAGCTCCGGCAGCTCGCCGCGCAGCGCGGCCTGGACCTCGCCGGTGTTCTCGCGCAGCGGCGGCGGGACCCAGGCCATCCCGAGCCTGGCGTAGACCTCCTCCTCGGTCGCGCTGACGATCAGGTCGCCGCTGGACACGTCGAACAGGCCGTACTCGGACAGCTTGAGCTTCTTGCGCACCGCGATCTCGCGGACCGC
>WNGR01007582.1_pt1 | contig 11512 bp, 10 predicted proteins | sample 5407581 | NCBI WGS metagenome assembly WNGR01 (sample SAMN13153383, study PRJNA577476) | soil metagenome | isolation source: 80 cm soil or saprolite under Garry oak tree replicate 2 | place: USA:California | collected 2016-06-15
ATCAACTCTTCTTCGCGGTCGCGCTGCGCTTGTATTTGATAAGCCGGCACTGCTGCAGCCATCAAAATCGAGGCCGCGGTCAGGAAAAAGATCAGCGCTGCCAGGGAAAACCCGTCGTCTCGTTTGTGCTTCATGGCTATTTCAGGAGCGGAAATACCTGCCGCCGGTTGTTTTGCAAGTCTTCGACCTCGACGTTCTTGTCGGTGATTCCAACAATGCGATATCGTCCCAACAAGACCTCACCAACAGAGACGTTGTAATGATGTGAAGAATCATCCGATAGGAAGGCCATCAGTGCGGGCGTGCCTGAATTCCCGAAATTCAGAACGGCAAAGCCTTGATATTTGAGTGGAATAGGCGGCGGGGGAGGCGCCGTTGGCGGACGCGGAGTAGGCGCGACTGTAGGCACAGGCGGTGTCACTAGACCCGGCGGCGTCACTGGCGCCGGTTTGGAGCCTTCGGGATCCGGAGCGGGACGGCCTTGCCGATATTGAAACACGTTCGTCCGGCCGGCTTCGGATTCTTCGGGCTTATCCACCAAATCCAAGCGGATCCTCGCGTCGCTCGCCGTTGGCACATTCGCCGCTGGCTTCGGCTCGGGCGGCTGCACGGTGAAAACGCTGGGAGGACTACTCATGCGGTAGCCGAGCACCAAGGTTAGCCCCAGAACCACGAGCAAAATGATAAAAATGTTCAGCTTTTGCCGATACTGCTTGGTCATTGATAAAAAAACGTCTCCAGACTCAAAGCCAGCGAGATTTCCGGTGCCGCAGGTGTCGCCGAAATAGTGCCTCGCACGTCGATGGAGTTGATGATGAAAAACGTGTCCGAGTTTTCGAGGCTCCTGATGAAGTCAACAATATTCGAGTACCCGCTGGTCACCGGCATTCTTATTTTAACCGAATACAGGCTATATTGCGGAGCTTCGTCGATGGCGTAATCTTTGCGCGTTGTTTTGACACCGGCGTGCTGGGCAATCATCTCGAGTTTAGGCAGGATTTGCGAGTAACCGGTAGCCCGGCTTATGAAATGCGTCGTGAAGAGCTTGCGGCGATCCTGTCCTGAAGTTTCCAGCTGGGCATTGAGTTTCTCGAGTCGGTCCACCGACTGTTTTCGCGATTGCACTTGCGCATGAAGTTTCTCAATCGATTCCTGCAACCCGTAATACTCCGAACGCGCCGGCTGATACAAAATGAAGAAGAAAAGCAGGTTGACGACTGCGATCACGCCGAGCAGAGCCGCAAACACATACTGTTGACGCTGGCGCCGGTACAGGGACATCATCTGGTTTCCTTCTGCGGATAGTAATTGGCTGTCAATGACAGCTCGACGTCGGTCGTTCCACCCAAGTCACTTTTTTGTTCGATGGACACGGCCACCTTCTCGAACACGGGCGACGACCGCTCAAGAGCTTCGATGAATTGGCTGACGTCCGCTATGCTCCGGCCGCGTACGATGATGTTCAGAGCGATGGCTCCATTCGTGCCGACGTCCGGTGTCAGGCTGACGAGGTGAACCGTATTGGGAACCAGTTCTTCAAGATTCGCAAACAGCCGCGTCCACGAAAGCTCTTTCCGCGCGATTAACCGATTAAAAAATCCGATCTCGGTCAACTTGGCGGCCGCTTCAGGCCGATCCAGCCGGGATTCCAATTCCGCAAGGTGACGTCCCAACGCTTCGGCTTCGACTCGCGCTTCTTCGTCCGTCTTGCGGATGGCGCGCGTCATCGACGAAAACTGGACGAACCCGTACGCCTGCCATGCCGATATGACTATCAGGGCGATCAAAACGCTCGCCAGTGCCAGGTTGACCAGGCGATATGCCGGAAATGGCCGGGTTGAGAGGTTTAGATCAAACTCTGCCATACTTCACACCACCCCTTCAGGGTGTGACAAATGGATCCCGCCCAGGACAGGCTTGAACATGTCGTCGATGCTTTTGGGCCCCAGACGCAGAGCACGCAAACCCAGTTTTTCTTGAAGCTCATCAACTGATGATCGTATGTCTGAGTCATACCCACAGACAGTTAATTGTTCCAGCGCCTTTCCTCCAAGTTTGTCCTGGTAATACATCACGGTCGGATACACAGCATCATAGAGCGGCATGCCGCTAACGCGGCGGTAGAACTGCATACGCCGGTTCTGAAAGACAGTCGTGGTCATGCAATCCGGTGCGATTTTCAGAAACAGAGTGTCTTTAGGGGGCACATCGAACAGATTCAATGCCGCGAGCGTCGAAGGCAACACCAGTCCCGCATGGATCCCCAGAGAATCAAAGAGGCTCTCGTACTCCTCAACAACAGAGCGGGGTGAGACTGCTACGAGTATGTCTACACTTGTGGCGCCATCGTGTGGCCCGAGAATCCGAAACGCCACCTGCGCTTGGTCCACATCAAAAGGGACGGTCTTCTTGAGCTTCCATCGGATGAATGTCTGCACGACCTCCGGGTCCTTGGATAGTCGCTCCGCGGTCAGAAACGCAATCCGTGCCGCGTCATCCGGCACGATGACGACAATCTCCGATCCTTTGAAACCCACCTGGCTTAACAGGTCTTTCAGATTGGATCGCAATGTCTCCAGATTGTGGATATTCGTACCGGTCAGCGAACCCGCAAAAGTGCCAGACCCGAGATCCATGGCCAGTTTGGCTGCGACCTGACTGCGATTCTTGTTCACGCCGGCTACAATGATGTGCTTTGACGTAAGCTCGCAGGCCCATAATGGCACTCGCGCTTGAAAGACCTCCGTGATTTTTTCGACGAGACTTTTACTCAATGAATGTAACCTTGTTGATTTCCTTCAATGTCGTAATGCCTGCGAACACCTTGTCCAGCGCGTGCTCACGGAGGAACGTCATACCCCCAGAATGCGCGGCACGCTTGATTTCGGACGTGGGTTTCCGATCAATGATCATTTCCCGGATGCGGTCGGAGAGGTCCAGTAATTCCTGAATGGCGGTCCGGCCACGGAATCCCGTGCCGTTGCAGTCGAGGCACCCTTCGCCTTCATAGAAAATGAAATCTCGATACTTTTCGGGATTCAGACCTGATTCGGTCAAGAGCTGTTCCGAATGTTGCACCTGCTTTTTGCAATTGGAGCAGATCATGCGAACAAGACGTTGGGCCAGGATGCAATTGAGCGCCGACACAAAATCGTACGGGGCCACTCCCATGTTCAGAAACCGGCCAAGAACGTCCACGACGTTGTTCGCGTGGACCGTGGTGAAAACCAGATGTCCGGTGAGTGCGGACTGGATAGCGATTTGAGCCGTTTCGACGTCGCGAATTTCGCCGACCATGATCTTGTCGGGATCGTGGCGCAGAATGGAGCGAAGGCCGCGCGCGAACGTGAGCCCTTTCTTTTCATTCACCGGAATCTGCGTGATGCCCCGGATCTGATATTCGACGGGATCTTCGATCGTAAGGATCTTGTCCTCCTCGTTTTTGATTTCCATCAAGGCCGCGTAAAGCGTCGTCGTCTTGCCGCTGCCGGTTGGTCCGGTGACCAGAACCATGCCGTATGGTTCGTTGATATAGCGTCGAAACTTTTTGATGTCCCCCTCCGAGAAACCGACCACTTCCAGGCTCAACGTTCGAAATTTGTCGCTGATGGATTCCTTGTCGAGGATACGGATAACGGCGTCCTCACCGTGTATCGATGGCATGATCGAAACACGAAAGTCGATCGATCGCCCTTTGTATCTGGTTTTGAACCGGCCGTCCTGCGGAACCCGGCGCTCGGCGATGTCCAACTCGGACATGACTTTGATTCTTGAGATGACCGTCGAGTGGTGTTCCTTCGCAATCGGCGCCATCGCTTCGTTCAGTGACCCGTCAATGCGGTATTTCACGCCGACCTCGGTATCACGGGTCTCAATATGAATATCGCTGGCTCGCCGCTCAAGTGCAGTGAAAATGATCGTATCCACGAGGCGGATGATCGGGCTCGATTCGCCCTGGGTGATCTTCTCGATCGTGATCGTCTCTTCACCGGATTCGTCCTCGCGGATCAGATCCAGCTTGAACCCCTCGGTCGCTTCTTCGAGCATGCGCTGCGACGATTCCGATTTCTTCAGCAGATCTTGAATTTCAGAAAGCGGGGCGACGTTGATGATCAGCGGGCGGCCGAGCAAGGCAGAGACTTCGTCAATGACGATAAGATCGCTCGGATCCGCCATGGCCACGACAAGCGCATTCCCCTCCATCCGCAGGGGTACAAAGTTGTACCGGAACATCAGGTCGACCTGCGTCGAATGGAACAGCTCCAGGTCTAGATGAATACCCTTTAGATCGACGAACTCGTAATGATACCGGTCAGCGAGTCGCCTCGCGGTTACGCGGTCATTTTGTTTGGCTTCGCTTACTTCTTTCATGTTGGCTGCATCGAACCTCGAATGCTGAATATGGGCATGTACAGCGAAATCAAAATACTGGCGACAAATACCGCAACGAAGATGAGAATGACCGGTTCGACCCAGCTCAATAGCGCAGTAGATCGAATACTCACATCCTCATCGTAGAAGTCCGCCACGTGATTCAGCATGTCGGGCAACGATCCCGTCTGTTCGCCCACGCGAATCATTTCGAGAGCGAGATCCGGAAAATGCCCCGTCCGCTCCAGGCTGTCCGAAAGCGACTTCCCTTCTCGAACCTGGCCTATCGCGCTCCGGATCGAATCACCGATCACCCGATTGCCGGAAGCATCGCGCGCGACCTCCAGTGCCGCAACAAGTGGGATTCCACCTTGAAGTAGCGTGGCCAGTGTTCGCGACAGCTGCGCCATGGAAAACATGGTCCACAAATTTCCGAGAATCGGCGCCTTCAGCTTCAGTTCGTCAACCCAATGCCGTCCGCTCTTGGATCCAGCCCATACCTTCAGCGCCACAATGCCACCCACCGTCAACGGCACGATCAAGATGAGCTGACTCTGAATCGCGTTTGAAACACCAATCAGGATCTGCGTCGAGAGCGGCAACGCCGTATTCAGCCCGGCATACAGTTCAGCAAAGCGTGGTATGACGTAGGTCAAAATCACGACAACCATCACTATTGAAAGGACAACCAGGAAGGCCGGATAGATTAAGGAATTTAGAAAGCGCTTCCGGACCGTGAGGATCGTCTTTTCGTACTGGATATAACGCGTGATGACCTCGACAAGGTTGCCGCTGCGTTCGCCCGCGAAAACCGAGGCGGTGTAAACCGCCGGGAAAACGCCCTGAGCCCGCAACGCCTCCGACAGCAACGCCCCCGAGTGCACACGGTCCCGTACCTCTTCGATGTGCTGGCGGAGCAGGGGGTTACGGATGCGTTCCTTCAGCAGATCGAGCCCACGAAGGATCGGCAGACCGGCCCTGATCAGAGCGACGAACTGCTGGTTGAAATGGATGAAATCGTCGGGCTTGATCGTCTCCCGCCGGCGGGGCCGGAACGAGATAGACCAGCCGCGGGTCCGGATCGAGATCGGCAAAAAGCCCTGTTCTTGGAGCCTGTGCCGCACTTCATCCGTGTTCTGCCCGACGAGCACCACTTTAACCACTTCGCCGGAAGGCTTGGCATATTTGCACGTAAATTCCATATCAAGGGAGAAGGTTGGCCTAGTGACCTATCCCGTCTATTACCTCAACTCCGGGCGGCACTTTGAAATTAAACAAAGAAGACCGGAGGCCGACATCGGTTTGGATATTACTGAAGACAAATTCCGAATGCGATCCATCGGAGTGGGAGAGCAGAAGCCTGCGTATCTGATAATTCGCGGGGTCCACTTCCATCACCACTTCGGTCAGGTCCGTCTTTCTTCGCGGATACATGCGCACCACCTTGGTCCCTTGCAGGAAGGGCTTGGTGTTGAGCAGGTCAAAACGCGTGAATTCCTTCCGAAGATCGGACCTTCCAAGCAGAAACATGAGTGGAATCCGGTCATCCAGCGTTTCCCGGACCGCCTCCTTATTGACCTGGCGGTCGGCCGGCACATAGAAGTAGACGGTTTTGCCGTCTGAAACGAACAATTTCTCTTCAGGGTTCTTGTATTCCCACCGCATCATCCGGGGACGCATCAGATACAAATGACCCGACTCCTGTTGCTTTCGGTTCAAAGAATCTCCAACAATCTGAATAAAATCCGCCGAGAAATCCTTCATCCGGGCGAATGACTGCTCGACTCCATCCACTAAATCGTTCAGATTCGGGCCGGCCTGCCGAGGCTGTAGTAAGAACAAGAAGAGCACGAGACCATAAGGCATAAATCTGAGATTAAGTCAGATGAAGTCCCGAGATCAATGGGACCCATTCAGGGGCCCGGACAAACGCGCCAATTTTTGTTTGATCGCAAAATCATTCGGATCAATGAGGGCAGCCCGCCGGTAGGCTTCCAGGGCCTCCGATGGGTGCCTTGTTCCCTCGAGCGACCGCCCCCAATCAAACAACAGTCTGGGGTCGGGAAATTGCGCGTCGGCCACAGCTTGACGATAGGTCTGTTCAGCCATGGTCATTTCGCCTTCCCTTTCAAGGCACTCGGCCAACGTCCAGCGGGCGAAGATGTCACTCCGCTGAATACTGAGCGCTTCATTCAAAAGTGGCCGCGCGCTATCGCAGTTGTGCTCCATCTGGATTCGCACTCCCGCCAGGCCCACGAGCAGTGGAGAGTTCCGCGCAACGCGAAGTCCGGCCTCAAACTGTTCTCGCGCCTCCGCCGTACGGTGGAGATCGACAAGAGCCACACCATAGCCTTGGCGGCCGCGGATGTTTTCCGGCAAAACGCGCACCATGTTCGAGTAGAACGTGAGGTTGTCCTGCCAGACGTAATTGTGACTGATACAAAGCAGAGCTGCGACGGCCATCACACCGGCCCCGAGTATCCTTCGGATTTCGTTCCCACGGATATTCGCCCAGATCATTCCCACGATGAGCGCGAACCCGAGCGAAGGCACATAAAGATATCGCTCGGCCATTATCAATCCGGTCGGAATGAGCCAGTTCGACATCGGCAGCATCGTGATGTAGAAGAACAAAATAGCGAAGCCGATTACAGGCTGTTTTTTGCTGACGCGGAAAGCAAAGAGGATCGTCGCTGCAATCATCAACAATCCCAGCCACGCATCCCAATTGCCCGCGTTCGCGAGCGGGATCGAATTGAAGTCGTAGTCCCCGGTGACGTCGAGTGGGGCCACCAGCAGTTGGAAATACTTCAGGAACGCGCGTCCGGATGTGAACTCACGCTGCAAGAGTGTCCAGCGGCCACCCAAATATTGCGCGGACTGCGGCATCGCGATGAAGCCCAACGCCAACAACCGCAAAGCAAGGTATACGGCGGCGCTGCTCGCGACCAGGGCAAAGCGTCTCCACTCCAGCAGAACCTTCTTGAAGCTTCCTTCCGAAATCCACGTGTCCAGAACGATGACAGCAGGAAACGCAATCGCATTCTCCTTGCTGAGCAAGCTCAGCAGAAATGCGACGGCGCACAGCGCCGTTCTCCTCTGACGAAACAACAGCCAGGCCAAAAAGAAGAACATGGCTGCGAGCAATTCGCTTCGGCCGGCTATACCCGCAACGGCTTCGGTATGGACAGGATGGGCCAGGTACACCGCTGTGGCAGCCCAGGCCGCCGGAATGGATCCGATCAGGGTGCGCGCCAGCAGAAATACGAGAAAGCCGTTGATCGCATGCAGCAACAAGTTGCCCAACCGAAAACCTGGCGCCCATCTGTGCCAGATCGAATACTCGATGGAGAACGACAAGATGACCAGCGGGCGATAGATTCCGGCCGGGCCCTTTTCTCCCCAAAACGGCGACAGTAGAAAATGGACCGGCGTGATGTTTCGGATGTCCGGGTTGGAAGCGACGATCAGGAAGTCATCGAGGATGAAATCATTGTGGATCGAATTCGCGTAGCAAACCCCAACGATCAGTAGACAAAACGCTGCAGTGCGAACAATCAATCTGCGGTTAAGTTCCATGCGCCTGGGTTTCCTCGAGGTATTCGGCGTCGATGTTCACCAGCCATGGGTCAAATTTGGCAAGGCCTAAAGCGGTTCTTGCGGCCAGCAACCCTGTGGCTATAGCGTGATCCTGATTGTTGTACTTGAACATTCCGGAACGGCCGATGGGCAAGAGATTCTCAAAACCGTCCACCCATGCCTTGATCAACGAAATGTGTTGTTCGTAACCGAGTTCCATCATGGGATAGGCGTTTTCGCTTCGGACAACGAACCCGGACAGAACCTCATTTTCCGAGTGAATCAATCCCATCTGTTGGAGCTCAGCGGTTGCCAGGAAAATCAGGGCGTCGTCGGAGGATGTCCAGAGAGCGTCGTTGTGGCACGCGAAGTATTCAGCGGTAACAGGACTGATATTCGGGTTATCGCCGGACATCGCCGCGGAAAAGTTACGGTAGTTGGAAACGCGGGCCATCTTCACGTCTTTCGAATGAATGTAAATCCAGTTGTCAGGGAAAGGTCTGCCTTCCAACTTCAGATGAACTCCAATGTGGTCCCGAAAACGGAGCGCGCGGCATGCCGCTCGAACGTCATGAGGTGCTGCTGGCACCATCATCTCGACGGTCTCTGTAAGTGGCGCGCTCGATAAAAGGAAATCGGTTTCGATCACGTCGAACGAACCGTTTGAGTCTTCAACGATGACCGACCGCACTCGGTCTCTTTCCCGCATAATTCGCTTAACCTTGCAGCCCTTCCGGATACCGCCGCCGAACCGCTGAACGTACGCGGCCATCTTTTCGTAAAGCTGTCCGGAGCCGAGCCGCGGAAACAGGAATTCATCGATCAGGCTTTTGACGGTCGTACGGCCGTTATTCTTGAACAAGGCATTTCGGATCGCCTGCGGCAGGCTCAGGCTCTTGATGCGCTGAGCGGCCCAGTCGGCGCTCAGGCGGGAGCACGGCAAACCCCACACTTTTTCGGTATAGGTCTTGAAGAACGTCTCAAACAGCCGGCCACCAAACCGCTGCGTTACCCACTCTTCAAACGTTTGAGCTTCTCGATAATTGATGACCTGCTGAACTTGGGCGAGTGCATAATCGCTCAGGACGTGAACACATTCGGCAACTCCCAAACCGCCAATCACGTTCAACGGAGTAAGCGGATAATTGAACAGCCGATTGTTATAGAGAATTCGCGTCAGCCTTTGTACGGTGACGATGTCCGTATCAAGTACATCGATGTAGAACTGTCGCACCTCATCGTTCTTCGTAAAGAATCGATGTGGCCCGATATCGAAAAGACACCCTTCGTGTTTGATCGTCCGAGCCAACCCGCCGACCTGGTCCAGCTTTTCCAGGACGGTAACGGACGCGCCCTGGCCAGCCAGTTCATAGGCTGCCGCGAGCCCCGAAGGCCCTGCACCGATGATTAATACTTTTGTCATCTCATTTGTAGTCGCGGATTTAGACCGCGTTCAGATTGACGTTAGGACCGCCGCCGCAGGTTGTACTTCAAAATGAAGTAAAGCGCGGCGATACCATCTTTCCAGGTGATTTTCTTTCCCTGGCTGTAGTCTCGTCCGAAATAAGAAATCGGGACTTCGTAGAGCCGGCAGCGAAGTCTGGCGATTTTCGCTGTAATTTCTGGCTCAAACCCGAATCGATTTTCTTCGATGCTTATCGTGGAAAACAGCTCGCGACGGAACGCTTTGAATCCGGTCTCCATGTCCGTCAGATTCAGATCCGTAAACAAATTGGACATGAGCGTCAGAATCCTGTTCCCAACGAAATGCCGGAAGAACAGCACGCGATGCGGGCCCGACAGAAAGCGCGACCCGTACACGGCATCCGCAAGGCCGGCCACGATCGGCTGAATCAGGACACCGTATTCGCAAGGGTCATACTCGAGGTCGGCATCTTGTATCAGGACGATGTCGCCCGCCACTTCCCGAAGTCCCGTTCGCAGCGCGGCGCCCTTCCCTTGATTCACCGAATGGTAAATGAAGCGCGCCGACGGGAAGAGGCGCTCGGCGTCCATCTGCTCGAGGACTTGTCTGGTGCCGTCGGTCGAGGCGTCGTCAACAACGATGATTTCCTTGTCGTACGGAGCCTTTTCGATTCTGGTCAGAATCTCCTTGATAGTTGCTTTTTCGTTATAAGCAGGGACGATGACCGATAATTTCATGACAACTTTGCGCGGCGTCTAATTCCTCAACACCTTGAGCCTCATCTTGATGACCTCGTCCATTGGATCGATTTTGGCGGCGCGCTCATAGGCGGTAATCGCGGTGGAACGATCTCCCAAATCCTCCAAAGAACGCCCCCAGGAATAAAGCAGCAAGGAATCCGGGAAATCGGTGATTCGAACCGCTCGTCTGTAGGCTGCCTCGGCGAGGCTTGTCTGCCCTTCTTCCGCGAAGCAATCTCCGAGAACCCACAAGCTCTGCCATTGACTGGCATCCTCGACGAGAGCCAGGCCTAGCATCGGACGAACACGATCGCAGTTATGATCTATCCGCATAATAGCGGCGGCCAGGCCAGCCAGAAGTGGCGCGCTGTTGGGCAGGATGCGCAGGCCCTCTTCAAACTGGACCTTGGCATCCTCCGTCTTCCCCACGTTCAAAAGCGCAAAGCCATATCCCAGTCTTCCTCTGGCGTTTTCCGGCGACACCCGAACCAAATTCCTGTGAAATGTGAGTTTGTCCTGCCAGATGTAGTTGTGGCCGATACAGAGAATGGCCGCGACGCTTAGGACACCTGCTGCGGTCCATCGGCGGATTCTCCGATCGTCAATCCCTGCCCAAAAACCCCCTCCAAGCAGAGCAAAACCAAACAGGGGAAGATAAAGGAACCGCTCGGCCATCAGAAGAGAGATAGGCAATATCCAGTTGGAAACAGGCAGCAGCGCTACAAAGAAGAAAAGAATACCGAGGCTGAGCATGGGCCGGTTCCTGGCGGTGCGTACGGCGACGAATATGCAGGCGGCAACAATCGTCAATCCAAGCCACGCGTCCCAGTCTCGTAGCGTAGCGACCGGCACCGAATTGAAGTCATAATCGCCGGTGATCTGAACCGGCCACAGGAGCAGTTGAAAGTACCGGAGAAATACCCTCCCGGAAGTGATCCATCGGTCCCAAAACGTGAGGCTGCCGTGGAGGTATTGGTTGACCCTGGGAATCCCCAGCCCGCCCAACACGTAGAAGCGAAGCCCAAGATACGCAACCGCCGTCGCACCTAACACCGCAAACCGGTTCCAGGAATCGCGGACTCTGCGAACACCGCCTTCGGCGAAAAGCATCTCAAGCGCGATGATCGCCGGAAGCGTGATGGCGCTTTCCTTCGCGAGCAGGCTCATGAAATAAGCAGCCGCAGCCCACCAGGTTCGCCCCTTGCGAAAAGCAAGCCAGCCTGCAAAAAACCCAGTCGCCGCGAGCAACTCGCTTCTTCCAACGATGCTCACGACGGCTTCCGTATTTACCGGATGGACCACATAGAGACCGGCTGCCGCAAAGCCGGCGAGCTTGGACCTCAAGAGACTGCGCGCGAGCAAGAACACCAACCAACCGTTCAGAACATGCAGCAAC
>WNGR01007583.1_pt1 | contig 11511 bp, 16 predicted proteins | sample 5407581 | NCBI WGS metagenome assembly WNGR01 (sample SAMN13153383, study PRJNA577476) | soil metagenome | isolation source: 80 cm soil or saprolite under Garry oak tree replicate 2 | place: USA:California | collected 2016-06-15
CAAGCGTAACGCACCAAGGAACCCGTATCGTGATTCGGGGACATGCTGCCCGGCCTGGAGACACACCATCTGCGGGTGGTCCGGAGGCAAAAGTGAGGCGAATGGCTGACCAGTGCGAGGGTCTTGGTAATGATACACTATTGGCTCGGACGTAATAGCGCCGTACATAGGCTGTGGAGGACCCGCAACCATCAGTGGAGGCGCCTTGGGTTGCGTGCTGTGCGGCCCTACGTCCATCTGCGGTGGCGCTATTATGATAATAGACGAACCAGTAACCCAGATTGTCAGTACAGGTACAGTGGATGGGAGGCCCTCTCGTGAGGACGAAGATGCGAAGCGCGCACCTACGCTGTTGCCGACGATGGCGGATTCATATTCTGGGGGATTATCTGAATGCACGGGAGTATCGCTGAGCATCTGGAGAGCGGCCACTGATCAGCTTCGCTCAGGAGTAATCATTTTCTCGGCGTACCGTGCTCGTAGGAAGATCGACAATCATGGAGGGTTATTGCAGAGTTATATACGTGTTCGAGGGGAAATACACGACGCGAGTGGTGGGAGGAGGCTGAGTTGGGGGCTGCGACGCTGCGGGTGGTAATGGATCCGCCCGCAGTCTGTCTGAATCAGTCGCAGTCGCAGTTGGTGGTCGTGAGTCATTGTTAACTTAGGTAACAATAAAAATTTATTTATTATTTATTATTTTCGTGTTCTCGCCTCACGCTTTGTGTTCTCAACCGCCTCGAGAAAAATCTGATAGGGTGAGCATGGGAGACGCCTCAACATCTACTGCCTCGTCAGCAGGCATGACCTCTAGAGATTAGTGCGTCGTCATGCCCCCGCATGCCGTACTCATCCTGCCTTTGACTTGGTCCTCACAATTCCAATTTGCCACCGCGCAGCTATGCAGACTCCTACGCACACTTCGGTATGGCCTACATCTTTGATGACACGCGACGCTTCATCGTAATGAATCACAGGTATCCATGAGGAGATGTTGAAGGACACGGTTCGCACCGGCTCGTATCGCGCCGCCATCATGAACAATCCGCATCTTTTCAAAGGCAAGACCGTGCTGGATGTTGGGTGTGGCACTGGGATCCTTTCTATGTTTGCTGCCAGGGCCGGCGCTACTCATGTCGTTGGTGTACGTCCCGCCTCTCTTCCTGTTTTTCTGCCCGATAGCCAACGTCATTTCCGGGCCTCATAGATTGACATGTCAAATATCATTGACCAGGCCGTGAAGATAATAGAGGCAAACGGTTTCAAAGACAGTATGTTTTCACTTCCCCTGCGCGCCCCGTAGATGGATGTTCATCTCTCCTCGCGATAGTCATCACCCTTGTGAAGGGCAAACTCGAGGACACCGAGTTGCCGATTCAGCAATTCGACATTATTATTTCCGAATGGATGGGCTACTTTCTCCTATACGAGTCGATGCTGGACACCGTGCTCGAGGCTCGCGACCGATACCTCAAACCTGGGGGACTCATTTTCCCCGATCATGCAACAATGTACATCGCCGCGATCGAGGACCAAGAGTACAAGGAGGAGAAAATCAATTGTGCGTTGTGCAGCTATTCCTCGTAAATTACGTGTGTTGAGGGTCTTGTTTAGTCTGGGACAACGTATACGGGTTCGATTTCTCGTGCATCAAAGACATCGCGTTACGTGAGCCACTGGTTGACACCGTCGAGTTGAAGGCAGTCGCGACAGATCCATGCATTCTCAAGGTTTGTCACCTGGTTTTTCGTAGTCTCCCACCCAGTGTGGAGTTGACACCCCGTCCTCTACGCATTTTTCTCACTTTCGACCTACGACTTTTTTTAGCGCATAGATCTGACAACCGCAAAGAAAGAGGACCTAGCATTTACAGCCCCTTTTGAGCTCCGTGCGACCCGCAATGATTGTTTGTCGCATCGTCACGCTTAGGACTTATTGGGGGATAACATGTCATCCACAGACGTACATGCCTTCCTCGCGTGGTTTGACATATCATTTGACTGCACACACAAAAAGGTCTCTTTCTCGACGGGACCACACGCAAAATATACCCACTGGAAGTGAGTGACAGAACAGGTCGTGTCGTTTCACCCGCTCACAGATTCAGACAAACGGTATTTTACACACCCGAAACACTTACGGTCTCAGAAGACGAAAAAATAGTGGGAGAACTTTCGTGCTCACCGAACGCGCGCAACAACCGTGACCTCGATATCACAATCTCATATGCCTCGCCAAGCTCTCCACCAGCGCGGGTAGAATATAAAATGTGCGCCTTGATGCTCTGGCCGGGGGCTACGCTGATCAGTTGCAGGTCGTGATTACCGGATTGCATTGTATTGGCTTACTCCGTCACATGTATATCATTCGCACCTACAGGTATTGAACGTTGAACAATCATGCATCATGTATAGAGCAATGGCTGTGATTGTAATCGATTTGATTGATGGGTGATGCAGTGATGAACTCAATGGCTGTGGGCTCGGTTGCGGTGCCGTGTCCGGTGTCCCTTGTGTCCGGTCCCTTGTATCCACGTAGATGCCCGTGTCGGTATCAGCTGCAATTCCAAGTTTCTCAGCGCTGGTCGCACTTTGCTACCTTACCCATCCCCAGCGTTAGCGACGATATGTCCATAAACACTGTCCCGGCCGACGTTCTACTAGAAATAGCTGATCACCTAGCACGTCCAGCAGAAGTTCTTCATTTGTACCTCTCCGTGTGCAATTATTCTGTTATCACATGGCCCTCACTCGCTCAAATTTTCTCCGCATAGTCGTCGAAAATCGCGGATGCGCTCATCCCAGCTCTGTATTCGCGCATCATACTCCGTGGTCCAGCACAATGCGTCCACACGCTCGACATGCTGAACGCTCGACCCGACCGCGCACGACACGTCCGCTCTCTCAGCCTCTCCCCAGACTTCTCAGGTGGGCGGGCATCCAAGTGGGGTCGCAGTGCGCTTCCAGTCGGATACCTGGTGTCCTCTGCGGTGCGGCATGCGGCGAGGAATTTCGAGGTCTTGCGCACCTTTGCATGGGATGGCGAGGAGTTACCCCCCTGCGACGACATGTGGTTCGCGCTCCGTATCTTGTGTGTCCCCTATGTGATTTCGCCTCGGATCTGTTGAACTTAAGCCCCTTATTAATCAGTTGCCCTCGTCTCAAGTTCATTTCAACCTCGCTTGGTTCGATCTTATCCCCTCCAAACAGTCATGTGCGTAGCCTATCTTCCCCTCGAAGTTGGATACTAATGCTCGCCGTCTCTTTTCGTCTTATCAGCTATTTGATTTCAGTGACCTTTACGGCTTCTCTTTAACATTCAAAACGGGTTTTTATTGGCAGAACGATGGTGTTTCCCGTGGTACACAGCCATTCAACTCTGATCAGGTTAGCTGACGTCAGTTACTTACCAGATGAGCCAGTACCTGGCTACGATCGTCTTTGGGACATGCTCATCAAACGTTGTCCCAATCTCGAACATCTTGCCATCGATGGGCACTCCCCTCACGCTCCAGTCGACGCGCATGGACTCGTCCGCGGACGCTGGCCAAAACTGCGCTCCCTCTTAATCGGCGACGTCGTCTTCGACTGGCATGTCGGCCTGAACACCACCCTCGGCCGCCCCTTCCGCTCCTTCCTCGACGCGCATCGCAACCTAGAGGCATTGCACCTCCAGAGCCACGCACCGAGCGTCGCAGCCCCGGGAGTCCTCGCGGACCTCCACGCCGACGCCCTGACAAAGGTCAATACGTTCAGCGGAACGCTAGTTCAGGCGCAAGTCCTTCCCTCCCGCGCATCGCTCAAGACCCTACGTGTCCCTGATTCCATGGCCCTTCGCGAAGGCACACCCTTGAGCGTAAGCGCATCGCTTGCGGTCCTGCCTTCGCTCGCGTCCCTCACGATCGCATTCCGGCTGGAACAAGGCTACGACAACGGCTCCATCCTCCGCGCAGTCGTCGCCGCATGCCCTCACCTGCACCATCTCGACTTCACGATCGCCTGTCGGCCTTCCTTTACAGTGGTAAGTGAAAGCCAGTCGCTCTGTGTTCACGTCCGTGTACCCGCTTGTTGATCATCCCGTCTTGACCATCGCAGGAGACCTTCTCTCGCTCCATCCGGCCGCTTAGCCAACTCCGCACCCTGACCCTGCGCATCGTGCCTTCGCCCGGCGAAGATTCTCTCCGCGCATGCGGCGCGCGGCTCGTACGTGCCAGCCCGCGCCTCTCCTCGTTCGACATCGTCTTCCTCGCCCGTAGTGGGCCCCACACACTCGCATGGACCGTCGTCAGCGCGCGCGCATCGTTCGTGCTGGCCGCGGACCGCCACGGGCTCCCGCTCGCGCTGCGCGTCGTGGAGCGGCGCGCCCGTCTGCTCTGGCCGGGAGAGGCTGTGCATCGCGCGACGCTCGAGATGCGCCCCGCAGGTACACCAGGAACGCGACGCACGCCGCTGCTCGCGCTCGTAATGGAGCGCTCGCCGGCTGGCGAAGAGGCACGCCTGCTACTGTTCTGCGCTACCCTGCTTGCGGTCGTCGTTTGGGGCTGTATCACGCTATAGTAGGAAGGGGGAGCCGGAGAACAGAAGTAGGTTCCACTTCGCAAATATTTCTTGCTTAAAAGTTCGGTTTGTTTTTCTCCCCCTAAGTTAACATTGTATTGGTCCTTCTCATGTCTGCTGTATCCAACGTCATTGCTCTCTTGCTTTATCCGAACCATGTATTGCGGATCTACAATAACAATAATAACAATACTTATCACAACGAGTCACATTGTTCCGTTGGGTCCGACGTCGCGTGTCTACATCCGCGAGTGTCAGTTCACTAACGGAGTCTTCGCATTACAGTGATGCTTAGATATGCCGACCTCGCGTTTGAAGTCCACACTCGGAATGACACTTGTTCAGTCAGTCACACTGTCTGCCAGCAAAAACTTATCGGAAAGGTGGTGTCGGGATAGCAATAACAGCTATTTTTCTTTTCTGAAATACAAGAAGATTTGGTAGACGACACACCCACCCACGCGTGGAGGGGAAAATCGACGGTAGAAGTACAAGCCGGATTGTGGATATAACCGAGACTTTAGAGCGAGCCAAGGACGAACACGACGAGTGCTGCGAGAGGGAAAGGCGGGAAAGGACAGGGAATGGTAACGAGATGTATGGATGAGCGCGTCAGGCAAAAAGAGAAAGAGAATACGATGTCATAGAAGAATAAAGAAGAAAAGTAGAGAAGGGAAAGCATAAAGTGAGCGAGTCCAATTCGCACATTGTGAACTAGAAGAGAAAATTCGACACGCGCGTTTACGAAAGGACTCCTTCACTCACCACAGGAGTCGCGGATTAGTACTGGTAGCCGCCCTGCTGATAACCTCCTTGTGGGAAGCCTCCTTGTGGGAAGCCACCACCTTGGTAACCTCCTTGCGCGTAGCCTGTGCATATCACTTTAGCTTGACCACTAGGTGATGAGGGCTGTGCCAACCTTGCTGGGGGTAGGCGGCGTAGCCTCCACCACCGCCAAAATTTGGTTGACCACCATAGCCGCCCTGCCCAGCAGACCCGCCGCTTTGGCCGTAACCACCTGGAGCAGCACTGTAACCGGTTGAGGCGCCTATTATCGTAAACATCATTAGTTATCAGGCACTCTTGCTGGTGTCTTTCGAGCCCACTCACCACCGTAACCTCCGCTACTGTAACCTTGTTGGCCATATCCTATGGGTCGTGAGAACAGCGAAGAATGGGAAAACAACGTGAACGGACCACCACCACCACCACCACCACCCCCACCAGAGCGCGCATTGGCGATGTTGACGCGGATCCTGCGGCCGTCGAGTTCTGTGTCGTTCATCTTCTCAATGGCGAAGTCGGCCTCTGCTTGATTGCTATAAGTTACGAAACCAAAACCACGCGAGCGCTGCGTCTCGCGGTCACGCATCACGATCGACTAGCATCGGCAAAAGAAGGGGCAGAAGTCACGACACGCTCAAAATTAAAAAAAAAGATAAGTATATGTAGTTGAGGGCGTACGTCGACAATGTTGCCAAAATTTGCGAAGGCCTGTTAGTAGCACACAAAATCCGAACGCGGGATCAGGAACAACAAAACGTGCAAAGCCAGAACATCAGACGAACTTGGCGTAAGGTGTCATCGTTGGTATTCCAGCTCAGATTGCTAATATAAAGTACAAGAGTCACTATCAGCGGTCGCACTTCCCCCCGTCAAAAAACGGGAAGAAGCACGTGGAGCAAGAGACATCACGAGCGCGCACGACTGACCCAACATAAATCTTTGCAGACATGATTGCAATAATACAATGAAACCGAGACCTGACCGGAACAAAACCGAGACAAAAGTAGAGAAGGGGTAGAAACGAGGAAACGAGAACCGGAACGGTTGTGGTGGATCGTCCGACTGTGCGAAACATGCGCGTCTTCGGGCAAGTTTAAATAGTGTCACGTCACATTTCAGTCGCCGCTTCAAATATCGTGACCTAGTTCTAGACCCAGTCAGCAGACTGCGCCTTTGGCTTTAGGCTTTCGGTACATGAGGTCAGATGAGATATTGCGTGTTCAACACTCGGGATGCATGGTATATCAGTCATTCAAGAGATGCCGATAGCTCAGTCGTGAATGCAAAGCAATGGTACGGGAAAAAAAAAGACAAAGAAAACAGGTCGCGACATAGAGAAGAACAAAACATATGGGTTGTGTGGGAGATTCGTAAGGAATTGGGAGTTCCATCGAGAGCGGCGGCCCGCTCACAAGAAAGTCCTCCTCTTCTTGTCTTTCTCCTTCTTCTTTGACCTGTCCTTATCTGGCTCACTCTGGATACTGGCGGCCGGGGATTGCGAAGCCACCCTGGGACCGGGGTCGTTGTCTGTTGACGCCTGCGCCGGTGTAGATGTGGAAGCAGAGGACGTATCCCGCCGAAGATTGCCTAAGATGGGTATGCCCGATATGGAGCCAGCCCGCCGCGTTGTTACGGAGATGCGCCGTGCGAGCCGCTGGAAGTTCTGTGATGAGATACGCTTGCGCTTCGGCTCGGCATCGGGGTCAGGAGAACCAGTGCGCTCTGGAGTCCCGACCTCCGGTGCAAAGGTAATGCCTGGGGTTTGGGCGGTGGAGGGAGTCTTCTGTGACGCAGCTTCGTCGGATGACGTGCCGGGAAAGGCGATAGGCGCAGAATCGGACGTTGGGAAGGCGACAGGATTGACCTTCGAGGGAACTGCATCACTTACTGCAGCCTCGTTGGAGGAAGGGAATGCCATAAGAGTATCGTCCACCTGGGTACCTGCCACAGCAGCGGCTGCGGGCACGTCCAATACTGGGACCGCCTGAGGTCTAGTACCTTCTGAGAGGGTTTCCTGAACGGGTGGAGTCTCCTGGACGGGCGCCTCCGAGGCTCCTGCTAGTAGCTCTGCGGTGTCCTGTGTTGGCGCCGCGTCGTTGTCCACAATCGCAGGTTCAGAGTTAGGGATAACATCGTTCATCTGGTAACCGTTGAGTGCTTCCCTAGGTCCATCATCAACCGCTTGTTCCCCAGTCGCACTGATTTGGTCGGCCCACATTGCCGCAAAAACGCCGTTGAGTTCGAGAAGTTCCTTGTGAGTTCCTTGTTCAATTATCTGGCCATCCTTGAGAACAAGAATCCTGTTGTTGCATGGATACACGTCAAGGAAGCCAGAGAACAAGTGACTTACGAGTCCGCATTGGCGATGGTCTATAATAAGCAAGTCAAATCAGACGCCATGTTCTAGGCTCGGGAATAAACCGTTGCCCAGTGACATACCGAGAGCCTATGAGCGATAGATAGCGAGGAACGCCCCCGAACTAGGTTCTGGAGGGCTTTCTGGATGTCACGTTCCGTAGAAGTGTCTAGGGCGCTGATAGTGACGTATCTGTCAGCCACCGATCCGCCGACATCGGATATGAACGGACCTGGTGGCTTCATCAAGCAACAATATAGGGGGATTCTTGAGCAGGGTGCGCGCAATAGCCACACGTTGCTTCTCTCCTCCGCTGAGTCGGATGCCACGTTCGCCGACCTTGGTCTCGTAGGTTTCGGGGAACGTCATGATGCGGTCATGCATCTGCGCGGCCTTGGCCGCTTCCTCAACTTCACCTTGGGGAGCCCCAAACTTGCCGTAGCTACAGTACCCGTCATCAGCACCAAATTTGAAGGTCGTCGCATCAGAGAAGGCACATACCCAATGTTATAGGCAATGCTAGCATTGAATAGCACAGCATCTTGCGGAACAACACCAATGGCCTTTCGCAGACTGGCCTGTGTCACGTCACGAATATCCTGCCCATCGACCAGGATACGACCTTCGCCTTCCTTCAAGTCATAGAATCGATATAGAAGACGAAGGATTGTTGACTTCCCCGCCCCAGATTCGCCAACGAAGGCTACAGATGCCCCTTTGGGGACACGGAAGGAGACACCGCGCAAGGCAGGTTGACGACCGTCATACGTAAAACTAACGTTGTCTGCAACCGCATTGAATAGAACGCAAAGGTCTGGAACAGTAGCGCATACCAAATTCGATCTCTCCATTGGAGACGACAAGGTCAGGTGCACCTGGCTTATCATTTACCTCGGTCGGCTCATTGAGGAGCTTGAGTAACTTTTCTGCATCCACAAGTGATCGGTTGATGGTCCGATAGATGGATCCGAGCATATTGAGTGGGCCATAGAGCTACTTGGGTGTCAGCGTACGCTGGGTCTCAACGAGCGATGAGACTTACCTGAGCAAGGTATGTAACGAAGAAGACGAAGTGACTGGGCTCCAGCTGGCCCTCCACCACTTTGTGTGCGACTATCATGGATCCGACGAGTAGACCGACGGTCTGATGCGGCTATTAACAGGCGACAACGCGGCACACGGATGGGAGTGCTTACAATGATGAGACTTTGAATCAAATTAAGCAGATTCATCGCCGCTGTAATACAGTCAACACAACGATATGTGGGCTATTTCAGGCAACTCACTTATGACGCGGTACTCCAGTGATTGGTACTTTCTGATAGACTCGCGATAACGCTCACTCTCATGCTCTTCGCCATTAAAGTATTTCACCGTTTCGTAATTGAGTAGACAATCGGTATGGATCCCGCGAGTGATCTAGAAACGTGACTCAGGAAGATCGCATAGGATGAGAGTTAATAGTTACGCACCGCGTCCCTGTCATTCATAGCACGCCGCAACCGCGTGCGCCAACGTGTAAGGAGAACGCTAGCGACAACTGTATAAACTTGAGTGTGTATACGAAGTCGGCGACAACAAGCGAAACGCACCATACGCAAAAACGACGAAAAAAGTGACAACGGTAATCGTCCAGTCAAGCTTGATAGTAAACACGACGAGGGCTATCGCAATATCGACGAAAGTCGGAATAACATCGAACAGCACAAGCTAGCAGGGGCAGGTTAGCAACTTTAACGCGGATAAGGAATGACTCCCAGCCGCACTCGAAGGGTGTTGTTTATAACCGCCCCACGGTCAAGAATTCGGAGCACTTCGCCAGTTTTGCGACGGGTATGCCAGGAGAAGGAAAGACTAAGGAGGTGATTAAATGATAGAAGGGACATCTCTTGAGATGTAAATCAATGATTAGTCGCCATCAAGCTTCCGTGCCACTCACCGCGATCCGAATATTGCATCACGGGGGCCCAGAGAGCCTACAGATGAGATCGATATGAACGAAGCAGGAAACAAATTATAGACAGGTCCGACATACATCGCGGAGCGCAGGCAGCCCGCCACTACTCTGCAGAAAACGCAGGCATACGTAGCCGAATAGATAGGGCCAAGGCGAGCGGTTGACACCTTGTTCGAATACGGATACAAGTTTTGCGAGGAGGAACGGGACAGCAACGTTTACAAAGCGGCCGAGGGTGAGCAAGAACACGCAAAATAACTGCCACGATTTTGAGCTCAGATTTCTATGTGAGGAGCCGGGACATACCGCAATGAGCTGGAGAGGCCGGCTCTTCTTCGGCCAGAGGTAAGGAGTGATCCGGCGTAAGCGACGGATGATTTCGTCCCAAGAAGGATCAATGTCAACCTCCTTTTCTTTGGGCGCAGGCTGCGGAAAGGGGTGAGGACACCTCTTACGCCGAGGCGGTGCAGGCGCCTACCTGGATCTTAGCCGCACCGCGATCTGGTGTCTGAGGACGCGTGGCTGGCACAGAAACCGTAGTTGCGGCAGATGCAGTACTGTGGAACGTCCCATATTTGATACCAGTGGCTGCACCGACGGTAAGGCCTGTCGAAGTGTTGACACCATCTTCTGGGGGCAGAAGGAGCGTAGTTGACACCGGCTCGCCCTCAAACGCCCCCGAGGATGTAATTGCGGTGTACGTAACAACGGGGTTAACCAAGGCAAAGAATAGCGGGATGAGAAGAAGAATGCGCAGAACTGGAAAGATAAAATGAAGTAGTGTCTGGATGTCATACGGAAATGGGTAAGGATGAGGGAGATCTGTTAATGCGGCGCGCTAAGCCTTAGTGAGAAGCACAAGAGAGAAGTGTACACACGATCTTTAGACATAGATGTCCCATAAAGGACCGCTTGCACCACATCCAGGGTGAGGGAGAGAATGATGGAAACCTTCACCCGTTTGAGAGACCAGACGTCGACACCCTTGACATCTTTCCAGCTTCCCAGGGCGGCGAGACCGGAAAATGCAACAAGACCAATGAGGGAGTTGATATCTATGCCTGTGCGCGGTGGCCAGTACTTGTTGATGACGGCATAAATGACAAATGCGAGACCGTCGAGCAGATAGGTGAAAGACGAGAAAGACAGACAAGACAAGATAAGGGCACGACGGGGAACACGAGTGGCGACAACAACAGAGGTAATGGGAGAAGGCGAGGGTGGTAGCGGGGGTCGAGTAGTGAAGAGGGAGATGGTTGTGAATAGGACGAGTGAAGGAGAAAGTACCCTTAGTACTAAGAGTGTGGGATTGATCGCGACGCTGGTCGTCGCGAACATGATCGTTAGTATCGTTACTGGGTTGTCGTGAAATTTGTCGAAGAGAGGAAGAGAAATAAAGTAAAAGGACAGAAAAAAGGAAAAAAAAAAGATAGAGTTGAGAGTGAACCGTAGAGGTTGTTCGCGACAAAGACGCGTGAGAATTTTGGCGCGCGTCGATGCGCGCTCTTATTGTACTCCGCCGCCCTCTCCCGCCCTTATCGATGAAAGGCCCGACATCATAAGCTCCGTAGCCTCGCGCAAAACATGCGGATCAGGTTCGGGGTCGACCATCCGTCCTACAGATACATTCTAATCTGCCTTCCATTGCGCCTCGAGGTAGCCTCGAGGCGAGAAAATCAAAGCTCCTTGCACGATTTTCACTAAGTTAACTCAATTGAAAGCCGTGTTTGAACACGTGGTGCCACACACGGAAGTGAAGCCGTCGCTTGCGAGACTAGTTGCATATCGCACAAGCTCCACTAATGCGAGCGCCACGCTATGAGCCCCTCTCGCCTTGAGATATCATATGCCCCTGT
>WNGR01017761.1_pt1 | contig 11508 bp, 5 predicted proteins | sample 5407581 | NCBI WGS metagenome assembly WNGR01 (sample SAMN13153383, study PRJNA577476) | soil metagenome | isolation source: 80 cm soil or saprolite under Garry oak tree replicate 2 | place: USA:California | collected 2016-06-15
GCGCGGGCGTTCAATTCGGAGGTATCTTCCATCGACACCGCGATCCTGCTCTGCGGCGCGCTGATGTGCCGTCAACATTTTTCGCAAGACCCGCAAATTCCCGGCTTGGCCACGCAGATCTATAACAAAGTGAATTTCGCGTGGATGCTGAATGGCGGGACAACCCTTTCCATGGGCTGGACACCGGAGAACGGTTTTATCACCGCGCGCTGGGACACCTATAACGAACTGATGATGCTGTATCTGTTGGGCATGGCTTCACCCACATTTCCGATTCCGGCGTCGAGCTGGGGGGCATGGACGAGGCCAAGTTTTACGTATCAAGGATTCACGTACATCTCTTCCGGCGCGCCGCTTTTTACCCACCAGTATTCGCACGCGTGGTTCGATTTCCGGAACAAGAAGGACGCGTTCGCGAATTATTTTCAGAATTCAATCAATGCGACGATGGCCCATCGCCTCTTTTGCATTTCGCTTGCCGGCCAGTTTTCGGACTACAGCAGCGACCTTTGGGGGATTACGGCGTCTGATTCCGCCAAAGGATACGTCGCGTGGGGCGGGCCACCGGCGATGGGCCCGATTGACGGAACCGTCGTGCCCTGCGCGACAGCGGGGTCGCTCCCGTTTGATTTTTCGGACACAATTCACGTGCTGCGATGGATACGCGGACACTATGCCCTGGCTTGGCAGCGTTACGGTTACGTGGATGCGTTCAATCTCCTTACCGCATGGTATGACCCGGACGTGATCGGGATCGATCTTGGGATTTCCACGTTGATGGCCGAGAACCAGCGCACGCAATTCGTGTGGAACACCTTCATGAAAGACCCGGCGGCGCAGAACGGGATGACTCTGGCGGGATTTCAGCCCGGGTAACTGCGTTCCGATTTATCTGCCGATCTCGATCAGAGCGAGGGCCTGAGGTTGCAGCGTCAGCGTGAGTGATCCCTTGCTGATTGCTTGCGATTGCGCGGCGGGAAGCGCGCCTGCTTTGCGAAGCTCTTCGATCTGCGCGATCGTTGGATACGCTGGCCGGCCCATTTTGTTCCAAGCCGGAAGCGGTGAACCGTGCTCCTGGTCGACGATGGTGACGCGAGCGGATGGCTGACCGCTGCGGCCTTTGAAATGCAGCGTGACGGTTTTCGGTGAACCGGCTTCTTCCGGCAGGAAGAGGTTCCACACCGCGATGGCGAGCGAGCCATCTTTGCGGCGCGTGACGAGCGCGGAGTCCGAGCTCACATCAAGGCGCGTTTCACCGAGCCGGTGGAGAAGCGCAAAGTCGTTGAAAGCGGCCTTGGGAATGCTGCGCTCGGCAAGCAGACCAAAGCCTCCATAGAACGGCGTTTTCACGACACCCTGTTCCTCGAACACGTCCGAGAAAGTCCAGTAACTCATCATCTGGACAAGGCCGTCGCACTGTCGAATCGTGTCTGCGATCCATGGGCCCATGAATGCTGTATCCGTCACCGCGGGCTCGTTCATGTAGCTGGCGTTGAATTCGCTCCAAATCAGCGGCATGCCCGGGTAGGGGGAAGCGGCGATCTGGTCGTGAACTTTCTTGACGGCGCGGCAGACCATCTGATTCCGCGAGATTCGCTCGTGCGTGCCAAAAACATCCTCGGCCCTATCGTTCCCATAAACGTGAGTTGAGGCAAAATCCACCGGAACGTTTTTCTCTTTGCAGTGCGCCAGGAAACGGTCCATCCAGGCCGCTTGCGCGGTGGCGGGCCCGCCCACGCGCAGCCGGGGACTCACGCGCTTGATGGCGCGGGCGGCGCGGTCGTAGAGCTCGTAGTAGGTGGCCTCTTTCGGATTGCCGGCCCAGAAATCGATGTTGGGCTCGTTCCACACCTCGAAATACCACTGCGAGACTTCGTCGATGCCGTAGCGCTCCACGAGATGTCGCGCGAATGCTTCGACGAGCTGCTCCCACTTGTCCCAGTCTTTCGGCGGAGCGACGTTCTGTTTGTACCAGAACGGATGCAACGCGCTGGGGTCAGAGGAAAGTCTCTTTGGCATGAAGCTTAGCTCGACGAAGGGTCGTACGTGATTCTCGAGCAAGCCGTCGTAGATCTGATCGACGTAGGAGAAGTTGTAGAAGGGCTTGCCATCTTTGTCCTCGTCGTAGAGGCCGGCTTCATCGTGAAAGATGGCGTGGAAGCGGACGTATTCGAAGCCTGCGATCCGCCGCGTTTCGCGAAGGTCGTTGCGGTAGCTCTCGCGAAGGCTCAGGATGGCGCGCCCCGACCCAAACATTTTTTCCCAGAAGTGTGGAAAGGCATGCGATGGAGCGCCGGCGTCAATCTCGATCGCTTCCGCCAGTACTTGAGAATGCGCGGCGGTCTGCGCGCGTAGCCCCATTGCGGGAAGAGCCGCGATGGACAGAAGAATCGCGACACGAAGAACATTTTTTTCGAAAATTAGGCGGCGCATCCGGCAGCTCCAGAAGATCGACGAGGAGAAACAGAGGCGCGGCAGGCCGCGCCCCTGCTGGAGAGTTGAGACTCAGAAGCTAAAGCGCGCCTGGAATTCGATCACGCGCCCGGCCAGGCCACCGGGAGACTGGCCGAACTTAGGATTCTCGATTCGGGCCTGGTCCGAGCCGAAGCCGATGGGTTGGAGGTCGAGCTTGTTGAACGCGTTGAAGAAATTGCCGCGCAACTCGAGTTTTGCGGCCTCGCCGAGGAACTTCACGCTGGGCAGACCAAACTGCTTGGCCAGGCTTAAATCAAGGCCAAAGTAACGCGGCCCACGGAAGGAATTGCGGCCGATGCCCGGAGGACCCGGAGTGCAAATGTTGAAATACGGCGAACCCTGAAGAGGGCCGTTGGCTGGATTGCAGTTCCCGTTGCGGACGATGCCAGGAAAATTAAAATTCGGCGTGATGAAGGCGCTGTTGGAGGTATCGCGCGGAGGCTGAAGCAAAAGCGCCGACGGCCGCGTGGGATTGATGGTGGCGGCACTAGTGATGGGCACGGAGCTGATCTGGCCGGTGACGGGCGTCCACGGAAAGCCAGTGTGGGCGCTCATGATGGCGTTGACTTGCCAACCGCCGGCGACTTTGCCGACCCAATCGGTGCGCGTGCGGTAGATGGGGAGGTCCCAGAGGGCGCTCGCGGTGAAGGAGTGCTTGGCGTCGAAGTCGGAGGGCCCATGCTCGTTCTGCGGACGCGCAGGATCGGTCTGGTTGGTTTGAGCGCCGGGACCTTCGTTGGAAAGCTGGTCAATGCTCTCGCTGTAGCGATAGTAGAAGTCAAACAGGAAGCCGCGATCAAATTGGCGGCGCAGACGTGTGTTCAAGGAGTTGTAATTCGAATTGACGTCGCTCGTCGGGAGATAAACAGCAAAGAAAGCAGGATTGGGCGGTTGCAAGAAATTCTGATTCACCAGCCGGGTGAGTTTGTGGCCGGCACTTCCCTGGTACCCCACGGTGCCGACGAGCCGCCAAGGCATACGGCGCTCCACATCGAGGGAGTACAAGTAGACGTAGGCGTTTCGGAAATTCGGCGAGCCGCCGTAGATCTCGACGGCTTGATCGCCCGTGCAAGCGGTATTGGCGCAAACGCCCCCGTTCTTGGGATCGATGCCAAAACCCAGTGCGGGATTGACGGGATAACTCGTAGCAGAATTGCTGCTGCCCAACACGTAGGTAATCACGCCGCCGTCAAAAGGCGTACTAAAGTCCTGAGCTGAAGTGCCGCAGCAAATATTGAAGCGCGAAAAGGCTGGGGGATTGCCGCGGGCGTTGGAAAAGAGAACGTCGTCGGTGCGGTCATAGGCGATGCCAAAGCCGCCGCGCACAACGGTGCTGTCGTGAAATCGAGATGGGCTCCAGGCGAAACCGAGGCGAGGGCCGAAATTGTTGCGATCGGGCTGGATCAGTGAGTCGGCGAATCCAACCTTGGCATTGACCAGACCGCTGGACGGAATGGTGATATTCGAAAGCTCGCCCTTAGCGTCGCTGAGCGGGGGGTAATACTCGTAACGCAGGCCAAGATTCACCGTGAGGTTGGACTTCACTTTCCAATCGTCTTGAACGAAAAAGGCGGTTGCCTTCGAACGGAGATACCGCTGGCCGTTGGCAGGGCCGCCGTTGCGCGGGTCGGCGTTGATGGCTTCAAAAATGGGCGTGCTGTTGGCAAAATTCCAGAGGCGAACGTTGCTGTAGAGCGGGCGAGCGCCGCCGAGAAGGTTGTTGTTGTCCTGTTCCGCGCTTAGGTCGAAGCCGAACTTGAGTGCATGAGCGCGGATGACTTTGCTCAAAGTGTCGCGGAAATTGTAGGTGTTCTGTGAGAACACGGCCGGCGTGGACTCCGAGCGGTCCGCGCCGAAGCGGATGCGATCGAAGCTGTAACCTTCGATTTCGACGCGCGGAATGCCAAAATTGACGTTTTCATTCGCAGTGACCTGGTTGAAGGAAAAGCGCGTGAAATTGAAGCGCGCCTCGTTGACGAGGGTCGGGGACAGAAGGCGGATCCAAGCGAGCGCCTCGGTCTGATTCTGTGGCTTCTGCGCGATATCGCCCTGCGGACGGCTCCGGCCGCCTGCGTCGCTGCCCAGATTGTTCGCTCTCGTCAGATAGGTGCTGAAGGCGAATTGATCTTTTCCGCGGTTGTAATCCAGCCGCCAGTTGTATTGATTCCCGTTGGTCGAGCTCGGAAGGGACAACTGAACGAATTGGATGTCTGGAATACCATCCAAGCCACCGCCAGCAAAATGGGCGCCATCTAACGGGACGTATTGACCAGTGGCGCCGGTCGGAGAGCCGACATCGAGCCCGCCAGTGACAGCCTGGCATTGCGTAGGATCGTTGATGCCAGCGCCAGCGCACGTTGAGGTTAGGACATTGGCGATTCTGGGCGTGATTCCGGGAGAAGACAGGATTTTCGCTGTTACGCTGCCGGGCCGCGCGTTGATGACCAGCTGCCGGAACTGAGGCGTTTCCACCCAGGTCCCGGTGGAAATGTCTCGATTGTTGCTGCGCAGGCCCTCATAAGAGAAAAAGAAAAACAGCTTGTCCTTCCAGACCGGTCCACCCAGGCTCCCGCCGAATTGCCGGAAATTGGTGTTTACGCGCGAAGGCTTCTCGCCCTGTGCGCCGTGAAACTTGTTGAAGGCATTCCAATTGGGATCCTGGTATTTGAAGAACCCGCTGCCGTGAAACTGATTAGTGCCACTCTTGGAGACGACCTTGACCTGGGCACCGGTTCCGCGGCCGTCCTCGGCAGAATAGGAGCTGGAGAGGACGGTGATCTCTTGCACGGATTCTTGGTTCGGAGTGATGACTGCGGCGCCGCCAAACCCCAGACTGTTAACACTCACACCGTCGATGGTGAAGTTGTTTGCGGCCGTGCGCTGGCCATTCGCGGAGACTTGCACCTGATTTTCAACCTGGAAGATGGAGGAATTCGATCCGCCAGGGCCAGAATTGTTTGGCAGCACGGAGGTGTTGCCGTTTCCCTGGCGCGCGCCGTCACCAAAGACGCCGGGCGTCAAGCGTAGGAGTTCATAAGGGTCGCGGCCTACTTCCGGCAGGCGCGTGATTTCATCCGTCGAGACGGTACTGCCCACGTTTGCGTTCTCAGTATGCAGCGCTTCCGCAGAGGCGGTGACGGTCACCTGCTCGCTGACGGCGCCGACCTGCAGGGTGACATCCAATCCGCGGGGCTGTTCGGCTTCGACTACGATGCCCTTCGAAGTGGCTTGCTTAAAACCGGACGCTTCCACCGTGACGGTGTAATTGCCAGGCGGCAGCTCGTTGATCCGATAAAAGCCCTGGTCACTAGTGACCGTGTCGCGGGTGACCCTGGTGGCTTCGTTCGCGACGGTGACTTTAGCGCCGACGACCGCCGCGCCATTTGGATCCATCACAGTTCCCTGGATGCTGGCCTTAAACTGAGCGTAGGCAGAAACCCCGCAAAGAGAGAGAAGAAGCGCCAGAAGAGCTTTCATACGCATGGTTTCACCTCAAGGTCGATCTTGGGAAAGATTTGAAAAACGAATCGAGTAAACCGATTTATCCCCACTTCCGCGAAGCATGAGACACCCGCCTCGTCCGGATTGTCAAGGGGAATGTTCCAGGAGGAACAAACGGGCAAGTACTAGCACTGTCCTTTGATAAATCGATTTGTCTACGCATCTGGCTGACGGAGTTCATCCGTTTTCAAAGAAGAATTCCACGCGTTTTGCCGATTGCTGCTTGCCCGGCTTGTCTCCTTGTGGGAGACTACGCGCACTAACACCCCATGCCCCGGTCAAGAATGATCACGTCTTCTCGGCCGCGCGGAAGCACTTCCGCGCCTGCCGTGAGCCTGAAGTTTCTTGCAGAGCACCTTGGCCTTTCGCCCGCCACCGTCTCTCTGGTCATCAATCGGTCTCCCGCCGCAAAGTCGATTCCGCCGCGCACGCAGGAACGCATCCGCGAGGCAGCACGCCGGCTGAATTACCGGCCGAATTTCATGGCTCGTTCGCTGCGCGCGCAGCGTAGTTTTACGATCGGCGTAGTGGTGCCGGAGATTAGCGAAGGATACGCCGCGCTGGTGATGTCCGGCATCGAAGACCACTTGCTTGAGGAGGGTTATTTTTACTTTGTGGTCAGCCATCGTCACCGGCCCGATCTGATCGAGGAGTATCCTCATCTGCTGCAGCAGCGCGCAGTCGAGGGCCTGATTGCCGTAGACACTCCGTGCCAGAAGGGAGTGATGATTCCCGTGGTTGCGGTGTCCGGGCATCGCGAAGTAGAAGGCGTGACCAACATCGCATTGGACCACGCGCTTGGCGCGAAGCTGGCGATTCATCATCTGGCACAGCTTGGGCACCGCAAGATCGCATTCATCAAGGGGCAAGAGTTCAGTTCGGATACAAAAGTTCGTTGGGAGGCAGAACTGGGGGCCGCTCAGGAATTGGGGCTCGAGATCAACGAGAGGCTGGTGGAGCAGCTCGAGGGCGAATCGCCGTCTCCAGAGCTGGGCTACGAAGTCACACGAAGGCTGCTCTCGAAGAGCGAAGCGTTCACGGCACTGTTTGCATTCAATGATATTTCCGCGATTGGCGCGATCCGTGCGCTGAGAGAGGCGGGCAAGCGCGTGCCGGAAGACGTTTCCGTCGTGGGCTTCGATGATATTCAGAGCGCGGCGTTCCAGAATCCGGGCTTAACGACGGTGCGTCAGCCATTGTGGGAGATGGGCGTGATCGCGGCGAAGACCTTGCTGCGCCGCATCAATGCGCCCACGAAGACCCCAGCACTGCTCCAGTTTCGGCAAGTGAATAAGATACGGCGCAATTCATTCACGCGCATCCGAACGAGGCTCATTAAAGCCAGATGAATAGCCCAAGCAGATAACGAAATGCGTCAATGGGAAAGCGCAGAAAGAGTCTTTCAAAACCACAATCTATGCACCAGCTCCAGCATTTGGATTGCCCCGAATCTTCCACGCAATTCTCCCAATTCGATATAAAATCGAGACGTCGACCCAAGTGGGGCCCGTAGCTCAGCGGTTAGAGCAGCGGACTCATAATCCGTTGGTCCCAGGTTCAAATCCTGGCGGGCCCACCAGTTCCAGTAATTATCAGCTCCCACGGTTTGAAGACCGGCAAAGCGGCCTAACTAGTAGACGTCCAAGCACTTGTACTACTTCGTGTTGGTATGCGAAACTAACGCACCAGACAGCCCCATGCCCCACGCAAAACCAGGCGGAATCCCTTACGCGCGAAAACCCACCGGACAAATCGTCAGTCTGAAGTTTCTTGCCGAACATTTGGGACTTTCGCAGGCGGCCATTTCCTTGGTGATCAACCGGTCTCCGGCGGCAAAGTCGATTCCTCTGCACACTCAGGAATTGATCCGGCAGGCTGCCCGTGAAATGAATTACAGACCGAATCATCTTGCCAGGTCTCTTCGTCAGCAGCGAAGCTATACCATCGGCGTGGTTGTCCCGGAAATTAGCGAAGGGTACGCGGCATTGGTCATGTCCGGGATTGAGGATTATCTGCTCCAGGAAGGTTATTTCTATTTCGTCGTGAGCCACCATCATCGCCACGATCTCATCGATGAATACCCGCTGCTTCTGCAACAGCGGGCGGTGGAAGGCCTGATAGCAGTGGATACTGCTGTGTCTGAAGGAGTCCAAGTCCCCCTCGTAGCAGTCTCCGGCCACCGGGATCTCCCCGGCGTCACCAACATCGCCCTCAACCACGCGCACGCGGCAACCTTGGCGCTGGAACATCTCACAAAGCTAGGTCACAGGCAGATGGCTTTCATCAAGGGACAGGAGTTCAGCTCCGATACTGCGGTGCGTTGGGACTCAGTGTGTGCTGCCGCCAATGCACTGGGCATTCAAGTCAAGGATTGCTTGGTCGTTCAGCTTGAGGGCGAGTCCTCTTCACCGGAACTCGGATATCAGGTTACGCAAAAACTTCTTGCCGCGAGAGAACCATTCACGGCTCTCTTTGCGTTCAATGATATTTCCGCGATTGGCGCCATCCGGGCGCTCCGTGAAGCCGGCCTCCGCGTTCCCGAGGACGTCTCCGTTGTGGGCTTCGACGACATTCAGAGTGCCGCCTTTCAAAACCCCGCCCTGACCACGGTGCGGCAGCCCCTCCGCGAGATGGGCATGATCGCAGCCGAAACCCTGCTGCGGCGAATCACCGCACCAGCACATGCCCCCTATCCGAAGGAAATCGTGATTGAGCCGAGTCTGGTTGGGCGCGCAAGCACCGCCGCGCCTCCGGATTCACCTCGATAGGAATCTCTCAGAAAAATCTGCTGTGGCTTCGCACCTAACCTGCATTTGATCGAGTAGACCCCAGTCTTGGGAAGCATCCCGAGCGCGATTCTATCGGCAAAAATCCTAGACGAGGCCTGCCTTTGAGAGAGGCAACTCGCGGATGCGCTTCCCGGTCGCGGCGAAGATGGCATTGCACAGCGCTGGCGCAAAGGGAGGCAGACCCGGTTCGCCAATTCCCGCCGGGGGCGCATCGCTTGGCACGATGTGCACATTTGTGTCGCGCGGCGCAATGTTCATCCGCGCCACCTGGAAGTCATCGAAGTTGGACTGGTCGATCGCTCCATCAGTCGCGGTGATCTCTCCGTAGAAGGCCAGGCTCGTGCCCATTACCGCGGCCCCTTCAAACTGCTGCCGCACCATTTCCGGATTTACCACCGTGCCGGCATCGAGGGCCGTGTCTACGCGCTTGATCTGCACTTTCCCGCCTTCATTGATCTGAACTTGAACGACCGTTGCGACGTAGGTCAGGAAACTGCGGTGCATCGCCACTCCGATTCCGTAGCCGTTGCCCGGCTTCTGTTTGCCCCAGCCGGCCTTTTCCGATGCCAGCGTCAACACGCGCCGGAACCTCGCCGCATCAATCGGATACTGCTCGTATGTTCCACCGTAATTCGGGAATTCCTTGGGAAGGTCGCTCCTTGGAACGATCCGGTCAGGACCCAGTAATTGCAGCAAATATTCGAGGGGATCCTTACCCGCCGCATGCGCCAGCTCGTCCGCAAACGAATGAATCCCAAACGCATGATAAACATTGGCCACGGAGCGGAACCAGCCGATCCGCACGTGCGCGGTCGCCGGTCCATTCTCGGCGCGCAGATTCGCAACTGCGAAGGGCAGATCCGTGAACCCAAGCCCCAGTTCGTCGGGCCCGGAATAGTTTGCGTTTGCATCGAATGTCGAACCGATGGGCGGAAACACAGTCCGTTGCAGCCATGCCGTCGGTCTTCCATCCGCCGCCAGAGATGCCTTCATGTACATTGCCGCCACAGAGTGATACACGTCGAACTTGATGTCGTCTTCGCGGCTCCAAACTACTTTGACTGGCTTGCCCGTCTTTTTTGCGAGCACCGCTGCTTCCACCGCAAAATCGGGGAACGATTTGCGGCCAAAGGCGCCGCCGAGCAGGGTCACGTGTACGGTCACATCTTCCTTCTTCAATCCCAAAGCCTGCGCGATCGCATCGCGCGCACCCTGCGGGCCTTGCGTCGGCGCCCACACTTCGGCTTTGCCATCGCGATATACCGCGAGCGCGGCAGGCGGTTCCATCGACGCGTGCGCGAGCAGCGGCGCGTAGTAATCCGCTTCGATGATTTTTCCGCCCTTCGAAAATTCCGCCTCCACGTTTCCGTTTTCGCGCACAACTTTCCCCGGTTTGCGCGCCGTTTCCTGCAGCTCCTTCCTGTAAGCGTCTGAGTTCCAAACCGAGTGCGGGCTTTTCTCCCAATCGACCTTCAGTTTTTTCTTGCCCTGCATGGCCGCCCACGTGTTGTCCGCGAGCACCGCCACGCCGCCCAGCGCCTGAAATCCAATCGGAGGTTTGAACGCATCAATCGTCACCGTCTGCTTCACCCCAGTCACCCTGAGAGCCGCTGTGTCATCCACCGACTTTACACTGCTCCCAAAGACCGGCGGATGCGCCACGCTCGCGTACAACATTCCTTCCATACGCGTATCCTGGCCGTATTTCGCCTTCCCGATGCACATGTCCTTGAGGTCATAGCTGGCGGCGCCCTTGCCGATGTACCGCCATTCGCTGCGCGGTTTTAGCTGGACGTCCTCTTTCTTGGGCACTTCCAATTTTGCCGCTGCTGCCACCAGTTCCCCGTAACCGAGTTTTTTGCCCGACGGCTTGTGCACGACCGTGTGCAGATTCGTGGCGCATTCCGTCGCCGCCACGCCCCATTGCGCTGCCGCTGCCCGCACCAGCATCAGCCGTGCCGTTGCGCCGCACTCCCGCAAAGTGCTGAAGAAACTCCGTACCGAATGCGATCCGTCCGTATCTTGATCGCCGTACTTTTCATCGCCGGTCGCCTGCACGAGCTTCACGCGCGCCCAGTCAGCATCCAACTCGTCTGCCACGATTCGCGGCAGCGCCGTGCGGCTCCCGCTTCCCATCTCCGAGCGGTGCGCGATGATGTACGCGGTTCCATCCGTGCCGATCGCCAGGTACACGTTGGGGTGCAAAGGCGCTTCGGTCATTGCGTCGGAAGCGCCGGCATTCATGCCAGCAAGCAACCGCTGCGGCATCAGGCGTACGCTCAGCACAAACGCTCCGGCCCCCAGCATGCCCTTCAGGAATCCACGCCGGCTGGCGACTCCTTCCCAATCATTCGTGGAAATGTTTTCGATCTGCATCATGCGCCCCCGCTGTGCTCATCGATGAGAATCGATGTAAAACCCCTTCGTGTGACGCTCTATCCTACCGCCGTTCCTGTTTCTTGCAAGCCCGCGCGTCCTGTTCCAGTCCGAGAGGGTGAATCATTCTGCGCATCCGGAAAAACGCCGCATTGCGAATTTGCGCAGGGCAGTGCAATCTGAATTCCGGAAGAGCACATCACAATGTCCCTTGATTTCATGCAACGCGCGATTGCGCTGGCTCTGGAGAACGTCCGCTCGGGCAGTGGCGGACCGTTCGCCGCGCTGATCGTCAAAGAAAACCGCGTCATCGCGGAAGGCACAAACCGTGTCACGTCTACGAACGATCCAACGGCTCATGCGGAGA
>WNGR01007585.1_pt1 | contig 11507 bp, 9 predicted proteins | sample 5407581 | NCBI WGS metagenome assembly WNGR01 (sample SAMN13153383, study PRJNA577476) | soil metagenome | isolation source: 80 cm soil or saprolite under Garry oak tree replicate 2 | place: USA:California | collected 2016-06-15
CTCCAGCTTGCCCTTGGCGTCCGGCGCCTCGTCCTCCGCGTAGGCGTCGAGCAGGAAGACCAGCGCGCCGCGGTCGACGCCGGCGGCCGGCTCGATCACGTACGGGATGAACCGCTCTCCCGACTCCTGGTCCAGGTAGGACATGTCCTGCTTGGACGCCCGCTGGTGGGTGGTCAGGTCGTAGTCGGTGCGGTTGGCGATGCCCTCAAGCTCACCCCACTCGGTGCCGGTGAAGTCGAACTTGTACTCGATGTCCACCGTGCGCTTGGAGTAGTGCGACAGCTTCTCCTTGGGGTGCTCATACTTCCGCAGGTTCCCGGGGCGGATGCCGAGGTCCGTGTACCAGGCGAAGCGGGTGTCGATCCAGGTCTGATGCCATTCCTCGTCGGTGCCCGGGCGAACGAAGAACTCCATCTCCATCTGCTCGAACTCCCTGGTCCGGAAGATGAAGTTGCCCGGGGTGATCTCGTTGCGGAACGACTTGCCGATCTGCCCGATGCCGAACGGAATCTTGCGGCGCGACGTCTGCAGCACGTTGCGGAAGTTGATGAAGATGCCCTGGGCCGTCTCCGGGCGCAGGTAGGCCAGCCCGGACTCGTCTTCCACCGGGCCCAGGTGGGTGCGGAGCAGGCCGTTGAACATGCGCGGCTCGGTGAAGGCGCCCCGGGTGCCGCAGTTCGGGCAGGCGATCTCCTTCAGGCCCTCCGCCGGAGGATGGTGGTGCTTCTCCTCGTAGGCCTCGATCAGGTGATCGGCCCGGAACCGCTTGTGGCAGGACATGCACTCGGTGAGCGGGTCGACGAACTCGGTGACGTGACCGCTGGCCTCCCAGACTTCGCGGGCCAGGATGACCGACGAGTCTAGGCCCACGATGTCATCGCGCTCGGTGACCATGGCGCGCCACCACTGGCGCTTGATGTTGTTCTTGAGCTCGACGCCGAGCGGGCCGTAGTCCCAGGCGGCCCGCAGGCCACCGTAGATCTCGCTGGACGGGTAGACGAACCCCCGTCGCTTGCTCAGGCTGACGATGGCATCGAGGCGATCACTGCGCAGTGCCATGGTGAAGGTCTCCATCCGGCTGGCGGTCGGCGGGCTCGAATCCCGTGGTGATCCCGGCACGGGGCGCTGTGTCGCGGCAGCGGACCGGCCCGGAAGCCCCTAGCTTAGGAGCCCGGGCCGGTGATCGCGAATTGAATTCAGCCGGTGCGGATCGGTAACCCGCCGGTCACCCTCGTGCGACCGCGCTGGCCACCCAGTCGGCGTCGATGCTGAGGGAGATCCCGCCCACCTTCACCGTGCGGTTGCCCGCGTACTGCTTGGACCGGCTGGCCACCGGCCACACCGCCGTGGTCATGTAGGGCGCCCCGGTCATGCTGTTCGCGTTATCCCAGAGCGCGAACCAGATGGCCTGCGGCTCGGCCAGCGGGTGCCCGGCGATCGTGGTGTTCGACTGCAGGTCGGTGACGGCGGCGCTGGCGCTGGAGTACACGCCCGAGATGAAGCCGGCCGCCTTCAGCTGCCTGGTCCAGGCGTCGAGGAAGGTAAGGACCGCGATCCGGCAGCCGGCGTTGGTGTTCTTGTAGGCCTCCATGTCGTAGTAGATCGGCGTGCCCGTGCCCAGCCCGTAGGACTTCGCGTCGGTCACCGCCTGGTTCGCGGCCGCGGTCCCCTGCGACGCCGCCTGCTTGGGGTCGATCTTCCCGCTGAAGCTGTTGCACGGCGCCTGCAGCCCGACGAACGTGGGCAGCAGGCCATAGCCCATGGCCTCGGTCTGCTGGACCCAGCTGGCCGACAGGTTGCTCTGCCCGCACGCCATCATCTGGCCGCCGATGTAGATCGCGGTGGCGGCGTACTTCGCCCGCCACGCCTTCATCGTCGGCACCGACGGGGCCGCGCAGGTGTCGAAGCCGGCCTGGGTCCCGCCCGGCGCCGCCGGAGCGGGCGCGGGCGCCGGATTGCCGGCCGGGGCCGCCCCGGCCAGCTTCGGGGTGGGCTTCGGCGTGGACTTTGAACCGGACGGCGGAGAGGAGGGCGTGCTGGGCGGCGTGAACCAGGCCGCGCCCGGCCCGGTGATCGGCTGGGCCTGGGGCCAGGCCGGATTCCTCGCCGCGACGTGCCCGGCCGCCTGCACGACGACAGGCTTCCTGCTGATGCGGATCGAGTCTCCGGCTCGTTCGGGTCCGGCCTGCTTCGTCGCGGCCTGGCGGACGCTGGCCAGCATCTGCTCGGCGGCGCCCGGGCCGGTCCCGTACGTGGCGCCGATCGACGGTGCCTTATCCGGCATGGCGAGCGCCAGCTCGTGCAGGTCCGGATCCTGGACGATCGTGCCGGGCGCGGGCCCCTTCTGGCCGGCCTGGAGCGGGCCCTTGTTGTTTCCGGTCTTCGTCCCCGCGGGCGCGGCCGGCCCCTGGATGGTGACGGTGTCGACCCGCCCGACCAGGTTGGGCGGGCAGTCCTGGTCCGGCCCCGGAGTGCCGAGGTAGACGGCGTTAACGTCGTACCGGACGCACTGGCGTGGGTTCTTGGTCAGGTCATAGACCGGCCAGCTGGCCGGGACGCTGACGGTGTAACCGCCGAACGTAACGGTCTGCGTGGCCGGTTTGATCGCGGCGGTAAGTCTGGCACCGACAATGGCGGGCTGATGTCCTAGACCGGATCCGATTCCCCAGAACGCAAGCCCGCCTATGAAGACGGCCACTGCCGCGCGACGCATTAATCCCCCTGGATAACCCCGTGGTCAATGTTTCACTTTGGCCCCATAGGCACGCCAAAGACACAATCGACTCACAAGTACTGTCCCTGCGCACCAGTAGCGCTAATGGTTCCCGGTATTCGCGAGGTTACGCACAGTTACGTCAAAGTGATTGGGATCCCGGGCGTGTCGCGATGCGCGGGTGACGGTTTAGTGGTAGTACGCCTCGCCATTACGGCTGGTCGGGAGCGCTTATTTGTCGCGGTGTTTGAGGCCCGGGTGCGGTGCCGGTCAGGAGGCCGGCTCGGCTGGCCCGGCCAGACCGGGCTCGACCAGATTGGGCTGGGCGCCGCCGTACCGGCGGTCGCGACTGGCGAAGATCTCGCAGGCGTGCCACAGGTGCCGCCGGTCGAAATCGGGCCAGAGCGTGTCGAGAAACACCAGTTCGGCGTAGGCAGACTGCCAGAGCAGGAAGTTCGAAAGGCGCTGCTCGCCGGAGGACCTGACGAAAAGGTCGACCTCGGGAATCGACGGCTCGTCCAGATAACGAGCGAACACCTTTTCGTCGATCTTGTCTGGCCGGACCTTTCCGGCGATGGCATCGGCGGCGATAGCGGCGGCGGCGTCGGCGATCTCGGCCCGGCCTCCGTAGTTGACGCAGAATTGCAGGGTCAGCACGGAATTCCCGGCCGACATCTGTTCGGCCTGCTCGAGCTCGCGGATCACGCTGCGCCATAGGCGTGGCCGCCGGCCGGCCCAGCGGATGCAGACACCCATCTCGTTCAGCAGGTCACGGCGGCGGTGGATGACGTCGCGGTTGAACCCCATCAGGAAGCGGACCTCGTCCGGCGAGCGCCGCCAGTTCTCGGTCGAGAAGGCGTAAGCAGACAGGTGGGGGATGCCAAGTTCGATCGCTCCCATGATCACGTCCAGGAGCGAGGACTCGCCTTCCTTGTGCCCCTCGGTCCTGACCAGCCCGCGTTGCCTGGCCCAGCGCCCGTCGCCGTCCATCACCAGGGCGACGTGCCTCGGGACCAGGTCAGGGGGTATGGCCGGCGGCTTCACGCCGCTCGGATGCGGATCGGGCGGGCGCACGCTCTTGGTCGCCATCAGACGCGCTCCACGTGTCGCAGCGAACGGATCGAGTGCTCCAGGTGCCACTGAAGGTACGCGGCCACGAGACCGCTGCACTCTACCCGGTGCCTGCGCTCGCTGCGATCCGCGCCGTCCCAGTCGCCGCGCAGCAGCGCGAGCATCAGCGCCACCGTCGGCGCGGCGGGCGAGGCCGCGCCGGGCGGGCGGCAGGAGGCGCACACCATCCCCCCGGCCGCGACGGCGAAGGCCGGCAGCCGCCGGCCGCTGCGCAGCGCGCTTCCCTGGGCCGTGCTTCCTTGGGCCTCGCTTCCCTGGGTCTCGCTTCCCTGGGTCCCGCTTCCCTGGGTCCCGCTTTCTGGCGCACCGCAGCGGGCGCACTCCTGCAGGGCAGGGGCGTAGCCCGCCACTGCGAGCGAGCGCAGCAGGAAGGCGTCGAGGACGAGGCCGGGGGCGTGTTCGGCGTCGCCGAGCGCACGCAGCCCGCCGATCAGGAGCAGCAACTGGCGCAGCGCGGGCTCCTTCTCCACCGGGGTGAACCGCTCAGCCGTCTCCAGCATCGCCACGCCCGCGGTGTAGCGGGGGTAGTCTCCGGCCAGCGGCGCCCCGTAGGGCCTGATGACCTCGGCCTGCGTGATGATGTCCAGCGAACGGCCCGTGTGCAGCATCAGGTCGACGTGCGTGAACGGCTCCAGCCGGGCACCGAACCTCGACTTGGTCCGCCGGACGCCCTTGGCCACGGCCCGGACCCGCCCGCTGGTGCGGCCGAGGATGGTGATGATCCGGTCCGCCTCGCCCAGCTTCTGCGTCCGCAGCACGATGCCGTCATCCCGGTAGAGCTGCACCTAGCTATTCTCCCGCACGGCAAGGACAATCAGCCGGATGATGGCAGTTCCCCCTCCGCGGCGATCCGGCGGGGGCGCCTTGTGATGAAGCGATCCGGCGGGGCGCCTTGTGAGCGCCCCGGCCGGATCGCTAGTCGTGCGGGCCGTCGGGACGTCAGCCGCGGCGGGCCCGGTTCACCGCGGACAGGACTGCGCTCATCGAGGCCGTCACCGTGTTCGTGTCGATGCCGACGCCCCAGTAGACGCTGCCGCCGATCTCGCACTCCACGTACGCAGCGGCCTGGGCGTCGGTGCCGGCGGTCAGCGCGTGCTCGTTGTAGTCGAGCACCCGCGCGTCCACGCCGACCGAGGCCAGCGCGTCGCAGAACGCCGAGATGGGGCCGTTACCCACGCCCTCGACCTGCTGGGCGCGCCCGTCGACGGAGATCTCCGCGGCGAGGGCATGCTTGGCCTCGACCACCGAGGACGTCTGGTGGTCCAGCAACGCCAGCGAGCCGGCGGTGAGGTACTCGGCGGAGAAGATCTCCCACATCTGCCAGGGCGTCACCTCGCCGCCTTCGTCGTCGGTGTGGCCCTGGATTACCCGGGAGAACTCGATCTGCAGGCGGCGCGGCAGGTCAAGCTGGTGCTCGGCCTTCATCACGTAGGCGACGCCGCCCTTGCCGGACTGCGAGTTGACCCGGATGACCGCCTCGTAGCTGCGGCCCACGTCGTGCGGGTCGATGGGCAGGTACGGCACGGCCCACGGGTACTCGGCGAACGGGACGCCCGCACCCTTGGCTTCGGCCTCGAGGGCCTCGAAGCCCTTCTTGATGCCGTCCTGGTGGGAGCCGGAGAACGCGGTGTAGACCAGGTCGCCCGCGTAGGGGTGGCGCGGGTGGACTGGCAGCTGGTTGCAGTACTCGACGGTACGACGGATCTCATCGATGTCGGAGAAGCTGATCATGGGGTCGATGCCCTGGCTGAACAGGTTCAGCCCCAGCGTGACCAGGCATACGTTGCCGGTGCGCTCGCCGTTGCCGAACAGGCATCCCTCGATCCGGTCGGCGCCGGCCAGCACGGCCAGCTCGGCGTCGGCTACCGCGGTGCCGCGGTCGTTATGGGTGTGGACCGACACGCACACGTGCTCGCGGCGAGACAGGTTCCGGCTCATCCACTCGATCTGGTCGGCGTAGACGTTCGGCGTGGACCGCTCGACCGTGCACGGCAGGTTGAGGATGATCTCCCGGCCCGGGCCGGGCTGCCACACGTCCATGACGCCCTCGCAGACGTCCAGCGCGAAGTCCAGCTCGGTGTCCATGAAGATCTCGGGCGAGTATTCGTAGCCGAAGTCCGTCCCGTCCAGGTACTGCTCGGCGTACTTCATCACGTGCCGGGTGCCCTCGACGCCGAGCGCCTTGCATTCCTCGCGGTCGATGCGGAACACGACCTTGCGGAAGATCGGCGCGGTGGCGTTGTACAGGTGCACGGTGGCCATATGCGCGCCGACGAGCGACTGGACCGAGCGCTCGATCAAGTCCTCCCGGGCCTGGGTGAGAACCGAGATCCGGACGTCGTCCGGGATCCGGTCCTCCTCGATCAGCTCGCGGATGAAGTCGAAGTCGGTCTGGCCCGAGGCCGGGAACCCGACCTCGATCTCCTTGTAGCCCATCCGGACCAGGAGCTCGAACATCTTGTGCTTGCGGGCCGGGCTCATCGGGTCGATCAGCGCCTGGTTGCCATCCCGGAGATCGGTGGACAGCCAGCGCGGCGCCTTGGTGATGGATTTGGCGGGCCAGGTGCGGTCGGGTAGGTCGACGGGCTGGAACGGCGTGTAGCGGTGACACGGCATTCCGCTGGGCTGCTGCTGGACGGGGGATACGCGTTTGAACGCGGGATCATAGTGCATGTGATGCTGCTTCCTCGGTGCTGATAAGCGGCGGGCGGTGTGTTGCCTGATCAATGGCCAGCGGACACGCGCCAACACCCGCGGCGAGGGAGCCGGCCTATCGGCCCCCGCCGCGGCCGCTAAGGAGGAGCAGCTCGCGCAACATTGAGAGTCACCATACCAGCTCCGCTGGCCCGGGTGACGCAGGGGGTACGCCAGGGGCGGAAGCGGCGGAATATTAGATGGCGCGGCCGGGCCCGGTAGGGGTTGGCTATCAGGATGAAAATCGAGCAGGTCGGCCTGGGCCCGGCGGACACTGGGCAGATTCGCGCGTGCTTCGAGGTGTCCCTGGCCGCCGAGCGCGTGGACGAGCCAGCGGGGCCGTGGTTCACCGAGCGGCCGTTCACCGGCTGGCTGACCGTCGGCTGGGACGGTAACCCGAGGGAGGCGTGGCTGGCCACCGACCAGGGCTCGGCCGTGGGCTGGTACCGGCTGGAGCTGCCGGTCAGGGAGAACGCGGACCAGGCGTACCTGAACATCGTCGTGCACCCGGCGGGGAGGCGGGGCGGCCTGGGCCGCGCCCTGCTGCAGCACGCGGCGGGCCGTGCGGCGGCGAACGGGCGCACCGTACTCAACGGTGCCGCGCGCGACGGCTCACCCGGCGAGGGGTTCGCCCGCGTGGCCGGGGCCAAGCCCGGGCTGGTGGAAGTCCAGCGCGTGCTCGACATCGGGAAGCTGGAGCAGGGCAAGCTGGCGGGGCTGCGTGGCCCGGCCGAGCGGGCGGCGGCGGGCTACTCGCTGGTGTCCTGGGTGGGACCCGTACCCGAGGAGCACATCGAGCAGACGGCGGCGGTCTACAACGGGATGGCCGACGCCCCGCGGGACGCCGAGATCACCCACGAGGCGTGGGACGCCCAGCGAGTCCGCGAGCGCGTCAACGGCCTGCGCCCGCAGTACGGGATGCGCGACTACGCGGTCGCGGCCCGGCACGAGGACACCGGCGAGCTGGCCGGGCTGACCGAGGTGTCGGTGGATCCGGACGACCCCGGCTGGGGCTTCCAGGTGTTCACGGTGGTGCGCAGGGAGCACCGCGGGCACCGGCTCGGGCTGCTGCTGAAGATCGCGATGATGGAACTGCTCGCGACCACGGAGCCCCAGCTGGAACGGATCGTGACCTGGAACGGCCAGGGTAACGAGCACATGATCGCAGTCAACGAGGCGATGGGCTACACCGTGTTCGGCCCGCCGGCCACGGGGTTCCGGCTCGACGTGGCGGCCGTGCCGGGCCTGCCTGCCTAAGGCCGGTTCTAGCCAGGCCAGTTCAAGCCGGGCCTTGACGATTGATCTCCATGCGAGTGGTGATCAGGAATCCGTGGGGATTACCTTCCGGGCCCGTCTAGTCGCGCCCGGCTGACTGCTCGGTCATCGCGACCACGCCGACGACCTGGGCCTGGGTCATGCCGAGGTCGAGGCCGATGGCCAGCGCCGCCTGCCGCTCGGTCTCCGAGAGCGGGCCGTCTGCCAGGGCGATGCGGATCACCTCGGCCAGGTACCACTCCCTGGCCTGGACGGTGAGCTGCGCGCCCACCTGGTTCAGGGCCGGGCGAATCGCCTCGAACGGCTGCACGAGGTCGGCGTCGAGCATGGCCTCGCCGTAATTCGGCACGCCGGAGCCGATGACCGCCTCGATCGCCCGCTGCCGCGACACCGGGCTGGCCGGATCGCCAGACCGCAGCATGGCCGAGACGGCGGCCCGCATGCCGGCCGGCAGCGCCGCCTGCATCTGCGCCGTGGTCGGCTGGCTGAGCACCTCCGTCACGTAGCGGGTCCGGCAGGTGGTGCACTGGACGTGCTCGCCGACCGTGTTCAGCGGGATGACCGGGAGGAAGAACAGCGTGAACCACCGGCGCCCCGCCCGGTGCCGGTACTGCCGGTCGCCGCCGCAACGACGGCAATGGAACGTGCCTTGCGCGATCGTCCGGTAGAACACGCGCAAGCCGAAGATGATCAGCAAGGTTGGTCCCCTTCTGCCTGCCGGCCGACGAGCACCCGGCAAGCACCCCGCTCGCAGGCGTGCACCCTCGCCGTTGCCGGTACAGCTGAACCCATCATGTCTCCGCTGGCCCGCTCGCCGCAGTTGCCGATACAGATCCGATACCTCATTTTTCGGCCGAACCCGGCACCGTCTCCGGCTAATGATGCAGCTCCAGGGGCTGCTGTGACTGGCGGGTCTGGAGAAGCCGGGGGATATTTGCCCCGGCGCGGAGGGGCGGGTGTGCGGGAGGGCGCGGGGGATGTGCGGGAGGGCGCGGGGATATGCGGGAGGGCGCGGGGGCGGATATTCAGTGGCGTGGGTGCGGGCGGGTGCGGTTCGCTGGAGGCATGGGGATCGAGCGGTTCGGGGCCGAGGACGGGCGGCGGGCGGACGCCTGCTACGAGATTTTCCGCGCGACCAAGGCGGCCGACGATCCGGACGTGCCGGTCATGCCACCGCGGGTTTTCCTGGGCTGGCTGCAGACCGGCTTTATGGGTGACCCGCGCGAGACCTGGCTGCTGGAGGACGCGGCCGGGGTCGGCGGCTGGTACCTGCTCGAGCTGCCGTCCCGGGACAACGGGCACCTCAGCTCCCTGGAGATCCAGGTGGCACCCGGGCGGCGGCGGCACGGGCTCGGCACGGCCCTGCTACGGCACGCCGCAGGGCGGGCGATCGCGGACGGGCGCCGTCTGCTGATCGGGTACGCGTTCGCCGGCACCGGGGGTGAGGCGTTCGCGCGCGCGGCCGGCGCGGCCGAAGGGCAGGCGGAGATCAGGCGGGCGATGGACATCAACGCCATATCAGCCGAACGGCTGGCCGGTCTGCGGGCCGTAGCCGAGCGGGCCTCGGCCGGGTACTCGCTGGTCAGCTGGGCCGGCCCGACGCCGGAGGAGCACCTGGACCGGGTGGCCGCGCTCAACCGCGCGGGCAACGACGCGCCGCACGATGAGAGCCAAGAGGAATTGCTGTGGGACGCGGCGCGGGTCCGCGCCACCGACCAGCGGGCGCAACTGTACGGCCTGCTGGCATACACGGTGATGGCGTGCCACGACGCCACCGGCGAGGCGGCCGGCCTGACCCTGGTCGAGGTGGGCCCTGAGCGGCCGGACTGGGGGTTCCAGGCACTGACCGCGGTGGCCAGGGAGCATCGCGGCCACCGGCCCGGGCTGCGGCTCAAGCTGGCCATGCTCGACCTGCTGGCGCGCCAGGAGCCGCAGGTAGAGCACGTCCTCACCGGCAACGGCGAGACCAACGGGCACATGATCGGCATCAACGAGACGCTCGGCTACCGAGTGATCGGCCCGGCCGAACGGTCCTGGGAACTGCCGGCCGCCCAGGTCATCGGCACGGCTCAGTCGTAGAACCCGAGACGGCGGAGCTGCTTCGGGTTGCGCTGCCAGTCCTTGGCGATCTTGACGTGCAGGTCGAGGTAGACCCGGGTGCCGAGCAGGGCCTCGATCTGGCGGCGCGCCCGCGTGCCCACCTCCTTCAGCCGCGCTCCCCCGGCCCCGATGACGATGGCCTTCTGGGTCTGCCGTTCCACGTAGAGCTCGGCGTGCACGTCGGTGAGGTCGTCGCGGCCCGGCCGCGGCCCCATCGCCTCCACCACCACCGCGATCGAGTGCGGCAGTTCGTCCCGCACCCCGTCCAGCGCCGCCTCCCTGATCAGCTCGGCCACCATGATCTGCTCGGGTTCGTCGGTCAGCTCGCCGTCCGGGTACAGGGGCACGCCGGGGGGCAGGTGCGAAACCAGCACGTCGGCCAGCACGTCGAGCTGGAACCCGGTCACCGCCGAGACCGGCACCACGTCGGCCCAGTCGCCGAGCTCGCTCACCGCCACCAGCTGTTCGGCGACCCGCTCGGGCGGAACCTGGTCGCACTTGGTCACGACCACCACGACCGGCGTCTTCTTCACGTTCTCCAGCTCGCGGGCGAAGAACCGGTCGCCCGGGCCGACCGGGTCGGTGGCCGGGATGCAGAACCCGATCACGTCGACCTCGGTGAGGGTGGACCGGACCAGGCTGTCCAGGCGCTCGCCGAGCAGGGTGCGCGGCTTGTGCAGGCCGGGGGTGTCCACCAGGATCAGCTGCGCGTCCGGGCGGTGCACGATGCCGCGGATCGCCCGCCGGGTCGTCTGCGGGCGGTCGCTGGTGATCGCGACTTTGGCGCCGACCAGCGCGTTCGTCAGCGTCGACTTGCCGACGTTGGGACGGCCCGCGAGGCAGGCAAACCCGGATCGGAACGCGGGGGCCGGCGGAGAATCGCTCACTCGCTCATTCTCGCGCATGTCAGGAGGGCAAGAACCCGGCCCGTTCGGATCGAAAAAATGGCGCTACGGTCGTCACGTGCCCAGGTTCCGGCCGACCGCCCGGCTGCTCGTGCTCGACCCGGCTGCCGTGGGGGCTACGGATGTAGGGTCTGGCGGATCGTGCCGTCGGGGGCCGCGTGGAACACGGTCGCGTCGGGGCCGAGGTCGCGGACGACGGCGAGGTCGCCGGGGCCGACCGGATCGGTGGCCGGGATGCAGAACCCGATCACGTCGACCTCGGCGAGAGTGGACCGGACCAGGCTGTCCAGGCGCTCGCCGAGCAGGGTGCGCGGCTTGTGCAGGCCGGGGGTGTCCACTAGCATCAGCTGTGCGTCCGGGCGGTGCACGATGCCGCGGATCACCCGCCGGGTGGTCTGCGGCCGGTCGCTGGTGATCGCGACCTTGGCACCGACCAGCGCGTTCGTCAGCGTCGACTTGCCGACGTTCGGGCGGCCAGCGAGGCAGGCGAACCCGGCGCGGAAAGCGGGGGCTGACGGAGGATGGCTCACCCGTCAATTCTCGCGCATGCCGCGAGGGCGGGAACCACGGCTCGTTCGGCCTCGAATAAAAGGCTACGGAGGGATCGGGCGCTACGGTCGTCACATGCCCCGATTCCGGCCGACCGCGCGGCTGCTCGTGCTCGACCCGGCCGGCCGGATCCTGTTGTT
>WNGR01013798.1_pt1 | contig 11507 bp, 10 predicted proteins | sample 5407581 | NCBI WGS metagenome assembly WNGR01 (sample SAMN13153383, study PRJNA577476) | soil metagenome | isolation source: 80 cm soil or saprolite under Garry oak tree replicate 2 | place: USA:California | collected 2016-06-15
CCGAAGTTCCACACCTCGAGCGGCAAGATCTTGCGGGCCTCGCGGCGAATCTCGGGCTGGGTCACGAAGCGAAAGCTCACGGTCGGTCTCCTCCTCCTCGCCGGGCCGCCACGTGGCGCTCCAGCTCGTCGAGCGTGCGCGGCCAGTCCTGCTTGAGCAGGCGCGAGAGCCCGCGATCGGCGAGCAGCCGGTCGCCGGTCTGGCAGCGCGGGCAGTAGTTGGTCTCGTTCTCCGCGTACACGATACGCTGCACGGGCGCGCCGCAGTCGGGACACGGCTGGCGGAAGCGGCCGTGCACGGCCATGGCGGGACGGAACGCGGTCACGCCCTCGGGGAACTCGCCGCCGGCCTCGCGGCGCAGGCGCTCGATCCAGTCGGCGAGCGTCGCGCGCGTGGCCTCGTAGAGGCGCTTCGTCTCGTCGTCGGAGAGCGCGCGCGTCAGCTTCACCGGCGACAGCCGCGCTCGATGCAGGATCTCGTCGCCGTACGCGTTGCCGATGCCGGAGAAGATCGTCGGGTCGGTGAGCGCGCGCTTGAGCGTGTGGCTCTCGGTCGTGAGCGCCGCGCGGAACTCCTCGAGGCTCGCCGTCAGCGGCTCGAGGCCGCCGGGGTCGTGCTCGGCCAGCGCGCCCGCGCCTCGCACGAGGTGGATGGCCGCGCGCTTCTTCGTCCCCGCCTCGGTCATGACGAGCGTGCCCGTGCTGAAGTCGAAGGCCGCCACGCCGATCTTGCCCGGCGGCCGCGCCCCCGCCGCCTTCCAGTGCAGGCGTCCCGCGATCATCAGGTGGATGACGACGAAGCGCTCGTCCGGGAGCGCGAGCACGATCCGCTTGCCGAGCCGGCTCACGCCGGTCACCGCGCGGCCGACGACGTCGGAGAGCGGCGGATCGACGGAGCGCAAGACGAAGGGGTTCACCAGGCGGAGGCGCTCGAGCCGCGCGCCGACCACGCGCTCGCGCAACGCCTCGACGTAGACGGTCACGTCCGGCAGCTCAGGCATCCTATTGCACTGGCCGCACGAGCGCGTAGACCACCCGGTCGATCGTCTCGCCGTCCTTGGTGACGTTCTTGCGGTGGCGCGCCTCCAGCGTGAAGCCGGCCTTCTCGAGCACGCGCATCGAGGCGGGGTTCCATTCGAAGACGCCGGCCTGCAGGCGGCAGAGGTCGAAGGTCATGAACGCGTACTCGGTTATCGCGCGCAGCGCCTCGGTGGCGATGCCGCGGCCCCAGTACGGCTCGCCGAGCCAGTAGCCGATCTCCGCCGAGCGGTAGAACACGTCCCGTCCGAGCTCGACGCCGATGCCGCCGACGGCCTCGCCGTCCACCGTGATGGCGAAGTCCGTCACCGGCGACTGGGCGCTCGCGCGGCCGATCCAGTCGTCCGCGTCGGCGGTCGTGTACGGATGAGGCAGCCGCGACAGGTTGCGCCACACGCGGCGGTTGTTCGCGTTACGGGCGCCGCGAGGACGAATACTCCTGGCTACGCGACAAGAACAGCCCCGAGGTCACCGCCTACCTCGAGGCCGAGAACGCATACACCGACACCGTCATGAAGGGCTCGGAGGCGTTCCAGGACGCGCTCTACAAGGAGATGCTCGCGCGCATCAAGGAAGACGACTCGACCGTCCCCTACCGGCGCGGCGCGTACGTCTACTACTCGCGCACGGAGACGGGCAAGCAGTACCCGATCCACTGCCGGCGGCGCGACGTGCCGGGCGCGCCGGAAGAGATCACGCTCGACCTCAACCGGATGGCGGAGGGCCACGCCTTCCTCTCGCTCGGCGTCTACACCGTGAGCGACGACGGGCGGCTGCTCGCGTACTCCGTCGACTTCACCGGCTTCCGCGACTACACGCTGCACGTGAAGGATCTCGAGAGCGGCGCCCTGCTCCCCGATCGCGTCGAGAAAGTGTCGTCGGCGGCCTGGAGCGCCGACAACTCGATCCTCTTCTACGTGACCGAGGACGAGGCCAAGCGCCCGTACCGGCTCTGGCGGCATCGCCTCGGCGCCGCCGATGACGATCTCCTGCTCGAGGAGACGGACGAGCTGTTCCGGCTGGGCGTCTTCCGCTCGCGCAGCCGCAAGGTCGTCTTTGCCGCCGCCCGCTCGTTCACCTCCGGCGAGTATCGCTGGCTGCCCGCCGCCGAGCCGTTCGGCGAGTGGCGGATGATCCTGCCGCGCGAGAAGGACCACGAGTACGACGTCGACCACGGACTCGACGCGAGCGGCGAGCGGTTCTGGATCCGCACCAACGGCGGCGGGCGGCGCAACTTCCGGCTGGTGACGGCGCCGATGGACGACGCGCGCGGCGAGCGCTGGACGGAGGTGCTCGCGCACCGCGAGGAGGTGATGCTCGAGGACTTCGACGTCTTCGCGCGCCACGTGGTGGTCCACGAGCGGGAGGACGGCCTGATCCGCCTGCGCGTCCTGCGGCCGGCCGACGGCGCCTCGCACCACGTCGAGTTCCCCGAGCCCACGTACGAAGTCGACGAGGAGGCCAACGCCGAGTTCGACAGCGACCGCTACCGCTTCCGCTACCAGTCGCTCGTCACGCCGGCCTCCGTCTTCGACTACGACATGGAGGGCCGCACCCTCGCCCTGCTGAAGCGTACCGAGGTGCTGGGCGGATTCGATCCGACGAAGTACCGCAGCGAGCGGATCCACGCGACGGCGCCCGACGGCACGCGGGTGGCGATCTCCCTCGTGACCCGGGCGGACGCGCCGCGCGACGGCTCGAGCCCGATGCTGCTGGCCGGCTACGGCGCCTACGGTCTGCCCTACCCGGTGAACTTCTCATCGAGCCGCCTGAGCCTGCTGGACCGCGGCGTCTCGGTCGCCCTCGCGCACGTGCGCGGCGGCGGCGAGGGCGGCAAGCGCTGGCACGACGCGGGCCGCATGCTCGCCAAGCCGAACACGTTCACCGACTTCGTGGCCGCCGCCGACCACCTCGTCGCGCAGGGCTACACCGCGCGCGACCGGCTGGTGATCGAGGGCGGCAGCGCGGGCGGCCTGCTCATCGGCGCCGTGCTCAACCGGCGTCCCGACCTCTGCGCGGCGGCCGTGCTGCGCGTGCCCTTCGTGGACGTGATCAACACGATGCTGGACGAGTCGCTGCCGCTCACCGTCGGCGAGTTCGAGGAGTGGGGCAACCCCAAGCACCCGGACGAGCTCGAGACCATGCTGCGCTACAGCCCGTACGACAACGTCACGCGCCAGGACTACCCCGCGATGCTCGTCGAGACCTCGTACAACGACAGCCAGGTCAGACAGCCAGGTGATGTACTGGGAGCCCGCCAAGTACGTGGCGCGGCTGCGCGCACGGTCGCCCGAGACGTCCGTGCTCTTCAAGATCAACATGGCGGCGGGCCACGGCGGCGCCTCGGGCCGTTACGATTACCTGCGCGAGATCGCCTTCGACTACGCCTGGATCCTGGGTCGCCTCGGAAGGGCCGCGTGAAGATCGCGCGCCTCGAGCACCTGCACGCCGACGCCGGCAAGGGCGCGCTCGACTTCCTCAAGCTCACCACCGATGACGGCGTCGTCGGCTGGAGCGAGTACAACGAGACCTTCGGCGGCGTCGGCGTCAGCGCGGCCATCGACGGCCTGGCGCCGCTGGTGGTCGGCAAGGATCCGCGCGCCCGCGAGGCCATCGTCACCACGCTCTACGCCGTGCGCCGGCAGGCGCCGGGCGGCGTGATCCAGCAGGCCATCGCCGCCATCGAGAACGCGCTGCTCGACGCGCAGGCGCGGGCGCTCGGCATTCCCGTGTACGAGCTGCTCGGGGGGCCCCAGCGCCAGCGGCTGCGGCTCTACTGGTCGCACTGCGGCTACTTCCGCCTGTTCGCCTCGCAGCAGATGCAGATCCCGCCGCTGCGCGGGCTGCACGACATCGTCGCCCAGGGCAAGGAAGTCGTGGCCAGGGGGTTCACGGCGCTCAAGACCAACATCTTCCTGTTCGACGCGGGCGCCCCGCACGCGCACATGCCCGGCTTCGCGCGCGCCGACTCCGAGGTGCCCGGGCTCAACGCCGAGCGCCGGATCATCGGCGCGCTGCGCGACCAGCTGGCGGCGTTCCGCGAGGGCGCCGGCCGCGACGTGGACATCCTGGTGGACCTCAACTTCAACTTCCGCACGGAGGGCTTCGTGAAGGTCGCGCGCGCCATGGAGCCGTTCGACCTCTTCTGGGTGGAGATCGACTCCTTCGACCCGGCCGCGCTGCACGACATCCGCTCGCGCATCGACATCCCGCTGGCCTCGCTCGAGAGCCAGTACACGCGGCGCGGCTACCGCGAGTTCTTCGAGCGGCAGTCGGTAGACGTGGCCATCGTGGACGCGCCCTGGAACGGCGTCGCGGAGTCGCTGAAGATCGCGGCGCTGGCCGACACCTACGAGGTCAACATCGCGCCGCACAACTTCTACGGCCACCTGGCCACCATGATGAACGCGCACTTCTGCGCGCTGGCGCCGAACTTCCGCATCATGGAGATCGACGTGGACGCCGTCCCGTGGATCGACGAGCTCTACACGGTGCCCCCCACCATCGAGGACGGCCACCTGGTCCTGCCCACGGGCCCCGGCTGGGGCACCGAGGTCAACGAGGCGGGCGTCCGCAAGCATCCCGCGAGGAGACCGGCATGAAGATCGAACGAGTCGAGCACCTGCACGCCGACGCCGGCGACCGCAACTTCGACTTCCTCAAGGTCGTCACGGACGACGGCGTGGTCGGCTGGAGCGAGTACAACGAGACGTTCGGCGGTCTCGGCGTCTCCGCGGTGATCGACGGGCTGGTCCCGCTCGTCATCGGCAAGGACCCGCGCGCGTGGGAGGCGATCGTCACCCAGCTCTACGCGGTGCGGCGCCAGGCGGCGGGCGGCGTCGTCCAGCAGGCGATCGCGGCCATCGAGAACGCGCTGCTCGACGTCAAGGCGCGCGCGCTCGGCGTGCCTGTCTACGCGCTCTTCGGCGGGCCCGTGCGCGAGCGCGTGCGCGTCTACTGGTCGCACTGCGGCACCTACCGGCTCGCACGGTGGCAGGCCATGCAGATCCCCCGCCTCAAGACGCTGCAAGACGTCGTGAACCTCGGCAAGGAGGTGCGCGAGAAGGGCTGGACGGCGCTCAAGACCAACCCGATGATCCTCGATGTCGACGAGCCGTACCAGCACGCGCCGGGCTTCGCGCGGCGCAGCCGCGACTTCCCCGAGCTGAACGCGGACCGCCACGTCCTCAGGAACGTCCGCGACCAGCTCGCCGCGTTCCGCGAGGGCGCGGGCAAGGACATGGACATCCTGGTGGACCTGAACTTCAACTTCAAGACCGAGGGCTTCATCAAGATGGCGCGCGCGATGGCGCCGTTCGACCTCTTCTGGGTCGAGATCGACACGCGCGACCCGAAGGCGCTGCACTACATCCGCTCGCGTGTCGACATCCCCGTCGCCTCGTGCGAGTGCCTCTTCGGCCGCCGCGACTACCGGCCGTACTTCGAGCACCAGTCCGTCGACGTCGCCATCGTCGACACGCCCTGGAACGGCGTGGGCGAGTCGGTGAAGATCGCCAACATGGCCGACACGTACGAGGTCAACGTGGCGCCGCACAACTTCTACGGCTGGCTGTCGACGTGCATGAACGCCCACTTCTGCGCGATCGTGCCCAATCTGCGGATCATGGAGATCGATCCCGACGTGGTGCCGTGGTACGACGAGCTGGTGACGACGGTCCCGAAGATCGAGAACGGCCATCTCGTGCTGCCCACGGGAGCTGGCTGGGGCACCGAGGTCAACGAGGCGGCGGTGAAGGCGCATCCGCCGAAGAGGCGCTGATGGCTGCCGAGATTCTGCACCGTATCGTCGACACGAACGGCATCCGCATGCACGTGGCGGAGGCCGGAGAGGGCCCGCCGGTCGTGATGTGCCACGGATTCCCGGAGTCCTGGTACTCATGGCGTCGCCAGCTCGTCGCGCTGGCGGAGGCCGGCTACCACGCCGTCGCGCCGGACATGCGCGGCTATGGCAAGACCGACCAGCCGGAGCCGATCGCGGACTACACGCTGCTGCACCTCGTCGGCGACCTCGTGGGCTTGCTCGACGCGCTCGGCGAATCGACGGCGGTGATCGCCGGGCACGACTGGGGCGCGCCCGTCGCCTGGCACGCGGCACTGCTGCGGCCCGATCGGTTCCGGGCCGTGATCGGCCTGAGCGTGCCGTTCATCCCGCGCCGGGCGACGCGCCCGACCACCACGATGCCACGCACCGACGACGCGATCTTCTACCAGCTCTACTTCCAGGAGCCCGGCGTCGCGGAGGCCGAGCTGGGACGCGACCCGCGCGAGACCATCCGGCGGCTGCTCTACTACGGCTCGGGCGACGCTCGCCGGGACCCCGTGGCGCCGGGCTCGGGCGACGTCGGCATGGTCCCGCGCGGCGGGGGCTTTCTCGGCGGCCGCAAGGCGCCGGAGACGCTGCCCGCGTGGCTCACGGACACCGACGTCGACTTCTACGCCGGTGAGTTCGCGCGCGCCGGCTTCCGCGGCGGGCTGAACTGGTATCGCAACATCGACCGCAACTGGGAGCTGCAGGCGCCATGGATGGGCGCCAGGGTCACCGTCCCCGCGCTGTACGTGACCGGGGATCGCGATCTCGTCCGAGGCTTCCGCGGCATGGACCGGCTCCTGCCCGCGCTCAAGCACTTCGTTCCGGATCTACGAGGCACGATCGTTCTCCAGGGCTGTGGCCACTGGACGCAGCAGGAGCGGCCGGCCGAGGTCAACGCGGCCATGCTGCGATTCCTCGCGGAGGTGAAGTGATGGCCGTCACCGGCTTCGAGATCACGCTGCGCCGTCCGCTGGCCGGTGGCGCGCCGTTCGGCGACGTGGGTCCCTACGAGGAGCTGAAGGGCCGGCTGCGCTACGCGATCGATCCGAGTCACGCCGCCAACCGCGGCGTCACCGATGTCGCGCTGGCGCCGAGGAACGCCGCCGGGCTCGTCGAGTTTTCCGCCGATCTCTCGCTGCTCGTCCCCGTGGACCGCGCGCGGGCGAGCGGCCGCGCGCTGATCGACGTCGTGAATCGCGGCAACACGGTGAGCGTTCCCAACTTCAACCACGCGACGCGCCCGGCCTTCACGGCCGGCTCCGATCCGAACCCGCCGATCGACGTCGGCGATGGATTCCTGATGCGCCGCGGCTACGTCGTCGCCTCGTGCGGCTGGCAGTTCGATCTGCCCGACGTGCCGGGCCTGATCCGGCTCCACGGCGTGGAGGCGCGCGAGCAGGGCCAGCCGCTGCGCGGTCGCGTGTACGTGCAGCTGCAGGCGCCGGAGGACGTCGCTGACTTCCTGCTCTCCGACCGCGCTCACCACGCGTACGCCGCCGCCGATCTCGACGAGCGGGACGCCGTGCTGACCGTGCGCGACATGCCCGACGCCGAGCCGGAGGTGATTCCGCGCGGGAAGTGGAAGTTCGCGCGCGCCGAGAACGGCCGCGCGACGCCGGATCCTCGCCACGTGTGGCTGGAGGGTGGCTTCACGAAGGGCCGGCTCTACCACGTCGCCTACACCGCCACCGGCGCCCAGGTGGTCGGCCTCGGACCGGTCGCGCTGCGCGACTGCGCCGCGTGGCTCAAGAGCGGCGAGGCGCCGGTGCACGTGCGCCGGGCCTACGCGTACGGACGCTCGCAGACGGGCCGCCTGCTGCGCACGCTGGTCCATTACGGCCTCAACGACGACGAGCGCGGTGACGAGGCATTCGACGGCGTCATCGCCAACGTCGCGGGCGCCATGCGCGGCGAGTTCAACCAGCGCTTCGGCCAGAACAGCAAGGACCGGCCGTGGACGATGTGCCACCTGGAGCCGTTCCGGGTCGAGCCGCGCGGCCGGCTGAGGGTGATGTACACGAACACCTCGGCCGAATACCATCGCGGCGACGCGTCGCTGGTCCACACCGACCCCGATGGCGCGCGCGACCTCGAGCACGGTCCGAGCGCGCGCGTCTACCACTTCGCGGGCACGGAGCACGGGACCGGCGTGTGGCCGCCGACGGACACGCAGCCCGCGCCGGCCGATCCGCACGGCTGGGTCGACCGCTCGCAGAACCTGCGCGGCGTCGTGAACTACGGCCGCCTGCTGCGCGCGTGCCTGATCAATCTCGACCGCTGGGTGACCGACGGCATCGCGCCGCCGCCGAGCCGCCATCCGCGCGTCGCCGACGGCACGGCGGTGGCGCCGGAGACGCTGGCCAAGACGTTCGACGCCATTCCCGGCGCGCGCTACCCGCGCCGCCACGCCCGCCCGCTGCGCCAGGACTACGGCGCCGACGCCGAGATGCGGCGGATCACGGTGGCGCCGCCGAAATCGGGCGCGCCCTATGGCACGCGCGTGTCGGCCGTGGATAGCGACGGCAACGAGGTCGGCGGCATCGTCCTGCCCGAGCTGGCCGTCCCGCTCGCGACCCACACGGGCTGGAACCTGCGCCACGCCGACATCGGCGGCGTCGAGCAACTGCTCGTCTTCGCCGGCGCCACGCTGCCCTTCGCGAAGACGCGCCGCGAGCGCGCGGCCTCCGGCGATCCGCGCCCGGCCATCGCCGAGCGCTATGGGTCGCGCGACGACTATCTCAAGCGCGTCCGCGCGGCCGCGCGCGCCCTCGTGGAGGACGGCTACCTGCTGGAGGAGGACGCCGAGACGTCGCTGACGTTCGCGGCGCGGATGTGGGACGCCTTCGCATGAGCAAGCCGAAGACGTTCTCGCTGCCCTGGGGCAGCGGCGTCATCCAGGAGGAGGCGCAGATCGAGACGCCCTACCACCGGCCGACGGTCCAGCTCCTCAAGTTCACCCGCGGCGAGGCGGCGGGATCGTACGAGATCCGACTCTGCCACTACGACCGGAAGGGCCGCTTCCAGCGCTCGCCGCTGATCCTGGATGCGGCCGACGTTCCGCGGCTCGGTCGCGCGCTGCGCCGGACGCCGAAGCTCCGGCGGCTGCTGGCTCCGCTGACCCGCTAGAGCAGCGGCGCCAGCGCGGCGCTCGTGTCCTTGCCCGCGACGACGGGCACGACCTCGAAGCCGATCAGATCGGACCACTGCGCGACCCAGCGCTGCAGCAGCGTGACATCGTCGCACTCCATCAGCTGAAAGCAGCGCCCCATGTCGGCCTGCACCCAGCTGCCGACGAAGGCGAGCCCGTCCGGCATCTGCCGGCCTTTGTCGCGGAACCGACGGTAGACGGCCTTGCCGTCCTGGTTCTTGAACGTCTCGATGACCATGAACAGCATGGCGCCCCCTCTCGCTCAGTCGCCGGCGCCGCCGACCTCCGGATGCAGCCCGAACTTCTCGGGCATCGGCAGCCCGGCCGAGCGCCGCTTCTCCACGCGCGCTTCGATGCCCGCCCAGTAGCATTTGGCGAAGTAGGCGATGTCGTGCGTCTGGCCGGCGTCGACGTCCAGGTCGAGGTCGCCGTTGACGCCGACGCTCTTGAGGTGCAGCGAGCCGCAGCGCGCGGCGCCCCATCAACGGTCGACGATGGCGACCGCGCGGGTCCAGCCGGCGGAGGCGCCGCGGATCTTCACCGGGAAACAGGCGATCGTGAAGCCGTGGCCGGGTAGCGCCTCGAGGTTGTGCAGCTTTTCGAGGTGACAGTAGCCGATCTCGCGCCCGGCCTTGTGCCCCTCCCAGATCAGCGAGGCGTCGCCGGTCTTCTCGAATTTCGCCTTCGTGTGAACGAACGGCGCGTCCCACGACCAGGCATCGGTGCCCGTCACGCGCACGCCGCGCTCGAGCAGGTACAACGTCGCCTCCCGGCCCATGCCCGCGCCCGCCTCCACGTAGTCGGGCTTGCCGTAGGCCGAGCCCGCGCGCGTGTTGACGACGACGATGTCGAGCGGACGCAGCGTGTGGCCGATGCGCTTCAGCTCCGCCTCCACGTCCTGCGCCGTCACCACGTCGCCGTCGGGCCGGGCGCGGAAGTCGAGCTTCACACCGGGTTGAAAGCACCACTCGAGCGGCACCTCGTCGATCGTGATCGCGCGCTCGCCGCGGTTCATCGTCGACGCGAAGTGGTACGGCGCGTCGAGGTGGGTGCCGTTGTGGGTCATGAGGCGGATCCACTCGATGGCCCAGCCCTCGGCGTCCGGCAGCTGGTCTTCCTTCAGCCCCGGAAAGAACGTGGTGACGTCCTTCGCAGTGTCGCGGTGGCGGAGGTACTCGATCTTCGGGCCGTAGCCGGGCGGATCGGAGACCACATCGTTCTCGATCGGCATCGACAGGTCGACGATGGTTCTGGCCATGCCGGGAGTTTATGCGATTCTGGGGCGGTGGTCAGGCTCTACCTCGTCCGTCACGGCAAGGCCGCGGCGTCCTTCTCCGAGGCGCCCAACCCCGGTCTCGACGCGACCGGCACCACGCAGGCCGAGGCGATGGCCGAGCGGCTCGCGCCGCTGGGCCCGCTGCCCATCGTCACGAGCCCGCTGAAGCGCACGCGCGACACGGCGGCACCGCTCGAGAAGCGCTGGCGCTTCACCGCGCGGATCGAGCCGGCGGTGGGCGAGATCCCGTCGCCGATGGAGGATCCGGCCGCGCGCGGCGAGTGGCTGCGTGGCGTGATGGCCAGCGTGTGGTCGGCTCAGCCGGAGGAGCTGAAGCTCTGGCGCCAGGACGTCGCCGGCGCGCTGCTGGCGCTCCAGCGCCCCACCGTCGTCGTCACCCACTTCGTCGCCATCAACGTGGCCGTCGGCATCGCCGAGGGCGACGACCGCGTCGTCAGCTTCGCGCCCGACAACTGCTCGGTCACCGTGCTCGACGTGGAGGACGGCGCCTTGCGTCTCGTCCGCCGCGGCGTCGAGCGGGCGACCCAGGTGCTCTGAGACCCGAGAGTCGGAGTAGAGATGACGATTGCTCGTAACCCCCTCCACAGATCCGGACGTGCGGCATGACCGCATCCGGCTCCTGCCTTGGGTGACAACGCCGAAGCGGACGAGGGGATAGGGATGGCAGATACGTGCGGGTGGAAGCCACCGGTCGATGTATCGCCTCATCCGTTTCCACGACAGATGATGCGTCTGGCTGCGGCGCGTGAGGGCCCGCCACCAGCGCCAGCCGATGGCCGTGCGGAAAGCGCCAATGCTGCTCCCGTTCATGGGAACCCCGTAGTACCGCACGTGGCCCCCAACGACCGAGCGCAGATAAGCGCCCACCGCCGGGATGGACTCGGGCCGACGCCGCCGACGGTCGACCTTCACGGCCTTCAGCTTCGCCTGCCACCTCGTGCGCACCGTCTGCCGCAGCACCGTGAACTTCCCCTTCCGCGTCTTTCCGCAGCTGTGCGTGAAGCCGAGAAAGTCGAAGCTCTCGGGTCGCCCGCCGCCCCGGCCTCGCCGGTTGGCCGCCGCGAAGCGGCCGAACTCGATGAGGCGCGTCTTGTCGGGATGCAGCGTCAGCCCGAACTTCGCGAACCGCTCGCGCAGCTCGGCGAGGAACTGCTCGGCCTCCTCCCGATGCTCGAATCCCACGACGAAGTCGTC
>WNGR01007588.1_pt1 | contig 11506 bp, 9 predicted proteins | sample 5407581 | NCBI WGS metagenome assembly WNGR01 (sample SAMN13153383, study PRJNA577476) | soil metagenome | isolation source: 80 cm soil or saprolite under Garry oak tree replicate 2 | place: USA:California | collected 2016-06-15
GGACCGTGACGTCGGTGTTCTTGGCCTGGTTGTGCACGGTGAGCTCATCGCCCGCGCCGAGTGCGCCGGTCAGCCCGTCCACGGATAGCTCGTCACCCGCCTCGATGCGGCCGTAGTCGGCCGGGTCGGCGAACTCGACGGCCAGCACGCCGAAGTTGGCCAGGTTCTGCCAGTGGATCCGGGCGTAGGACTTGGCGATCACCAGCCGCAGCCCGAGGTAGCGGGGGGCGATGACCGCATGCTCGCGGGAGGAGCCCTGGCCGTAGTTCTCGCCCGCCACGATGGCGTGCGTCCCGGCCTCGCGGGCCCGCGCCACGTAGCCCTGGTCGACCTGGCTGAAGGTGAACTCGGCCAGCCGGGCGATGTCGCTGCGGAACGGCAGGACCCGGGCGCCCGCGGGCAGGATCTCGTCGGTGGAGATGTTGTCCCCCACCTTGATCGCCACCGGCGCCCGCAGGTCGGCGGGCAGCTCCTCGAAGTCCGGCAGCGAGCCGATGCTCGGCGCCTTGACCAGTTCCACCTGGCGCGCGTTGCCCTCAGCCAGCGGCGCCTCCAGCAGCGCCTCCAGCGGCGTCTCGCCGCCGGACCGCGGTGGCGGCGCCAGGGACGGGTAGTCGATGCCGAGCCGCGACGGCAGGTCGCGGGGATCGGTGATCTGGCCGGTCAGCGCCGCGGCGGCGGCCGTTTCCGGCGAGCACAGCCAGACCGAGTCCTCGCCGGTGCCGGACCGGCCCGGGAAGTTGCGCGGCACCGTCCGCAGGCTGTTCCGGCCGATCGCGGGGGCCTGCCCCATGCCGATGCACCCCAGGCAGCCGGCCTGGTGGATCCGCGCCCCGGACCTGATCAGGCTGAGCGTGGCGCCCATCGCGGTCAGGTCGGCGAGGATCTGCCGCGAGGCGGGGTTGACGTCCACCGATACCTGCGGGTGGGCCTGGCGGCCGCCGGTGATCGCGGCCAGCACCGCGAAATCGCGCAGCCCCGGGTTGGCCGACGAGCCGGCCACCACCTGGTAGACGGGCTCGCCCGCCACCTCGCGGACCGGCACCACGTTTCCCGGCGAGCCCGGCCTGGCGATCAGCGGTTCCAGGCCGCCCAGGTCGATCTCATCCGTCACGTCGTAGGACGCGTCGGGATCGGCGGACACCTCGGTGAAGTCACCGCCGCGGCCCTCGGCGTCCAGGAACGCGCGGACCTGCTCGTCCGCGGGGAAAACGCTGGTGGTCGCGCCGAGCTCGGCGCCCATGTTGGCGATCACGTGCCGGTCCATGGCCGACAGCGGGCCCAGGCCGGGCCCGTGGTACTCGATGATCCGGCCCGCGCCGCCCTTGACGCCGTGCCGGCGCAGCATCTCCAGGATGACGTCCTTGGCGCTCACCCACGGCGGCAGCGCCCCGGTCAGCCGCACCCCCCAGATCTGCGGCATCGTGACGTACAGCGGCTCGCCGGCCATCGCCATCGCGACCTCCAGGCCACCCGCCCCGATGGCCAGCATGCCCAGCGACCCGGCCGCGCAGGTATGCGAGTCCGAGCCGGCCAGCGACGCGCCCGGCCGCCCGAACCGCTGCATGTGCACCGGATGGGAGACCCCGTTGCCCGGCCGGGAATACCACACCCCGAACCGCTGGCAGGCCGAGCGCAGGAACAGGTGATCGGCCATGTTCCGCTCGTCGGCCTGCAGCAGGTTGTGATCGACGTACTGGACCGAGACCTCGGTGCGGACCCGGTCCAGGCCCAGCGCCTCCAGCTCGAGCATCACCATCGTCCCGGTGGCGTCCTGGGTCAGCGTCTGGTCGATCCGCAGCCCGATCTCCGACCCGGCCGTCATCTCCCCGTCCGCCAGATGCGAACCGATCAGCTTCTGCGCCACGTTCAGTCCCATGAGGGATCGCCCTACCCGCGATGCCCCCGGCCATGCCAGGGGCAGGCACCCAGGACGTTCGGGAAAAGATCTTTCGATCCGAACGTCCTGGGTATTCGCCCCGGCGCAGGCCCTCCTGTAGCAGGCCGACCCGCACCTTGCAGGGGATGGGATGGCCCGCGTCCGGTCCGGGCAGGCTCCGGCCTGGCCCTTGGTTTCTGGCCGGAGTGTCCGCAGGGGTCTCCGGCGTCAAGCGTAGTAATAGGACAACGCGCTAGAAGCCGTTGTTCAGCAGGGATGTGGTGACTTCGCGTGTAAGTTCACCAGGCAGTTTCCACCGAAGCTCGTTGCCCGGCGATGGCAGTCATGCTTGATGCTGGAGGGGCGGGCACGCCCGCTTAGCGGGCCATCCCGGCTCTGAGCCCAGCCCGGTCTCAGTCGTCTTCCGGTCCGGGTGTGATCTCGGTCCCGTTGGCGAGCAGGTCGAGGAACGGGCCGACCCGGTGTCCTTCCTGGGCGGAGTGCCGGAACAGGCGGTCCCGGTTCACGCTGTATACGACGCGCCGCCCGGTGCGGGTCCGGGTAAGGTACCCGGTGGCCTCCAGGTCGGCCACGATGGCCTGCACGGAGCGCTCGGTCAGGCCGACGACCGGGCTGATGTCCCGGATGCGGGCCTGGGGGTTGCGGGCGATCTCCACCAGGACGTGCCCGTGGCCGGTCAGCAGCGTCCATGCACCGCCGTTTTGGTCAGGGTCGCTCATGCTCTCTGAGTATACATCTCGCGAGGGACTTGACGCGAGAAGTATCGCATGAAGATTTTCTCGCGTTTTGTATTGACACCCGGCCGGCGGGGGACTGATCCTGGTAGTGCCCCGGACCGGGCCGCGCCTGCGGGCAGGAACGGGGCCGCAGCCACGACCAGCACCCTCGGGGATTCCTGTCCCAGGCCCGGAGGTGCGGGCCGTCCCTGTGCCAGCCATACGCGGCAACCGCCGCGGTGCCCGCAGCCACAGGAGGTGCGCAGATGCCGGAGGACAAGTTCCCGGTTGAGGTGGTCCAGGGCGTGCCGGTGGTGGCCGCGCCCGAGGAGATCGACATCACGAACGCCGAGACGCTGCGGTCGGCTCTGCTCACCGCGGCCGCGAACGGGCACGGCGCGCTCGTGGTGGACATGACCCGGACTCAGTTTTGCGATTCGTCCGGGCTGCACACCCTGATCGCCGCGCACAAGCGAGCCGAAGCCGAGGGCCGTGAGGTGCTGCTGGTCATTCCCAACACCGCCGTCCTGCGGGTTTTCGCGCTCACCGGCATGGACAGGGTGATCCCCAACTTCACCACCCTGGCCGAGGCCCTGGCGCAAACGGCCGCCACCGCGGACGGCCGCAGCCGCCAGCGAGATGACCGAGATGCCGCGCCGAAGACCAGCGGCGGCCCGGGCCTAGCCGGTGAACTGCCGGGCACCCTTGGGCGCTCGTCGGAGGAGGCCCAGCAGACGTTCACCCGGGCGCTTACCAGTGCCGTGCAGGTACACGGGGAAGGCGACCAGGCGTTTCGCGCCGCGTACGTCGAGTTCAAGCAGACGTTCGAGAAACGCGGCGACCACTGGATCCCGAAGCAGGCCTCTTAGCCCGGGGCTAGCGCCCGCGGTCAGCTGATAGCGCAGCCCGGGACGGTGACCGGCCAGGCTTGACAGCACTGCCCGAGCGGGGTTGGCGGATGAGCCCTGCTGATCACGGCATCCACGCGAGCGTGGCCCGACGCGGCGCCGGGCCAGCGGCGCAGCACAGCGGAGCCGCCTTGATCCAATACGGCTTCATTCGGCAGCGTGGCGGCAGGCGGATAGGCGGGGCGTCCTGCTCGACCATGTCATAAAGTCGCGGCGTCGTTGCGATGAGTTCTGGTCACTACGCTCGGTTACGGTTAATGACCGTTGCCTGCCGTCCGCGTGGAACGGTTCGTGGAACGGTGCGCCGGATAATCCCAGCGCAGCGGGTGCCGTCAGTGCGATGACCTGTGCTATCGGTGCAGCTAGCACGTACGGTGCATGAGGCCGTACTTCGTGTAAACGGCTGGCCAGCGGTTCGAACCCGCTCACCGGCTCCCAGTTCAGCGGGAGTCTAGCCGTCGCCTCCACTTTGATCGTGGAACGGCGCCGTGTTGTGACGTCATGCTGTCGGTCCGCCTCGTTACCATGACCCTCATGAGCGAACTGCCCGCCGGTTACACCCACGACGTGATTCGTCAAAGCGGCCAGGTGGTGGCGGTGGTGGTGCCCATCGAGGAGTACCAGCAGCTGCGCCAGGCGATGCAGGAGCAGCAGGTCAACGAGGAGTTCGACGCTGCCCGGGCCGGCTACCTGGCCCGCCGTGAGGCCGGGGCGGTCCGCTACGTGTCGCATGAGGAAGCGGGCCGCCTGGGCATGCCATCCCGGTGAGCTATCAGGTCAGCTGGGAGATTCAAGCTCTGGACCAGACGGCGGGCTTCCTCCGCGACGATCCCGTCGGTGTCGCTGCGCTCTGGGACACTGTTAGCCAGTTCGCCGATGAGCCGCGGCCGCCGGAGTCGTTCCCTTACGGGTCGCCGGATCTGCGGCGCCTGCGGGCCGGGCGGTACCGCGTCTTCTGCACGATCGATGAAGAACGGCGGGTAGTCCAGATCGACCACGTCGCCGCTTGCCGTAGCAGTGGCATATCAAGCCCTTGTCGGCTCTAGCATTCTGTAGCTGGCATCCGGTGATCGCCATGGTCAGGCGTGGACCGGTTCGTGTCGGCTGGCGGTTGTGCTCTCGCTCTGGCCACGTCCTAGCGCCGAGCCGCTGGCAGTCGTCGCTGGGTTATGAGTAAACCGGTCCCCGTCCACGCAGGCTCGCCGCGTCGATGTAGTCCAGCGTGTGCACTGCTCCCCGGATCGCGGTGTCTCGCCGCGTGCCGGTAGGCGCTGGCTGTCCACGGCGTCTGTATTAGACGCGTTACTACAGCGGGTCGTTATCAGCAAGAGGTCCCAGCTGATCGCCGCCGACCTGGCGCCGTCTCGTGCCGGATCGCTAGCTGCGGAGGGCCTTACGGCAGATACCCAGCGCTTGCCGCACATCCGCGGGGCTAATGCCGTGGTGGGTCACGAAGCGAACCAAGTCCGAGCCGTATTCTCCGCCGAGCAACCCGTTCTCGGAGCACGCGGTCAGGAAGTCGGCCGCGTGTATGTTCTTCAGCCGGAAATACACGATGTTTGTCTGGACCCTGCTGAGGTCGCAGTCGATCCCCGGCATCTCGGCTAGGCCTCGGCCAGCGAGCGCGCGTTTTCATGGTCATCGGCGAGTCGGCCCACCATTGTCGCCAAGGCCACCAGGCCCGCGGCGGCTAGGACACCGGCTTGCCGCATACCCCCGCCCAGCAGCTTGCGCCAGCGTCTGGCTTGCCTGATCTTCCCAGCTGGCCCGCACAGTATGCTGCCGACCGGGCAGCACAAACCCTTGGACAGGCAGAACGAGACCGTGTCGGCGTACCGCGCGATGGCCCGGACATCCGCGCCTGTTGCGACGGATGCGTTAAAGATCCGGGCGCCGTCCAGGTGCACAGCCAGGCCGTTGGAGCGGGCGGTTTCGGAGAGACGCTGCAGATCCTGCTCAGACCAGGCAACTCCGCCGTGCCAGTTATGCGTGTTCTCGATAATGACGGCCGCTGATAGCGGCTGGTGATCATCATCGGTGGGGCGGAGCGCGGCCAGGAGTTGCGCCGGGCTAAGTACGCCGCGCTCCGTCGGTACCTGCCGGACCTGAATACCTCCGACCATCGCGGCCCCTGCCGCCTCGTTCCGGAACAAGTGGGAGTCGGCCTCCGCGATGACCTCTTGCCCGCGACAAGCGTTGACTAGCAGGCCGAGCAGATTACCCATCGTTCCGCTGGCTACGAACAGGGCCGCTTCTTTGCCCGTCCGATCGGCCGCAGTCTCCTCCAGCCGATTGACGGTGGGGTCCTCACCGAACACGTCGTCACCGAGCGACGCGCTCGTCATGGCCCGGAGCATGTCCGCGGTGGGAAGCGTCACCGTGTCGGAGCGAAGGTCAATCGTGCTCATGTTCAACTCGTTTCCGCGAGATCGTTGTCAGTGTTGCCGAGGGGCCGCTGACCCGAGGGTTCACTGGATGCCACGGGATGTTACCGATATTCCGCCAGAGCAAGCGCAGTGCGGCCGCTGGACTGCTCCGCGGCTTCAGCCCGTACCTCAGCTCTGGTGACTCTGGACCCAGGCCACGCTGAGCGGACCATCCCCGGATCCAGCTTCACCACGGCTTTGCACCTTATGGGCATGCGGACGCGGGGGAGTGCCCGCATGCGGGGTGAGGCTCGCGAGTCTGCCCGCGGCTGGGCTGTAATCGAACTGGACGGGGGAATCACGGTCTACCCGCTCAAGACAACGAGGGACGGTGGCGGGCGGTCTGGATAGGGCCTATGACGATATGGTCGGTTCGTGATGAGGGTTCCGCGCATCAGCTATGCTCGCGGCGCGGATGGTGTGAGCCTGGCCTTCACGGTCACCGGCGATGGCCCCGCGCTGGTCTTCGCCCCGTGGGTGCCGTTCAGCAACCTCCGGATGGAATGGCAGAACCCGCTCCTGCATCAGGTCTTCGAGCAGCTGGCCCAAGAGCTCACCCTGGTGCACTACGACGGGCGGGGAACCGGGCATTCGCAGCGGGACGTCACCGATGTCTCGCTTGAGGCGATGGTCTCAGATCTGGAGGCCGTCATCGGCCGGACCGGACTGACACAGGTCAGCCTGCTGGGACAGTACAACTCCTGCCCGCACGCCATCGCCTACGCGGCACGTCATCCGGAGCGGGTCAGCCGGATGGTGCTGTTCGGAGGCTCGGCCCGCGGCTGGACCGCGATGAGCGCGAGACAGACGCAGGCGCTGCTGAGCTTGATCGAGCAGGACTGGGACCTGTTCGCCGACACGGCGGCGCACCAGTGGATGGGCTGGTCGGCGGGGGAGGCCGGGCGTGCCGTCGCCGACGGGATCCGGGCCGCGGTCACGCCGCAGATCGCCCGGGCCACCATGCAGGCGGCCAGCGCGGCTGACGTCACCGAACTGCTGCCGCGGGTGGCCGCGCGGACCCTGGTGCTCCACTCGCGGGACATGACCCAGATCCCGGTCGACGTGGCGCAGTCACTGGCGATTGCCCTGCCGCGCGGGCGGCTAGTCCTGCTCGAAGGCGCGCAGCCGGTGCTGTTCACCGAACACCCCGATGAGATCGTGAGCTTGCTGACGAGCTTCTTCCGTGATGGCGTCGAGCCGGCCGAGACGCCGTCTGCGGTCGCGGCCGGACGTCCCGTGCCGCCTTCAGATGGCCTGAGCCCTCGGGAACTGGAGGTGCTCCGGCTGCTTGCCGCGGGCGAGTCCAACGCGCAGATCGCCCGTCGGCTCGGGTTGAGCACCCATACCGTCGAACGGCACGTGGCCAACCTGTACCGCAAGACCGGGGCCCGCGGCCGCGCCGACGCCACCGCCTACGCCCTGCGCCACGGCTTGGCCTGACGCCCTGCTGGCCGGCACCTGGCGGTTTTCCGTCAGTGCCGCCTGCACAGTTTCCGGGATGCCCGGCGGCTTTCGCCGAACCTACCGTGGCCTCAGTTCCGGTCAAGGACACAGGAGGCCAGCGATGGCGAAACCCATTCCAGGGAACCCGGGTGAGCCTGACCTGCCGCAGTGGCTGCCCCGGTCCGCCTTCCCCTTCCTGATCCGGTTCGCCGATATCGGCGGCAAGCGGATCCACTATGTCGACGAGGGGTCCGGCCCGGCGCTGCTTCTGGTGAGCGCCGGACAGTGGTCCTTCATGTTCCGCGACGTGATCGTGCGCCTGCGCGAGCAGTTCCGCTGCCTGACGTTCGACTTCCCAGGCGGCGGGCTGTCGCCCGATGAGCCGGGGCACGACCACAGCCTCGAAGCCAACGCCCGGATCCTGGAGGGGTTCATCGATGTCCTGGATCTGCGGGACATCACGATGGTGGTCCACGATGCCGGCGGGCCGATCGGTTTCCTGACCGCCACCAGGCGGCCGGAGCGATTCCGGGCCTTGGTGATCAGTAACACCTTCGGCTGGCCGTTGGCCGGCTATCCGGCGGTGCGGCGGAAGCTGCAGGTCGTGGGCAGTCGGCCGTTCGGAGCGGCCGACAGCCTGGCCAACGTCGTGGCACGGTTTGCCGCGAGCCGCTACGGCGCGGGACGCAGGATGAGCAAGGCCGACCGCCGTGCCTTCCTAGGCCCCTGACGCTCCCGCGGCAGCCGCCGTGCGACGCGGCAGGTCCTGGCCGCGTTGCTGCGGATCGACCCGGTGATGGCCACGGTCGAGCAGTCCCTGCAGACCAGGCTCGCCGAGGTGCCAGTGCTGACCCTGTTCGGGCGCAAGAACGATCCCTACGGCTGGCAGGCCCGGTTCGGGCAGATCTTTCCCCGCGCCACCGCCGCCGGCATAGCCGACGGACACCACTTCCCGTTCAACGACGACCCGGACGCCTACAGCGCCGAGATCTTGGCCTGGTGGACGGAGAAGGTCGCGACGACCGACGGCGCACCCTCAATCTCTTAAGGAGTCAGTCAGATGAGTACTTCCAACGTCCTGGGCCTGGGGCGTACGGCCCTGGTCACCGGCGCCTCCCGCGGTATCGGGACGCTGATCGCCGCCGAGATCGCCCGCCAGGGCGGCCACGTAGTGCTGACCGGCAGATCCGCCGCCGACCTCAAGGCCGTGACCGCCGACCTGGCAGCCGCCGGCGCGGACGTGTCCTATATCCCCGCCGACCTGACTCAGCCCGGCGCAGCCCAGACCCTGGCCGAGACCGTCGAGCAGGAACACGGCGGTATCGACCTGCTCGTCAACAACGCCGGCGGCGACCCGCTGCACGAGTTCCACACCATGACCATCGAGGAGAACCTGCGCACCCTCCAGCTCAACCTGACCGCCCCGGTGGCGCTGTCGCACGCCACTCTGGACGGGATGCTGCGCCGGGGACGCGGCCACATCGTGAACATCTCCGCGATGGCCGGCCGGGTCTCCTTCCCTTACACCGAGGCCTACGCCGCCGCCAAGGACGGCCTGATCGGCTTCGCACGCGTCCTGCGCAGCGACTACCACGCGCGCGGGGTAAGCGCATCGGTCCTGATCCTCGGGGCCATCGGGGGAACGGGCCAGGGCCAGCGGATGCTCGATGAATCCGGCATGAAGGCCTCCGGCTTCATGGCGCCCGCGGAATCCGTCGCCCACGCGGTGATCAAGGCAGTGGCTAAGGACCGGGCCGAACTGGTCGTCATGCCCGGACCGGGCCGCCTGCTGCGAGCGATCATGGACTACTTCCCCGCACTAGGACCCGCGCTGAACCGGGCGGCCGGGGCAAGCGCAACGATGCAGAAGATCATCGAACTGCGGGAGCAGAAATCAGGCGCGGCAGCATGACCACCACTGGCAGCTGGGAGAACTTCCTCCCGGCGACCGCCACCCGGCCGAACCTTGCCTGGCCGCTCGTGCCTCATTGAAGACGGGCTAAGCAGCCACCGCTCCCGGCCCAGCGGTCAGATCCATCCGTCCCGGTCTGATAGGAGACACACAGACACCCCGGGTGCCGCTTGCCTGCTTTCCCCACACCGCGCATAAGCGATAGCCGGACCCGCGTAGAACCGACAAAACTGCATCGGTCATCGAACACTGAGCATGCCAACAGCAATAGCGCTTAATCGGCAGGGAGGATGTGGACAGTGGAATCGCAGTCGCTACCGCGCCCTGGCAGGTGACCTGTGCGAGTGCGGCCCGGCCAGCCCAGCGCCCGCTATGCCGGGACGTGGGTGGTGACCTGGACCGGCATTCTCGCACCCGCCGATCTGCGATCGGGCTCCGTAGACTGCCGGAGCATGGGTGGATGCGATGGCTGATCCCGGCGAGGGTGTGGCGGCCGACGGGACGATCCGGACGGGCGCGCATCGTGACCGGGTGCCTGCGATCTTTGAGCCCGTCATGGCCGATGCGGTCGCCTTTCTCCGCCAGTCCGGGGCATCGCTGTATGTCTATGGATCGGTCGCCAACGGCACGGCACGTCCGGGATCATCGGACGTCGACCTGCTGTCGGTCGACCTGCCGGACGCGGCCGTTCTCGGGCAGCGCCTCTCGGCGAGGTACGCCGGCATCTCCCGGGGTGTGGAATTCGCGGCGGCCACGGCTGCTGATCTGGTCGGCGACTCCGACGCTGCGTACGGCTTCCGGGTCTTCCTGCGCCACTACTGCGTCAATCTCGCGGGCCCGGATCCATCCGCCGCGCTGGCCCCGTTTCCTGCGGATGCCAGGGCTGCGCGCGGTTTCAACGGCGACCTCGGCCAGCATCTCCGGCGCTGGCGTCAGCAGCTGGCGTCCGGGACGGCGGCTGCAGATCTGCTGGGTGTCCGGGTCGCCCGTAAGACGCTGCTGGCCGTGGCCGGGCTGGTCAGCGTCCACGACCATACCTGGACGACCGACCGTTCACGCGCTGTCCGGCGCTGGAGTGAGCTCGAGCCCGGCCTCGCCGCCCAGCTGGGCCTGCTGCACTCCTGGGCCAGCCAAGAGCGCTGCCCCTCACGCGAGGAAACCGGGCGCGCGCTGGCCGGCGACGGCATCATCGCCGCGATCGTCGAGCGCTTCGACAGCCTGATCGGGCTCTGGCCAGATAATCTCGGAGGCCAGTAGCACGTACTCACATGGCGCCCGCCGCGTGAGAGGACGGACTGGCATGCTCGGAAGCTAGTTAACGAGGCCGCTCCGACTTGGTGTCATCACTACCGGCCCCGCGCCGCTCCCAGGCCAGCGGGTTGCGCGCCTTCTTCGCACCTCGTTCCGTGGAACGAATGTCACTGATCCGGGTTACCCTGCCACTGTCCGAGTCCGGGTCTCTGTTTACGCCGGAAGGGCCGCCCGCCCGCGGTCGCGCGAATCACCATGATCCGGTGATGCCTCCTCACCTGCCCGGCGGCAACGCTGGCACAGCCTGCCTTGACAGGCAGGGAATTTCAGCACTGGATTGACATGGCGAGCGCACTTGGGGCGCTGCCAGAGATCAACCCAACCGAAGGGAGGCGCAAGATGGCACGGGACACGGAGCGTACAGCGGTTCCGGGGATCGTTACCGACCACGCCGCGCCGCTGACGGCGGCGAAGACGGCGGGTCCGTCTGGTGCGGCCGCGGCGGTCGACCGCCGCTGGTGGGTGCTGGGCGTGGTGGGACTTGCGCAGCTGATGGTGGTCCTGGACGCCACGATCGTGAACATAGCGCTGCCCTCGGCCCAGCACGACCTGGGGTTCTCAAACGCCGACCGGCAGTGGGTGGTGACGGCGTACTCCCTGGCGTTCGGCAGCCTGCTGCTGCTCGGCGGCCGGCTGTCGGACCTGTTTGGCCAGCGGCGGATGCTGATCATCGGCTTGACGGGCTTCGCCGCCGCCTCCGCGCTCGGCGGCGCGGCCACCGGCTTCGAAATGCTGGTGATCGGCCGCGCCATTCAGGGCGCGTTCGGCGCTTTGCTGGCACCGGCGGCGCTGTCGACACTGGCGGTGACCTTCTCCGACCCGGCCGAGCGGGGTAAGGCGTTCGGGGTCTACGGCGCGATCGCCGGCGCCGGCGGGGCGGTGGGGCTGCT
>WNGR01008457.1_pt1 | contig 11506 bp, 8 predicted proteins | sample 5407581 | NCBI WGS metagenome assembly WNGR01 (sample SAMN13153383, study PRJNA577476) | soil metagenome | isolation source: 80 cm soil or saprolite under Garry oak tree replicate 2 | place: USA:California | collected 2016-06-15
CCCACGAACACGCATTAGAATCAATCTGATTGGATATGAAACATCGCTAGAGCCATGTTCTCCTGAACCAGCAACACCCTCGATTTCCGAGAAGCTCGGGATCCTTTCGGTTTACCACCCGCACACTGTATTTCGTACGGAATGCGGACGCGGGGCCAAATCGCATGTGACTGATGTGATACAAAATAGGGAATTCCGCTAACGTCATGCCGAAAGACGCAAGCTGGGCGGCATCTTCGAACCCTCCAGCCTCCAGCACCACTCGCAAGATCCGTCGCCAGCGCGAAACCTCCCGGTGCTTCTGTGTGTGAATGAACGTTGTGGTGCTGCCGGTGTAATGACGCGGCTTCTGCTCATGGCACGCCCAAATGGGCACTTGAAAAGTAAAGCAGGGCCCGCGATGGTCGACGGTGGCCGCCTGCCGTCACTGTTCCGAAGAACACAAGAAACATGTGTTGTCCGCATCTGGAAGTCCCTTCTTTTTTTGTTCTTTCGATGAAAGTCCCTCCTTGGCGAGCGCTCGGGTATTTCTATCTGCCCCAATTCAGTTCAAGAACTTCCTTGAGAGCTCTGAATTGGGTACATCCACACCCGGCAAATCAGAAGTACCTGTTCTGAATTTTATTGCGAACCTATCCTCATTTCTTGCGCCTCGAATCCCCAAGGCCGTTTGTCAGCCACCATGGAACTTGTGGTCATTCCTGCTATGAGGTGTGGGGGCAGGCAGTGTGAGACTCAAAGCAGGAAAACCGATCTTCATACTACCTATACCAAAAGTGGTACCGCCGATTGTCGGTTGTGAGAAAGTTCGCATGTCGGCGGCGGTAAAACGCCAACCTCACAGATAAGTAACTTTAAATGGGATCCTTCGAGCCAAGGTTGCAAATAGCAGAACTGCGAGATGGCGCGTCCTCGAAGCGCTCCCCAAGGCTTGGCGCTTGATAAATCGCCACGCTGCGACCATAACTCCACTGCCAGTATGTATTCTAAATCCGAGTTATGCGCGTACCCCCATTCTCGTGAAAGGAGAGGTGCAGTGCCACAGAAGGTTCTGTACGCCGAGGTGGATGTGAAAATATCAAAACAAAACCAAAAAAAAAACGAGGTTATGCAATGAGGCTTATCGCTATCAAGGACGGGGGGCGAATCAACGTGGCCAAGAAAACTTCGCATTCAGGGTACAACATGTGCGACTAGGCGACCAACTACAGTATTGTTGTACTCGTGGCACAAGACCGATCGTGGTCATGAAATATATCGTATCTTGTACCTTAGCGTTTGTAATTGATAACATTAGACCCATAGACCCTCGCCCCGGCTCTTCCATCAGACCAAGGAAAGCTCACTGGGAATGATCAGAACATTAATTAACGTAGAAATGGAGTCGCAATGAAACGGTGCCAAGGTGTACAAGACGGTCACATCTAGAACACCGTCTCAAGTTTCAAAGTCTCGTCACCGACCAGGTGAGCAGATGTAATGAATTTACTTCCGGATATCCCTTAGCGATAAAATCCTTCGGTACCTCTGTCGCAAATGCCAAGACCTTCGCTGTACCCTTGGGGAATACTTCACCGTCCCATAGCTCCGACCAAGACCGAGAAGTATGACAAAATAGGCGGAGACGAGTCGACGGGTCTTCCCAATGCCCGCTCTCGGGGAGTCCAATGTGTTTCCCGAAAATCATTGAGCCAGGCTCGGGCGAAAGCAAGCCGGCCAGAGCGCGTGCCAGGCGAAGCTGTGCATCCTCCGGGAATAGGTGAAAAAAGTACGAAGCGTAGATGGCCGAGACGTGTCCGCGAAGCGGGTTCAGGGACGTCAAGGTGTGCAGATCTGGTGCCGTGGTGACGGGAGGCGAGTTGGTGGTGAAAGGGGGTACGATGCTAAGGATTTCGGGATCAAACACGTTTCCTGGAACGAAAGTCACAGGATATGTGTCTGGGGTCGTTCTGAAAAGCCTATGCCCGAGGTCCCAAAAATCTGAATGGGGAACGTATGTCATCTGGGGTTCAGACTAGGGATGGTGGGACCGACCTTGGTGCAGGTCTGAGGTCACCACGTTCCTCAGGGGGAAACCATCCACGATTGCCTTACGAACATCAGTCCCAACTAACCAGTAGCTGTCAAGGACAAAGATAACGGAGATGAACAAAGGCTTACAGCAACAGCCAATATCCAGGAGTATCGCACCCTCTCGCTCTCGGCCCAGTTTCAGCAAGTCCTGGTAGGGAAAGAGACGCGAGATCACATGCCTGATATATGTGAAACGTTAGATCAAACACTATTGTACAATCTTTCATAGTATGGTCATACCTTGCCCACGAAAAGAGGCGTATACAGGGATATGGATACACCTTGCATGATTGGATCAGAAAAGGGCCAAGTAAACAAAAACAAAAAAAGGGTTACCTCGTAAGCCTCGGCCTGAATAGAGAGTAAATGGGTCTTGAGCTCATCGTCGTCGTCGATGCCGGTCTGTTGCTTGAAGAACGTAATTTCGGCGCTCTCCAATCTATAAAGCCCCTCGTCCAAAGGTAGAGCTGAGTGATGATGGGCGTCTAGGGTCATCGTTGAGGATGTTTTACCTGTGCTATTGCTTGATCGGGTGTGCACGCTGGCTTGGCAAAGGTAATTTCGCACAGGGTCGCGTCATCGATGCAACCAGTGACTGACATGTCCCAGGGTGGTCTCAATTGAACCCGTTTGTTCTCACGCAGTCGTAATTCCATTACGGTAATTGGGTCCGGGTCTAATGGCGACCCGGAAGTCTGCCCGGCTCACTGCGCTGGGCTATCGAAGATGCCACAGATCGAATCTCGTGGCTGGTTTGTCAAACACCGCAACATCCACAACAAGCAGCTATCTGATGTAGTATATCTAGCTTCTGGGGATGTCTCGCTGTTGGTCTGTCTTTCCGGCCCGCATCACGACGAAGGGCTAGGAGTGGAGGGGTCGGACTCAGACGGTATAACATTGTCCCGCTAAGCAGTGGCGTGGCGACTGTGTTAAGAAATCGATAAGACAATTACTGTACGGCCAGGGCGGCCTCAAATGATAACCGTGACCGTAAATGACCCAACAGGTGGCAAGAGGGGAAGTGGGGCACGAAGTCAAATTCGGATCGAAAGCCATACAAGTACCTCTATGCGATGATATCGAGTAATCACGGAATAAGAGAAGGCGAGAAAACACTGAGAAGATGGTGTGTGGCAGTCCGGAAAAGGCAGGGACCGGCAATCTCGAGAACTTGAAGATATATTGACGAAACCTGTCAAATCTTGACCATTCTGAAGACGACACGAATGTGAGAAAAGACTATCCCCGGCGGATAAGCCAAAATGCACGGGGACTAGATGAAGATATCGACGAATAGGGATGGGCGGAAGCATTAAGACATTTGCGTCCGAAGAGGTCCGAAGGGACGAATGGTCGACCTGACTGGCTTGACAAGAGGTGGAGTGGGAAAACCCCTTTCAAGATGGAATGAGTGTGTTCCAGATTGGACCGGATGTCGGAAGCTATGGTAATAGGAAATGTGCCATAAGGACGAAAACGTAAGCATTCGTTCTTGGTCAGTGCCGGGGTGTGTGCTGTGCCATTGGGGATGCTGAGCCGACTTGGCGATGCACACAAGCTCGGGCAGTGACGCAGGGCAGGGAGGAAATGTCTTGGCAAGGGTTAGAGTGATATAACATGTGATGACCAAGAAAGCCAAGACTGTGCCAAGGCTTGGCGCTCCCTCTCGGCGCCAAGAAATAAGTCGCCTAAAAACACGGTTTCATTCGGCTAGTCGGTGCCATCCCATCATGTCTCCCCCGACTTCTCCTCACGCTGACAACCTCGCCTCTCCTCCCCGCTCTCCTCCTCATGACCCTCTTGTACCAGACACATCGTCCTCCCACAAGTGTCGGTGGCTCGATTGTACACAGTCTTTTTCAGACCCAGAGACTCTCTACAATCATCTATGTCATGATCACATAGGCCGGAAGAGCACCAACAATCTCTGTCTCACTTGCAAGTGGAGAGACTGCGTCACCACCTGTACCAAGCGTGATCACATCACTAGCCATCTCAGAGGTCTTGTTTTTCTCCCTGTCAATCATCCTGATCTTGTCCTCATGGTCTACTCCCCAGTCCATACACCACTTAAACCACACGTTTGCGAAGTCCGTCCCCCCACATACCCCTTCGTCTTCAATGGCTCTTCTGAACTGTTGTTCTCAGATTTGTAAAAAGACCTTCAAACGGCCCCAAGATCTCAAGAAGCACGAGAAAATCCATACGGAAGAGCATCATGCCCAGCACAAGCACTCAAAGGCCGTCACCGTCCCTGACACTGTGTATACAAGAAATCGTCGCGAAGTAATCGATGACAATAACTCGAGATTCTCTTCGAGGCCTAAACTCCAGCCTGGCCACTTTGCAGATAGTAATTACGTTCTCCCTATCTTGTTCCTGTCCCTTCTCACGTGACATTAGCCAGCCATTTTGGACCATTGCCCACCCCTTCTCCCGAAGTGACGCACCAGCAGGTATGCTGAATGCTTTTGTTCATTATGGGGCGCTCACGATTTCTTTGCTTCAAAGACGCAATTGCCATCCTGGGAGACTCTTCGTTCTGATGGCTCTTCAGCACCGTCCACCGGCATTAAAAGATCCCATGATTATGCCGTCGCCGTCGAGGACTTTTTCCAAGATGTCAAGAAGCGCCGTGTTTCTCCCTCTTACAACTCCCGTATGCGATTTTAACCCCCTTCAAGTAACAACCTATGACTCATCTCCAGCAGATATGGCCGAAAGATTGACCTCTCTCGCATATGCGAATTCCAGTGCAAATGTCAACTTCAATCCTCGGTCTGTTTCTCTCGATATCAGGTCTCCCGAGGAGCTTGCCGCCGTCAACAACTTCCTTCTGACCCTCGGGCGTGATGTCGTTTCGGTTCACGAGTCCCGTCCCAGCTCGAATACCCAAGCGTACTCCAGCTACTTTGATTACGAACAGCTTAGTCATCTGGGTTTAACTGGCATGCCCGGAATACCTACATCGGGCACGACAAGCCATAGTCCAAGTACTTACACAAATGCAGGCGGCCAACACTCTTCTCAGACCGCGTTCTATGCGACCAACCCAAGTGTGCGAGCTGGTCAGCCGCTTACTTCAGCTTCCTCTTACAGTGGACTGTATCCTTCTGTGCATGATGTTGCCAACCCGGTCCTCTTCTCGACAGCAAACATTGAACGTCGGATGTCCAACGGCAGCAGCAGTGGCGGTGGCATCGCACTGCCGCCACCAACCTCGCCGCCTTACACACCTGCGTATCACCAGCCTTCCCCTATTGGCCACATGCGCCCGACACCCCCGCTGGACCTGAGTTCTCCACATTCGTCGCTGTCTTCACCATCTAATTCCACTCCCCCGCACATGCATCAGAAAGACACCGCCATCGTTTATGACCGCTCCTCCCGCCGTGTGGCGCCCCCTGCCGTCCTCGCATCTGCAGACTACACAAGCAAATCCATGCGTACGATCCTGCCGCTTAAAACCATCCCCGCACGCAGCTCGTCGCCGGACGATTCCGAACCCAGCTCTTCGCGGCAGTCATCGCCCACAAACCCTTCGTCCCCCACGCCGCCCCTGCAGACGAGTTCGCTGCTCGCGCGCCCCTTGTACCCGCATATCAGGTCGGGCGACGATGACCTCAAGCTGCCACCGCTGTACAGGCACTACCCGCCGCTTTCGCCTCCGGCGTCCCCCGCTCGCGAACACGCCGGGCCCGTACTGCCCAGTCTGCGTGAGGTGGCCGCGAGCGCCGGGACACCCACCCCTGCGTCCGGCGTGGAGGAGCGTCTGTCGCACCGGCTGGATGGGATGAAGCTCAGCGGCCGGAGCAATGACGACCGCGAGCGGCATGCGGCTCTGATTCGTGACCTTCTCGTGACTATCAACGAACGGTATCGCACGCAATTTACGCCAGCGCCACCTGTACCCAAGTCGCCGGCACCTACAGTACACGATGTCGAGATGCCCGCAGCGCGGGGTTGAGCATCGAGTTCTTGGTGATTGTCACAGATCCGCGGTGATCGTAACTCTCTACGGCGCCCTTTCTTTCTTTTCGTCTTTGTTTGTGATCATATGCTCGCATTGTTCTCTCCTCGTCGCCCTCGTTCCTGTACTACGTACGACTATATAGTATCCCTCTGTCATCGGCGGTAATTCAATCGGATGTACAACCTATCGCTGTCAATGCTCCCGTGGTGCCCTATGGGTTGCAGTGTGCAGTTGTCACCGCTTGAGAGTGAGCTTGATCTTGGGCGCAGAAGGCGTCTCGTCGGATGCGGCGATGACGGGAGGGCTCGTCGCGAGTGGGGAAGGCACATGGAGCGAGCTGCTCTGGCCCAAGCCAAGAGAATTACTAAGGCTGGGCGTCAGTGGCGGTGGGCTGCCCGCGGATCCTGACGCGGCCGCGGCAGCCGGCGTGGGTGTGGCTGGCGGCTGCGCGCCAGAGTTGAACTCCGCCCAACGTGGGCACTTGCGGTTCGTTTCTGCGAGCGGAAGCAAGAAGTTGTGTGTCAGTAGATTCAATCGATGATGGGCGCCGCACGCACTCATATGACCCATCTGTCCGCAGTGTCCGCAGCGTCTCTGTCGTGACAAGTGACCCAAAAGTTAAAACGAAAAAAAAAAATCGATCGGTCAGTCATCATCGGTCCGCAGTCCGCAGGAAACGAACGGAGGTAAGTGGAGCATGCATGTGCTTACCGTCGTGTCAGGCTTGATGGGCCGATTGAGTGTCATCGGCGTGCCGCCCTCCTTTGCAATTTTCGCGTTCTTGCGATGAAGCCGGCGCTCCTGGTTCTTCTTCATGCGCATAATCTCCTCCTCCAATCTATGCATGCCACAAAAAATTAATTCGGTCCGTCTAAGGGGGAAGGGAAGGGGAAGGGTTACGCACCGCTTCTTAGCACGGGCATCACGGTCAATGTCGCCGGTCGGTGCCAGCGTGTCGGCACCCGTTGTCTCATCCTCGATGATCTGCCGCCTGCGCACGTACGCACGTACGACGGCTGCGTCGCGCACGATTTCCGTGTTCCACTTGCCGTCGATGAGGCGCTTGATACGCAATACTCGTCGCCCGTCCGGTCCGACGCTTACATCACGGTCGCGTTCGATCGACGAAGCGCGACTGAACCCTGGCGACGGTGCTGCTGCTACTGCTGCAGGCCCGCCTGTCAAAGCAATCGCCGGCGAGTGCGCACGGCTCTCCCTCCGCCCCACGCGCTGAGACAACAGAGACTTGTGGTCGTCTTCGTCGTCCGACAGCTGCGGTTCGTCCTTGCGGCTCAAGGAAGCAAATTGCGCTTTCCAAATACGCTCGATCTCGGACTTGTAGATAAGTTGTTGCTCAGCTACGTTGTATCTATGCGCAGACTTTGGGCGGTTCTCGGCTTCCGCTACAAAGAAAAAAATTATCAGCAGAAAGGCCTAGTCGGGAACGCGGATACGACAAACCAAGTTTCTGCTCGTAGTCCTCGCCTGCCTTCACAAAAATGTCCTTCATTGACACACGGATGAAACTGAACGCTTCGCCACGACCGGTGGGATCGCCATCACCATGAAGCCGTAACATGGCCTTTGCCTGGGTAGCAAAAATGAAGTTCTTCGTTGTGATCCACGGCGCAAGCTGCTGTTCGATGGATAAATGCGAGTCGTCATCATCCCCGCCGCTATCTTGTGTGCCGCTATAGCCCGCATCTTGCAGATGCCGTTGTCCAACCTGCATGCTCTCTGAAAGAACTATTTGTTCCGGTCCCACCATCTTCAACATCTCGGCCTTGCTAGGGACAACCCAGTTAGATTTTAGACGCCAGAAACCCTGATGTGGGCCACGTCGATGGTACTCCATAAATTCCTAAATATCCTTGAGTACCGGAGTACAGTCAGTGAACGGGAGACTCGCCTTTAGGCGTTGGCGCATTTGCAATTCGTTCTGATCCGGGAAGTATTTCATTAACCTTGAGATCTTCAGACGTTCGCCGGGACTTTTGGCCAGTAGCTTGTATGCAATGATTTGCAGGCGGTGTTTGATCGTGTTCGTTATCTTTCGCGAGTGCGGGCCAGGTACCTCCGTGACAGGGTAGGTCTGGCCTACAACGAACAAGTTTTTGATCTCGCGGATGTAATACTTCGATTCGCTCTTGGTAGTATTTCTAGTCGTGGCGTCACCAAGTGAGGATTACGTGGAAAAGGAAATACTGACTTGATAACGAGGAAGTCAGTGTGGTAGGGTTTATGCCGAAATAAAGGTGCTCGAATGAGGTTGCTGTACAAGGCTGGCATAGTTTGCCCTGGTTGAACATAGCCAAACTTCATGAAGGGAGATTCATCCTGGGGCTCTAATACGAACGGCTCTCCAAGATCGCCCTGAACGGGATGTTAGTGGCCTCGTCATCAAGCTTCTCCTCCCAGACCCACTTTGGGAATGTGTTCGTCCTTCTCGCTCTTTTTTCGGTAATAATTGACAAGTATACTGCCCATCCCAAAATTTGCTACGATAGGCGGATGCTCTTCCTGTTACCAAGGACTTAGAGCGGACGACGTGGAGAGGACGATGGTCACTTACCGAGAACTCCCATAACACGAAATTGCTAGTATCCCGCAAGCTGAGGTCACTTGTCCGTCTTAGATTCTCCCCAACGCTGCCTCCACGACCGAGCCTCCGTCCAGTCTTGTCCTTCTTTTTCTTGGCCGAGCGCACTTTGGTGAAGCGAATCTCAATATTCGCTGGTATTTGTAAAGCCGGCCGATGGAAAGACCGCGCCTCTTGCTTCCCCAACCGTGTCTTATACTAGACAAACAGACCGCATTCAGCATGCTCTGTGTAACATATCCAAGTCGGTGACGTACGAAAGGTAGCTGCAGCTTCTGGGAAGGGTAAGCGTGCTCGACAACAAGGTCCCCAAATGTTTGCCGGACGCGATGCCGCCCACCATCTTTTGAGACATCGTAAAACTGGTCGTTGGACAAGTTGAACTTGTCTTTGACTTGTGCATTGTCCATACGTAGACGCTTTCTGGGTCTGACCTCTTGAGCTACTAGAACGTTAGAATATGAAGATGAACCGAACAGGTGGCACGGACTAGGAGGGCGCTCCTCTGGAATAATGTCATCTCTATTATTGAATTCGATCTGCGTGAAGTCACGAAATGGTGCTCGGGGACCCCAGATGATGCTTTGTGTCCATGCGCCCGACTCGAGCGCCTTGTTGACGGGAGCCATGAGATCCGTCCGCAAGGGGTCAACTGATGGTGGTTCATTCTCTGGCTCGAAGGCGATTTGATCTTCCCAGTTGGACAACAAGACGAGGTCAAAGGAGCGGTCGTGGAGAGGAATTGGAATGGAGGCGTCGATGCCTCCATGCTTTCGCTAGAATCGTGTTCATTATAGGGGGCTCTTAGACGTACCGCAAAGAAACGCACTTCTAGAGCGGCACGAAGGTCATGGTCAATGCTTCCTGAGGAGACCACTTCCTCGACGCGCTCATTCTCCACCTGTCGTTTTGTATCACCAACGACTCCGTCGAGGAAGTTTTTTGGAACGTCCCTCTTCTTGGAATAGACCGGTTCCACTACGAACTGACGTCAGCCGACCATGGATGAATATGTGGACACGTACATTGTAAAGGTCGTTTCACGACGCGAGACTTCTTGACAGCGAATCCTTGGAAAAGCTCTGTGAAATCCAGGACTTTGTCCTTCTCAAAGGATGGGAAGCGTTCGTAGACGGTCCTTGGTCTCTCGACGAGACGTCGAATGATACGTACACGCCGCTGCTTGGGCGGGGCCTCTGGGGACATGATTTCCATCTTCACGGGTCCCTCTTCCTCTTCTTCCTCCTTAAGTTCACGGTCAACTTCATCCTCAAAGTCTTCTCCCTCGCCGGCGCCGACCGCGCCATCATCTTGGTCCCACTTGTTGTTGTAAATCTGAGAGGAGGAAAGAGTGGGAATTCCCGATATTCCGAGTCGATTTGAAAGGCCTGCACTTGGAAGCGAGAGATCCGTAAGAATATGGTCCAGAGAAAACCCCGTCAGGGCCGATACTGCGTCGTCCTTGAGAGAAACATTGTGAGAGGTATGTGAGGGGCAAGGCTTAATTGAACAGACGCACCTCGTTAGGCATTTGTTAAGTGGCTTTGTGTGACCTGAGAACTTGCCGTGCGATGTCCCCTTCTTCTTTCTACCTCTAGAGGGGTGGTGGCAAGGTTAACACGGTTCGACTCCCCACAATTGCACTCACCGACTGGCACCGGCGAGGGAAGAGCGGCAATTTCGGCCCGCCACCTAGGACAAACAGGGACACACAATTACATCACCTCATGGCCACGTGGTTTGCACGCGTCAGGTGGACAGGGGAATGCGTGCGCGCCGTTAGGCAGCAGCAGTCAGCACGACCCGCACAACCACCATGAGACATAGGGAACCGCAACTTGACACCGAGTCCGCCACTAAACTCGAGGTAATACCTACACTCCTCTTTAAATTTCACCACTTTTGACCTTCTGTTTCTTTCAGGAGTTTCGTAAGTCCGTAGAAACTGATGCACAAGACGTGATATTCCGCGTATTTCCAAGCAAGGTAAATCCAGCTTTTAATCTCGGAGAAATACTCGCTTAGTGCTGTGTCCGTTTCCCCAGATCTTGTGAGGCTCTGCCGTGCTTCCGCCGTCCTCTTGCTGACGCACCTCGTTCAGGGAGCTTCAGAATCTCATCAAGTCGACCTCATCGCCGTCGTCGCCATTCCATCAGTCTCACGCGACAGAGTTTACAGACTTGAAGGTCTATCCTCCGCCAAGTCCCTCTAACTCTGCAGGCGAGTCGGACAAGAAAAAGCGGAAGCGCGAAGTTGAGGAGACCAATAATCATGTTTCGAATGACACACAACACGCGCGTTTCCCTAATGTGTTTCATGCAAACCGACACATTGCCTCGGTACACGAGAACTTAAAGAAGGAGTGTGAGCAACTGATCGAGCTCACGGTCTGTTCTGCTTCTCGTTTACGGGCGCGGTGTTCCATCTTAACGTCATCCAGGACAAAGTAAAGCTGTGGATCAACTTGACTATGCCCAAGTACGCCTCATCTCCCTCCTGACCTGCAGTCCCTGACATTTGAATTTAGGATAGAGGAGTATGTATACATTACATCCACGCTTATTCGCTCACAAACTCTCTCGCTAGTGGCGACAATTTCGGTGTGTTGATTTGACCACCTGTCAAATGGGCAGTTTCTACTCACAAACGTTTGCCAAGGTGTGCAAATCCAGGAAGGCAGGTCCTTGAGTGTCTCTGAGTGCTGTATTGTTTAATGGCACTCCTATAGAGGTCCTAAATGAATTGCACCGCTCCCAAGAGAGCGGTTATAACATGAGGGACTGTGTCCGACAAAACCACTTAAACAGGGCCAAGATTTCTTCGAAGATCATAAAGTATCCTCATTTGGAGGACTATGC
>WNGR01018790.1_pt1 | contig 11506 bp, 6 predicted proteins | sample 5407581 | NCBI WGS metagenome assembly WNGR01 (sample SAMN13153383, study PRJNA577476) | soil metagenome | isolation source: 80 cm soil or saprolite under Garry oak tree replicate 2 | place: USA:California | collected 2016-06-15
TACCGCGTAGGGGCAGGATGGCCTGGAAGTGGCGATCACGGCCCTGCTTTGCTGAACCACCAGCCGAATCCCCTTCCACCAGGTAGAGTTCGCAGCGATCGGCGTGTTTCTCTGAGCAGTCGGCGAGTTTGCCGGGCAGGGTGGAGTCCAGGGCGTTCTTGCGCTGGATCAGGTCGCGGGCGGCGCGGGCGGCTTCACGGGCCTGGGAGGATAGGACGCACTTGGAGATGATGGCTTTGGCCTCGCTGGGCGTCTCCTCCAGGTATTTGGTGAGCATTTCCGCGGTGACGGTTTCCACGATTGGGCGCACTTCAGCGTTGTTGAGTTTGGCTTTCGTCTGCGCTTCGAACTGCGGGTTGGGAATCTTGACGCTGACGACTGCCGTCAGGCCCTGGCGCACGTCGTCGCCGGTCAGGTTGCTGTCCTTCTCTTTGAGCACATTCATCTTACGCGCGTAGTCGTTAAGGGTGCGCGTGAGGGCACTGCGGAAGCCGGTGATGTGCATGCCGCCGTCAGCGGTGTTGATGCCATTGGCGAAGGAAAATTCCGTGGCGTTCCAGCTATCGTTGTACTGCACGGCCAGTTCGACCTTTACGCCTTCCATCTCGCGAATGATGCTGACCGGACGCGACATGACGCGCCCGCGATCTTTGTTCAGGTAGCGCACAAAGGAAACCAGGCCGCCTTCGAAGTAGAAGGTGACCTCGCGGTCGGTGCGCTCGTCACGCAGGGAGATGGTCATGCCCCGGTTGAGGTAGGCCATTTCGCGGAAACGCTGCGCCAGGATGTCGAAGTTGAAGTCGCGCGTCTCCATCACCGACAGATCGGGCAGGAAGCTGGTGATGGTGCCGGTATCGTCATCCTCGACGGGGTCTACTTCGAGCAAGGGGGTGACAGGGATGCCGCGTTCATAACGCTGGCGATAGAGAATGCCGTCGCGTTTGACATCGACCTGGCACCATTCCGAGAGAGCATTGACGACGGAGACACCGACGCCGTGCAGGCCACTGCTGATCTGGTAGCCGCCGCCACCGAATTTGCCACCGGCGTGCAGGATGGTCATCACGACTTCGAGGGTAGAGAGACCAGGGCGCTGGTGATGTTCTTCTACGGGGATGCCGCGCCCGTTATCTTCGATAGTGACGGAACTGTCGGGGTGGATGGTGACGCTTACCGTATCGGCATAACCCGCCATGACCTCGTCGATACTGTTATCGACGACCTCATAGATGAGGTGGTGAAGGCCACGATGATCGGTTGCACCGATGTACATGCCAGGGCGCACACGCACCGCTTCCAGCCCTTCAAGAATCTGAATGTTCTGTTCGCCATAATCGCCGTTGCCATTTCCATTCCCGTTCACTTTTCCGCTTCCACCGTTGCCAATACTATTGCCGATTTTAGGTTCAGCATGGCTGAGTAGAGCATCCCGCTGTTCAATTGATTGCTCTGTCATTATCGATTCTCTCGTTTTCACCATAGCACCAGTATGTTTCCTTAAAGGTAGTATAAGAAGCCAGCCATATCTGAGAAGTCCATATGACCTGATGGAGGGAGTCATCAGAGGAGAGCTATTGAACTCCTGGACGCTTATAGGTAACGACCTGGCCCCGCGTTATTTATGAGTAGGTATTCCATTTGAGCGAAGAAAAGGTGGTAATTGATCCTCTTTTCGCATCACCTCATTTTACCACAAAAACGCTCGACAAGCAACGTGAGGCCTATTTTTTTTATCAGTATCGCTGGCCGAGTTGACCGCTCATAGGTGCACCTTGCCCAGGCATGGGCTGCATGATGGGCATACCTGGCATACCGGCCATACTCTGCATAGGGCCAGGAGCGAGGTTGGTTGCGCAATAGGGGCAGAACGACCAGCGCAACTCAAGCAAGCGCTCGCACTTGGGACAGGGCCGCTTGAGTTTTTGGCCGCAGGATGGACAAATCTGGAAGTCTGTCTCGACGCGGGCATGGCAGTTGTTACAGGTCTGGCGTTCGGTCATCTCGGCCAGCAGCGACTCCTCTTCTAGCTGGCGCTCGTAGATCTCGGCCAGCGTCTGGCGCGGACGCAAGATCATGTAGATGAAGAGGCCGCCGATGAAGAAGACGGCAACCAGCAATGTTGCCAGAATCTGAGAGAGAAGGTCCTGTGTTCGTGAGCGAATATCGCGGAACGTCCAGATGATCAAACTGATCCAGAAAATGACAACAAAAGCAACGAGAAAGCCAACGACTATTCCCAGAATTTTAGTTAAAGCGTCTAAAAAAGCATTTCCAGTAGCGGCAAGCACAAGGAAACTTTTCATAATCATGTGCCCCTTTCAGGATACAATTAGCATGGTACAGTAATAGAACGTAAAACTTATACGAAACGGCTACAAGATAGGACATTCTGGTATACGATACACCCTCCCATCCCCTTCTTTACAGAAATAAAACAGTCACAATTTCAGACGCGCGGAGGCCAATGTGGAGTGGCTCTTCGCCAGCCCAGAAGAGCTGCTCCTGCGGTTCCTCCAGTAAGTTTGTCACAAAAGCCTTGCCGGTGGCAAATCCTGGGCGCAGGGCGGCTTCAACGGCGTGCGGCAATGGATTGTAGAGGCGCACGATGATGCCCTCTCCGGTATGGTGCTGCTTGATGGCGCTGACGACGAGGCTGCGCGGTTCCACTTCGATCAGTGTAGATGGCGAGGGGAGCGATCCGGCGTGCTGTTCGGTGACAACGACGCGCACAGGCGTATTGAAAGCCTGCGCCTCGCGCAGCACCAGGGCATCTTCTACCTCCCAATCGCCGTTGTGCAGCACCAGCGCGTAATCAAATTCGTGCAGGCCCAGGCACTGACCTTCTGGGGTGTACTCCATCGGCCCGGCATGTCCGCGACGGGTGGAGAGATCACCGCGCGACAGCCAGTCCACACAGCGCAGCAGCGTCAGCGCTATCGCCATGCCGCCAGCGTCATCCGGCACAATCTCGTACTCAGGCAGGCCGCGATTGAGGATGCCCAGTCCTACCGTGCCATTGCTCACGTCCACGAAGCGTTTTTGTGGGAAGCAGTTGACCGGGTCTTCTAACCATTCGGATATATCATCTGGTCGTAACGCGGCAATGGGGCGCGTGCGCACTTCAAAGGCGCCTTCGGAAGTCGCACTGTCTACGGCATATGGTACAGGAAACATGACACGCAGGCGGTGGTCTTTTGCCAGGTTGTTGATGCTGGTGTGGATGTCGATGCGCCGCACGCCGGGTACGAGAGTAATCTCACTGACGATGGGACAGGATACGCGCTCAGCGCCGCGACTGGCGCGGAATAACCGGCGGTTCGATTGGCATGCTGATGAACTGGTCGTGCGCTGGCGGGTTATAGTTGTACAGGTCGCCGACGTCGCCGCCATCGACAAAGCGATTGAGGCCGGTATAGACGGCTCCTGTCTGCTTATCGGTCACGGCCAAGGTGCCGTCGTCGCTGTGCGCCTCTACACGGTAGTATTCGTTTTCGATGGAGGTTGGTGAAGGGGATGAGGGCGCGATAAATCGCGCCCCTACAGCGGGATCTGGAAGGCCATGGGGGTAGACCCAGTAGGTTTTCAGGCCGTAGGCGGGGAGGTCGGCGGCGACGAAGTCGATGGTTTCGCGAGCAAGGTCGAAGACGGTAAAGTGGATGGTGTGAATGTCTTCGCGCTGCAAGAGGGCCAGCAGGCGCTGTTCGGCGGCTTGCAGTTCGTGCTCGTTGATGGTAGTGTGGCCCTGCGGGGTGACCATTACATCAACGGCGGCTACGCCGGGCTGCTGCTCCTCCACAATTTGTATACTGGCAATGACATAGGGATTGCCTGACGCCACGTGAATGCCGAGGAAACTGCTCATGGTACTCTCGGCTATGCGGATGAAATCGCCGGGAGCCTGCGCGCCCTGCAGTTCAACGGCGGTGGCGACCGTTTCGCGCGAGAGGGGCATGGTGCCGAGTTCCTGCCGCCAGCGTTTGACGACGTGATAGGGCATGCGCTGCCCGCGTTCATCGAATTAAAGACGACGATGGGGGCAGCTTCGCGGTTGGTGTGGGAAGACTGCGCGGAGGTGTAGTCCGGAGTTCGCGTATCGGTGCGCAGGGCGAGGTTATGCACGGCTTCGGCGACGATCTGCCCACCGATCTGCTGGCTCTGGGCGAAGCGCACGCTGTTTTCGCGATGCACCTGGTCAATGCTACAGCCACAAATGCTGTCGTGTGGATGATTCTGTAAGAGGTACTTCCAGGCGAGTTCTACCAGGCCCCTGGGATAGGGAGCGCCGAGTTTCCAGGCCCAGGCGGTCAGTGGTTCTACCCAGCGTTCAAGCAGGTGCTCGGTGGCGGCGTTCTGCTGCTTGATCCACATGCGCGTGGAAAGCACGGAGGGCAGGAGGTGCGAATACTGGCTGCTACGCATCTCGCCGGTGAGCGTTTGCAGCGAGTCTTCTCCGTTCTGCTCAATATGCTGCTGAACGGCTGCGACATATTCTGGCAAGGTCCCGATGCGCACGTGCAGGCTGTCATACAGACCATCCTGGCCGGATTGGCTGGACTGGTCAGGCTGATCGGGTTGGTTGGAGTGATTGGGGTGATTGGGGTGATCGGCATGGGCGAAGTGGGTGAGTATCCTGGCATGTTCGGGTTTGATGTGGGCTAAGCGCTCGTTGGCGGACTGGATGACAGCGGGCAGGCCATCCTGCGGTTCCAGGTGGTCGGAGCCGTTCATGAAGAGCAGGGAGTTGGTGGTGGCCCTGGGGAGCAGCGCGGCGGTGAGCAGTTCGACACGGGCGACAAATTCAGCCGGGTTGAGCGGCATGTCACGGGCATTGGAATAGCCGAGAGCATCGGCAAGATGCACGACCAGCACTTTCGTGCCATCGGGCGCGGCCCAGTAAAACTCGCTTTTGTGGACCTCAGAGCCGACGCCGCGCCAGAAGACGGCGCTCTCGATGCCCGCGCCTTTGAGGATCTGCGGCATTTGCGCGATATGCCCAAAGCAATCAGGCACGTAGCCGATGCGCATGGGGTCGCCAAACTCGGAGGCGCGGCGCAGGCCGATCTGCAAATTGCGCACCAGGGATTCGCCGCTGACGAGAAATTCATCGGGCTGCACGTACCAGGGGCCAACGGAGATACGACCGCTCCGTGCATACTTCTTCAGCCGCGCCTCCTCTTCCGGGCGCACTTCGAGGTAGTCATCCAGGACAATGGTCTGCCCATCGAGCATGAAGTGGCTGAAGTCGGGGTCGCGATCCAGTATGTCGAGTAATTTATCAACGGCACGCACCAGGCGTATGCGAAATTGCTGAAATGTCTGGTACCATTCACGGTCCCAGTGCGTGTGGGGAACGAGGATGATGTTGAGTTGCTCGGTCATATGGTGATGATCCCTTTTTAGAGGAAGGCAGGATACGGAGAGTGGTGTTTCTCCATCTCGCGTCTAACTATAGTAAATAACGCTGCATAGGGTTCAACTATCGCGTTGTTGTGGGATGTATTATAGCGATTATGGGGAGGTATCGCAAGAGCAACACCTACAAAAATATTTGGACGCGCTGACCCATGTAACATCCATACATTATGCTATACTAATGAGCAATGAGACAAGAGAGCTACCCGCGTTGACGACCGGGTATTTTCCTGATACCATGTCATTGTAGTTCATTATGTATCATTTTATTTTAGACCAGGCAAGGAAGCTTCCACACATATCGGAGACCAGGGCGGGGGCAAGCCCCGCCCGTACCCTATACGATGACGCTCATTGCTGATTTGTTGGGACCGCCGAGGAAGTATATGTTGCGTAGGGAAGCTTTCTATGTTAAACTAGGAAGTGTAATTAGATTATTTGTTCTAGAGGAGGATTTCAATAGCACGAGATAGTAGCTATGGAGAGAACCAGCCGCTTCCCCCGATTTCAGTTCCTCCTCACACCCCTGTTCCGAGGCGGGCTACGCGCATTCTTCCAGAGGTGCATGTAGAGGAGGAAGATGAAGAGGAAACGTTTTTCGATACTGAACCTGTTGGAAGGTTTGCGTTGAGGCCAGCGCCAAAAACGGTGGCGCTATCTCCGGCGCCTCTGTACGCGGGTTACACGCCGTTGGCGCGGCATCGTTCGTGGCTTCCGGCGCTGGTGTTGTGCATGGTGTGTGTGGTGGTGGGTTTGACAGTGATTATCTCCGCGGGCATCTTCCAGAGAACGCCCGATCCGCAAGTTGTGAATTATGCGGGCCAGACGTTTTCTATCCAGGTGGGCGGGTCGTACAGCGCATTAAATACGTGGCAGAACAGCACCGGGCCAATAGCGTCACAGACGCCCATTCCTACACAAACTGGCCCGTATTCGGTGCTGGGCAAACCGACGATCACGGCGGATTTTATTAACAAGGTGCTTGCCAGTTATAATTCGCCAGCCGCGGGCCTGGGGAAGGCTATGTATGACCTGGGCGTCAAATATGGTATTGATCCGGTTTACGCGCTGGCCTTCTTTATGCACGAGAGCCTGTTTGGAACTACCGGAGAGGCACGGACGACTCTTTCACTTGGTAATTTACGCTGCATCTCCTCGCGACCCTGTATTGACCAGAATCGTGGAGGATACGCGCAGATGTATAACTGGGTAGATGGATTCGAGCAGTGGTACAAGCTCATTCGCAATTTGTATGTCGCGCAATGGGGACGTGTGACCATCGAACAGATCATCCCCAAATACGCTCCAAACAGCGATAACAATAACGAGGCTGGATATATCGCGGCCTTGAAGCATACGATCGATGCCTGGCATGCAGGCGTTATCAGACCGTGAGAAGGCCCTGCTCATGGGCTTTGCTCAATGCCTCGGTACGGCCAGAGACGTTGAGTTTTTGATAGATATTGGCCAGATGGAAATTGACGGTACGCTCACTGACAAAGAGGCGTGCCGCTATTTCTTTATTACGCAGTCCACGCGCGAGCAGTCGCAGCACCTCGAGTTCGCGGGCGGTCAGACTCTCAAGCATACTGCCCGCACGCCCCTGTTTGCCGAAACGCGAGATGAGGCGTCCCGCGATCTGCGGCTGCACCAGTACTTCCCCACGAGCAACCATCCTCACAGCCTGCGCGAGTTCGTCCGGGGCAATGTCTTTGAGGACGTAGCCGCCCGCACCAGCGCGCAGAGTCTCATAGAGATATTCTTCACGATCGAGGGTGGAGAGTAGCAGCACGTGCGTCTCTGGATTCAATAGTTTGATCTGGCGCAGCGCCTCTAAACTCTGATTGTTGGGCAATTGCGCATCCATGATGACGACCTGCGGTCCCAGTTCCGCCGTCTCGCTGACAGCCTGTACGCCATCTATGGCCTCGCCAACGACGAGCAGGTCGGGCTGGCTTTCCAGAATGCGGCGCAGACCGGCCCGCGTGACGGCGTGGTTGTCTACGATCAGGATACGTATGCTGTTTGCCGTTACCAGTTCCGTTGTTGATGGAGCAGGCGCAGAGGTGGTGTGTGTGAGATTGGGCGCGATAAATCGCGCCCCTACATCGTGCGTGTGGTGAATGTAGGGGATGTTGACGCGCACCTGGGTTCCCTGTTCGATGCTGGTTATAATTTCAAGGGAGCCGCCGAGGTGTTCGACGTGATGGCGCAGTGCGGCAAATGGGGCATCAACCGAGTTTAAAGCAGAGATGCTCTGTGTTGGAGTGAATGGGGGAGCAGGGACTGTTTGCCCGTCGCCGGTGAAGATGTCCCAGGCAGCCTGTTCCGAGGGTACCCCATCATCTTCGATACTCATCTGGATATCGTCGCGTCCGTAGTGCAGGACGAAGCGCAGTTTACGCACTCCTGCATGCTGCTGAACTTGAGAGAGGGCATCTCGCGCAATGCGATAGAGCAGCCGCTCGATCTCGTTGGACATAGGCCGTTCCTCACCGGAGAAGACGACGCGGCTGGAAAGCTGCATGGTTTCGGCGGCTTCGTCAACGGCGCGTGTGAGAGCTTCAGCCAGCGACACGCCAGGAAGAGGCTCCAGGGCCAGCTCATCGCTGGCGGAGCGGACATCGTAGAGCATCTCGCGCGTCAATTGCTCCAATGTTGTTAGCTCATTGCGTATGGTGGTCAAATCTGCGACAGGGATGGATGAAGTTGTTCCTTCAGCAGTATCCTCTCGCACAAGGCCTTGCAGCGCTTTGAGGTGAGCCATCATGGCGCTGAGTGTTTGTATGAGGTGGGTGTGATCGGTTTGTGATGATGCCGGTATATGTATATTTTGCATGGGAATGCTCCATGAGAGTGTATCGGTTGTTCATGTATTCTATTATGTCACAATGCTGATCTGTAGGTTGGGTGACCTCCTCGATATTTTATTCGGCCCATCAGAAACACGATCCGCTCCCCACCCCGCGGGCGACCCTAAAGGCCCTCCCAACCCCTCATCGTTCCACCCTCGCCCCTACGGATTAACATTATTAATGTATGGCTTCCAAGGTCAATTTCCCGTCCTTGACATCGATCTCCACGGTATTGCCATCGCGGATGGTGCCGTCGAGGATGCCGCGGGCCACGCGATTTTCGACCTCTTTCTGGATGATGCGCTTGAGAGGGCGCGCACCGTATTGTGGGTCGTAGCCCAGGTTGGCGAGAAATTCTGTGGCCACGTCGCTCAGGTGCAAGGTGATGTGACGCTCTTCCAGGCGCGGGCGCAGGCGATTGAGCTGTATCTGCACGATGCGCTTCATCTGATCGCGGGTGATCTGGTGGAAGACGATGACTTCATCGATGCGGTTGATGAACTCGGGTCGGAAGCCTTCCTCGCGCAGGCGCTGGCGCACAACGCGCTGGATATCTTCTTCCTCCATACCGTCAAATTCGTGCAGCCAGGCCGTGCCGACGTTACTGGTCATGATGATGACGGTGTTCTTGAAGTCAACCGTGCGGCCCTGCCCATCGGTCAGGCGGCCATCGTCGAGAAGCTGCAAGAGCACGTTGAAGACTTCGGGCGCGGCTTTCTCAATTTCATCGAAGAGGACGACGCAGTAAGGGCGACGGCGCACGGTTTCGGTCAATTGACCGCCTTCTTCGTAGCCGACGTAGCCGGGAGGCGCGCCGATCAAACGCGAGACGCTGTGCTTCTCCATATACTCGGACATGTCGACGCGCACCGTGGCCTGCTCGTCGTCGAAAAGGAACTCTGCCAGCGCACGCGCCAGTTCGGTTTTGCCGACGCCGGTTGGTCCCAGGAAGATGAAGCTTGCCAGTGGTCGATGGGGGTCCTGCAATCCGGCGCGCGAACGACGAACGGCATCGGAGACGACCTGCAAGGCAAGCTCCTGGCCCACGACACGCTCACGCAGGCGATCCTCCATGGTGAGCAGTTTCTGTACTTCGGCTTCCATGAGCTTGGAGACGGGAATATGCGTCCACTTGGAGACGACTTCCGCGATATCCTCGGCATCTACCTCTTCTTTGAGCATACGCGCGCCTTTGAGGTTGGTCAGCTTCGACTCCATCTCTTGAATCTGTCGCTCTAACCTGGGGATGGTATCGTGACGCAGCTGCGCCATCTTGCCATAATCGTATTCGCGTTCGGCCCGATCAAAATCGACCTGGGCCTGCTCCAACTGTTGTTTGAGGTGGCGAATCACTTCCACCGGCTCGCGTTCGCTCTCTAACGAGAGCCTGAGGGAGTGAAGCTGTTCGTTGAGATTGGCGATCTCCTGCTCTACTTTGGAGCGGCGTTCGCGGCTCGCGGCGTCGGTCTCCTTTTTCAGGGCTTCCTGCTCTACCTGTAACTGGCGAATGCGGCGATCAAGCGCGTCGATCTCGCTGGGAGTGCTGTCCAGTTCTACGCGGCGGCGACTGGCGGCTTCGTCAACAAGGTCAATGGCCTTATCGGGCAAGAAACGATCGGTAATGTAGCGGTTGGAAAGCACGGCGGCGGCGACCAGCGCGCTATCCTGGATGCGCACGCCATGATGTACCTCGTAACGCTGCTTGAGACCGCGCAGGATGCTAATGGTATCCTCGACCGTTGGTTGATCGACAATGACGGGCTGGAAGCGGCGCTCAAGGGCGGCGTCTTTTTCGATGTGCTTGCGGTATTCATCGAGGGTGGTCGCGCCTATGCAGTGCAGTTCTCCGCGCGCCAGCATGGGTTTGAGCATATTGGAGGCATCCATTGCCCCCTCGGCTGCGCCCGCGCCCACCAGGGTATGCAGCTCATCGATAAAGAGAATAATGTTGCCTTCAGCGCTCATAATTTCTTTGAGGACGGCTTTCAAGCGTTCCTCGAACTCGCCGCGGAACTTTGCACCCGCGACCAGCGCGCCAAGATCGAGCGTGACCACCTGTTTATTTGCCAGTGTTTTGGGGATATCGCCACGCACGATGCGCTGGGCCAGTCCCTCAACGATGGCGGTCTTACCCACACCCGGTTCGCCGATCAGCACGGGGTTATTTTTGGTACGGCGGCTGAGCACCTGGATGACGCGGCGAATCTCTTCATCGCGCCCGATGACGGGATCGAGCTTTCCCTGGGCCGCCAGCTCGGTGAGGTTGCGGCCATACCGCTCTAAGGCCTGGTATTTGCCTTCAGGGTTCTGATCGGTGACACGCTGCGTGCCACGAATGGATGTTAAGGCTTTGAGGACATTTTCGCGGGTCAGCCCGGCCGCTTTGAGCGCGCGCGTTGCCGGCCCCTCACCGATATCGAACATGGCAAGCAGGATATGCTCAACGCTGATGAATTCGTCTTTGAAGTTTTGCATCTCCCGCCGGGCATGTTCGAGCAGTTTGTCGATGCGTGACGAAAAATTTGGTTTGCTCCCGCCAAAGACATGGGGCATGCGCTCAAGGTCGGCGTTGACCATACGCTGCGCTGTTGCCAGGTTGCCTCCCATATTCCCCCCTACCTTCTGGATGACCTGCTGGACAACGCCGCCTTCCTGGGCCAGTAACGCGGCCAGCACATGCTCTACCTCAATCTGGCTATGATTATGCTGTTTTGCCAGCCAATCTGGCTATGATTATGCTGTTTTGCCAGCTCATTCGCTTCACTGATAGCTTCAAGAGCTCTCTGAGTAAATTGCTCAGGTTTCATCTACATCTCTCCTGGGATAGAGTATTCGTTCGTCATCAGTATAACATGTTGAGCAGGTCGTTGCAAGAAAGTTTGAGCAGAGTATTATCAAAGTTTATTGTATTGTCGTTGTGGTTCCGATATGCTACACTCACGGTAGAATAATATGGTAGGGGGAATTTGGTTTATGCCAGGCCCATGGGATAATGCGGGTAAACAGTTCTTGAGAGTGATGCCGCAGTTCGTGGTTCAAAAGGAGTTTTGCCATGCTTGATGACATTCTTGAAGAATCGTGGACTTACCAAGAAATTGTAAAAAAAGGGTTAGAGAAAGGTGAGCGGTTAGGCAGGGAGCAGGAGCGGCAGCAAAGAATACGGGAGCAACATGAGACAGTGATGAATCTGGTGCGCATGCGCTTTCCTGGGCTTGTTTCCTTTGCAGTGCCACGCGTTG
>WNGR01020594.1_pt1 | contig 11505 bp, 10 predicted proteins | sample 5407581 | NCBI WGS metagenome assembly WNGR01 (sample SAMN13153383, study PRJNA577476) | soil metagenome | isolation source: 80 cm soil or saprolite under Garry oak tree replicate 2 | place: USA:California | collected 2016-06-15
CTGCGCTGAAGTTCTTAAAGCCGCAGCTTCGAAAGAATCGCTCGAGGTGGCCGACAAAACTCATACTACTGCCAATGCCGAGATCGTGAACCAAGAGGCTGCGGGCGGCGGAAAAGTCATCTTTTCGGGTTTTGGCATCGGTTTGCTTTATCAGGCTGCCATGGGCGCGTTCAAAATGTGGAAGGACACGCCGGAGAAAATTTTTGCCGCGCCCTTCAAAGCCGGATCGATCGCCGCGGAGATTTCGCCGGCTCTCCTCGGCGTGGGTTACATCATCGGGCCACGCATCGCTTCGATCATGTGCGGCGGTGGTGTGCTCGCGTATCTGGTACTAATCCCGGCGATTAAGTTTTTCGGCGAAGGATTGACAACGGTTCTTCCGCCGGAAACCGGCGGGAAGCTGATCAGCCAAATGAGTCCGAACGATATTCGTGGCGCCTATGTTCTTTACATAGGCGCGGGAGCCGTAGCCGCAGGCGGAATCATCAGCCTGTTTCGCTCGATTCGGACCATCTGGCACGGATTGAGAGGCGGCTTGGCGGACTTGCTCGGGCACCATGGACCGCGCGAACACGCGCCACGCATTGATCGCGATTTGTCCATGCGCGTCGTCATCGGCGGCTGCCTTCTCATCATCGCCATCATCATGGCCGTGCCCCAATTGAATCTGCGCGGGAATTTGCTCGGCGCATTTTTGATCGTGCTGTTCGGTTTCATCTTCGTCACGGTCACGTCGCGATTGACGGGCGAGATCGGCTCCTCGTCGAACCCGATTTCAGGAATGACCGTCGCGACTTTGCTCCTCACCTGTTTGGTTTTTCTGATCGTGGGCTGGACCGGCCCGCACTATTTCGTCACCGCGCTTTCGATAGGCGGCATTGTCTGCATCGCTGCTTCTAACGGCGGCACGACGTCGCAGGATTTGAAGACCGGGTTCCTAGTTGGATCGACACCGAAATTTCAACAGATCGCGATCCTGTGCGGCGCACTGGCTTCCGCAATCGCACTCGGACCAATCCTGTTAAAGTTAAACGATGCTTCCACATTTACGTGCCGGTAACCGGAGCTGAATCCGGTCTGCATGTACCAGCGAACGAGCTCGGACGCGCGGAGAAATTGCAAGGCCCACAGATGGCGTCAGATCAAAATACGTATCGAGTCTGGCAGCATACCGATCCCGGTGGAATGTCTGCAGAGCGCTACCTCGTGAACGATCAAGGCGTTCCCGTTTACCTCGTCGATCCTGGAATTAACGGAACACACAGACTCAGACCTGATGGTTCGGCTGTAACCAAGTTCGACGCGCCCAAAGCCACATTGATGTCTTACATCATCAAAGGCATTCTCAGTCACAAATTGCCCTGGGCGCTTGTGTTGCTCGGCGTGATGATTGCGATCGTGCTGGAGATGAGTGGCATTCCGTCGCTTGCGTTTGCAGTCGGCGTTTATCTGCCGCTCTCATCCTCCAGCCCAATTTTTATCGGCGGAATGATTCGCTTGTTAGTCGATCGCTATTTAAAGGTAAAGTTCCGACACAGAAATTTGTCCGACATTGAACTGACTGCGGAAGGCGATAAAAGTCCGGGCGTGTTGCTTGCTTCCGGTTACATCGCCGGCGGTGCGCTCGCCGGGATCGTGATCGCATTCATGGCTGGTGTGCCCAGTCTTGTCGGGATAAGCAGGCGAATCGAAGAATGGTCAACGGCGCAAAATCCGTTCTTTAACGGCGCTTACGCCGATCTGCTCGCCCTGGATTCCATTTATCATCCTCTCAGTCCTGCTTTACCTCGTGGGACGCGATGTTCTCTTTAGGACACAACCGAGAGGCAGAAAGGCTTAGTACGTCTCGACTGGCGAGCGACTGGCATCTTCGGGACTCCGCTGCTTCGCCCGCTCTTCGCCAAGAACGGCGACACGGAGGTCCCAGATTTCATTGTCGATCTTGCGAAAAGTTGCTTCGGAGAATTTATCCGGCGGCGAAATTTTTTCCTTGAAGCGCGACACGTTCTCCAGCGCGCGATTAATTTGATCGCGCGGCAACGTGGCGAGAATTCGGTGCACGTTTACAATCTCTGGAATGCGATGGCAGATCATGGCGAGATCATTTCCTGCCGCGATCGCGAGGCGAATTGTCTCTTCGAGGCCGTACTCATTTAGAATCGCACCCATGTCGAGATCGTCAGTCATAATCAAACCGGCGAAGCCCATCTCTTTGCGCAGCAATCCAGTCACGACGCGATGGGACAATGTCGCGGGCGTTCTTTTCGGCTCGAAACATGGATACCAACCGTGGCAAGTCATCATGCTATCGATGACATTGGGCGGACGGCCCACCAGTTCGTCCTTACCAATAAAGGCGCGAAACACGGCAAGCTCTTCTTTGTCTAATTCTGCGCGTGTGCGCTCGATCGTCGGCAGGTCATGATGCGCATCGGCGGTCGCCGCAGAATAGCCAGGGAAATGTTTGCCGCAGCTTGCGATCCCCTGCTCTCTCATCGCTTCGTTAAATGCACCAGCATTGTCAACCACCTGCTCGACCGTTTTTCCATAACACCGACCGCGCAGTGAGTTATCCGCGTCATCATCGAAAGAAATGTCGAGCACCGGACAAAGATCGAGGTTGAAACCAAAAAGTCGCAGCAATCTCCCCGTAATCTCGCCGTGCCGGCGGATAAAATTGACATCGCCTTTATCGCGTAATTGCTGCGCGTTCGGCGGCTCATTCCCGATTAAACGCAATCGCGAGACGCGACCACCCTCTTGGTCGATTGTGATAATCGGCTCGATTTCGCTCAGACCGCGAAGATCATCGATCAATTCGCGCAATTGCGGTGCGCTCTCAATGTTGCGAGTGAAAAGAATAAAGCCTCCGGGTTGGATTCGCCGAAACAATTTCTCCGTCTCCGCATCGAGGCGCGGGCTAGGAACGCCCGTGAGAATCAATTGACCGCACGAATCACTCATACGCAGGTGGATCGAGCAACCCTTGCTCGATGCTAAAATAATGCGCCTTCGGCGCACTCATCATCGTCCGGTGGAGCGGCCGATCCACCAGAATCAATTGACCGCGCGAATCAGTCTTCATACTTTTCGGAACTAGATGTCGATTTTGCGCGGAGAAAACAAAAAAACGCCATTTATCGCAATTTTTTCATGTCATTCCGACGGGCCCAAAGGGCAATGGACGAATCCTGTCGAAATAATGAAGGGGCGCATCGCGGGATTCGTCGACTCCGTTCCGTTCGCTTCGCTCCCCGCTCTGCGCTCAGAATGACGTAAATGAGAATCGCAATTTACGGCGGCACGTTCGACCCGGTTCATCACGCGCATCTCATCCTCGCGCGCGAAGCGATAGAGACGCTCCGTTTACAAAAAGTTATTTTTGTGCCGGCTGCGGTCTCGCCTTTTAAGAAATCCGCGCCCGTTGCGAGCGGCGAAATACGCTTGTCGATGTTACGGGCGGCGACCAAAGACGAAATCGGATTTGCGGTCGACGATTGCGAGCTGCGTCGCCCGCCGCCTTCATACATGATCGACACCATCGAAGACGTTCAACGCCGCGAGCGCGACGCGGAGATTTACTGTCTGATTGGCGAAGACAATGTGGCCGAGCTCGCGAGGTGGCACCGCTTCGCCGAGCTGGAAAAGATAGTGCGCTTTGTGGTTCTCGATCGCACCGGCCGGCCGGCCAATTACTCGTACGAGATCATTCGTCGCAGGATCGACATTTCCGCCACGGAAATCAGAAACAGGGTTGCTTCCGGCCAGTCAATTCGCTATTTCGTACCACAAGCAGTCGAGGAAATTATTCGACGCGAAAAACTTTACCAGGAGCAACCGAAATAACCCCGGAAAACTTAGCAAAAACTTGCGCAGAACTGGCCTCGAATAAGAAAGCCGAAGAGATTGTCGTCTTGGATTTGCGTGCGATCTCAACGTTTACCGATTTTTTCGTGATTTGCTCCGCCACATCGGAGCCTCAGCTCAAGGCGATCGCAAATGAAATTGAAACGCGATTGCGCCAGGACCATTCGATTCGACCCGTGGCGGTCGACGGGTTTCCGGCCAGCCAATGGATCGTGCTCGATTATTTGCAGGTAGTCGTCCACGTTTTCCACCGGGAAAAACGCGCCTTTTATAGCTTGGAGAGCCTTTGGGGCGACGCGCCGCTGCTACAGTGGGAAGCAGCCACGGCGGGCTGATTGCCGATGTAGCGTGTGCCAGGCGCCGGCCTTCTGGGATCCGGTGCTCGCCGCTGCTATAATTATTTCGGCGATACGGCGGGAGCCGGGCTCGCGGCAGTCTGCGGAGGTTTGACGCCGATTAGTTCCACCTCAAAAATCAAAGTCGAATTGGGAGCGATATCAGGGCCCACGTTGCGATCACCATACGCAAGACTCGCCGGAACGAAGAATTGATATTTTGATCCCGTCTTCATCAGTTGGAGCCCTTCCGTCCAACCCTTGATTACGCCATTAAGCGGAAAAGTCGCAGGCTGGCCGCGCTTGTACGAGCTGTCGAACTCAGTGCCGTTGATAAGCGTCCCGCGGTAATTTACCGTCACCGTGTCGGTCTCTTTCGGTTGCGGTCCGGTTCCCTCCTTGAGGGCTTTGTACTGCAGGCCGCTGGCCGTCGCTTTCACGCCTTCTTTCTTTTTGTTTTCCTCCAGAAACTTCGCACCTTCTGACGCGTTCTTCTCTCCTGCTGCCTTCTGTTTTTGTTGCATATCTTTTTCAAATGCTGCCATAACCTCCTTGACCTGATCGGCGTTCAGTTGAGGCTTGCCAGCGATCGCGTCCTTTATGCCAGCAGCGAGCACGTCGGGATTAACCTGCACATTCTGCCGGCCGAGGTTAAACCCGATGTTCAGACCAATGCTATAGCTGACCTTGTCCTTCTGATCTTTAAGCTGTGGTGATTTCTCTTGCCCGAACAAGGGCAGCGCAAGTGAGAATGCGGCGAAAATAAGGATAAAATGTTTCATAAGATGGTGTTTTCGCTACGGGCTTGGCTAAATTGAGCGCCGCAGGAAGTGCCACGCTAATGGATAAACCCCATTCGTCAAGAAAACAGGAGGAGCGGCAGGAGCTCCGTCAGGCTCGGGCTTTCGCCACGCTGTTCTCCTTCATCGGCGTCGTTCTTCAACTGCAAACAGTTGGCGCGATCACCCTCTCGCACACCGATGCGCTCAAAATCGGAAAAAGAATCTGGCAAAACGAATGCGATGGAACCATCGCCGGTCTTACCTCATGGAACGAAGGGGAAAATTTTGCGTCGCTGGGCATCGGTCACTTCATCTGGTATCCAAAGGGTCAGCGTGGTCCATTCGAGGAAAGTTTTCCCAAGCTAATAAATTTTATCTCACGTCGGGGCGCTAAATTGCCCAAATTAGTTTTGGGACGCGGCGAAGCGCCCTGTCCGTGGAACTCGCGCACCGAATTTCTTCTCGCCCAACACACAGCGGAGATGAATCAATTGCGCCAGTTTCTTTCCGACACGGTTGATCTTCAGACAGAATTCCTTATTGCCCGGTTGCAAAGCGCGCTGCCGAAAATGCTCGCCGAAGCAGCGCCTCCCGACCGCGCGAAGGTGCAGCAGCAATTCGAGCGCCTGGCGAGCACGCCGCGGGGTTGTTACGCGCTCGTTGATTATGTGAATTTCAAGGGCGAAGGAGTCCTGCACACAGAACGATATCGAGGCCAGGGCTGGGGCTTACTTCAGGTTCTCGAAGGGATGCACGGCGCGAGTGGCGACGACGCAGTCAATGAATTCGCTCGCTCTGCGAAGGCAGTCTTGATTCGGCGTGTGCAAAACGCCCCCACAGAACGGAATGAATCGAGATGGTTATCTGGTTGGATTCGGCGCGTAAACAGCTACAGTGGCGGCTAATTTATGCCGGACAAATTCCCGATATCGCTCTGCGCGGCTTCATTAATACTGGCTGCTCTTGCATGTTCCGTCAGCGGTCAGCTACGTCTCACACGTCCCGCGCCAAGCCCGCCTCAAAGAATGCGGAAAGCATCCGATCTCATTCGCAGGCAAGAACCAGTCAAAATCAATCAATCACTGCTCAAAGAAGCCACGCCCGACAACGTCCACGTGGTGGTCTCGCTTCCCAAGCAGCGGGCTTTTCTTATGACCGGCGACCAAATCGTGATCGACAGCCCGATCTCTTCCGGCAAGCGGGGGCACAGTTCACCCACGGGTCATTTCAGTGTCCTGGAAAAAGACCCGAATCATCGTTCCAACATTTACGGCGACTTCGTTGACCGTTCCGGTCGCATTGTCCGCGCGGGCGTCAGCGCGAAAATCGATGCTGCGCCCAGCGGAACACATTATGTGGGCGCATCGATGAAGTGGTTTATGCGGCTAACGGCCGAAGGGGTTGGAATGCATATCGGGATTTTGCCGGGATACCCCGCCTCGCATGGCTGCATCCGGATGCCGCCCGATGGAGCGAAATTATTTTACGATCACGTTAAAGTAGGCACTCCGGCCGACGTAGGCGATTATTAACAAAACATAGATTTCCATTCTGCGCGCCTATGTTCCGAGAATTTTCCGCCGCAGCAGATCGAAGGCTGCCTGCGCAGTAAGTTGTTTGAATGTCTCGCGATCGCTCGGGAAAAATAATTTCTTTACGACAATGTCGTCTGGCGCGCCCTGTGGCGAGCGCATATGTCGATCTAGCGCGTGTGCGCGCATGTTCGACTAGCGCCCGCGCGACTGGCTCGCTTACAGCGCCGTGTTTCTCAATCAACGTCGGATCGACATCCAACATGTCGATCTTGGCTTGGTTGGCGTAACAAACATAGCCAGCGATAAATACTTTCGAGGCGCCCGGCACATTGGTAATTCGATTCGCAAGCAATCCGCCCGTGCACGACTCCGCGGCGGCAACTGTTTCGTTCCTTGGGCCCAGGAGTTTCACGATTACTTCCTCGAGAGTTTCATCACTCACGGAAAAAATCGACAATCCCAGCTCGCTTTTGATGATCGCGTCCGCGCGCGAGATCGCATCAGATTCTCCGATGATGCGAACATCGACTTCTCCCGGGCGCGCACAATAACCGAGCTCAACCCCCGGGATCGCGAGAACCCTCTCTCCAACGGCTTTTTCGACAGTCGATTCACCCATACAGGCAATTTTGTAGAGGCGCCGCTCGGTCGAAGTGGGCACTTGCACAATCGAGCGCAAGATCGGCATTGCAGACGCCAGAAACATCGGCTGGAGCTCGCGAGGCGGCCCAGGCAGGACAAAGAGGTGGGGGGAAGGAATGTGCGGATTGATGTTTGCCTTCAAATACAATCCCGACGCGCTTCCGTTTTCATTTGGAAGAATCTCTGCGCCCGCCGGCACGTCAGCCTGTCGGGCGATTCGAGAGGTCCATTTGATTCCGCGCGCTTCGAGCCTCTGCCTGAGCCAAGCCAGTAGCTGCGCATCCTGACGCAATTCCAATCCAAGCACATCCGCGACGATTTCTCGCGTGATGTCATCCGTGGTCGGCCCCAATCCGCCAGTCACAAACAGAATTTCGGCGCGCGAAAACAACTCCGTCAGTGCATCACGAATCGCCTCACCATCGGGAACCGTGCGCCGCTCTACGATGCGCAGACCCAAGGGGAAAATCTCCCGCGCGATAAATGCAAGATGTGCATCGTGCACATCACCCAGCAAAAGCTCTGTGCCGGTGTTCAGAAGATCCACTCTCATTTCGCGTGCTGAAGTTTGCCGCGAACAGAAGAAACGTCCAACGTTCAACGCCCAATGTCGAGATCAGAGGACGAATCTAATTGAATGTTGGGCGTTCGGCGTTTTCTGCCGAAATCACGCCGCGTCTTTGTCCTGCTTCTTGCGAATGAGCGGAAGCTTTCTCCCTTCCACGACTGCGCGATTGATCGTGACTTCGGCGATATCTTCGCGGCTCGGCACCTCATACATGATATCGAGCATGATCCGTTCGAGCATCGAACGCAACGCACGCGCGCCGGTTCCCTTCGTGACCGCCTGCGCCGCCAGGGCGCGCAAGGCATCTTTTGTCAACGTCAACCGCACGCCTTCCATCGAGAAAAGCTTCGTGTACTGCTTGACCATCGCGTTCTTAGTCTCCGTCAAGATCGCCACCATCTCTTCCTCCGTCAGAGCGTCGAGAGAGCTTACAACCGGCAATCGCCCTATGAATTCCGGAATCATTCCGAAAGCGAGCAAGTCCTCCGGTTCGACATGGCGGACGGCTTGCTTTCGCAATGCTTCCTCGACTTCGAGAGTCGGGCTGCCAAAGCCCATCACTTTCTGGCCGATGCGTTTTTGGATAATCTTATCCAGCCCGATGAAGGCGCCGCCGCAAATGAAGAGGATTTTCTCAGTGTTGACCTGAATGTATTCCTGGTGCGGGTGTTTACGCCCGCCCTGTGGCGGAACGTTGCAGGTGCTGCCCTCTAGAATTTTCAGCAGCGCCTGCTGCACCCCTTCGCCGGAGACATCACGGGTGATGCTCACGTTATCGGTTTTTCGCCCGATCTTGTCGATCTCGTCGATGTAAACGATGCCGATCTCGGCTCGTTTAACATCGTAATCGGCATTCTGCAGGAGTCGCAAAATGATGTTCTCGACGTCTTCGCCGACATAGCCGGCTTCGGTCAACGTGGTCGCATCGGCGATACAGAATGGGACATCGAGAATCCTGGCCAGCGTTTTGGCCAGCAACGTTTTACCGGAGCCGGTCGGTCCGATCAGCAAAATGTTGCTCTTCTCGATTTCAACTTCCGCAAGTGGATCCGGCTGGAATGCCGCAGATGCATCGGCCGAAGCCGAAGTTTGCAGAACACGCTTGTAGTGGTTGTGCACCGCCACCGAAAGCGTCTTTTTGGCGACCTCCTGCCCGATCACGTATTGGTCGAGCGAGCGCCGGATTTCTGCCGGCTTCGGCACGCGAATGTTGGAGGACTGGCGCCGGGCGTCCTCGTTGAGCTCTTTATCGAGGATGTTTTTGCAAACGTTTATGCAACTGTCGCAGATATAGACTCCCGGTCCTGCGATTAATTTGCGCACCTCCGCGTGACTCTTGCCACAAAACGAGCACATGGTGAGGTTGGAAGCGCGAGCCATATTTGCGTGTTAGAAAGGAGCTCTTATCCCCCAGCCTTCCGCGGCAAAGCAGCCTCAGCGACTTCTACCGATCGGTCGCCGGAAGGAGGGGTCGCGCCGTCGAGCAGCTTCACTTCCTTGCGGGACTTAATTACTTCGTCTACCAAACCGTACGCCTTCGCCTCCTGAGCGGACATGTAATAATCGCGGTCCGAATCCATCCGCACCTGTTCCTCCGATTTACCGGTGTGTTGAGCGATGATTTTGATGAGGCGTTTCTTAAGCTTGAACATGTAATCGACCTGACGCTCGACGTCGCTCGCCGCCCCTTGCGCGCCGCCGGAAACCTGATGGATCATGATATCTGAATTCGGAAGCGCGAACCGTTTGCCCTTCGTCCCCGCGCAAAGCAAAACCGCAGCCATGCTCGCAGCCATGCCGAGGCAGTAGGTCGTCACATCGCACGTGAGAAACTGCATGGTGTCGTAAACCGCGAGCCCAGCCGTTACCGAGCCACCCGGCGAATTGATATAGATGTTGATGTCCTTTTTCGAGTCCTCCATTTGCAGAAAGAGCAACTGGGCAATGACCAGATTGGCAATGTGATCGTCCATAGGCGTCCCGATGAAAACGATGCGATCTTTGAGCAGTCGCGAGTAAATATCGTAGCTGCGCTCGCCCCGGCCAGTCTGCTCCACAACCATCGGAATGAGCACCGATTGCGATCGGTTCTTACTGGATATGCTCATGATTTTTCTTCTCCAACAGTGCTTCCTTCCGTCTTTCCGACGCTAACATTCGCCTTCAGGAAATCAAGGGTCTTGCCTAGCAGAATCTGTTCCGCGAAGGAATTGAGACCGTCGTGCTCTTCCAACTCTTTGCGCATTTTGTCGACGGAAACATCGTAACGCCCTGCTTCCTGCCTGATCCGTAGATCGACATCTTTGCGCGAGACATCAATCTTTTCGCATTCCGCGATCCGATGCAGAATGAAATTGGTCTTCAACCGGTGGGCAGCGAGGGCTGCGGCACTCTCGACAAGCTCTTTCTCTTTGTCCTTAAGCATTTCATCAGGAATGCCCCGCTCGCGATTTCGTTGCACCAGCTCTCCTAAAGTGCGTCGTGTTTCGTTTTTCAGCAAAGCAGGCGGCAGCTCAAATTGGATGCGCTCGTGCAAATACTTGACGACCTGTCCTTCTTTCGCTCGCTCGCGCTCATGTTCTTTCTCGTGTTCGAGATCGTGTTCGATCATTTGACGAAGATCGACAAGCGTCTTTCCGGGGATCAACTTTTCTGCGAAAGCATCATCAAGCCGCGGCAGAACTTTTTCTTTTATCTCTCGTAACGTGACCATGTAGCTTGCCTCTCTGGCCGCGAGTTCTTTGACAGGAAAATCCGACGGAAATGTGACGGGAATCTTGCGCGTTTCGTCGCGCTTCTGTCCGGTCATCTGCTCGCAAAATGCCGGGAGAAAATTATCCGGCGCCAGATGTAGCCAGAATTTTTTGCCACCGTGAAGATTTTTGCTCGCCTGCGGTGCGATTTCACTGACCGGCTTGCCGTCAATTGAGCCTTCAAAGTCGATCACCGCAAAATCTCCCATTTGCAGCCCGCGTTCTGGTGCATCGACAAAGTCGGCCGATTGATCGCGCAAGCGCTCAAGCGCCGCATCGACCTCCGCATCGGAGACGTTCGTCTCGGGCAACTGGACAGAAATGTTTTTGTATTCCGGCAGGTCGAACTCCGGCGTGGTGACCACGGTCGCGCGGAAGCGCATCGATTTGTCCTCGCCGAATTGGACGTCTTCGATGTTGGCCAATGAAGCAACGCGCAATTGCTCCTGCTCGATTGCGTCGTGGTAACTCTTTGAGACGAGTTTTTTGGTCAGCTCTTCCTGAATTTCTTTGCGAAATCTTTTTTCGATCACCGAGCGCGGCGCCTTGCCCGGCCGATAACCTGGAATTTTCGCAACGCGCGCGAAGTTGTTTGCGATGGAGTCCCACTCCTTGGAAACCTCGTCGGACGGCAGTTCGATTTGCAGCGTAGAAATAGACCCCGGCTGCTTTTCAATTTCGACTTTCATGAATGGTCTTACTGTAGCGGCGCTCTATGAGCGTCGCATTAATTTTCCTCCGCCCGCGACACGACACATTCGCCCCGCACGTAAACGGAATCCATTGGCGGAAAGCCGAACCAGTACGCGATCTCGCGATAATCTTCGCAATCGAAGATCGAGAAGTTGGCGAGCTTGCCGATTTCGAGCGAGCCGATGTTATCGCCGCGATTGAGGCTGTAGGCCGGGTTAATTGTTGATGCGGTAATAGCTTCCGCTGGCGACATTTTCATTTGCGTGCACGCGAGTGACAGGACCATTGGCATGCTTGGCGTCGGCGACGAACCAGGATTGAAATCGGTTG
>WNGR01024411.1_pt1 | contig 11505 bp, 7 predicted proteins | sample 5407581 | NCBI WGS metagenome assembly WNGR01 (sample SAMN13153383, study PRJNA577476) | soil metagenome | isolation source: 80 cm soil or saprolite under Garry oak tree replicate 2 | place: USA:California | collected 2016-06-15
CTGCCGCTCTCGCGTGAGCCGGTGAAGCGTCTACTGGCGCCGGGCAGCTTCAGGACACGTTCGGCGAACTGCTGCCCTGGCCAGATTGCTATGCCGCCAAGCAGCAATGCGCTGAAATGCAGCGCTTTTCGCCTTCCGGCAATGTCGCGTTTACGCAGACGTTTGGCGCGCGCGAACATATGAATCACGATAGCCGCCGTGAGTACGAAGCCCAGGGCGATATGCCAGTTCAACAGGTTCAACCCGGCGAAGTCCCACTCACCTCCTCCGGCCCACCAGATGCCTGAACCAAGCGCCAACGTAACAAACAGCAGCGCTAGCACGCCAAAGACGGTGCGGCGATCCCAGCGCCGGGGATGGATCAGCCGGGACCACACGCGCCGCAGCTTGCCCCACAAGAGCAGCAGCAGCCACAAGCCAGCTATGCCGTGCAGGGCGAAGATGAACCACTCCTGTGGGAGGCCACTCACAAGGCTGATAATGCCGAGCGTGAAGGCGAGAACGGCGGCCAGCGCAATGCTCCAGTCGGTGAGGCGCGGGGACATACTCGATCATCCTTTTGAGGTGTCGTGAGCTTTCTTACCAGAAGAGTTCTCAGGGATCAACAACCTTTAAGGAGAGCATACCCTATTCGAGCGGGAAAGACAATCCTACTCCTGAGGTCGATAAGGCCCGCTAATATGTTCGAAGCGAGGACGGTAGCGGGTGGTGTGATAGTCCGCGGGATCCACACGCCGGGCAGGCAAGTTCTTACCTGGTATATCGGTAGCGATAAAAGCGCCGTCACGGTGGGCTGCCATGACCCCGTACGTACCATTCTCGACCTGGCTCATGACCAGATTGGCGTAGTAGATCGCCATATGCTTGTCATACGCGTCCGGTTCACCGCTGCGCAGGAAATAGGTCAGGTCAATCGGCAGAAAACGCACACCCGGCAGGCGGGCAGTGAGTTGTTCCGCCAGGAACTCGGCCACGTTGGCTTTCTTGCGGTGCCCGTAGGCATCAATTGGGCCGATTTCCGGTACAGGCATACCCAGGTTAGCTCCCTCTGAGAGCAGCACTATCGAATAGTTGAAAGGGTTCCGCCGATCCTTGGGTATCAACCTGGCGAGCGCGTCGATATCGGCAGGCACCTCGGGGATCAGCACACGGTCAGCCCAGGTAACGGTGGCCGTTTCGAGCGCCGTGAAGCCCGCGTCCCGGCCAAACATGCGGAAAAGCACGGTCTCACTGTGCGATCCGGCGGTGGAGCGCATACGCGTGATAAACTCCGCCGCCCGGCTGATAGCGGTTTGGAAGCCGATACAGAAGTCGGTGCCGGGTACATCGTTATCCATCGTCTTGGGAATGCCCCAGATGGGCACCTCTTTCGCTGAAAGCACTGCCCCGTAACTCAAGGTATCGTCTCCACCGATCACGACCAACCCATCCAGCTCAAGAAATTCCAGTTTGGTCAGCACCACTCCGGTAAGGTCAACCCGGTCATCTGGGCCGTGTCCAGCACCGTAGGCTGCCAGGTGGGGCGGCAGATCGCCTACTCGCGTACGAGCCGGGTTGGTACGCGTGGATTGCAGGATCGTGCCACCCATGCGATCGATGGTACGAGTGTTTAACCGGTTCAAGGGCACGAGATAGCTGCCCTGCCAGGTGCCGGGTTCGTCCCGGGAGAAGATGAGGCCCTCGCGACCACGCGCCCGGTCAAGAAATGTGATGCCTTCCCAACCCGCCCGCAGGCCGATGACGCGGATACCCATGGATTCTGCGCGATATACCAGCGCTTTAATCGCGGCATTCAGCCCCGGTACATCTCCACCACCGGTCAGCACCCCCAGTGAACGAATAGGACTCGATAGCTGTCCTGGCATTAGGAACACCTCCCTGTTCATGTTTTTTAACATTGTACACTGAAAATAGCAAATCACAAGCTCACATACAGACAAATTGTGCTGGTTACGACCGTCCGCATCGTTCGACAAAATGAATAAACTATGCTACACTGCTTACAAGCTATACAAAGGCAAATAAACAGTCTTTCTTTAAGGAGGGTGCAACCCTATGACGAATTGTTCAAATTGCGGCAATGATGTTACCGGAAAGAAGTTTTGTCCAGAATGCGGCTCAGCTGTACAAGTTACAGCCCCACCTGCAGCCGAATCATCAACCAATACCTGTCCCCGTTGTAATGGCCTCGTCAAACCAGGCGCATCTTTCTGTATGCATTGCGGTTCGTCGCTGAGCGCTCATGCCGTGGTTGCCACCGCCCAATCACAGCCATTAACGCGCCAGTGTATTGCCTGTCATTCCGAAGTTCCTATGGAATCGGCATTCTGCACGAATTGCGGTCAGACGATGCAGCCATCGGCTGCTGCGCCCGTCTCAGCGGCACCAGCGCCAGCAATTTGCACCAATTGTGGACGACAGAACGCCCCAGGAACACGCTTCTGTGGAGGATGCGGAAGCCCACTCGCGACAGGCACATCTACTCCCGCACCTTCTACGGTGCACCCACAAACAGGCCCTTATGGGCAACCGCCGCAGTACCAGCAGCCGCAATATGGCACTCAGTATCCGCAGCAAGGGCAGCAGTACCAGCAATATCCACAACAGGGGCAGCAATATCCCCAGCAATACGGGCAGATGGGATATCAGCAACAGCCAATGGTTGGGCAGCAGCCGATGGTGTTACGCTGTCCAATTTGTATGGCCATGTCACCGTTGGGAACGGCCAACTGTCCCGGCTGCCGCACTAACCTGGCGGGCGTTGTTCCCACTGCTGCTGCTGTCCAGATGCAGGGCCAGCAGGGAGGTCTTGGAGGCTTCTTGCAAGGTAGTGGTGGCCAGATGGCGGTAGGCGCGCTGGGAGGCGCGGCCGCAGTAATCGGGGGCGAAATGCTCCTGCATGGCATCGAACGAGAACACGAGCGCGACCGCTATGGTTACGATCGCGACCGCGGTGACGGCGGTATACTTGGTGATGTTGGCGGCCTGGCAAACGATGTCGGCTTATTCTAATTCCTGACATCCAGGGCATAAAGTCGTGATCCTGATACCCATCCCAGTTGTCAGGATCACGACTTTATGCTTCACCGCCTCTTCAAGTTACCCAAAAGGGCTATCTCTCTCTTCATTTTCCGTTGCCTACTACGCTCAAACCGTCTATAATGATGTGACGTATTCAGATGCGCTCAGCAGAGATATTATACCAGGCATGATAGACATTCTGACAAGCGCGTTGGGAAGTGTACGACACCTATCTCTCAAGCCGCAAAGCAGATCGCACCATTATGGGTGGTTGAGGGACTATTGATGAAGAAAGTATCTATATTTCATGCAATATCAGCGAACGACGTTACAAAATGGGCTGCGCTTACTGATCGCGCCTATGCCAGGGATGCGTTCCGCGAGCATCGGTCTCATTTTTACCGTTGGTTCACGTTATGAAACACCGGCACAGGCTGGCATCTCGCACTTTATTGAACATATGTTGTTCAAGGGCTCTCAGCACTACCCAACGGCCAGGCACATATCCGAAGCCATCGAGGGAGTTGGAGGGAACTTTAACGGGAGCACGGATAAAGAACTGACGGGCTATACCGCGCGTGTTCCCGGCGAAAACTTGCCAGCAATTATGGAAGTACTCGCCGATATGGTACGCAGGCCGCTCTTTAATCCTGTCGAGATAGAGAAAGAGCGCAGTGTGATCATTGAGGAACTGAGTTCCACGCGCGACGATCCGCAGGAGTGGGTCAATCTGCTCATTGATGAAACGATGTGGCCAGGTTTACCTTTAGGGCGCGACGATGCAGGATTCGTGGAAACGGTTGCGCGAATTTCACGCCAGGATATGCTGTACTACTTAGATGAATATTATCGACCAAATTCACTTATTATCAGTGTGGCAGGGAATATCGATGCAATGGAGGTTGCTCAACTCTCCGAACGGCTTTTTGGTGATTGGGAAGCAGGACCGCATACGTCATGGGTAGAGAGTTTTCCACCACGTGATGCCGTGCCTGTCACCATTATACAAAAAGAGACGGAGCAGGCCAATATTTGTCTGGGAACACTGGGTATAGCTTATGCTTCACCCGACTATTATGCATTCATGTTAGCCAATGCAATTCTAGGTGAAGGAATGAGCTCTCGCCTCTTCCAGTCTATACGTGAAGAGCAAGGCCTGGCATACGACATTGGAAGCTACTTTAATAGTTATGCTGAAACTGGAAATTTTGTCGTCAGCGCGGGTGTGGACCCTACGCAGGTTGAACCGGCCATACGGGCCATCATCCATGAACTTGTAGGCATGTGTCAAACACCTGTACCGGACGACGAGTTGAAGCGCATCAAAGCATATATTCGAGGAAGTATTCTTTTAGGTATGGAAGGCACGGCGCAGGTGGCTTCCTGGCTGGGGAGCCAGGAGTACTTTCGCGGCAAGGTTTTACCTGTTGATGAGATTGTAGCTCGGATTGATGCCGTTACAGCCGATGATATTCAGCGCATAGCGCAAAACTGCTTTGCTCCCGAATGGCGTCGCCTGGCTGTAATTGGCCCTTATGACCCTGGGAGAGCGGAGTACTTTGCAAAGTTGCTCAAGGGCGGTGACTAAAACGCCTTTCATTGGACGATATATTCACTCACATTCGACCAAGAAAGACGTGAGACAGGAGATCGATTTTTATGGTGCAAACAACGCTTCGTGACCGTATTCAAAGTATAGAGGATGCCATCAGCGCCGGTCAGATCGACGATGCGATGGCGCATTGCCAACAGCTCCTCGTTCGTTATCCCGACGCGCTTGAAATACAACGCCTGCTCGGTGAGGTATACCTGGCGCAAGGCCGTTTTGACGAGGCACAACAAACATTCGACTGGATACTGGTGAATGATCCAGAAAACGTCATCGCCTACTGTGACCGTGCCCTGATTTGCGAACACCTGTCAGATATCGATACGGCGCTTGACTGCTACCAGCAAGCCTACGAATTGAGCCGGGGAAACAGCCAGATACGAAGAGAATTTAACCAGCTCAGCGCCAGGGTAGGCCAACAGGAATTTATGATGTCACGCGCAGGGCTTGCTCGCCTATATATGCGGGGTGATCTGCTTACACAAGCCATTCAAGAGTGGGAGGCAGTACTGGTGGCGGGACCAGACCGCCTGGATGCCCGTTTGGGGCTGCTTGAGACCTACTGGCGTGAGGGCATGTATGACCAGGCAGAACAAACCGCATCGCGTATCCTCGAAGAAGTCCCCAATTGCGTAAAAGCGTTGTTGCTCCTGGCTCATATCACCTCGGCCTTCAACCTGCAGCGCGCGCGCGAACTGATTCAACGCGCCGAAATACTGGACCCCGAACTGGTAATGGCCCAGGAACTCTTCAATGATCTCTCCGCGAGCCAACCAAATGACCCATTTCTGCCGCTTATTCGAAAAGATCCCATCCAGTTAGAAGAGCAGGGCAATGGCTATAAGAAGCCGATAGAGGCCATCAACACTCTCCAATACGCTTCAATTGAAGTCAACAGAGCTGAGCCTTCTGACGAGGAGCTTTCTGCAGATCACCTGTACAACTCGAATGCTATGGATAACTTGAGCGCGCTCGATACCAGGACGGTTATACAGGCTGGCTCACAACCAGTACAGGAAGCGGTGTGGTCGGATGACACGAACATTGAACAGGTCGAAACCTGGGCAACCACCCATATATCCAACCAGAACCAACCTGTAGATGATTTTGAAGCATGGGCGACGCAACAAGAAATCGACGATGATTTCGACCCGGCGTTGCTCGAACAGCAGCCCTGGTTCCAGGCTGAACAGGCACCCACGCTAGCCGCTGAACCTGTCGAACAAGCACATACAGATGCGAGTACCTTCAAAGACTCCGACGCGGTGAAGGCGCCTCGTGAAGAGGAGGTACCCGCTCCACCTGCATGGCTCGACATGTTGACGAAAAGCGAACGACGCCAGCCCAGCGGCGCCATGCCTCCAGTACGAGAGCAATCTGCTTCTCCTGAACAGCCAAAGGAAAGCGTTTCGTTCTGTTCCCGCACCACCAGAACAAGCCGAGGCCGTCTCACCTTTCGTCTTTGCACCCGATGACAAAGAAGAAGATATGGGCTGGCCGGAATGGTTGAAATCACTTGGAGCGGAGTCTATCGAAGCAGCTTCAGAATCTGAAAAACAACAGCCATCACCTTTAAGCGGCTGGAGCGACTTGCAGCAGCCTGTGCAGGCACCAAAACCCACACCTTATGACTCGTGGACCGGTCAGCTTCAACCGGCACCGGCAGCGCATGAGCCTGAACCTTCCCGCTATAGCTCATGGGAAGAGCAAATTGACCAGACAATGTCAGAGGCGGACAGGCAACAACTGGCAACGCTGGAAACCCTGGAAAAGAGCTTGCTTTCGCAAGGGTTCGTTCCACTGCAACCTGGCTCACTGTCGACCATCGCGCAAGAAGCGAGCCTTACTCCAGCGCCAAAGCCATCCAGCAGCCCGCCGATTGCGAATCCGTCTGAGATGATTCAGCCGGTTTTACCTGTTGCCGAGCCATCTAAATTATCTCAGCCAGAAGCACCAGTCGTCGAGCCGACGCTTGAGCAAGCTCAGCCTTTGCCGAGCAGTCCAACAATTCCACTAGACGCGCCAGACCTGGCGCCTACACCGGAATGGCCTGCTTATCCTGCTAATGAACCTGTAACTACACCAGTTCCGCAGGAAGAGCCGATTCTGGCAACGAACCATATTGAGCCAGCCAGCAACGCGGCTGCCAGGCAGGAAGGCGTGCTGATGCCCGCGTACCGCGCGGATGCTTTCCTCGAAAATGAGTTGGAAACGACCATGAAGCGCCCTGCTGTGCGGCTGCAACCTATGCACACACCGGCAATAAAGACAGATCATCCCTATCCCGCGGATAGAGGTCGCTCTGCTGACCGCTTGACAGGTGGCAAAGCGGCAGAGAGCACTATGAGCAACAAGGAACGCTTGTTGAGGGGCTATCAATACCAACTAGCGGGCGCGTACGACGAGGCGATGCAGGAATATCGCATACTGATCCGCAATGCGCCTGAGTTGCTTGGTGACCTCATCAGTAACGTGCGCGCACTACTCAGACTTGCTCCCAAGTACACCGCGGGCTATCGAGTGCTTGGTGATGCCTATATGCGCCAGGGTGAGTACTTACAGGCGATGGAGGCTTACAACAAGGCCCTGACGATAGCAAAGAAAGCAAAAGGCCTGAGTCATTAGTAGCAGAAGGAGTCAAATGTGGATACAATTCTACAGCGGTTGACCGACCTGGATGAGATCACGGGCGCATTAATTATTGGCAAGGATGGTCTGATCGTTTCTGGAGCGCTGCCGGGTGATGATGAGGAGATGTTGGGCGCTATGTCAGCAGCCGTCTTTGGCTCCATTGCAAGTTACACCTCGCAAACGGCTCATGGGGAAACGCAGCACGTCATCATTGAAACTGACAAAGGCTCGATTCAATTCGCGGAGGCCGGTGAGCTTATTCTTGTCGTCACTACTACATCCGGTGGCAATGCTGGCCGCATTCGCATCGAGATGAAAAAGGCCTGCCGGCAACTTTCTGAGCTGGTAGCGGCCTATTAAGGCTTATACTGAAACCATCCCTGGCTTCATTGCAGCATGAATAAGCCAGGAATGGTTTCAGTGACCTTGGAATAAGGCGTTGATGGGGGGCGAGTGGCACGACAGCTAAACTTGTCTTTTCACATCAATGGGTTGGTGAAGGAGCTTCTTCCGGGGTCGCGCTCTCAGTTGCGGCTTTCTTTTTGTTCGTCAGACGCCAACAACATGTTTTGCTACGTAAACAACGGTCCTGTTCCTCCAACGTAATGGGTGGAGTTCCTTTCATACAAAACACTTGATACATTGGCTCACCCGCCGACACGTCATTACAAGGGAACCAGCGTTCCCGATAAAACGGGCAGGCGTTTCTATGTTTGCGCCAATTGGAATTTTCAGATGGATTGGTTTCGATGGTCCCTGCCAAAAATTCGTCCTTCCTGATAGGCATTTCTCGCTCGTTTCAATAACGTTTTACGTAGTATAACACAAAACCTCTCGAATCGCCCCTGTATCGGCCTACGATTTTCTCCGACCTTCTTCACGTTCCGAAGGCGTAAAGACATTGATAAGGAAAGAGCAAATCTACTGCGAAATGGTAAGGTACCCGCCCTGTGATAAGATATCAATGAAGTATCTATTACTGATTACTAAAAAACGGGGGAGAGTGCTTTGGTCGAACCAACTTCCGATCAGAAAAATGGCTTCCAACAACTAGCTAAAGATGAGGCTCCCTGGACGATACGCCAAACGCTGCTGGGCATTTTATTCACCATGGTTCCCTGGATTGCGCTGGCGCTCATACTGAATAGTATCGGGCCTACCTCTACCAACAACGCGCCGCTGCCCCTACGAGTAGACCTGATCGGGGCGATTATCACCCTCATCTTCTCGGCTATTATCGAGGGAGCATTTTTGATCGCTCCATTCTACTTTGCCAATGCTGCATTCCATGCAGTGAAGCGGCGCGGCCGGCTGATATTGAATGCACTAGGATTCCGCGCATTTCCAGCGCGCCGTACCGCCTTCTTGATAATAGGGCTGATGGTGGGAATTTTTGCCGTAAACTTACTCTATTCCTATGTGATTACCACGTTCCATCTCAATCTCCAAACAAATGACCAGGTGCTCCTTGAACGCAGCAAGCAGGCTCCGCTCACCCTCTACGCGACGCTTTTTGCAGCCGTTTTCATTGCCCCATTCTGTGAGGAAGTGTTTTTTCGCGGATTTGTCTTCCCGGGTTTGCGCCGGGCTATGCCTGTTGGCTGGGCTATCGTGCTGAGTTCGCTGCTCTTCGCGGTTGCGCATGCCGATCCAGGCTCATTCGCCGTCCTGTTCATTATTGGCCTTGCGCTTGCGTTTCTTCGCTGGCGCACCGGGTCCATCTGGCCAGGTATGATTTTACATATGCTCAACAATGGGATTGGGGCGGTAAGTATCATCCTTGTAATGCAGGGAGCGACGCATTAATCACTCATGGTAGGCAATCAGCGGACCACGTGGAATGGTTCATGCCGGAAGGCAGCGCCAATTCCACGTGGTCGTATTGTCAGATGAGGACTGGCTAACTTGTGGTGATGCGTCCGACCTTCCCGGCACCTTCGGTGAACCACATGGCCCCATCTGGCCCTGCCGTGATATCGGTCGGGAGGCTGGAGGCGGTCGGCGTCGACGTCAAGGTAATCTTGCCACTTGTGGTGATACGCCCGATCGCGCTCACATTCGTAGTCGAATCTTCGTAGGTGAACCAGAGATTGCCGTCCGGCCCAGCCGCGATGCCGCCCAGATAGAGGTAATCATTGTTACCTGGGCTGGGAAAGGGGAACTCGGTTATCATGCCGGAAGGGGTGATTCGTCCGATCTGGCTGGATGCATCCGTGTTGTCGAGCGTGAACCAGAGGTTGCCGTCCGGCCCGGCTACAATGTCATCGGTTGAGCCATTGCGGGTTGGGACCGTAAAGGTGGTGAACTTGCCCGAAGGGGTCATTTTCACGATCTGACGAGCGCGATCGGTGAACCAGAGGTTGCCATCTGGCCCTTTCGTAATCTGATAGGGATAGCCACCCGTACTATCTGTGAAAGGGAAGGCGGTGAACTTCCCGCTCGTGGTAACGCGCCAGACCCTACTCGCTCCATCGGTGAAGTAGAGGTTGCCATCTGGCCCTGTGGCAATGTCCCAGATATAGCTTGCTTTCGGGACTGTGAATGTGGTCAGTTTCCCACTCGTGGTGAGGCGACCAATCTGGTTCGTAGTTGAACCACCAACGTCATTGAGCAACGTTAACCAGAGCGCCCCATCGGGTCCCGCCGTGATGTAGGTCGCGGAGTTCAGTGTGCTGTTGAGCCTGAACACGGTAACGGTTCCTTTAGTGGTGACGCGCCCAACTTCGTTATCGTAGAACAGGGTGAACCAGAGCGACCCGTCTGGGCCTGCCGTAATGCCCTGAGGTATGCCCGGTGATGGTACCTTGAACTCGGTAATAGTGGACGCAGCCGAGACTGGCTGAACCAGGAGGAGCACAAAAGCTCCCACGAGAGACAGGATCATCATCGCCTTCTGAATTGGCGGCTTCCTGCTGAGACCATGCCAGCCTTCACCGGCTGCTCCCAGGTATCCTTTTAGTTTAACTGCATCGCCTGTTCCCGGTAGGTAATTCGCTTTCATAAGGTGTTTCCTCCTCTCCCCTTGCTTGAGCGTGGCAGAAGTCGATGGGAAGATAATTCATATGATGCTTCTTACATAGCAAGGCATATTCTATCCCTTACCTGTTCATACGTAGGTAGGTTACGCTAACTGAGGTGTTCTGGGTGCGAACGATGGTAGACTCGACCTGCATCGTCTGCTCTAGCACATTACCTGTAAACGATACATCCACGCTGTTCAAGTCGCTGCAACCACTCCGGGAGAGAAGATAACTTGTTCCAGCGCACATCTAATTTTTCAAGTTGCGGAAGGTCTCCAATACTTGCCGGGAGAGAAACCAGCCTGTTTGCTCTCAGATCGAGATGCACAAGATTTCTCAGGTTGCCCAGCGACCGGGGGAGAGAAGTCAGGCGATTATCCCTCAAATCGAGGGAAGCGAGACGTATCAGCTTGCCAAGCGACTCAGGGAGTGCCGTCAACCCGTTATTCTGCAAACGTAACTCTTTGAGACTTACCAGGTCGCCAAGCGACTCGGGGAGAGCAACCAGCTGATTGTTCATTACATGCAATTCTTTCAGGCGCGCCAGGTTGCCAAGCGAATCGGGAAGAGTCGTCAAGCGATTATTGTAGAGCCTCAGCTCTTGCAGCTCGCTCAGTTTCCCAATCCAATCGGGCAGAGCCGTCAAGGAATTATCAGTGAGATTGAGGTACCTGAGATTGCTCAGGTTTGCAAGTGAGCTGGGCAGGGCCGTCAAGTGGTTATTACTGAGGTAGAGAAAATATGTCAGGTTTCTCAGCTCGCCAAGCGACTCAGGAAGAGCGGTAAGTTCATTATGGCCTAAATCGAGCGTATGCAGCCGGGTCAGATTGCCAATGCTCTCGGAGAGCGAAGTCAACCGGTTTTGCCCCAGGTTTAACGTTTGGAGGTTCGTCAACTGCCAAAACGGCTCGGGGAGGGCCGTTAACCGATTTCCGCCAACACTTATTGCTTTGAGACGTGTCAACCGGCTGAGACTCTCAGGGAGAACAACCAATGAATTGCCGTACACGCTCAATGTCTCGAGGCTCGTTAGCTGGCCAATACTCGCGTGAAGAGCCATCAACCGGTTCTTATCTCCATGCACTTCTTCAAGCTGAAGCAGGTTGCCAAGCGAATCGGGAAGAGATGTCAACCGGTTCTCATCCACATACAATTTTCTCAGTTGAAGCAGGTTGCCAAGCCACTCCGGGAGGGAAGGCAACCGATTTCCAGTCACATCCAGGT
>WNGR01013502.1_pt1 | contig 11504 bp, 10 predicted proteins | sample 5407581 | NCBI WGS metagenome assembly WNGR01 (sample SAMN13153383, study PRJNA577476) | soil metagenome | isolation source: 80 cm soil or saprolite under Garry oak tree replicate 2 | place: USA:California | collected 2016-06-15
GTGCCCGTCTCCAACTGCGCCATCTCCAGGAGGTGCTCGATCACGACCGCCAGGCGATCACTGGCCTGATCGATGGCGAGGAGGAACTCCTGCCGCTGGGCACGGGAGAGGCGTTGATCACGGCGCAACAGCGTTGTCGCGTACGCCTTGATGGATGCCAGGGGGCTGCGGAGTTCATGGCTCATGGAGGACAGCAGTTCCGTAATGAATGCCGTCGTTCCCGCAGGAAGGGAGGCCCGCTCCTGCTCATGCTGTATTTCCATTTCATCCCTCGGTGTGTCTGGTGGATATGCCCCATATGGGCGTGCAATATGATAGCATATCACTGCATAGTATAAACCAGAACTGCCCAAAGAGATAGGACTATTGACCACCCAGGCGACACAATGGCGACACAAAGTCCTGGTGGTCAGCAAAAGAGCAGAAAGGCAACGTTTCCCCACACGTGAATGTGTCGTAGGGAGAGAGCGGACCTGTGCATGGAGCACACACAGCTTCTGGTCTGGATGGTCCCCTCCCACCGCATCTCGCAGAATGAACCATGGTGGAAGCAAGAAGCACAGCATGTGTGCAACGCATGCTGCTTCCCTCAAAAGGAGAGGAGAAGACGATTGGACTCACGTGATCGCCAAGAGACGCCACGCGCACCTCTGGGGAGCCTGGGGTCGGCCATCCGTCACTGGCTCGTGGCCCACACGTTCGCGCCACCATTTCTCAGCGGGAGGTGGTCCCATCCCGCCGTCGGCTACCTGCTCGCGGTGTTGCTGCAGGTCGTCACGGTCACCTGCCTGGTGGAACTGATCCGCCTCTTCCCCTCCTTTCAATTTCAAGAGGCCCTGCTCATCCTGGTCGTCCTGGTGGTGGCCCTCACCTGGGGAGTGGGTCCAGGTCTGCTGGCCACGCTGGCGGGAGCGGTTCTGCTGACATTCCTGTTCCTGCCACCAGTGTTCTCGCTCATGATTGCGCGCATCGAGGATGGACTGGACCTGCTCGTGTACCTGGCCGTCGGGCTTGCGGTCAGTCTCCTGGCCAGCCAGGTGCAGCAAGCCCGCCGCGCCACCGAAGGGCTGCGCAGGCGACTTGACACGATCATCGAGGCTTTTCCCGATGCGCTCTCGATCCATGATGCGGCGGGCAGAAGTGTCCGGCTCAACCGTGCGGCACACCAACTGCTCGGACATCACCCGCCTGGCACGCAGGTGGATGTCTCGTCCACGTCCGATGGAGGCACCGGCTCGTGCGAAGCGTTCCCCTCCGGGGACCCTTCTTCCGTGACGCGGGCGCTGGCTGGGGAGACGGTCAGTGCGGTGGAAACCCACCTGCGCGATGCGCAGGGGCATGAACATATTCTGATCACGAATGCCGCGCCTTTCTACAATGCGGAGGGGCAGATCGAAGGGGCGGTGCTCATTTCCCACGACGTCTCGGCACTGCGGCAGGCTGAGTTGGAGGCGGCAGCACGCGCCCGTCAGCTTGAAGCGATCCTGGAGGCCATGACCGACGCTGTCGTGGTTCACGACAGCGAGGGGCAGGTCACCTTGCTGAATGCGGCGGCTGAGCGCATCCATCCGCTTGGGTGGACAGTTGACCACTCGCAAACACTCCCACAGCGTGGTAGTCAGTTTCTCCCGCGCGATGAGCAGGGGCAGCCACTCTCGGTCGAGCAATGGCCGCTCCAGCGTATCCTGCATGGGAAAGAGCTGACCGGTGTCCATGCGGTAGACGTGCTGGTTCGCCTCACAGACGGACACGAGCGGCTGATGAACTTCAGCGGGGCACCGATACGCGACGCACACGGCCGCCTCATCGGCCGTGTCATCCTTGGCAGGGACGTCACGGAGCAGCGCCGCCTGGAGGAGAGCGAACGCCGTGTGCACGCTGAGACGGAAGCGCGGCGAGCGTTGCTGCAACTGATCCTGGATGCCCTCCCGATCAGTGTCCATCTTGTCCGCGGGCATGATGCTCAGTTGGTGCTCGCCAATCGTGCTGCGACGACCATATGGGGTGCAACCTGGCGACAAGAGCAGCCCATGGGCGAGTTCCTTCGCGAGAACGGCATCCGCATTTTTGGCAGAGATGGACGTCCTCTCGAACCTTCGCAGCTGGCAACCCTCCGTGCTCTCCACCAGGGCGAGACGGTTCATCAGCACCAGGAGACCATTCGCCATCCCGATGGCACGGCCCTGCCGGTCCAGGTGAATGCGGTTGCCCTGGACATGCGTCAACTGAACCTGTCACCACCCGATGAAGGAACACGTCCTTCCCAGGCGTCGGAGCCGGCGGCCATCGTGGTCCACCAGGATGTCTCTTTCCTGAAAGAGACCGAAGCCCTCAAAGACATGTTCATCGGCCTGTTCGCACATGAACTGCGCACTCCTGACACGTGCGCAGGCAGGACGGCTGGAACTCTCCCGCGAACTGACGGACCTAGTGGCCCTGTGCCGACGGGTGGTGGCCCGCTTCCAGCGGACAACGGCACAGCACGCGCTCTCGCTCGAGACAGCATTGGAGCACCTCGTTGCCCAGGTAGACCCTGAGCGTATTGAGCAGGTCCTGGGGAATCTGCTCAGCAATGCCATCAAGTACAGCCCAAAGGGTGGCCCCATCCAGGTAAGGCTTCGCGAGGCGGTTGAGGCACAGGCGGTACATCTCAGCGTCCGTGATCGCGGGATCGGTATTCCCGCGCGGCAACAGGCACGCATCTTCGGGCGCTTCGAGCGGGCAGACAATAGCCGTCCCTACGGGATCAGCGGCACGGGACTCGGGCTCTATCTCTGCCGGGCCCTGGTTGAGCAGCACGGGGGGCGCATCTGGTTCGAGTCGGTTGAGGGAGAGGGCTCGACCTTCTTCATTGCCCTCCCGCTCACTTCAGAAGCCACTCCTGCCCGTCTTTGAGCGTGCTGCGGGGCAGCGGTAAGCACAGGCGACATTTCTCCTCGTTCATCTGGGAGCGCAGATGGACAAGCGGATGCCACGCCCTTGTCCTCTGTCAGCGCACTCTGCCATCCTAAGGAAGCACTTGACAGAGGTGTCCTCTTCTCCTGCCATCCCCGACCACCGCCATCCGATTGTGTCGCATTTGTGATGTTTTTCCAGACAATTGGAACGACTTTGTAACATGGGAATGCTATGCTTCTCCTAGGAACGAACTTCCTGCTCGACACGCTCCCTCATGGCGGGGCGATTCTTACGAACGGCCTCCATGCTTTTGAGAATCAGCGAGATCCTTTCTGCTCTCAACGCCTTCTCATGGCAGAACACTTCATAGCGAACTGCCGAAAACATGAGCGAACCGTGAGTCATGAAATAGACACTGGAACGAGCGCTTTGTTCCTCGATGTCCTCCCCTCTCATGTGTGATTACTGTGTGAGGAAGATACATCATGTTGTGAGCATTCTCGCAGCATACTCACGTCGTATTGGAAATGTTGCTGGACAGGAAAAGTGTCCTGTCAGCGTGAGAAACACGATCGCTCAAGAAAAGAAACACAAACATGAAGAGCATGATGACCCGTTCCCAAAATACTATCCGCGTCCGCATCGCCACAATAATCGTCGCCGCCCTGACACTCGTCTTGGCCGCCGCTCTCCCTGTCCAGGCCGCAAGCCTTCCGAATTGCAATGTGTCCGGGGGGACGACGACGCCCTGCTTCGAGAAGGTCTGGGTGGACGGGGACCAGTTCAAGATGACGTTTGTCGACCTCAACCCCACGCCATCCAACCCGTCAGATGTCAACTTCTACGTAGTGGCGCCACAGACCCGCACCCCACAGGGCTCTGTGCCCTTCTTCCACGACCACGTCACAGCCGACACGCGACCCCATGATGAGAACCATGGCGACCTCAACGTTCACTATCACGGTTTTCTCGTCTTCTGCAGTGCTCAGGGCATCTCTAGCGGTGCCTGCGTGCCGATACCTCAGGAAATCGCACCCTTTGCCAAGACGGTAAACGGGCATAGGCTGACATCGGTCGACCCAATAGAGTCAGCCGCAAACTCCGGGCTCCTCACACTGGTCGACACGGGGGCAGTGTTCATCGCCAGAATTAACCACGACGAGTAGCCGGCCTCGATGCCGAAGCGGCAGTGGTCTCCCCACCCGCTGGCAGCAGCGGGGCGGCCAACTATGTCTTCGCCCGCCCCGCCGCGGAGTTCGCGGCCAGCCTGCTCGGCGGAGGGCACTGATGGACCACCATCGCACCTCGATAGGTGCTCACCAATCCACACAAGGAGAACGACATGACCATCACCGACCGAACCACAGCAACGAAACGAGTCCCGATGGACTCACTGAGGAAGACCGCGCTTGTCGCGGGCGTGCTCTACCTGCTCACCTTTGTCTCGATCCCGACCCTCTTTCTCTACGTTCCGGTGCACGGTGCGAACTACATCGTCGGCCCTGGCCCGGACACTGGCGTCATCTTGGGCGGCATCCTGGAGATGATCGTGGCCCTCGCCGGCATCGGCACCGCGGTCGCGCTGTACCCCGTGGTCAAGAGGCAGAACGAAGGGGTCGCGCTGGGCTTCGTCGGCTCGCGAGTCCTGGAAGCCGCCACCATCTTCGCGGGCGTCGCGTTCCTCCTGTCGGTCGTCACGTTGCGGCAGGCCGGCGCCGGAGCAGGTGCATTGGTCACCGGCCAAGCGCTGGTCACCCTGTATGACCGGATGTTCCTCATCGGACAAAGCTTCATGCCGGCCGTGAACGCCCTGTTGCTGGGCACCCTGCTGTACCAGTCGCGCCTGGTGCCGCGGGTTCTTCCCCTGCTCGGATTCATCGGAGCGACCCTGCTCGTCGCTGGCGACATCGCCGTGCTGTTCGGTCTCATCGGGCAGCATGCCCCTTCAACAGCGCTGGCCGCACTTCCGATCGCGCTATGGGAGTTTTCCCTGGGCGTCTGGCTGGTCGTCAAAGGCTTTAAGCCCTCACCCATCACAGCTGGCATGGCTGCTACCAGTGACGTGACCCCTGCTCGTTGAGCCGGGTTGAGTGAGAGTCTTGCCGCCCATGCGATGGGCAGCAAGGCTTCATCCACGATGACGACGAGGAAAAGACACACACCCGAGCAAGTCACGCTGGTCGGCGTAAGCCTGAGTCCAGGAGCGGGAGTCCGCGCTTGGCGGCGCGACCGGTGCCATCTCCCGCAAAGTGGGAAGCGTAGAATGGAACGAACAGGACAGGAGTGAAAATCTGATACGGTGTGTTAGTTGCCTGCGAAATGAGGAGGTACATATGCCAGTAAGTTCGCAATGGGAATACTTGACAGTTCTCGTTTCAACAGAGTTGCTCGATTATGAAGAGTTTCACCCAAAATCCGTCAACGGGCAGGAACTCGAAAACTGGAAGAAGATTGACCTGAATACATTTTTGAGCCAGCTTGGTGCAGATTATTGGGAGATGACAGGCACCATAAGCATTTCTGCCGGCGAGCACAGAGCAAGAGCCAACTATCTGTTCTTCAAACGTGTCAAACCCTAGCAATATCCATTGGAGGAAGATAGCCGACCAGCTAGTGAAGATCCCTGGTAAATCCGATCACGGTGAGTGTCCAGCAGGCGGTCGCTCTCACTACAGACAATTGATGTAAGAAAACAGGTATGCGATGGCTCAAGAAAACATCGCAGCAGAACGTGAAGGAGGAGAACACTCATGACACAAACGAAAACATATACCAACGAGAGAGAGCAGCGACCAGGAGAGCACAAGGAGGATACACACATGAAAGCGATGGTGTATCACACCTATGGTTCACCCGATGTTCTGAAACTGGAAGAAGTTCAAAAGCCGGTCCCGCAGGACGATGAAGTCCTGGTACAAGTTCATGCGACTTCCGTCAATGCGGGTGACTGGCATCTTCTGCGCGCTAAACCGTTCTTGATGCGCTTCATGGGCTTTGGGCTTATCAAACCAAAACACACGATACTCGGATCTGACATTGCGGGACGGGTCGAAGTGGTTGGCAGAAACGTCACACAGTTTCAATTAGGTGATGAGGTCTTCGGAAACACAGTCAAGTCTGGTTTTGGCGGTTTTGCCGAATATGTAGCTGTTCCTGAAAATGCATTGGTCCTGAAACCGACCAATATATCGTTTGAGGAAGCAGCAGCCGTCCCTCAAGCGGCTCTCACCGCCCTGCAGGGCCTTCGCGATAAAGGACACATTCAGAAGGGGCAGAAGGTGCTGATCAATGGTGCGTCTGGAGGTATCGGTACGTTTGCGGTGCAGCTTGCCAAAGCGTTTGGGGCTGAAGTGACTGCCGTATGCAGCACGAGGAATGTGGACATGGTGCGCTCGATTGGTGCAGACCACGTCATTGATTACACGCAAGAAGATTTCACCCGAAATGGGCAGCGGTATGACCTGATTCTTGCTGTGAACGGATATCATTCGATTTCAGCGTATAAGCGTGCCTTACATCCCGAGGGAGTGTATGTCATGACCGGGGGTTCCAATGCTCAACTGTTCCAAGCCATGCTCCTGGGGCCACTCGTTTCAATGACTGGGAGACAGAAAATGGGGAACTCGGCTCATAAACCCAACAAAAAGGATTTGATGTTTATGAAAGAGCTGCTTGAAGCCAGTAAGGTGAAACCCGTTATCGATCGCCGTTTCCTGTTGCGTGACGTTGCAGACGCTATCCGGTATCTTGAAGCAGGGCATGCCCAAGGAAAAGTCGTCATCACTATGTGAAGAGTGTACCGGGGTTCCGGGAGCAGTCTAACAAAAAACTATGCTCTTCCCTCTCATGCTCTTCTCTCGCAAAGGACACATAAAAATGACACAGACCATCGACAGTAGGAAGGGCTCTTCCTCCGTTTCTCCACGCCCACGTCGGACGATCAGACGGCGTCTCTTGCGTTTCCTGGGCATATTCAGTTTGTCCCTCGTCGGACTTCTGCTGCTCGGGCTGCTCTCTCAGGCCCTTGCCAGTGCGGTTGACGCTTCTCACTACCCCGCTCCAGGCAAACTCGTGGATATCGGGGGCTACCGACTCCATATCAACTGTACAGGGACAGGCAGTCCAACGGTGATTCTCGATGCGGGACTGGGCGGAACCTCTCTTGATTGGAGCAAGATCCAACCAGCAGTGGCACGCTTCACGCGCGTCTGCTCCTATGATCGAGCAGGCTATGGCTGGAGTGATACCGGGCTAGGCCCGCGCACAAGCCAACAGATAGTAAAAGAACTGCATCTCTTGCTTATGCATGCACAGATAAGCGGTCCCTACATTCTCGTTGGACATTCCTTGGGTGGATTGAATATGCGCCTGTATGCCTACCGCTATCCTCACGAGGTGGCTGGCATGGTCCTGCTTGACGCCACGAGTGAACATCAGTTCGCTCAGTTTGGAAAGTATCCGCCATACTTCCCTCCCCAGGCCGTGAGTGCGGGGGAACAACAACTTCTGCTGCTTCGTGGAGCTGCACCATTTGGCGTGGTTCGCCTCGCCTTACAAACGGGTCTCTTTCCATTAGAAGACGCGGCCGCCTACCCCGCTGCCGTCCAGCCAATCCACCTGGCTCAATCAGAGCAAACCCGCTACTATGCCACACAATATGACGAATTGGCGGCCTTGCAGGAAAGTGCTGCACAAGTGCGCGCTGCACGTACAGCGAGCCCTTCTTATGGGCACCTTCCCCTGATCGTGCTGTCGCAGGATTATGCGCACGATCATTCAGCACAAGGAAAACAGATGGCAGCCACCTGGGACGCCTTACAGCAAGATTTGGCCTCGCTTTCTTCCAACAGTCAGCACAGCGTTGCTGGGCACAGTGGACACTATATTCAACTGGATCGACCTGATCTCGCCATCACGGCTATCCAATCTGTCTGGCAACAAGCACGGTAGTCAGGCACCAATGGTTGAGGCGAAGCGTGCAATCAGTTGGTATGCGTTTAGTTCGGGCATGCACAGTCCTAACCCGAGACCACGGCGTGGGGGCAGAGGAGTGCACTGCCCCGTTCACAACAAGGAGACATAACTCATGAAGACAAACATGGACATGAATCACACCCATGGCGAAGCTATGGACGGAGTGAGCGACCCGTTCTCACGGGACACGGCAGGGCTTGCTCTTGCGATCGCTCCCGAGACCGTCGTCTTGCAACCTGACGACGTCCTTGAGCTGCGGGCCGAACAGGTGCGCAAGCGCATCGGCGATACAACCGTCAAGATGCTGGCCTACAACCGCTCGATCCCCGGGCCTACTTTACAGGTAGCACAGGGCAGCGAAGTGACGGTGCATTTTACCAACGACACAGACCTGGAAACCACGGTGCATTGGCACGGCCTGCGCCTGGAGAACCGCTTCGATGGCGTGCCCACGGGCGCGCACCAGGGAATGATGGCGCCGGTCCCCATCGGGGGCAGTTTCACCTACCGTGTGCGCTTTCCTGATCCTGGCCTCTACTGGTACCACCCACATATGCGGGAAGACTATACCCAGGAGTTGGGTCTCTACGCGCCGATCATCGTTGTCCCGATCGATGCGACGTACTGGTCGCCCGTGAACCGGGAGGTCACCCTCACCCTCGACGATATTCTGCTGGGGGGAGGCAAGATCGCTCCATTTAGCCGGACGCTGTCGGACCACACCGCTATGGGGCGCTTTGGCAATGTCATGCTGGTCAACGGCGAGACCTCCCCTCAACTGTCGGCGAAGCAGGGGGAGGTGGTGCGCCTATACCTCGTGAACACGGCCAACGTCCGGGTCTTCAATGTCCGTCTGCCCGGGGCGCGTATGAAGCTCGTCGGGGCCGACAACGGGCGGGTCGAGCGGGAGGAGTTCGTCGAGGAGGTGCTCCTTTCACCCTCCGAGCGCGTGATTGTCGACGTCTTCTTCGAGCACGCCGGTCAGTTTTCGCTGGAGCATCGCACGCCAGAGCGGACGTACCCCCTGGCAACGGTGATCGTACAGGCGCAGCCGAGCGAGCACTCATTCGCGCAGGAGTTCTTCACCTTACGCACGAGTTCCGAACTGGAGGCGGAGCGCGTCAAGCTCGCCGTTGCTGACCGCCCGCCTGACAAGACGCTTGCCATCGTGGCTGAGATGCCGGGGATGGAGCACATGGAACACCACGGGGGAGGCCATCACCCGGAAGCCATCGAGTGGGAAGACACGATGGAGGAAATGAACCGCATGTCCACACCCAAGAACATGTTCTGGAAGCTGGTGGACGGCTCAACAGGGGCCACCAATCACGCCATCGACTGGTCATTCACTGACGGCGATCGGGTCAAGGTGCGCATTGTGAACGCGCCGGATTCGGACCACCCCATGCAGCACCCCATCCACTTCCACGGGCAGCGTTTCCTGGTGCTGAGCCGCGACGGTGTTGGCAACGAGAACCTGGCCTGGAAGGACACCGTGCTCGTGCGCGCCGGCGAGACGGTGGACATCCTGGTAGAGATGTCCAACCCCGGTGCCTGGATGGTGCATTGCCACATCGCCGAACACCTGGAAAGCGGCATGATGTTCACCTACCATGTGCATGAGAGAGGAGTTTGACGATGGCAACACATAGTCGCACGCTGGACATTCTCGTCATCGGAGCAGGGCAGGCAGGTCTGGCCCTGGGATATCATCTCAAGGCCACGCCATTCACCTTCCAAATCGTTGACTGCCACACGCGCATCGGCGACAGTTGGCGGAAACGATACGATTCGTTGGTGCTGTTCACGCCCCGGACCTACAGCGCGCTCCCCGGCCTGGCAGTCCCGGGCGACCCGGAGAGCTACCCGACGAAGGATGAAATCGCCGATTACCTGGAAAGCTATGCCTCCCATTTCGAGCTGCCGGTGATGGGAGATACGCCCATCCGGTGGCTGGAGCGTACCAACGAGGGCTTTCGAGCTACCAGCGAGGCCGGGGAGACCATCGACTGTCGGGCGATGGTGCTGGCGACGGGGGCCTATCAGCAACCCGCTCTTCCGCTCATCTCTCAGCAGCTCTCAGCAGACGTTTTGCAGCTCTTGCCAGAGACCTACATCTCTCCGGCCCAGATTCCGCCGGGCGAGGTATTAGTCGTCGGAGACGGAGCGACCGGCAGGCAAATTGCACGAGAGTTAACTGTGACGCATCACGTACTCCTCTCCACGGGAAGACCCCGACGGGTGTCCCCTGAGCGCATCCTTGGCAAGAGCCTCTTCTGGTGGATGGACAAGCTCGGCCTCGTGAGAGCGTCACGCGAGAGTGCCATCGGCAAGTATCTGATGAAGGTCGATCCATTTCCTGGCAAAGCGTTGGGGCTCAAGCGGCTTGGGCAACTGGGTGTGGTCGTGGTTGGTCGTCTGCTGCACGTGGATGGCAAGAGCGTCACCTTTGCCAGTGGGGAAACGGCCGCAGTGGAGACGGTGATCTGGGCGACCGGGTATAAGGAGAACGCGGACTGGATCGCCATTCCTGAGGCCAAGGATGCCCAGGGGAATATGCTGCACCGACGCGGTGTCTCCCCTGTTCCACAGTTGTATCTGATTGGACGAAGTTGGCAGTGGACGCGAGGCTCGGCCCTGCTCACCGGGGTTGGCGACGATGCGGCTATGATCAAGGATCACATCGTGAAAGATGTGGGTGAGAGGGAACAACCTGAGTGCGTCGTCCAGATCCTACAGCCGGGACGTTCACTGTCAGCAAAAGCGACCCTTTAGACAGAGAGAGAAAAAAATGGCAAAGAAAACGATCGCCTTTGTGGTGTACCCGGGTGTGTCCCTGCTGGAATTAGTGGGCAACCACACCCTGCTAAGTTCCATTATGGGGCTGGGTCCCAGGATGAAACTGAAGGCCGGGTATGAGTCGGTGGTGGTAGGAGAATGCCTGGAAGCGATCCCCACGGATACCCCCATATCGATCATCCCCCAGAAGACCTTCGCCGACCTGCCACAGCCAGAGGGTCTGGTCGTAATTGGCGGCGGAGCCGACACGCTGCCTGCGCTGGAGCATGCGGAACTGGTCGAGTATGTGCGGCGCGCCGGGGAGAGTGCCAAATGGGTGGCGGCGACCAGTACCGGTTCGCTGCTCCTGGCCGCCGCCGGTCTGCTCGAAGGACGGTTAGCGACGACCCATTGGGCGTATGCAGACCGACTGGAGGCGTATGGCGCCCGCTACCAACCCTACCGACCCACAGGGTGGGTGACGGACGGGAAGTTCACGACGGCTGCCGGGGTCTCGGGCGCGATTGATATGGCCATCGGGTTGGGCGCAAAAATGACGAACCAGGCCACTGCTCAGTTCGCCCAGTTGATGATCGAGTACGATCCCCACCCGCCATTGGGCAGGCTCGACTGGACAACATTTGACCAGGACCAGGCTGCCCTTGCGGCGCTGATGGACCAAAACATGCCTGCGCAGGATCCTGCCCGCGATATCGCCTTTGTCATTTACCCGGGCCTGACGGTCTTCGACCTGGTCGGCCCGTTGCAGGTGTTCTCCGCCTTGAGTCGGATTGCGCCTCAATTCCGCCCCCGAGTGGTTGCCGAGCAGGCAGGTCCGATCACCACCGATTCTG
>WNGR01015052.1_pt1 | contig 11504 bp, 11 predicted proteins | sample 5407581 | NCBI WGS metagenome assembly WNGR01 (sample SAMN13153383, study PRJNA577476) | soil metagenome | isolation source: 80 cm soil or saprolite under Garry oak tree replicate 2 | place: USA:California | collected 2016-06-15
ATTCTGAAGAAGGGCGCTCAGTAGAGCGCACGTTTCCCAGCACTCCTGCCCGCTGAGTCACCTCGGCGCGGCTGCGGCAAGAAAGTCAAAGGCCCTTGGTCGCGAAGTGTCCATTCTCAGAGTTGCGCCTGGATCGGCCAAATGGCTACCCCGTGTGGCCTCACACACGACTTCCCCATAGAGCGAGAGACGCCAGAGCGAGAGATGCCGCGGCTGGCCCCAACCTCCCGGCCTGACATCCATCGTGGTTGATGAAGTCCAGGCCTTCCCCCCTCCCCGCTCAAATCCCTGAATGGATCGGATATTCTCCAAGTCGCCTGCCAGCAGCCCGAAACCAAGCCGGTGGTCTTTTGCGCAAAAGAGAACGACCTCCGCCAACGGCGGAGGTCGTTCTCAGAGTATACGGGCTCTGCGATCTACTTCATGTTGCCGTTCGAGTCCATGGTGATGCCGCCGGGGCCCTTTTCTTTCTTCGCTTCATTTTCCTTGCGGGTGCCCATCGCCTTTTGGCTCCACTCTTTGGCCGCTGCAACATCGGCCTTCACCGCATCTGCATCACCGTAGTCAACGTCCGCCTTGCGCCGATAAGTGAGGTTGATATAGGCCATCGCGTCGTCATAGTTGGGCCGGTTGGCTATAGCCTGGTTCAGGTATTGCAAGCCTTCCGCCACCAAATCAGCGTTCTGACTCTTGATGGTCTCCATGACCTTTTTAGGAGCCTTCACGTTGCCTTCGCCGTCATCGTTCACGCCAGCCGGCACCAGTGCCTTCAACGTGTTCTCGTGCGCCAGGGTCCAATTGATTACGCCGATGGTATAAGCCGCTTCAGGATCCTTCGGATCCACCTTCAATACCCTCTTCTGCCATTCCTTGGCTTCATTGAATTTCTTGATGCTGAAATAGATCGCGGCTATTTGCTTGATGCTGTTCACGTCGTTGGGGTCCTTGGCAAGGACCTCCTGGAACATGCTGATCGCCTGCTGCGCGGTCTTCAGGTTATCCGGTGTATCCAGACCAGGAACCACATTCTGCGCCAACGCTGTCGCCAGATAGCTCTTTGCCATCGGGAGACTGGGGTCGAGCTCGGTAGCTTTCTGGAAGTGCCCGATCGCCTCTTCGTAGCGGGCGCTCTTGTACGCATCCACTCCCTTGTTCAACTGGTCACGGGCTGCAAGGCGGTTACACCCGCTCATGGAAAGCACCATGCCGCCCAAGGCAACCACGAGCGTCAAAATTCGTGCGGGTCGATTCATGTTCGTATCCTTCTCCTTCAGGTCGTGCCTATGGATCGCGCGCCTGGAATCTTGATGAAGCTGGCCGCGGGAGGGATTAACCGAAACCAGGATGAAAAAGAATTGTACTCCTGTTGCCACCCGGACGAACCGCCTTCGGGTGGGGCGGCCAACCTTGAGAAGATTGGTTTGGTACTTCACCCCATCTTCGTGATCAGCCAACCCTAATCTTGCCCGGACCCTGTACCGCGCACACTTAACAAACAAAGGGCCTTGAATCCTGCCCCTGGTCGTCAAAGGCGCCAAACCGTCTTTCACTTCGTCCCCTTGGAAGCATGTCGTCGCTTCTAAGCAGGACCGATCGCCGCTGCCGTTATTGACCCGCCATGATCTTCGGCGTCATCAGACCGATGTGGTCGACGTTCGCAGCATGGCCGATGTCGATCACTTCGGCAACATAAGCGAAATTGACGTCATCGTCGCCCCTAACGAACATGATGCGCTCCGCGCGGTTGGAATAAATCTCGGTGAGGCGTCCAAGCAGGTCGGATTTGTTCACGTCGGTTTCGTTGATCTTGTACGTCGGGGCAGCACCCGCGCGGCCCAACACCTGCACCACAATCGTGCGGTCGGTCGGCGGCGGCTGCTTGGTCGGATCCTTCGGCGGCTGGGGCACCAGTGCGCTCAGGCCCTTTGGCGTCACCGGCACGATTACCATAAAGATAATCAGCAGTACCAGAAGAACGTCGATCATCGGCGTCATGTTGATGTCGCACATCGCGCCACCACCACTGCTCCCCATCATTGCCATAGCTTCAAACTCCTCGGTTCCTCGAAATCGTTAGAAAAGTGACAGCGCAGAAACTACTGACCGCCAGCCGCTTCGCGCTTCTGCGTCAACAAGCCAACCTCATCCACACCGGCGGTACGTACGGCATCGATGGCGTCTTCCACCGCGCGAAATTGAGCGCGCGCATCGGCACGAACGAAAATCGTCTTGCCCGGCTTGTCTGCCAATTTATCGCGAACCTTGATGCCAAGCTCACTGGTCGCGATCTTGTCTTGCCCCAGGAATACGCCCCCGTCTCGGGTAATAGCCACGACGATGGCGTCTTCTTTGTCGGCGTCCGGCATGGAGGTAGGATTATCCACCTTGGCCATGTCGACCGACACCTTATTCTGGAGCATGGGGGTAATGACCATGAAGATGATCAGCAGCACCAGCATCACATCCACCATGGGGGTGACGTTGATATTGGCGGTGACCTTACTGCCTTCTTTGCGAACCGCGATTGCCATTGTGGGTGCTCCGTGCCTGTGATTTTTTATTCCGGATGGCTTCCGGCGCTGTATCTACGACCACCTTCTCGGCGAGATTCAAAGAGTCGGGTGGGAGTACGAATTTCCCACCCTCCGCAGATTCTCGCTCGAGCTAAAGCCGATCCGTTTAACGCTTGTGGCTCTGCTTGATGAAGTAGTCGATCAGTTCGCTCGAGGAGTTATCCATCTCGACGTCGAAAGCTTCGACACGGCCGGTGAAGTAGTTGAAAGCCATGACGGCAGGGATGGCCACAAGAAGACCGAACGCCGTGGTGACCAGAGCCTCAGAGATACCGCCGGCAACCGCGCCGATACCCGAAGTCTTCTGGGTAGCGATCTGCTGGAAGGCGTTCAGGATGCCGACGACGGTGCCGAACAGTCCAACGAAGGGTGCCGTGGCACCAATGGTAGCCAGGACGCTAAGGCCTCTCTTTAGCTTGGCGTGCACGATAGCTTCGGCGCGTTCCAGGGCGCGCTGCGAGCTCTCGATGGTCTCTTCAGTTGCCATACCGGAGGAGACCCGGAACTCCTGCAGACCGGCGGTCACGACTTCCGCGAGGTGGGACTTCTTGTTGCGATCGGCGATCTTGATCGCTTCTTCCAGCTTGCTGTCCTTCAGCGCACCGGCAACCTTGGGAGCGAACTCGCGCGACTGCTTGCGGGCGGCAGAGAAATACAGGTAGCGGTCGATCATCACGGCTAGTGACCAGATCGACTCGACAAAGAGAAGGATGGCCACACAGCGTGCCAACCATCCCATGTGCTGCCACAACCCCATCGGGCTGAAGCTGACTGTCTGCTCTTCCTGGAAAAATGCCAGGGTGCTGACCGTGTGCGAAGCGAAATGTGCGAGCTGAGCGAGAATCACTGAATCGTTCCTCCTAAGGAGTTATCTTTTGGTCTACCATTGTTCGCCGCGGCGAACGGTTGCTGGGAATGCGGCTCTTTCCGGATTCGCATTCAGGTCAAAAAAATGAGGTCCTCGTTCATGGATGCGAAAAAGGACCATGGAGTTCTCATCCACCCAGGCTAAAGATCACATTCACTGTGGTCTCTACCTCAACCGGATCGTTATTGAGCAGGTAGGGTTTGTAGCGCCAGGACTTCACGGCGTCCAGAGCGGCCTGTTGCAGCATGGCCGGTCCGCTGATGACGCGCAGATTTTCGATTGCTCCAGTCTTTGAAATCTTGGCCTGCAGCACCACGGTACCGGAGACGCGAGCCGCTTTGGCGATAGGCGGATAAACCGGCTGCGTTTTCTGCAGCAACATGCCCACGGCAACGCCGGCCGAGATGTTCACCTTCTTGGGAGCTTCAGCTTTGACCTTGGGCGCGTTGCCACTGCCAAACAGGCTTCCGATTGCACCGCCCGAGCTGCCGCCCAAACCTTCCATGCCCGCCACACCGAAGCTCGACTGCGGAGGAGCTTCCTTTTCCGCCACCATCTTGATGTCGTGCGGGATGCGGGTCGGAGCCTGGAGCTGATTGTTCATCATCTCCGATTGGACGTGGACAACTTTGATGACTTGAGCCGGCGGGGGTGGCGGGGGTGGCGGCGGAGGAGGCGGCGGGGCAACCAGAAGGGTCGACATCATCGCCTTTGGCAGCGCCTCAGGGTAGATCAGCGGAATGAGGATAAGCAGCAGCAGGATGGAGCCATTGATGACGAATGTCACCAGCATCCAGTACTTGCTTTTGCTCTTGATCCTGCCTCCGGATTCAAACGTGGAATCTTCAAACATGGCCAGCCTCGAATCGGGTGTCGATTACCTCTATTTAGACACCGCGGAAACGTTAAATGTTCCCGAGGTGCCAAATCCGCTCTCAACAAGCGTGCTCAACCTATACCAGAACACCGCTTCGTCATGCAAAGCATGCCGCAAAAATAGCCCAGGACCCGCGAAACCCTAAACTCGGGCGCGTTTCGCGGCCGGCAGCACCACTGCCTTGCCGTGCTGTCCGCGCCATTGCTGCCATGCCACAAGCATCGGAGCCGCTACCGCGATGGACGAGTATGTGCCGATCAAAATACCCACCACCAGCGCAAACGAAAAGCCGCGCAGAACCTGTCCGCCAAACACGTACAACGAAAGCACGGTCAGGAACGTCAGGCCCGAGGTCAGCACCGTTCTGCTTAGAGTTTGATTGATGCTGCGATTCACCACGTCGGGCAGCGACTCGCGCCGGCTCAGCCGCAGATTCTCGCGAATGCGGTCGAACACAACGATGGTGTCGTTCATCGAATAGCCCACCAGCGTCAGGATCGCCGCAATCACCGTCAGGCTGATCTCCTGGCCCGTCAGCGCGAAGAAGCCGACCGTGATTAGCGTGTCATGGAAGCACGCCACCACAGCCGCTATGCCGTAGATCAATTGGAATCGGAACCAGAGATAAACCAGCATTCCAAGCAGGGAATAAAGTGTCGCAAGGCCGGCTTGCTTTTCCAGTTGGCGGCCCACTGTGGGACCAACCACGTCCACCTTCACTCCGCTGTCGTTAAAGGGGTTTTTGTAATGCGCATGCAGAGCATTGACGATCTGCTGGCGGCCCATGTCGAGCGAGCTCTCATTCTTCTGCTCGGGCAGGCTGATCAGCACTTCGTTAAGGCTCGGGTCGTTGAAATTCTTCACGCTGGCGTCTTTGATGCCAGCCGCGTCAGTGGCCTGGCGGATCGAGCTGATGTCAGGACGATTCGCAAACTGAACCTGCACCTCCGTACCGCCGCGAAAATCCACGCCCAGCGGAACCGGGCTCCCCGTGCGCGCCCAGTGAGTGCCCATGGCGACAATGCCCGCCAGGCTGAAGATTAATGAGAAGCCGAGGAAATACCACTTCTTCCCCAACCAGTCCACATTCACATTGCGAAACAGTTCCACTGATTCTCTGCCTTCCTAAAGGGCCGAAGCGCGATCGCTCCAGCGTTCCATGTTGAGCACTGCCGCTCTTGCAGGCTTTCGCGTGCCGTTTAGATCGAAACCAGTTCGCCCGGCTTCATCTTGTTCAAATGCGCGTCAAAGATGGTGCGCGATACGAACACTGCCGTGAAGAGGTTGGCCAGCAAACCGAAGGTCAAAGTCGTCGCAAAACCCTTCACCGGTCCGGTGCCGAACAGGAACAAAATGGCCGCCGAAACGATGGTCGTCACGTGCGTGTCGACAATCGTGATCCATGCGTGCGCAAACCCCTGGTCTACGGCCGCCGAAGCAGCTTTACCCGCCCGCACTTCTTCGCGGATGCGCTCAAAGATCAGCACGTTCGAGTCCACGCCCATACCGATGGTCAGAATGACTCCGGCGATACCGGGCAGCGTCAACGTCGCGGTTGAGAATCCCATGAAGCCGAGCAGAATAAGGAGGTTCAGCAGCAGCGCCAGATCGGCATTGATACCCGAGCCGCGATAGTAGATGAGCATGAAGATCATCACCACCAGCACGCCCACCACCGCAGCCGTAACGCCTTCCTTCACTGAATCCGCGCCCAGCGATGCGCCCACCGTGCGGGTTTCAATCTCGTTCAGCGAAGCCGGCAACGCGCCCGTGCGCAGCATCTTCGAGAGGATCGTCACCTCATCTTCGCTGAAGCTGCCTTCGATTACGCCCGTGTCGCGAATCGCGCTCTTGATGTTCGCCACTTCCTTCACGCGGCCGCCCATCACCACTGCCATGGCGCTGCCTACATTGTGGCTGGTGTACTCGTAGAACTTATCTCCCGCGTCGTTGGTCAGCGTAAATCGCACGTTTCTCTGCCCGGTATTTTGGTCAGTGCCGGGATCGGCCGAACGGAAATCGCTGCCGGCCACAACTGACACGCGGTGCAGAATATAGACGCTGTCGGCGTCAGAGCCCGTTGCCAGCGCACCGGATCCGTGCACCATCATTTCATCGGGCGGCAAGTTCCCGCCGACGCTCGCGAGCGCTGCCTGCTCATTCGGAAAAGGGCCGCCAACCACCGCATGAATCTCAAGCCGCGCCGTGGACTGGATGATGCTCTTCACGCGGTCTAGGTCGGAAATTCCCGGCAGCTCGACCAGGATCTGGTTTGCTCCCAGGTTGTACTCCTGGATCACCGGCTCGCTCACACCCAGCGTGTCCACGCGATCGCGAATGGTTTCGATCGCCTGCTGAACCGTCTTCTTCTCAAGATCCGCCTGGTAGTTCGGCTTCATGGTCAGCGTCCATGCGTCCGCACCGCCACTTATGTCGTATTCATTGGAATACTTGGCCTCGAGCGTAGACCGCACCGCGTTGGAACTCGCCGGCGACGTCCCCTCGATGCGGATCACGCCAGGCTTGGACGGATCGGGCTTGATTGTCTGGTTGAAGGTCAGGTTCGCCTTCTTCAGGTCCTGCTCGATGCGGGCCAGGGTGTTGTCGGTCTCCGCGCTTACCGCTTCCGACACCACCACCTGCAAAATCAGGTGAGCGCCGCCGCGCAGATCGAGGCCAAGGTGAATCCGATTCGTAAGGGCCTGTGTCAGCGCCTTGCCGGTTACGCCCGAGGGCACCCCGATGATGCCGTAGATGCAAACCACCAGAACTGCAACAATCAGCGCAATCCTGCCTTTGAGATTCTTCTTCATTTTCGATTTCTCTAGTCCAAAAAAGTAAGGGCCCGAGGGCGCCAGTTAGGAGGCCGAAGACCCTTCCTGGGTCGTCACAGAGGCAATTGCGTTCTTGGCCACTTCCATCTTGATGCCGTCCGGGGCCACCTTGATCACGATGACATCGTCCTTGATCGAGATGATGATTCCGCGGATCCCGCCCGCAGTGGTCACTTTGTCCCCAGGCTTGATGCTCCCGAGCATCTGCTGCCACTGTTTCTGTTTCTTTTGCTGGGGACGGATCATGACCAGGTATAAAACCGGAATCAACAACAGGGGCAGAAGCATCGGAATACTGCTTCCACCGCCGGCGGGAGCCGCCGCGAAAATTGCCAAAGTGATTGCCACACTCATCCTTTACCGCCTGGCTCCGCACCCCACGGACCGCTCAGGCACAGGCGCACTCGGGCTTTGCCCGACGCCCGCAAAAATTTGTCTCCGGGAATGTTCCTGGCCGCATTGGGGGCTCAGTCTCGGAAAGGAGGACCTGGCTGGTCTGCGCGACAGAATTCAAATTCACCCGCCCGCACCCTTGCTTGTGGCCCAACTACCGTCTGCTTCCTGTTCGACATGGCTTTCCCCTGAAATCCGCGCCCGGGAAACCTGCGGATTTAACTGCGGTGGTTACCGGACGGATCCCAAAAGTAGGCCTAGCAAGATAAGATACGCGGAGCCGCTTGCGTGTCAAGGCGATTTGCGCTCTTTGGGCCTGCATCTCTGCACACAAAAGTGGCACGCCAACCCCTCCGGACATTCGTTTGTGGTCTTATAAAACCCTTACAGAATGATCGCTGAGCATTGCTGTTCATTCCATTGAGCTTTGCCATCGCATTTTATGGCATTGGTGTTCTGGAACTTACGCAAGCAATCCAAGCGGTAAGTACCCACCTAAGGTCTTCTTACCCATTCAACCATTCCGAATGTTGAAGGGCTCAAACCAGCGCGCGCGGAGTCAACCGCGCTCTCTAGTCCTGTTTAGCCGGCGCAGACACCGCAGTTTCCGCTTCGTCGCTCGAATCTTCCACCAGCACCGCCGACCCAGGAACAATATCGTAGCTCGAAGCATCTTTTCCCGCCGGATGAAAAGTCACGCGCAGCGGCTCGCGCTGCCACTGCGGCTGGTCGCAGGCTTGGCCGGTAGCGTCCTTTGCAACAGGATCGAAGGCGCTCAGCTTCTTCGCCAGCACCGGTTTGCGGGCTGCAACCTGAGATACCACGGCATACAAACTCTTGCCGCTGGCGGTCACGCCGCAGTACGCGCCATAGTCGCGAAACCAGCTCACCTGGCTCACTCCCGGAGAATAGTCCGGTAGTTTCAGCGGAGTTACTCGGCCAGTTACGCGATCCACAAGCAGCCACGGGCCGCGCTGCCATACCCAGTGCCCCGCTTTGTTCCCGGCAACCGGGCTGTCCCCCGGCAATGCGTCGTTCAGCCGCAGCACCCGTCGCACCACAAAGCTGCGATCGGTCACATCGTGAGCATCCCCGGTGGTCCACTCCTTCACCGCCCCATCCACCACCAGGGGCCTGATCTTGAGCGAATCTTCGCCGGCCGCCGCCCCGGCCGGGTCGCCTGCCTTGGAGTACGGCACGTGCTTCGCCATTCCCAATGCAACGGCGTGCGGCTTGCGCGCCGCGCCCGAAGACGGAACCGCCGCCCAAACCACTCCCAAACATATAACTGCTAAAACAATCTCCCGCCGCACTTGCATGACGGTTACCCTGACTTTCCGACCCCCGACTCTAACTCTGTCCCGATTCCACGGCCCTCGCCACGCGGAACGCAGTGCCCTCATTCAGATGCGCCGCCAGCACCTGCATCCCCACCGGCAGTCCGGCAGGCGTCGTTCCGCATGGCACCGTTACACCGCAAATGCCCGCCAGGCTTGCCGTCACCGTGTAAATATCCGCCAGGTACATCGCCAGCGGATCGTCCGACTTCTCCCCGATTTTGAACGCCGGCACTGGCGAAGTCGGCGTCACAATTGCATCCACATCCGCAAAGGCCCGCAAAAACTCATCGGCAAGCAAACGCCGCACCTGTTGCGCCTTCAAGTAGTACGCATCGTAGTATCCGGCCGACAGCGCGTATGTGCCCAGCAGGATACGCCGCTTCACCTCCGCACCAAATCCCTCGTCGCGCGAATGGCTGTACATCGCGCTCAGCGTGTCCGATGCCGGCGAACGGTACCCGTAGCGCACGCCATCGAATCGCGCCAGGTTGGCGCTGGCCTCCGCCGTCGCAACAAGGTAGTACGTGGGAACGGCGTACTTCGTATGCGGCAGCGAAACCGGCTTCACAGTACAGCCCGCCGCCTTCAGTGAATCAATCCCCTTCTCGATGGCGGCGCCGACTTCAGGATCGAGCCCTTCGCCGAAATACTCCGCCGGCACGCCGATCCTCAGGCCTTCCACCGGCTTGTCGCTCTCCGACGCATAGTCCGGCACCGGCGCGGGAGAACTCGTCGCATCCTTCGAATCGTGACCTGCAATAACGCCCAGCAGTGTGGCCGCGTCACGCACATTGCCCGCGAACGGCCCCACACGATCCAGCGATGACGCAAACGCAATCAGCCCGTAGCGCGAAACGCGGCCATAGGTCGGCAACACGCCCACCACGCCGCAGAAACTCGCCGGCTGCCGGATCGATCCACCCGTATCGGTTCCCAACGTTGCCACCGCCATGTTTGCGGCCACCGCAGCGGCCGAGCCGCCGCTCGAGCCGCCTGGAACCCTCTCCGTATCCACTGGATTCCGCACCGGTCCATACGCCGAGTTCTCATTCGAAGAGCCCATGGCAAACTCGTCGCAATTCAACTTGCCCAGCAGCACCGCTCCCGCCGCTTCCAGCTTGGCAACCGCGGTCGCATCGTATGGAGGCCGGTATCCCTTCAGGATCTTCGACCCCGCCGTTGCCGGAGCGCCCCGCATCACCAGAACATCCTTGATGCCCACCGGAATGCCCGCCAGGGGCGGCAGAGGATCGCCCTTGGCTGCCAATGCATCCACGCGGTCGGCCTGCTCGAGGGCCCGCTCCTTGCTCAAACTCAGGTAAACATTCAAGGCTGGATTCACCGCGGCAATGCGCTCATAGTATCCCGCAACCAGATCGGCAGCCTTCACGGTCCCGGTGATAATATCCTCGCGAAGTGCGGCAAGTGTCCCGGGCTTCTCAATAAATCTCTCGGCGGTTTTCATTTCACTCGACAATCGCAATCCTCTTCAGAACTACCGTCGCCCTAATCCCTAGCCCTAGTCTCTAATCCCTGCTCTTCTATCTCTCAATCACCTTCGGCACCTTGAAGAACACCTGGTCCGTATCCGGCGCCTGCGGCATCACGACCGCGCGATTGAGCGAGGGCAGCGGAACATCCCCTCGCAGCGAGCTCGCGCCCCCTGCGCCTTTCAGTTCGGTAACCTGCGCCAGCGGAGTGACACCGGAGGTGTCCAGTTCATTCAATTCAGCTACGTAGTCCAGAATGGCATTCAAATCACCCACCATGCGCGGAGTTTCCTCCGGCAGCAGCTCCAGGTGAGCCAGTTCGGCTACGCGCTCCACGTCTTCCACGGTTACTTTGGCGGTCATGTCCTGTTCTTCCCCGTCGCCGGCATTAGTACAGCGATTCCGGCAGTGTCCGAAGATAGAGTATAGCCGGTTGCATCCTGCCCGAAGCTCTCCCACCCCCCAGGGCCAAACCCGCGTCAATCCACAACCAGCGTAAGTGTCACCGAATGTTCCACCCCGTTCGAAGTGATCGTCACCGGGATCGAATACGTTCCGGCAGGCGTGTTGTTTGCCGCCTGCGTCGGTGCCGGAGTATTCCCCCCGCTGCCGCCACCTGACGATGCGCAACTCGACGCCCCGCAAACGACAAACCCAAGCAACAACGACAGCATCAGCATGCGGCATCTCTTTCGATTCGCCAGCGGAATCAGCAGCATCACGCACGCAAACGGCAAATTTCGCCAGCCGCCCAACCCAGACGGCCTCACCACCATTGCCTTGGTCTGGCTCGTGGTCACCTGGACTGTCTCCGTGCCTGTTGCGTTCGCCGCAATCGTCTCGCTCGCCGGATTGAACACGCAGCCCGCATACAGCGGAAGGGTGCCGCACTGGAACGTAAACGTCGCTGCCGAGCCCGCGGACGGCGCAAGGTTAAGCGTGTAATTTGCAGCCTGACCGCTCGCTACGGTCTTGCTTGCCGAGCCCCCGGCCGACACCGTGAAATCGAATCCAACGCCAGATAGTGGCGCGCTCGCCGCCGCCATCAACACGCTGCTTGTCACCGTCAGCGTCCCCGTCTGCGCTCCTGCCGTCGTCGGGGCAAAGTCAATTCCCGCCGCGCAGTTCG
>WNGR01022530.1_pt1 | contig 11501 bp, 10 predicted proteins | sample 5407581 | NCBI WGS metagenome assembly WNGR01 (sample SAMN13153383, study PRJNA577476) | soil metagenome | isolation source: 80 cm soil or saprolite under Garry oak tree replicate 2 | place: USA:California | collected 2016-06-15
CAACTGAAATGCATGTTTCAAGAAATTAGAAGAGTATTGAAGAATGACGGCTTCAATTTCTTTTCTGTAAGGAATTATAATGACAAATCTTATGGTCAGGGAAAGAACATAGACAATGATATATATGATATCAATGGGTTTCAGATTAGATTCTTTACAAAAGAACATGTGAGGGCTTTAGTAAGGGAAGGATTCGAAATTCTTTACATCAAAGAAATGTACGAAGAACCAGTCACATTATACCTTGTTTCAACCAGAAAAACATAATTGCTAACAATGTGTATTTATCTAACTGCTTGTGGTACTGGTAATACTCCTAACGATGGAGATTCAAACAACGAGTAGTCAAAATCCATGAAGATATCAATCACAATATCCCCATAGCCAAAAAGCTTATGTTAAAAAGCGTTGGAAGCCTTGACCATCCCATCGCAAAATGGACTTTGGCTGAAATAGAAAAGGGAAATAACATGCATTAGCAACTTCTATATTACTGTTTGACTGCGCGTGCCGAACTCCAAAGTGAACCAGGGTTGGCGCGATCTGGGTATAGTGCCAGCATATTGTCATAGAGTTCACGTACGGTTGTCGTTTGATGAATCAAACGATTAAAATCACGAATGTATTTTCGTGTTGCTTCAATATGTTGAGGATTATCGTCATATGCAGGATTCTTATGGCCTGCAACAACTGCATGTGGTTTCAGTCCTTCTATTCTATCAAGTGCAGCGATCCAATTAAGTCGGCTTTGTTCGGTTGTCTCAGGCATGTAAGGATGAATGCCATTGTAAACTGCATCTCCTGCTACAACTAAACCGATTGATGGGACGTAAAGAGACGTCGAATATTCAGTATCGGTGAATCCATTGTCTAATACGACAAGTTTATGCCCTTCTAACTCAAACTCATTGCTTTCAAGTGCTTCTGGAACAATAAGTGCTTCAGGAATTTGATCAGGGAAGAGTTTATTCCAAAAGTTCTTAATGTAATTTGGATCGATTTGTGTCTGCATCGCTTTTACTACAGCTGGTGCTGCAACTGCTCTTGCATTTGGAAAACGATCCAGTAATATCTTGATACCAAATGAATGATCGCCGTGCGCATGTTGATTTTGGTCAATAGTGGCAAATGTATCAACAACAACGGCGTCATGTTCGCCGTAGATCAGAGTTGCTGTATTCGTAACCCACTGCAGTGATTCAGTGCCTGATGGTAAGTCACGTGTGACGCCTCTTCTTTTTAATACCAAAATGTCATATCTTAGAATTGCGCTTTCGTTTTTATTTTTGACCATTATTTATTCTCCTTTGCTTTAGGAGCCTTTTACTTGTTTATTTGATATTATCGTATCGTCTCTCCATCTACCCGAAAGTAAAGGTATAGAACTGAAATCCTTTGCCCTTAATATCAATTACAATATTATGAACAGCATAGTTGTTATGTATTGATAAATTATACAACCTCTGACCGTCAATTCTAAAACTACCATCTGGTGATAAATCCAGTCCTAATGACTTGTTTGGTGTCTTTGCGGTTGATGCTGCTACTGCTCCTGCTCCCACATCATTAGAAACAACTCCTCCACCTTTTCCTCCTGCTATTATATTTACAGCCTTTGCATAATATGTCAAAAGAATACGCCCAGTATCGTTTTGTAATTCCATATTATCGGGGTTGTTTTTCCAATTGCCTTGAAGGTATACTACATCAGGTTTGAAATTGGTATTTGATTGGATTGAGTATGATACTGTATGATTTGGTTTGAAGCCTTCAGGATTTCCAAGCGGTGCTCTCGCAGTATCATATCCTATGTATATTTCTGGTGTTGTGCTCTGACTTAAATCTACATATTGCAGACTTCCTTGCTTGATTATCGTTGTTGGTTTTGCATTGAAGATTATTTCTTTTGCACCCATCAGAGCAGCACGTTCAGCAACTAGTGACTGAATTGCTTTTTCTGTTTGATCATAACCTCCTTCACCTATGTGGTCATATCTTATGTATCCTTGGGTATCAATCAAGTAATACCTAGGCCAGTACTGGTTTCCATAAGCATTCCAAGTTCCATGGTCGCTATCTAGTATTACAGGATAAGTTATCCCAAATCTTTGGACAGCAGCCTTCACATTGGTATAATTCTTTTCAAACGTAAATTCAGGCGAATGAACACCAACTATGACTAAACCCTTGTCAGAATATTTTTGATTCCAATCATGAATGTAGGGCATAGGCCGAATCGAGTTAATGCATGTATAAGTCCAAATGTATACCAAGACTACTTTTCCTTTAAGAGATGAAAGCGTCAACGGATTATTATTAGGTGTATTTATGTAACCACTAATTTGAGCAAATTCAGGTGCCTTTTTGAATTGTGACTCGTTAACTTGCTGGAACTGAGTCTTATTGAGTTTGATAGTATGATTTTCTACCGTTGTAGCTGCTATTGCAGGATAAGTTATCCCAAATCTTTGGACAGCAGCCTTCACATTGGTATAATTCTTTTCGAGCATAAATTCAGGTGAATGAGCACCAAGTTCGACCATGCCTTTGTCTTTTTGTTGTATTGGCCATGCCTTATTAAGACCAGGGTTGTTGAAATATATTGTAAACCCTACGATAACATACAGTACTGTTATTGCCACCGCTAATACACTAATATTATGTCGTCTCATCGTTCCGCGCCTTTCTTTCTGTCTTTCGCCCTCTCTTATCATCAGACACAGCTTGACGGGCGCGATATTCCTGATCATTGGGATGCGGAGTCAGCGGCGTAATGGTGACCTTCATCCAGATATGAAGGGGCATCGAGGCGAGGACTTCGCGAAGCTCTGCCTCGTCGGCGGCGCGGAACAGCCCAATGCTGCGCCATTCGCCCGGACCGAGCGGCGGGCGCCAGAGCCGGACCAAATGGCCTGCTTTGGCGAGCTCAGCGGCGCGCACTGCCTCCGCCGCGCGCAATTCATCGACTTTGACGGGGCTAGTTCCTTCGGGAACCGTGGTGACCAGATCGATGAGGTATTCCATGGGTTTAGTCGGTTGGGTCGAATTAAAATGCTTTTTGTGTGGAACCACTTAGAGGACGAGCGATCAAATATTATGCGCAGAGTGGTTATGTTAAAAGAACGGTTCCGTGACATTGTTCGCATCATGAAGAAATCCACGAACGTGCTTAGAATTCGTCTTGCAGCCATTTCTCTGACTTTATCCGGAATATTTTTTTGTCCTGTATCCAGCTATCCGACCTTTCTCCGACGAATCATCCTTGCAGGGGGCTGTGGCATTCGCTTCCTTCTCATGGGTTCTGGCGCACTCTCTTGCCATGGTGGCATTTGTACTTCTAGCGTTGGGGTTGCTCGTTCTATACATCCGTCTTCAAGAAACAACGGTTGAAAATCGCGCCATACAAGCACTTGTTTTGAGCTGGATTGGGATCGGATTAACCCTGCCATACTATGGAGCCGAGACCTTTGGCTTGCATGCAATTGGACAGGAAGCTATCAAAGAGAAGAATCCGGCCCTACTTCCCTCATAAATTCGGTCCGTTTGGGCGAGGGGGTTGTGTTCTTCATACCAGGACTCCTCTTTCTTGCAGCAGGGACTATCCTGTTTGCGATTGCCATCTGGGGATCAAGTAGCCTTCCCACATGGATTGGAATACCACTGGCCATTGGCTTTGCATTGTACATCCCTCAATTCTTCGAGCTGCAGTCGATCAGGGTAGCTCACGGATTATTAATCACGATTGCATCCATTTTGATAGCATGGAGCATGTTGAAACGCAAGGAAGTAGTAGGACGTACATAGGAACGTAGCGCTGGTACGTTAACCTAGGAAATCGGAAAGCGTACTTTGCTTCATATCCAACTCATGCTGAGGACTTGCTTCTTGTTCTTCCATAAGTTAGTATTAGATGTGATCTTACTAACCAGTAATTTTCATCTTTCCTCGTTGGGGTGAAATGTGAAATCTATAATACCAAAATAGAGCAGCTGCCATAAGTATGAAATCCGTCACATAAAATATATCCCAAAACAATAGATTGTGGAGATGGCCATTTACAAAATCATTTACATATCGCTCATCCGCTACAGCATTGACTAACAGAGAGAGAGATGAAAGAATCCATGGAATGGATTGAACATCATCCTTTTGTAAGCTAATTAGTATTATCATTGAGGGAACAAATAACATCATATCTAAAATTGGATATGAGAGAGTAACAACAAAAGCTGTAAAATCACCTTTGGCAAGAAATCGTGATGAAGGGAATAGGTTAAGCGCAATGTAAGTAATGAACAACAGTGATACTATCGATGTTAGAATGATTGTCATTAATTTGATCCTGTTGCGTATGAATCGAAGCACTGTCAACAAATGTGCTGCAAGGAACAAATATCCGATAAACCATAAAACATCTGTAGCAGATACAAGTATTTGTTCCTCTATACCTAAAACAAAATAGTAGTAAGCAAGAGTCAGGTCTGCAACAAACCAAGAAATAATACCTAGTGTTAGAAACAAATATGATCTACCATGAACTCCTTGGAGTCCGTGACGGTATACTGCGATTATACCAAAACCTGACGCAATAGCTGCTGTTATATTTAGAATCAAAAACGTAGAAGAAGGTTTATTGTGTGAATCTGAGAAAATAATTATAGAATTCGCAACAATGACTGCAACAATAATCGCAGAAATGAAATATCCTAGTGTTTTCCGTTCCTGTATTTGCTTTTCTGTTGACAGATCAAATCATTTTCAGATAATCTTTTTAATGTATAAACATTTTCCTCACGGGTATGGGTTTTTGTACAGGTTTTATTTATGAAATCTATCTTCTGATTCATGAGGCATATACCAAAGGCTACCATAGCAGTACATGCCACAAGTTTTTTCCATTAGCTTTCACACGTTTATATTTTAACATCTACTATAATGAACCAGCAAGCCTTTTCTTTATCACTTGCTCACTAATAGAACTCCCTACAGAGGAGTAACCTATAATGACTTAAGATTGAGATAGCGTTTCGTGAACAAATCCCCACTATCCCAATGCGGGACCGTTCTGGCTTAAAGGTGTGGGTCTGCATACCATCATTGAGGCAACATAATCACTGTTGCGACAATGACAGAACTTTCTTCTCAAAAACCTATTTTGCAAATAAGTAAGAAGAAAAATAAAGACTGTAGTTAAATAAGACAGTAATGACTACCTAAGCTTGAATAAAACACATGACACGGCTAATGATAAAATGTAAGAATTGTGGATTTGAACTACCTGCAGCTACGCAAATGAATGAAGAAGCATTTATGGCAATCAATATTGAAAACAACAATGAAAGTTGTCATAAATGTAAAAGAACCTTTGCGTACAACAAATCAGATTATTATTTCAAAGAATCTGGGGAGGGTTAACACCGTAATTTATTAAATATTACTGGAGGGTAAGAGTGAGAGCACTACGTGAAGTGCTTTTAGTATGGTTTGTTGATGAAGAAAAGGTTGTAGGGGATGAAGAAGATCCTGACTTGATTGTATTGGTATTTAGTAGGCGATGATAATGGACTGGACGATATTATTAACACCCCAAGGAGGGACGATGATGAGACTCTTGGCCATATGATTTATCGTGTGTTTGGGTTTGTTTCAAAATGCTTAAATAAGGAGCAGCACTCTCGCCATCTCATGACGCGCCTGGTAACACTATAATATTGTATTCCTTCTAAGTTATTTAGATATAGATCTGGCAAGATAGAGATGGACTTGTCAAAAAGGTAATTGTTCGAAGCAACTACTATTATATATTTAATGATACTAAATTGAGAACATAGAAATGACATTTACTACTAAAACAACAAGCACATTTCAAGAATTAGGACTAGGTGCTCTAATACTCAAAGCACTCAAAGAAAATGGATTTGAAGCCCCTTTTCCAATTCAAGAGGCTGTTATACCGTTAGCTTTAACAGGTGTAGATGTAATAGGTCAAGCCCACACAGGAACTGGCAAGACAGCATCCTTTGCACTACCGATATTGACTAAAATTAGGATTAGGCGTAATGGTCCAATACAAGCACTGGTACTTGTCCCGACACGAGAACTAGCATTACAAGTTACAAACGAAATTAATAAATTTGCAAAGTACACTGGAATTAGAACTGTTGCCATATACGGTGGACAAAGTATCGTCCTTCAATATAATCAGTTAAGAAGAGGTATTCAAATTGTAGTCGCAACTCCCGGTAGATTAATTGATCATGTAAGGCAGGCTTCGATCCAGCTGGACAATGTAAAGTTTGTTGTTCTTGACGAGGCAGATAGAATGCTCGATATGGGCTTTATTGATGATATAAAGTTCATTTTGTCATATTTAAATGAAGACAGACAAACATGCCTGTTCTCTGCAACTATGCCGCCAGAAATTATGAGAGTGGCTCAGGAATATATGCATGATGCCAAAGAGGTAATGTTGAATCAGGAAGAATTAAGTCTTGATACTATAGAGCAATCTTATCTTGTTATTCCGGAAAAAGAAAAATTCAAACACCTTTGTAATTTCATTAAGAAGAGAGATAGGAAACAAACAATTGTTTTTGCCGCTACGAAACAAAGAACACAAAGACTTGCAAACGAACTAAAACAAGTGGGTTTTAAAGCAATCACAATTCATGGCGATCTTTCACAAAGGGAGAGAGAAAATGCAATGTATAGGTTCAAGAAAGGTACTGAAGACATACTGGTAGCAACTGATATTGCAGCAAGAGGCATTGATGTTCCGGCAGTGGGTCATGTTATCAATTATGATGTTCCAATAGAACCGTTGATGTACTTTCATAGAATTGGAAGAACTGCTCGAGCTGGTGCAACAGGTAAAGCCATATCTTTAGTATCGCAAGATAGGGTTAACGACTTTGGTAGAATTTTGAGAAAGACAGAACAACCAATACGGAGGCTCAATGAAGAGATGGGAATTCTAGTTCCTACTCAGAAGCCTCCATTTGACAGATCTCGACCAAGACCCAGTTATTGGCATAACAGCGGTGGTTATGGTGGAAATAGAAATACGCGAAATCATAGAGGACAGCGAGATGATAATCGCAGCAGTAGATATGGTAGAGACAATCGAAGCAGTAGATATGGTAGAGACAATCGAAGCAGTAGATATGGTAGAGACAATCGAAGCAGTAGATATGGTAGAGACAATCGAAGCAGTAGATATGGTAGAGAATGATGAGAATGATTCAGAAGGTGCATATTCGTTGATCAAAATGATACATCCCCCAAAACATGGACCAGTTCTTCACATCCATTAAAAGGCAGCTGAAGACCATTATCATCGTGAGGGAAGTTATCATATTAAACGTGGCAAAGAAACGCTTCATGTAAGAAAGGAGAACTTGTATTTGTTCCAAAGGGCGTTCCTCACAATTTTCAATCAGGCCTAACCAGACTAATGTCCTATAGAGTCTATTTTAATTTCGTGTTCCATACAATCCTGCTATCAAATTCTGAATCTGTCCCAGGATCTATCGAAGATTCAATTACAATCTCCTGACCAGTAATCTCGTCCAAGTAGTCCTGCATGTCTTTGTAATCAGAAAACTCTCTATATGGTCTTCCTGATTCACAGAGTCCATTCATTTTATCTGCGAAATTTATAGGCGTTCTGAATGCCACTCCAATAATATAATCAATAAACCACACTTTTGCATCTTCAATTAGGTGAACGTATTCAGCATTTAATTCAGTTGAGGATACTACATTTTCCTTCCTTTTGTCCATATGCAAGGTAATCATGAGATAGCCATTTACATTTTATGGACTCCAAAGTGATGTCTTCACAACGTAGAAACATTTCTCTTCGTCTGTTTCTAATTTAACTTCGGAGTAGGGATGGTAGACCAAAAGTTTACATCGGGGGCATAGCAACTCCTGGATGACAATATAAATAGAACAAAATGGTATTGGATGTAAACGTGGCAAAAGCCACATAATGTTGCACACGAACACCACCATACTACATGGCACTACAGTTGTAGTAAATGCAGAGTAGCCTCATAGTGACGAACGAGCCACATCCGATGTCTAAGTGCCGGAAAATCTACCACAATAGTATCTTAGACTTAAGAGGGAAGTCCGTTTCCCGCTAATTATATTAATTATCGTAAAGTAGACTAAACAAACCAGAATTGAGTTTAACCAGGATTGCTAAATCGCCTTATACGCTCGTAGTTTGTGAAAAGCCTGATGCTGCAAGAAGAATAGCGCAAGCTCTAGGAACCTCGAGTTTCAAGGAGATATCTGCGTTAGAGACCTTAGGAAGAAGAGGACTGCCACCGGTTTTTTCTGTTATAGACCGTAATAATCAACACTTTGTTATATGCTCGGCACTGGGTCACTTGTACGGATTAGTGGATGTTAGCGGCAACCGAAGTACGTATCCTGTCTTTGATGTTAAATGGATGGCAACTTTAAAAAATAGAAATGGAAAAGGTCCAAAGACAGCTACAAGATCTCAGCAGATCATAAAGTCAATATCCTTGCTTTCTCAACAAGCAACAAGGTTTGTTCATGCTTGTGATTATGATCAAGAAGGTGAAGTAATTGGTTATAATGTTCTCGAATATGCGTGTAATAATAAATATGAAAGTTCACTAAGAGCTAAATTTTCAACTCTCACTGATGAGGAAATAACAAAATCATTTGATAATCTGTTAAAACCAAGCATAGGTTTAGCTGGAGCTGGGAGATCTCGCCATCTGATCGATTTTATTTATGGAGTTAACCTTTCCAGAGCCCTTACACAATCTTTTAAGGTCAGTAACGATAGCAAAAGGTATCGTAATCTATCAATAGGCAGGGTTCAGGGCCCGACTCTTGCTTTTGTGGTGGACAGAGAGATGGAGATCACACGACACATCCCAGAATCATACTGGAATGTATCTGGAGAATTTGAAAAAAATGGATCTATATTTAAGGCGAACTATTACCAGCAAAAAATATGCGCACTATCTCAAGCCACTTCAATTGTCAATTCCTGCACAAACGAAAATGGTAAGATTACCCGAATAGAAAATCAAAAGGTCACGTTTAGAGCTCCAATTCCTTTCAATCTAGGTGATTTGCAGAAGGAAGCATATAGGGTATTTAAATTTTCACCCAGCTATACACTAACAATTGCACAGAAATTGTACATCGATGCATTGATTTCTTATCCAAGGACAGCTAGCCAACAGCTCCCTAAGTCAATAAACTACAAGAAAATCATCTCAGGTCTTTCCACTCTTTTTCTTGTTGGTAGCTGTGATAATGAAAGTTGCGGCAGCATCGGTGTCTATACTAACCTTGCCAAGAGCCTGCTTGCAAGAGACAATCTTTCTCCAAATGAAGGATCCAAAACCGATCCCGCCCATCCAGCAATTTATCCAACAGGGGAGAAGCCAAAAGGTAAACTTAAGGCTGTTGAAGTCAAATTATTCGACCTCATAATCAGAAGGTTTTTGGCAACTTTTGGCTATCCAGCGATAGGCGAGCACACAACAGTCACGATTCTTGTTAAGGACAACTACGTTTTCAGAGCTGATGGAAAGAAAATGCTCTATGAAGGATGGATGTATTTTTACAAACCGTATAATAATAGATCTGGCATTGGAACTGATCTACCAGGGCTACATGAAGGTGACATATTGAGAAATGTCGTCGTAAGAATGGATGAAAGGTTTACCCAACCTCCTTCCAGATTCAATCAAGCTAGCTTACTGGAAGAAATGGAAAAAGAAAAGATTGGCACTAAAGCAACAAGGTCGGAGGTTATCAACACTCTCATTAAGAGAAATTATATTAGTATTACTACTACTCACAAAAGAAAAAATAATGGAATAGGAGGAATTGAGGCTACGGATATTGGACTCGAAATAATACGATCAATGCGCAAATATATACCAAGTATAGTATCTACAGATCTTACTAGATCGATGGAAGAACAACTAGACCGTATTGAGTCAGGCAATGCCAAGAGTTCGATTGTAATAGGTTATGCGATAGATAAAATAAAAGAAGTAATAGTATCTTTCAAGGAAAAAGAGACTGAGATAGGCTGTCGAATAAATGATGCAGTAATAAGTACTCAGAATAAACATCGTCTAAGGGTGCTAGGGAATTGCCCTACGTGTAGTACGGGAGTTCTAAAAATCATAAGATCAAATAAAACAAAAAAGAGGTTCGCAGGATGTTCTAATTATTCTTCTGGTACATGTAAAACAACCGCTCCATTACCACAGAAAGGATCAATAGAAACTATGGGCAAGGCCTGTGCTCTATGCCGATGGCCAGTGGTAAAGGCTCTCTATTCCGGTCAGGCAAAACAACATTGGGAATTCTGTATTAACATGCTATGCCCATCAAAACAACAGCATTAATCCCCTCCATAGAGAATTTTTTTTCTGTATAATTTTTCTCGTTAACCAAAAATCCCTAGTATATAATCCATCCAGGCCTCTTTTAGGATCGATAAGATCCCATAACTATAATTTTACCAAATGTTGGAATTTTTCAGATTAAAAACTTTTTAATCCAAGGTGGGCATAAGAGACTCTAGAACCCTAGAGATTTTCGCTTTATTCTTGGAAGTCCTTTCAAAGACGATGTATCTAGAGGGTTCTAATTATATAAAATTAGCGATTATAATCTAAATAGTTGGATTGAAGCGTAAGGCTATTTACTTACTTTTAAGGCGGTTGATCTACAAGTGTCTTCCGTGGATGGGTATTCCGCTCCTCAGTAGATATTACTAATCGTTAAAGCGATTATGGTATTTGGTTATGCACTGATAAGTGGACCCCATAATCAAAAGCATCTTGTATCATTTCGAGACAAACCCTTGACGAGAATGGTTGTTCCTCGCATGATCCATGTTTCTCGTGCATTATCCAGCCTGCCCATGCAGATAAAGCGAGCATCAAAGATAGAATTCTTGTAGGCGGCCATTCGTCAAGTCCTAGTTGATAGTCACCTTTGTTGCCAATTTGGCCAGTTTCTGTCTGTAATTCCTTTGCACAATCTTTCGATATTTCGTTTAGCTCTCTTACTACGCCCTCCTGCCATGGACTCTCTTGGATTTTGTCTGCAGCTTTAATTTTTTCAAGAACGGATTGTATCCTCCTCATGTAACTTCGATAATCCATTATTTTTAAGATTGTAGACGAATTGTTATAAATTGCTTCAATTGGTTAACAACGCTGATTGTAAAAATTAATTTATGGTTAGAATATAATGGTTACACAGATGACCTTTAGTCTAGTTAGGGCGATTAAAAGCACACACAAACATCCAGTTAATAGGATTTTACACTGTATCGGATTGCTTGTTTATGCTACTGGGATATTGTTAATTCTTGGTTATTTTACCGGTTTACATGCAAATCTCGTTACTGGAATCACTCTTTGGTTAATGGCGATTGGTATGTTCTTGATTGGTCATAAACTAGAGGGAAATTTAAGAGC
>WNGR01009707.1_pt1 | contig 11500 bp, 13 predicted proteins | sample 5407581 | NCBI WGS metagenome assembly WNGR01 (sample SAMN13153383, study PRJNA577476) | soil metagenome | isolation source: 80 cm soil or saprolite under Garry oak tree replicate 2 | place: USA:California | collected 2016-06-15
TCGTGGTGGGCACTGCCTTCAAGCCGACCAATGAGATCTTTGACCTGCAGCCTTGGCCGACCCGACCGACCGTCGGCAATTTCGTCCACCTATTCGCACAGGCACCCTTCCATCTTTATCTGTGGAACAGCCTGGCGACTATTGCGAGTCGGTGGTCAGGTCGCGATCGCCACATTGGCGGCTTATGGTTTCGCGCGCTGGGAGTTTCGCGGACGCGAGATACTTTTCGCGATGGTTCTCGGCGCCATGATGATCCCCCACCAACTCACCATGCTGCCGATCTACCTGATGATCGCTGCGCTCGGCTGGTTCGATACGTGGCACGGCCTGATCGTACCCAACCTTGCGATACCATATGGCATATTTCTGCTGCGCCAGCACCTCAAGGCGTTTCCGCAGGCGCTGATCGATGCCGCGGCGATCGACGGCGCGGGGCATTGGCGCGCCCTCTGGCCGGCGTCTCGCTGGCGAGCCTACCCGCCCTATTGGTGTTTTTCGTGCTGCAACGCCGGGTCATCGACAGCTTCGTTGGATCGGGGCTACGCGGCTGATCGGCCGGGTGCGACCTCGCCTCTTTCGCAACCAAGCAAAATGATGCTAGATGGCGCCGCCTACTTGCAGAAGCGGGAGGGGTGGATGCTTCAGTCAGGAGGCAGGTGGGTCATTGGCCCGGACCTGATTGGGAGGCAGGAGCTATCATGGCGTCAGTCGAAATTCGCGGCGTAAAGAAGTCGTTCGGCGCCGTCGATGTCATTCATGGCATCGATGTCACCATTGCCGATGAAGAGTTCGTCGTGCTCGTCGGACCGTCTGGTTGCGGAAAATCGACCCTCCTGCGCATGGTTGCCGGCTTGGAACAGATCACGGGTGGGCAGATCTCGATCGGCGGGCGGGTGGTCAACAACCTGCCGCCCAAGGATCGGGACATCGCCATGGTGTTCCAGAACTACGCGCTCTACCCGCACATGACGGTGCGGGACAATATGGCGTTCAGCCTCAAGCTGCGTAAAGCCGACAGCGCGACGATCGACAGCCGCGTGAACCGTTCGGCGGAGATACTTGGTCTCAAGCCATATCTAGACCGCTATCCGCGCCAACTCTCCGGCGGGCAGCGCCAGCGCGTCGCAATGGGACGCGCCATCGTGCGTGATCCGCAAGTTTTTCTGTTCGACGAGCCGCTCTCCAACCTGGACGCCAAATTGCGTGTTCAGATGCGAGTCGAGATCAAGGCCCTGCATCAGCGTCTGCGAACTACCTCGGTTTACGTCACCCATGACCAAGTCGAAGCGATGACGATGGCCGACCGCATCGTGGTCATGCACGACGGGCGGGTCGAGCAGATCGGTACGCCACTCGACCTCTATGACAACCCGGCGAATCTGTTCGTTGCCGGCTTCATCGGCTCACCGGCGATGAATTTCATCAAGGGCCGGCTGCGCCGCGACGCAGATTCGGTTTGGGTCGAAGCCGCGGGCGGCGTTCGGCTGCCGGCCGAGAAGAGCGTCGCATCGTTTATGGTGTGCGCCCAGAGCATATGAGCGTCGTCAGCAGCGGCAATGGCGGGGTGCCGGCTAAGGTCACGGTGGTCGAGCCGACTGGCGCCGATACGTACGTCTACGCCGAAATTGCCGGCGAGCAAGTCTGCGCCGTTTTCGACGAGCGCTATGATTTCGCTCCCGAGCAAATCATCCACCTGCAACCGAAGCTGGCCGTCACTCACCTGTTTGACGCTGCGACAGGCGACAAACTAAACTGATAGTTCGACGCGACGGCATTGCGGTTTTGCATTCCGCATCGCGCGCGTTGTGCACCGCCATAAATTCGAGCCAAGTAAACTCTACCTGGGAGGGAGACAATGTCTGATCTAACGAGAAGAAACGTCCTCAAAGCCGGTGTTGCGGCGACCACGATAGCTGCCGCCGGCGGGTTGGCGTCCGCCGACCCGGCGATTGCGCAGACCGCCTTCAAGCTCGATCCCGAGAAAGGCGCCAAGCTGCGGGTGTTGCGCTGGAGCCAATTTGTCCAGGGTGACTGGGACAAATGGACCGAAATGAGCAAGAAGTTCACCGAGACGACGGGCATTGAAGTGCGTGTCGACAAGGAGAGCTGGGAGGATGTCCGGCCGAAGGCCGCGGTGGCCGCCAACGTCGGTGCCGGTCCCGACATCATCATCGGGACCAACGACGACCCGCATAAATTCCCCGACAAGCTGGTCGACCTAACCGATCTCGCGACCTATCTCGGCAATAAATACGGTGGCTGGTACGATTCCTGCGTCCAGTACGGCACGCGCAATAAGAAATGGATTGCGCTGCCTCAGGGCACGCCCGGCGCCTGCATCAACTACCGGATCAGTCATCTTAAGGTCGCCGGCTACGACAAGCCGCCCAACGACTTTCCCGGTTTTCTGAAGATGTGCCAGACGCTGAAGGAGAAGGGGACGCCGGTCGGGTTTGCGCTCGGTCATGCCACTGGCGACGCCAATGCCTGGACGCACTGGCTGCTGTGGGGCCATGGCGGCAAGATGGTCGATGCCAAGGATAATGTCGTCATCAATTCGCCGGAGACGGTTGCCGCGCTCGAATACGCCAAGCAGCTCTATCAGACCTTCGTCCCGGGCACGCTGTCATGGCTCGATCCGAGCAACAACAAGGCATTCCTCGACGGCCAAATCAGCGTCACCAATAACGGCATCTCAATCTATACGGTCGCCAAGACCTCGACGGACCCGGCGCTGCAGGCGATCGCCAAGGACATGGACCACTCGAACTTCCCAATCGGCCCGGTTGGCGTGCCGACGGAATACTCGCTGATGCTGCAAGCCTTCGTCTTCAAGTACTCGAAGTATCCCAAGGCGGCGAAGGAGTACCTTCGCTATATGTGGGAAGGCGAGCAGTACATGCCGTGGCAGCAGGCATCGAACGGCTACGTCTCGCAGCCTCTCGCGGCCTTCGAGAAGAATCCGATCTGGACGGCGGATCCGAAGAACGCGCCGTTCCGCGACGCCACCAAGAAGATGCGCTACAACGGCTACGCCGGAAGCCTCGGCTACGCCTCGGCGGCGGTGATCGGCGACTTCATCAACGTCGACATGTTCGGCCAGGCCTGCACCGGCTCGAAGTCGCCGAAGGACGCTGCGGCGGAAGCTTACGATCGCGCCTCGCGTTACTATAAGGTCTGAGGCAGAGCGGACGGCGCTCCGGCGCCGCCCTACCGCCCGATCGGTATTGGATACATGGCAGTCCAGACGCAAACCACGCAGGCCGCGCCACCCGCCATGCGATTGGCCCAGGCGAGCTGGCTCGAAAGCCGCAATCTCCTAGGGTTCGTCTTCATGTTGCCGGCAGCAGCGCTGCTGCTGCTTTTTCTCACGTACCCGCTGGGGCTCGGCCTGTGGCTTGGCCTCACGGACCAGAAGATCGACGGCACCGGCGGGTTCATCGGCCTCGGCAATTTCACCTCGCTGGCCCATGACGGCGTGTTCCTCTTGTCGATCTTCAACACGCTGCTCTACACCGTCGTCGCCAGCGTCATCAAATTCGGCCTTGGCCTCTACCTCGCGCTGCTCCTCAATAATCGCATGCCGTTCAAGGCGATGATCCGGGCATTCGTGCTCCTGCCTTTCGTGGTGCCGACGGTGCTCTCGGCGATCGCCTTCTGGTGGATCTATGACGCGCAGTTTTCGATCATCTCGTGGGTCCTGGTGAAATGGGGGTGGATCGACCGCTACATCGATTTCCTCGGACAGCCGTGGAATGCGCGCTGGGCGGTCATCGCCGCCAATATCTGGCGCGGCATCCCATTCGTCGCGATCACGCTGCTCGCCGGGCTGCAGACGATTCCGCCCTCGCTCTATGAGGCGGCGACGCTCGACGGGGCCACGCCCTGGCAGCGCTTTTGGTACATCACCTTGCCGGTGCTGAGCCCGATCATCGCTGTGGTCATGACCTTTTCGGTGCTCTTCACATTTACCGATTTCCAGCTCATCTACGTCATCACGCGGGGCGGACCGCTCAACGCCACCCATCTGATGGCGACGCTGTCGTTCCAGCGGGCGATCACCGGCGGCCAACTCGGCGAGGGCGCCGCCATTGCCAACGCGATGATCCCGTTCCTGCTCGCCGCCATCCTGTTCAGCTATTTCGGCCTGCAACGCCGCAAATGGCAACACGGCGGGAGAGATTAGCCGATGGCCGCCAAGATCAGCCAGCTCGAGGGGATGGACTATCTTGCCTCGACGCCGCGTCGGATCGTCACCCTGTGGTTGCCGCTGAGCATCTTCATCTTCGTCCTTCTGTTCCCGTTCTACTGGATGACGGTGACCAGCTTCAAACCCGATATCGAGCTCTACGATTTCTCGCATTACAATCCGCTGTGGGTCGTGCATCCGACCCTCCAGCATATCCAAAAGCTGCTGTTCGAGACCGACTACCCGTCGTGGCTGATGAACACGCTGCTGATCTCGGTCTCCTCGACCTTCCTGTCGCTGTTTTGCAGCGTCTGTGCCGCCTATGCCATCGAGCGGTTGCGCTTCACCGGCTCGTCCTATGTCGGGATGTGCATCTTCCTCGCCTATCTCGTGCCGCCGAGTATCCTCTTCATCCCGCTCGCCACGATGGTCTTCCAATTCGGCATGTTCGACAGCGACTGGGCGCTGATCCTGACCTATCCGACCTTCCTCATTCCGTTCTGCACCTGGCTGCTGATGGGCTATTTCCGCTCGATCCCCTATGAGCTTGAGGAATGCGCGCTGATCGACGGTGCATCGCGGCTGCAGATCCTCATCAAGATCACGCTACCGCTTGCCATTCCCGGCCTGATCTCGGCGGGGATCTTTGCCTTCACCCTGTCGTGGAATGAGTTCATCTACGCGCTCACCTTCATCTCCTCCTCGGAGAACAAGACAGTGCCGGTCGGCGTCATCACCGAACTCGTCGAAGGCGATGTCTACCATTGGGGATCGCTGATGGCCGGCGCGCTGCTCGGCTCGGTTCCGGTCGTCATCCTCTATTCGTTCTTCGTCGAGCATTACGTATCGAGCTTGACCGGCGCGGTGAAGGAGTAGTCCCGCGCCGCTGCGTAGGGCTCGTGGCGCAATCGTCGCGTCGGCCGGAAATCCGCGTCAACGAAACCGCTTTCGCGCAGGCCGAAGAGAATCGTTTCGAAATGACGCGCCGCACCCGGTCCCTCGAGCCAGTTTTGGTCGAGAAAGGAGGCGAGCGCGGGCTGCCCAAGCTCCAGCTCCCAGAGAATACCAAGTAGCGAAGCCATGGCCTCCTCGCGCTCGCGAGCGATTCCGAAGAGACAGGCAGCGGCGTCAGCCGCTTCCCGGTCGGCCGTCTCCGGACCGGCGCCGAGTCCGAAATCGATCATCCGGCGCCTCGCCGGCTCCGCGATCTGGTAGTGCGCGACTTCGTGAAGGAGCACGTAGGCCTCAATGCCGGTGCGCAGAACCTCGCCATTCCAGCTGAAATCGAGAGCCGGGCTTCCGGAACGCGTACCCATGCCGTATTCGCCGATGATATCAATCGCTCGCCGCCAATGTTCGACGGCGCGGCTACCGATGGCCCGTTCCGCGTCGATGGGGCAGGCGATGCGGGATAGTACCCAGCGCGGCTCCTCGGCGCTCAGGCCCGCCGCCAAGCGATCGAGCGCGGCGGGCAGCGCTGCCATGGAGATCGGTGTCAGCATCATGTCCGGAGCGCTCGGAAACCTGCTTTCATTGCCCGGCGAGGACCGGCTCGACCTCGACCCGCGCCACGCCGCGATGGCGCATGCCAAGCTGTTCGGCGGCCGATTGAGACAAATCGATGATGCGGCCTTTCCGCGTCGGACCGCGATCGGTAATCCTTACCGTTACGGCGCGTCCGTTCGCCATGTTGGTTACCCGCGCCTTCGAGTGCAGCGGCAGCGTACGATGCGCCGCGGTCAGCTCGTTCCTGTCAAAGTGCCCGCCGCCTGCCGTTCGTCTGCCATGCCGCTCGCCGCCATACCATGATGCATAGCCGATCTGACCGGTCCTTCTCTTCTCCGCATGCGCCGGCCCGGCCGGGCCAGGCTTGGCCTTGCCGATGGCAACCTTGCCCTTGACCCGATCCTGGGTCCCGAGGGCGTTGGTCTTTCCCGCCGGCTCTTTCTCGACGGCACCCGGCGCGCCCTCTGCTAGCAGCGCTCCCTTGGCCTCCAGGATCGACGCAAGCGCCAACGCGTAAACGGCGACGCAAAAGAGCCGCTGCCAGGCCATCGCGCCGCCCTCTCCCCTCTGCCGGTGCCGGATGAGCCCGGGCGCGACAACGAGCCATTATATCCGAGGAGCGGCAGTTGGCGTTCTCTTTGCGCTCGATTTCGGCGCGGTCGGTGCCAGCCGTCAGGCAGGGTTGGACGACAACTCCGTCGCGTCGAGATGGCCACCTATCGTTCGGTTCGCCAGCACCTTCATCCAGCCCACCGCATCGAGCCATGACGCTTCATTGGTCGGCGGTTCAATCGCCATGATCTGGGCGTCGGTGATCTCGGAGATCGAAGCAATCAGCCGCGGCGGATCGGGATCGGTCGCCCACAACAAATAGACCCGCGCATGCGCCTCATGCTTGCTGATCAGACAATTCGGCGTCGTTCCGTCGCGTCCGAACAGGCCAACGGCCGACACCTTCTCTTTGTGAGAGACGGTCATGACCCCTTGGATCTGGGGAAACGCGTATTTCATTGCCGAGTACCAACGGCAGAGCTTGGCCAGCTCCGCGGTTGTAAATTCATAGGCTGCGATGGTACCCGATCGGGGCATCGGCCGATGCTCGGTGCATCTAGGAAAGGGGATAACGTTCGTCATCCTGGCGCCCTGTTTACCTCGTGGTGGATTGCATGAACTCGCGAGCTTAACGAGAGTTACACAACCACCACGCTAGTATCTTCTTGCTATATACAAGATATAGCCCCCCTCTGCCGAGATTTGTAAGGTTCGTCTAAGTCGATTACTACAGAGCCGACAAAACGAGTCAACGAATAGTGAAAACGTCCGGAAAAGTCATCGCCGCTCGTTGCCTTTCTGCAACAGTGACCGAGAAACTCTAGTCCTTTCGAAGGTGCCCAGTATATCGCAGGGTGAGGCTGACAGTGACAACCAGGCGCAGGAGGGAAGGAGATCGTGTCACCATCCCTCGCGAGGGTGGCGCCCAGCCGACGACTGCGAGTCGGGGAACTCGCGCAACGGTACATGCAGAAACAGCACGCCTACAACGATCAGCGTCGGCCCAGGCAGTCCGATGACCTATCGCATCGATCACCACGTTGATCAGGTTCGCAATAGCGCTAAGGCGCCCCATGCATACGGCTCCTATTTCTGCGCCATAACTTTTTCCGACAGATCGGCGGCACGGCAGACGAATCGGAGGGCACCGGCCGGATCGAAGTTGTTGTAGACCGCGGCAAGATGCGCAAACGGCGGCGACTGCGCGAAGAGCTCGAAGGTCACGCGGTGGCCGGCATAGTCGGAATTGAGCAGGTCACGCGCATAGGCGAGCAGACGGCGGCGATCCTCTGCCGACCAGAACTCGTTGACCGTGTAGAATTTCTCCAGCCATGGCCGAGTTTCCTCGGCGAGGAAACTGGCGCTGTCCGGTGTGACGCAAATCTGCCCACCGCACAGCTCGCGCGCGAGATGCATCATCGCCGGCAGGCGCGAGCAGGCGTGGACACGGCCAGTGTAGAGCAACGATTGATTCGGCATAAGGAGGCCGCCGGGGCTCGGCTGTGCCGTGGCGATCGCGGCGGTGAGGTGGGCATTGATGCCCTCGCGGTAGCAGATCAACTCGGCGAGTTTCTCGCGGACCGGCTGCTGCTTGTCGAGGCCAGTTTGACGCACATTGAAGAGCGCGACGCCGATCATCAGATCCGCGAGGGCAAGGACCCGCTGCACGAAGGGGAAGGCACTGTAGCGGTGCAGCGTACCTCGGATGTAGGTGGCGGCGCGTGTGTGGCGATAGAACAATACGTTCTCCCATGGGATCAGTACGTCGTCGAATATGACCAACGTATCGATCTCGTCGAAACGATTGGCGATTGGGTAGTCGAGAGCGGAGCGGCGGCCAGCGAATCCGGAGCGGCAGATATGCTTGACGCCCGACGTAGCCATCTCGGCGATGAAGCCGACGGCATAGTCCGACAATTTGTCGTCGCCCCAATTGGCGATCGTCGGCTTGACGAAAGCCTGGTTCGCATAGGCAGCCGCGGTCTCGTATTTAGCGCCACGCACGACGATGCCGGCGTCGCTCTCCTTAACCACGTGCAGCAGCATATCCGGATCCTGATCCTGCGGCCGCTTCGAGCGGTCGCCCTTGGGATCGGTGTTCGCAGAGACGTGAAAGACGTCGAGCTCGTGTGCCCGGGCAATATGCCGGGTGATGTTGGCGCTGAACTGCGGATCGATCTCGTTGAGCACGTCGCGCCCGTCATAGAGCGACCACATCTCGCCAACCGTCTCGTCGCCGACACGGATGACGACCCCACCGATTTCGCCCAGCACGGCATCGACCCAGGTACGCTTGTCATGCCAGTCCTGCTGGCTGCGTGGCGGTTTGGTGGCGCGCGAGAGCTCCTCGCCCTGCTCGCCCCGATAGTTCATCACGTCGCTGAATTTCTTCTCATGCGCCATGTCGTACATGCGCGCCCGCACATCGATGATTGGCTTGAATGCGGGATGTGTCGTGACATCGCGCACCCGCACTCCGTCGATCCAGACCGCGCGTCCGTCGCGGAGCGAGTCGCGGTATTCCGTTCCGGTACGCAGCATTGCAGGTCCCATTCCCAAGGTTTCGAGCACGTCGGTCTATTGTGAAGTCCGCCGACGGTTCTGGGAACAGGGATCGATCCGCCGGTGTCGCCGCACGATCGCACAGCCCATCGACTCACGGTTCGTCGAACAAGCCCTCCGGGCGGAAGATCAGCAGGAGGATCAGCAGCGCGAATACCGCGACTTCCTTGTAGGCGGCGAAGAAATACCCGGCAGCGAAGCTTTCGATGAGGGCCACGATGAATCCACCGAGCAAGGCTCCTCGTGGGTTGCCGATACCGCCGACAATTGCCGCTGTGAGGCCCTTGAGGCCCATCATGACCCCCATCACAACGCTGACGCTGCCGTAATAAGCCGCCGCGATCAGGCCGCCCACAGCTGCGAACGCACCGGCAAAACCAAAGGTCAGGCCGATTATCCGGTCGACGTCGATACCGAGCAGGGCTGCCATCCTGCGATCTTGGGCACAGGCCCTATGGGTCCGACCAAACGGCGTTCGCATCAGGACGAACCAGAGCAGCAGAGCGGAAGCCAGCGTCGTGCCGACTATCGCCAATTGCGGCCAATTGACATAGAGGCTGAAACCGTCGGTCTCGGCGACAACGAAACCACTAGGTAGTGGTGCCGTTAGCCAAAGATCATGCGCTCCGCCAGTAGTAAAGACATAGCCCTGCAGAACCATGGATAATCCGATGGAAGCGATGAGCGGCACTTGCGTGTTGGCCTTCCGCAAAGGTCGGAAGATCGCGCGATGGGTGAGCGCGCTATAGCCGGAGGTGATTGCCATCGTCGGTACGAGGGCAAACAGGACGCTGAGCGGAAAGGATCCGCTTCCGAGCGCCGTTGCCACGCCGACCAGGCCGACGGCAACAAAGGCGCCGATCATGTAGACGTCGCCGAAGGCGAGATTAATGATGCCGCTGATCCCGGCGATCAGCGTATAGCCGACGGCGACCAGGGCGATGACCGAGCCGTAGGTCAGCCCGTTGATCAGCAATTGCAGGAAATACAACATCGAAACATCAAGCGCGGCGGGACCGATGGAGCCATGTGGAGGCCCCAACCGGGGAATCCACGACACTCTCCACGAGATCCCCTTGGCTTCCAATGCGGTGCGCAGTTCGGCTAGCCGGCTGTCATCCAGAGGTCCCTCGACATCGCTAGCGACCGTGGTCAGCGCCAGGAAATCGGCGCTCTTCGGACCGCTGCTCTCAAAACTGCAGCCGACCCGGTGACGCAAACCGGAGTCGCGCATCCTCACGGTGGTGACGATGGCATGGGCGGCGCCGGCATCGGTTGCGCTAGTCAGCCCGGCGATGGAGCCCTCAGCGAACAGCAGCTTGGCGACGCCCTCACAGACCTCCGCCTGATGAATGTCGACGTGGCTGCAACTCGTCAGGGTCAGGAGCAAAAGAAGTCGAATGGTGCGCATTGCCGCCTATTGATCGATTCCGGGGAACGGGCAGATGCATCTTGCGAGCACCGACATCCCATGAAATAACCAACAAACCGTATATCAACGGTTATGCGTTTACCAGAGTTCAGGTCACTTGCGGCCAGAGGTGATACGCGTTCGGATCGCCTTTGATTGTTACCTCGGTTAGATCGCGGCTCTTCTCGATCACCTCGACGCTCGTGCTATGGTCATCGGTGGTCTGGATGGAAGGAGCCGGGCACATGCCCAACCTCGAACGGCCTATCCTGTTTAGCGCGGCGGTCAGTCGTCTTCTTGCCGCCGTGGCAGTAGTCGCGTGAGGAGAGGATCTGCCCGATGAGCGACCGCGTCGATGGTCGGCCGAGGATCGTCTTCCTCACCGGCGCCAGCGCCGGTTTCGGCACCGCAATCGCGCGGCAATTTGCTTCACGCGGCTCCCGCGTGATCGCGACGGCTCGGCGTGCCGACAAGCTCAAGGCATTAGCCACTGAACTCGGCGCCGATCGCGTCCTGCCGCTTGGCCTCGACGTTCAGGATCGGGCTGCGGTGGAGCGGGCTGTCGCTACCTTGCCCGCTGATTTCGCTGAGGTGGACTGCCTGGTCAACAATGCTGGTCTCGCGCTTGGACTGGGCGGTGCGCCCGTCGCCAATATCGCCGATTGGGACCGCATGATCGATACCAACTGCAAGGGCCTCGTCTACGTGACGCGAGCGCTGCTGCCCGGCATGGTCGCCCGCCGGCGCGGTCACGTGATCAATCTCGGATCGGTCGCCGGCACCTATCCTTATCCGGGCGGCAACGTATACGGCGCCACCAAGGCGTTCGTGCACCAGTTCAGCCTCAATCTAAGAAGCGACTTGCACGGCACAGGCGTCCGCGTGACCTGTATCGAACCCGGGTTATGCGGTGGTACGGAGTTCTCCGAGGTTCGTTTCGGCGGCGACAAGGACAAGGCGGCCGCGGTCTATGCCGGAATGCAGCCGCTGACGCCGGACGACATTGCCGCGGCGATCGGATGGGCGGCGTCGCTGCCGGACCATGTCAACGTCAATACGATCGAGCTCATGCCGGTCGCCCAGAGCTTCGCACCGTTTCAGGTCGACCGCCGGACATGATCCGTTGACGCGGAAGACGGCGGCCGAGTAACCGCATGAGGGCCTCGGACGACTTGTTCGGCTCATCTTCCGCTTTGGTCTATTCCTCGCGAAACGAACGGCGCAGGCTATCGGTGATCGGCGAGATGAAGAAGTCGATGGCGGCGCGCTCGCCATTGATG
>WNGR01014682.1_pt1 | contig 11498 bp, 9 predicted proteins | sample 5407581 | NCBI WGS metagenome assembly WNGR01 (sample SAMN13153383, study PRJNA577476) | soil metagenome | isolation source: 80 cm soil or saprolite under Garry oak tree replicate 2 | place: USA:California | collected 2016-06-15
CACCACCGCGGTGCCGGCGGCCCAGGTCAAGAGGCTGCGCCGATTGAGTCTCCTCGGCGCGGTTTGCGGCCCCGCCGCCGGTGGCGGCACAGGCGCCGGTTGTGGCGCTTGCTGTTGATCGCGGGAGGCTTTTTCCCGCAGATAATCCGAAAAATCCTCGTTGTCCTGCTGCGCCACCTCGGCCTTGCGCTTGAGGTAGATCTGTTCGGCGGTGAGCGGCGTCTCGGGCTGCGCCTCGCTCTCGACCTCGAGCTTCATTTTCGCAAGCTCGCCGTCTTGCATCGGCTCTTTGAATTTCGGCTTGCGCCCGTCGGACATGGCCCAGCTCCTCCGCTTCCCGTGTGATGGCTGACTTTGATTGCACAATAATGTCGCGCGGCGATCAAGATCGTCCGCCGCGCGATCAATTCATCGGCACCTCAGTGCGGCGGCATGGGAATCCATACCGGCGGTTTCCCTGAAAAGCGCATCCGCTTCAACACGACCTCGTCGGCAACGTCGAACGGTTTCAGGTAGACGTAGTAATTGTCCTTGCGCTCGAACACGTCGCCGTTCGGCCTGCTGCTCGGACTGACCAGCATCGTGCCGGAGAAGCGCACGTGCATATAGTTCGGAAGCAGTTGCGCGAAATCGGGCACGCGCGCATCGAAGCGATAGCGATAGGTCTGCTTGCCCGCGATTTTCGTGACGCCGGTTGCGCTGTCGTCGGCCGGCGTCATCGGCACTTCCTGCCACACCGTTTTGACCTGAACATAGGCGCGCATATCCGGCGCCATGACATAGATCGGCTCCTCGCCGCCGACGCTCTCAAGATACGTCGTCAATTCGTAGCGACCGTCGCCGAGGTCGCTGACCGACTGGACGTCGCCGCGAAGGCGATTGAGCGCCAGGTGCTGCAGCGCTGCGATCCGAGCGGCGCGCTCGCGCACCCGCATCGCCTGATATTTCTCGACCCCGACGTCGGCCGCCAGAATGGCGGCGAAGATCACGGCGGCGGCGATGAGGAAGGCCTTGACCCCGCGCCAGAGGTTTGCGCCCAGGCGGATAGGCGCACGCGCCGCGGCTGGCGCCGTGCGCTCCGGACGGACCCTAGCCGGCGTGAAACGCCGTTGCGGCTCGACTGCGACCTGGGGCAGGTCGGTTGCCGCCAGCGTGCCTTGGCGCATCTCGTAGCTGCGCTGCGCGCGCTTGGCGAGTTTAAGATCGTGGGTGACGAGGACGAAGCCGAACGATTCCGTGTGCTGCAATTGTTCTAGCAGGTCGATGATGTCGGTCTCGGTGTCCTCGTCGAGGTCGCTCGTCGGTTCGTCGGCGAGCAATAGCGGCGGCGCATTGATGAGCGCGCGGGCAACGGCGACCCGGCGCTGCTCGCCGCCGGACATGCTGCCCGGATAGGCCTCGGCGCGGTCGGCGAGGCCGACGCGCGCGAGCAGATCGTGCGCCCGTGCATAGGCCTCCTCGGCCTCCATGGTGCGGCCGAGCAATGCCGGAACGGCGACGTTGTCGACCGCGGTCAGGTTCGCCAACAGGCTTGGGAACTGGAACACGAAGCCCACCTGGCGGGAGCGGTAGGTCGCGCGCGCGGTTTCCGGCAGCGTCCATACGTCGGTGCCGTCGAGCAGGAGCTTGCCTTCGGTCGGCCTGGTCAAGGCGCCTAGCATGGCCATCAGCGTCGACTTACCCGAACCCGATCGGCCGACGATCGAGACAAACTCGCCGCGGCGCAGCTCGAGGCTGACGCCCCGCACCGCCGCGTAGCCGGGAGCGTCGCCGTATCGCTTGGTCAGCAACTGCGCCGACAGAGCCACGTCACCGCCCTTCCGTCTGGATGAGGGTATAGGGCGCCATCCGCCGCACCCGCCACGCCGGCAGAAAGGCGCCGATGAGACCGAGCACGGCCGAGAACACGATGGCCAGGACGGCGCCGATCTGGAGCACCGCAGCCGGCGGCCAGGAGAACGGGACCCCGAGCAGCGCGAAGTAGAAGCCGAGCGAGCGGGCGAAGGTCAGCAGCACGGCGGCGCCGAAGCAGAGACCGGCGAGGCCGCCCAGGGCGGTGATGACGGCAGCTTCCGCGAGAATGATCGTCATCACTTGATTGGGTTGCGCGCCCATCGCCCGCAACAGGCCGACTTCGCGGTAGCGCTCTTGCACGATCGCCGAGAACAAGAGCGAGACCAGGATCAGCAACGCGGTGAGCTGGAACGCGGTGAACACCGCGATGCCGACGAGCAGCGTGCTCAGCGCCTGCCGCGAGGAGGTGAGCACGCCGTTGCCCTCGACGATTTTGACGTCGGCAAGCTGGGCAAGGCCGAACTTGACCTCCTCCATCTTGGCGCCGGGCGAAAGCTGCAACAGGAAGGCCGAGACCCGATCGAGCTGCAGGTCACCCGAGCAGACGTTGGCGCCGGTATGGCGCATGCCGTCGATCGCCGGCACGTCGCCGAGCTTCGCCGGCGCCGCCGGCTTTCCGGCCGCGCCTGCGCCCGAGGTCCGGCAGAACGAAACGACGTCGGCGAGCGCAGCGAAACTCAGGAAATAGGACTCGTCGAACGGACCGACGCCGGTCTTGCCGAGCCGGGCGGAAACGCGCATCGGCATCCCGCAGACGCTGAGCGTTTCGCCGAGCCGGGCGGGCAGCGCGCCGCCCGCAATCAGGCCCTCGACCGGTCCGACTTGGCGCGCCTCGACCCAGCTCAGCACCGAAAAGTCCTGCGCCGGGTCGAACGCGATCAGATTGACGTCGTGCCCCTCGACCAGCGCCGGGACGATGCGCTGCGGCGCCACCTGGGCGACGCCGGGAATCCCGGCAATGCGCTGAGCCAGATCGGCGGGCAGCGTCTCGTCGGTGGGCTGCACGGTGAGCAGGCTCGCGGTGATGTTCACCAGCGTTGCGCGCGGGACGACGACGAGGTCGGCGCCCATGCGCGAGAAGCTGCGCGCCATGCCGTCACGCAGCGCCCAGCCGGCGACGAAGCTGGCGAAGCCGATGCCGACGCCGAGCATCACGGCGACGCCGAGGAAGATCGCGCGCAGCCGGCGGCGACCGACGTTCTGCGCGGCCAAGCGGATCAGCAGCCAACGATCGTGCCGGCGTCGCGACATCGCGTTCTCCGGGCGAATGACCCTATTCTCCCAGGAGAACGTCCCTGGCCTCGTCGATCTTCATGCTCAGGTAATGGGTCCCGCCGACTTGCGGATCGACTCGCTCTCCGAGGCGACGATGCGCGTCGGCGATCTCCTGTGCGCTCGCGGTCGGCTCGAGCCCGAGAACGTCGAGCGCCTCCTGCGTCGACATGCGCAGGCGCCCGTTGCCGCTCCCTTTCGTCGCCGCGCTCGTGAGGCGTGCCTCGGCGGGCTTGTGCTCGAGCTGCGATCGCGCCTGCTCCAGATACGCGCTCAACACGGCGATTGCCTGCCGCGCCAGCTCCGGATCCGTCGTCGCGCGCGCGGTCGAGAAGCCGCCGCCTGCGCTGCCGAAATCTCTTGTGTTGGGCGGAAAGTCGCTCCGTGCGGCGTTGAGCGGACCAAACAGCACGCGCCAGCGCGGCGCGGCCTGCACGAATACCGGCAGCATGATGATCGCCCGGGGATCGGCGTTGAGGATCCAGCCGCCCATCTTGACCGCGGACACGAACAAGGAGAGCGCAAGCGTCGCGTACGCCACGACCGTCAAATCCATGGCAGATCATCCTCTCGGGCCATCGATGCATCCATGTCGCCGCTCCGGCTCCGCGCCCACGCGGTCCACGTCGAAGCGCATTTTTTCGAAGGATGCCAACAGAACTCGGGTTCGTCTATTCCTTGACCGCGCCCGTCATGGCCGAGACGTAGTGCTCGACGAAGAAGGCGTAGAGGATTACCAGCGGCAGCGAGCCGACCAGTGCTCCCGCCATGAGCGAGCCCCACCGGTAGATGTCGCCGTCGACGAACTCGTTGACGATCGCGACCGGAACCGTCTTGTTCTGGGTCGAGGAAATGAAGGTGAGCGCGTAGATGAATTCGTTCCAGCACAGCGTGAAGCAGAAGATGAAGGCCGAAATCAATCCGGGCACCGCCAACGGCAGGACGATCTTGGTGAGGATCTGGTAGCGGCTCGCGCCGTCGATCAGCGCGCATTCCTCGAGCTCGAATGGAATCGTCTTGAAATAGCCCATCAACAGCCAGGTCGAGAACGGGATCAATATGGTCGGATAGGTGAGGATCAGCGCGAACGGCGTGTCGAACAGCCCATATTGGAACACGACGGTCGAGAGCGGAATGAACAAGATCGACGGCGGAATGAGGTAGGCGAGGAAGATCGCGCCGCCGACCCATTGCGCACCCCTGTAGCGCAGCCGCACGATCGCATAGGCCGCGAGCACGCTGGCGACGATCGAGAGAATGGTCGCGGTGATGGCGACCAGCATCGTGTTGGTGAGCCACAGCGGATAGTGGGTTCCGAACAGCAATTTGTCGATATGCTTGAGCGTCGGCGTCCAGGTCCAGAACGGATTGAAGCGCTCGAGGTCGAGCAATTGCTCGTCCGGCTTGATCGCCGTGAGCGCCATCCAATAGAACGGGAACAGCAGCACGAAGAGAATGAGCGAGAGCGGCAGATAAAGCGTCACGAGGCGTCGCGGCAGCGTCTGCAGGTAGCTCATGCCCTCGGTATGGTCGGCGGTGACGCCGGCCAGCACCGCCTTCGGGCTTGCGACCTTCGACGCGAGCACGTCAGTCATGATCTCGCCCTCCGCCTCGGTACCCGCGCAGGAGCGTGCAGCAAACTCGGTCTGCTCCCTCCCCCCTTGTGGGGGAGGGCTGGGGAGGGGGGTGGTGCGTTTGTCAACGTCGGTGCACGAATCTCGGGACCCCCACCCCCAACCCCTCCCCACAAGGGGGAGGGGAGCACGTCGAGTCCGCGGCATCGTTCTGCATCAAGCCCAAAGGAGAGCGCGTCAGTCATTGCTCTCTCCGTGCTGCCATTTTCGGCGCTGCAGTCCGAACCACGAGATCAGGATGGCGGCGAGCAGAAACGGAATCATGGCGGTGGCGATGGCCGAGCCCTCGCCGAGATAGCCGCCGCCGATGGCGCGCTGGTAGCCGAGCGTCGCCATCAGATGCGTGGCGTTGGCGGGACCGCCGCGCGTCAACACCCAGATGAGCTGGAAATCGGTGAAGGTGAACAGCACCGAGAACGTCATGACCACCGCGATGATGGGGGTCAGCAACGGGTAGGTGACGTAGCGGAACATCTGCCACGGTGTCGCGCCGTCGATGGTTGCGGCCTCGTAGAGCGAGGGCGACACGGTCTGCAGGCCGGCGAGCAGCGTGATGGCGACGAACGGCACCCCGCGCCAGATATTGGCAAAGATGACGGACCAGCGCGCGTTCCAGGTATCGCCGAGGAAATCGATGTTGGTCGCGATCAGCCCGATCTTGCGCAGCGACCACGACACGATCGAGAACTGACTGTCGAAGATCCACCAGAAGGCGATCGCCGAGAGCACGGTCGGTACGATGAAGGGAATGAGCACCATCGCGCGGATCATCGCCTTGAACGGCATGTTGTGGTTGAGCAGGAGCGCGAGATAGAGCCCGATGGCGAATTTGAACACGCTGGCGACGCCGGTATAGAGCAACGTGTTGAAGACCGAGAGCCAGAACACCGAGTCGTCCCACAGCCACTCGTAGTTCTCGAGCCCGATGAACGCGCCGCCGCGGCCGATGCGGGCATCGGTGAACGAGAGCCAGACGCCGAGCCCGAGCGGATAGGCCAGAAACAGCAGCAGAAACGCCGCCGCCGGCAGCATGAACCAGAGGCCGAGCCAGTCGCGGTTCACCTTGAGCCGATCCCACGCGCTGACGTCGCGGATAGGTCCTCCGGCGATCGCGTGCTTGAGAGCAAGATCGGCCATGTGCCACCTGAATCAGGAGGTCAGGGGTCAGATGTCAGTGATCAGAAGCGCGCACTTCTGATCACCGTTCCCTGATCACTGGTTCCTGATCACTGGTTCCTGTCACCGATAGAGCCGCAGCGCTTGGCGCTCGGCGATCTTGATCGCACCTTTGGCGTCCTCGCGGCCGGTGCAGACGTTGGCGAACATGTCGAGGACGATGAAGTCGGCGAGCGCCGCCGCCGCTTTCTCGCCGACCGATCCGAGGCCACCCGCGGTCAGCGTGCGCTTGGCCGCCTGACCGAAGATCGTGTTCTTGGGATCGGACGTCCACACCGGGTTCGCGTCATAGGCATTGAGCGGATGGGTCAGATACCCGACCGATGCCTCCAGCCACTTGTTGTATTGATCCGCCTCCAGCAGGTAAGCCAAGAGCGCTTTGCAGGCCTGCGGATATTTCGTGTAGGTCATGGCCAGCATCGGGAAGCAGACGTGGAACTCGGTCGGCTTGCCGACCGGCCCGACCGGCCACAGCGCGTGGTCCATGTCCTCGGCGATCTGCTTCTTGCTGGGATCGACCTTGGCGGCGGCATAGATCGAGATGCCGTTGTTGGTCCAGAAAATCTCGCCGGCGAGGAAGGCCTTGTTGTTGAAGGCGTCGTTCCACGCGGCCACGCCGGGGATCATGTTGTCGTAGAGTTGCTTGGCGTATTCGAGCGCCTTTGCAGTCTCCGGCGAGTTGAGGATCACCTTGTCGTTCTTGTCGACGAGATTGCCGCCGAACGCCCACAGGCACCAGTGCACCCAGGTGTTACCGTCGCCGGTGGCATGGCCGAGCGCCATGCCGCCGGGCGTGTTGTTGCGTTTCGTCGCCTTGGCGTATTCGAGGAACTCGTCGGTCGTCGCCGGGAACTTCGAGAGGCCCGCCTTCTTCAACGCCGAGATGCGGTAGTTGAGCATATTGCCGCCGAAGCAGATGGGGATGTCGATCCACTTGGTGCCGCTTTTGCCGTAGGCGACCGCGGTCGGCACCCAGCCGCCGTATTTCTTGCCGAGATAGTCCGCGACGTCGGTCACGTCGATGCATTTCTGCGGGAACAGATGCGGCAGCGAGAACAGGCCCCAGAACAGGTCCGGGCCGGCGTTGGTGTTCGCCGCCACCGAGGCCTTCGGCGGGATGTCCTCGAACGATTCCCGCGTGACGTTGACCTTGACCCCGGTCGCCTTGGTGAAGGCGTCGATGAGCGCCATGAACGCGTCGTCCTCGGATTGCACGAAATACTTCCAGCGCAGCAAGCCGAGCTGCGCGCCCTTCTCCGGCTTCCACGGCGCGGTTTGCGCCCAAGCCTTGCTCCATTCGAGCAGCGCCGGGCCGGCGAGCGCGCTGGTCGCGGCGAGTGAGGTCGCGCCCTGCACCAGGGTGCGGCGGGTGAACATGGTCATGGCTCTGTTTCCTCCGTTGTCACGCGTTGAGACGTCGCCCGCTTGGTTCGTCGAACAAATGCGCCAGTCGTGGATCCGGCTTGAGCCGGATCTTGTCGCCCGGTTTGAAGTCGTGGCGTTCGCGGAACACCGCGATGACGTCGTCGCCGCCGAGCTTGGCTGCGATCTGCAGTTCGGAGCCGGTCGGCTCGACCACCAGCACCTCGGCTTCGGCGCCGTCCTCGGCGATGACGAAATGCTCCGGCCGGATGCCATAGATGACGGGATGCCCGTCGCTGCCGTTCGGCGCCGTCAGCAGCGGCAAGCGCACGCCGTTCGCGCCTTCGAATTCCAGCCGGCCGTCGGCGTGGATCCTCCCGTTGAGGAAATTCATCGCCGGCGAGCCGATAAAGCCCGCGACGAACAGGTTCTGCGGCCGATCGTAAAGCTCGAGCGGCGCGCCGACCTGTTCCACCAGGCCGTCATGCATGACCACGATGCGGTCGGCGAGCGTCATGGCCTCGATCTGATCGTGGGTGACGTAGATGGTCGTGGTCTTCAGGCGCTGATGCAATTCCTTGATCTCGGTGCGCATGGCGACGCGAAGCTTGGCGTCGAGATTCGATAGCGGCTCGTCGAACAGGAACACCTGCGGATCGCGCACGATGGCGCGGCCCATGGCAACGCGCTGGCGCTGGCCGCCGGAGAGCTGGCGCGGATAGCGGCCGAGCAAGGGACCGAGCCCGAGAATATCGGCCGCCCCGCCCACGCGTTGTTCGATCTCGGCCTTGGGCGCGCCGCGCAGCATGAGCGAGAAGCCCATGTTGGCGGCGACCGTCATGTGCGGGTAGAGCGCGTAGTTCTGGAACACCATGGCGATGTCGCGCTCCTTCGGCGGCACGCGATTGACGACGCGCTCACCGATGCGGATTTCGCCGGAGGTGATGTTCTCGAGCCCCGCGATCATGCGCAGCAGGGTCGACTTGCCGCATCCCGAGGGTCCCACCAGCACGACGAACTCGCCGTCGTCGATGAGGACATCGACGCCGTGGATGACCTCGATCGCTCCAAAGGCCTTTCTGACGTCGCGGATCGCGACCGAAGCCATGGACTCCTCCCGTCACGCGGCCTTTTTCGGACGCCCCTCTGAAGCGCGCCCGCGGGCTCTTTTCGCATTGCTCCCGAACGCCCGTGCCGCAATGGCGGCGCAGGACGCCGGACCTGCGATTGGACGGGATTATAGGGGCAATTTCAATTCCCCGCTGCTTGCAAATTCACCCTGATCCGCGTCGGCAAATCCCTGTTTCTGGCGCAGACATTTCACCGCCTCGACCCTTTCGCTGCAATGATGTGTTATCAGCCGTCACGGAGGGTTAAGTATTGTAAGGGCAGCATGCCGCCGCTGATCCGCAAAGCCATGGCCGAGGACACGGCGCGCATCGGCGCGATCGCGCGTGCGGCCTACGCCAAATACGTGCCGCGCATCGGACGCGAGCCGGCGCCGATGGTGGCCGACTTCGCCGCGGAAGTTGCCGCCGGCCGTGTGGTGGTGATCGGGACGGCGGGAGCGGTCGACGGCTATATGATCGCTTGGCCCGAAGCGGATGCCTACCTCATCGACAACATTGCGATCGACCCGGCGCGGCAGGGCCAAGGCCTGGGGCGGCGGCTCATGGATCATGCCGTCGGCGAGGCCAAGCGGCGTCGCTTGGCGGCGATACGGCTCTACACCAACGCGGCGATGACGGAGAATTTGTCCATGTACGCGCACATGGGCTTTGTCGAAACGCATCGTGCGATAGAGAAAGGTTTCAACCGCGTTTATCTGCGTTGGGCTCTTCCCGGCGGCGAAGAATGACGTGCGAGGCGGAGGCTACGCGGGCGCCGAAGCCGAGAAGACTGCAAATGTCGAGCGTCCCGCGATCGTAATCCGGCCGAAGCAGCGGGTGTCATCGCGCATTGGCCGCACGACACCAAGTCACCGGCGACTTCTTCAGCTTGAGGGACTTCAGCAGGAAATCAGTAGCGTCTGAAAAAGCATCGAGCGGAGCCGCCGACCAGTATGCGGTGTTGCAGGTCGCCGTGTTGCAATTGCCTCCGGCCGTAATCCATTCGCCCGTGCGCACCACGTCGCAGGCACAAATGGCTTTCTTGGGATTGGCCGGATCTACCGTACAGGGTTTGTCGAGGCACCATGTCCAGGGCGTACCGGACGGACATTTCAAAGTTTTCTTGCCCTGTTGCCATTGCTTGAGCGCGAATTGGGAATATACGGTGCGAATCCCGTTGGCGTCCGTGCTCGGCTTGACGGTGTCGCAAGCGACGCTGGCCAGACTCGGACCGTCTTCGACATCGCATGAGCAGATCGCGACCTTGGGGTTGCCAGGCTCCGGAATGCATGGGGCCGAGGTGCACAGCGCAAATTGCTGCTGGCATAGGTAATTCTCCGCCCGGGCCGACTCGGCATGACCGAAGGCGACGATCAACGCTGCGATCACGGGCAAAGCGCGCAAGCAGAACGATTTCATGGAGCGCTTAGGTCTTGGCGGCGAGCGCGGCCTTCACGCGCTCGGGCGTCATCGGGTATTGGCGCAGCCTAACCCCGGTCGCGTCGAAGAACGCGTTGGCGATCGCGCCCGCGGTCGCGCCCATGACCTCCTCGCCGGCGCCGGTCGACGGTTCGTCGAGGCGCTGCACCACGACCGCCGTCACCTGCGGATGTTCGGCAAAGCGCAGCACCGGATACGACACCCAATCGAGGCTGGTGACGCCGCTGTTGTCGAACGTCACCTCCTCCTTGAGCACCCGGCTCGTCGCCTGGATCGCCTGCCCGACGATTTGGTTCTCGACCAGGCCGGGATTGATCACCTGGCCCGCGTCGAGCGCGCCGTAAACGTGGGTGGCCACGATGTTGCCGGTGCGCCGGTCGACCACGACATCGGCCACCGCAGCGCCATAAGAGACGTGATGCGTGCCCAGCGCGATCCCGCGGCCGCGCACGACCTCGGCATCGGACAACGCCGACGCCGCGACCTTGGGCTTCCACGCGGCGGCCGCGGCGGCGGCGTTGAGGACGCCGAGCCAGCGGGCGTCGCCGATATTGTTGCGCCGAAACTCGAGCGGATCGATCTTGGCCATGAACGCGAGCTCGTCGATCGTCTGCTCCGAGGCGAACGCGAACGACAGATCGAGCGGCGAGCGCAGCGGCGCACCCTTGAGGTAGCCGACCATCGGCACGGCGTGGCTGACCACGCGCCGGTTCGCCACCGCGTACATCGAGCCGGTGCTCATGCGGTTGACCGGGATCGAGCCGGCGCCGGTGGTGCCCTCCTTCGGCGGCGTCAGCAAGACGAGCTCGTGCGTGGTCTCGTTGACCATCCAGCCGTGCTGCCAGCCGTGGTACTCGTAGGCGACGAGCTTTCCGCTCGCGTCGATGCCGGCGCGCACATCGGCGAGGTGCGCCGGGCCGTAGTCGTCCCAGCCGAGCTCGTCGGAGCGCATGAATTGCACGCGCACCGGCTTGCCGACCGCCTGCGACATGACGGCGGCGGCCTGCGCGGCATCCTCGTAGCAGCTGCGGCCGAAGGTGCCGGAGCCCTCGTGGTACTGGACGCGGACCTTGTCGGCCGGCAATCCGAGCACCTGCGCCAGCATGTCGCGCGAATTGTAGATGTCCTGCGTCGACGACATGACCAGCGCCCCGTTCGGGCCGACGTCGGCGAGCGCGCAATTCGCCGCGAACGGCGCATGCGACTGGTACGGACAGCGGTAGGTCGACGACGCCACATGCGCGGCTTGGGCGAAGGCGTTCGGCGCATCGCCCCAGTCGGCGATCACCGTGTCCGTCGTCTTGGCGGCGCGCATGCTGTCGAACAAATTCTCCGGCAGCGGCGGGCTCTCCTGCCACGTGACCTTGAGCGCGCGCGCGGCCTTGACCGCGTCCCACTCGCGCTCGGCGACGACGCCGACGAAATCGCCTTTGCGCACGACCCGGGCGCGCGGGATGTCCGCGATCGAGCGCTCGTCGATGCTTAAGGGCTTCGCGCCGGCGCCGTAGGCGCGCTGCCCGCGTGGGCGCACGACCCGGCCGTGCAGCATGTTCGGCAGGCGCACGTGCTGCATGTGCACGTAGGTGCCGCTCGCCTTGTCCGGAATGTCGACGCGCGGCACGCCGGTGCCGACGAGCTTGTAGCGGTTGAT
>WNGR01007594.1_pt1 | contig 11496 bp, 18 predicted proteins | sample 5407581 | NCBI WGS metagenome assembly WNGR01 (sample SAMN13153383, study PRJNA577476) | soil metagenome | isolation source: 80 cm soil or saprolite under Garry oak tree replicate 2 | place: USA:California | collected 2016-06-15
TCATGTGATCTGCAAACTTTAAATCTTGCTCCAATATATTGTCACACAAACTTAAATTTCGTAAACATAAATTTTTTATGTCTAAGTCAAGTTATTTTCCAAGATTTTTTGCTCAAAGATCAATTCCCGGTTCCAGTGCTTGTCGTCCACAGAACAAGAAAGGCTTGGAAGTGCAGTGCAAAACTAGGTCTGGGAACTCGACTGGCTGGGTACTTTTGTAGTTTAAACCACGCTACCCACATGACTCAGACGTGCAGTTTTACAAGGTGTACTCTCCTCTACGACCGTCTAAACTAAACGACCCTTCAAGTTCACGATGCATCGGCGCTGGCTCATGACCCCCACAAGCCAACGCGCTCCTTATGCTGCCTCCCACTAAATAAGTAGTTGTGCACCGTCACACTGTCTGATAATCTCAGACTGGGCCCACTCAAGTCTCAAGTGCACTACTACCCCCATGGAATGCGACTACGTTAAGTTGGCCTTCGAGCCAGAACTGATATTTCTGCTCAAGAGGCCGTTCTTCGCGACAATCGAGTCAACGACTCCGCAATGCTAACAACTCAACAGAACACTGTTTTTCACGTTACACGAGACAATTTTCGTACACACAAGTGTATCGCCTACACATCATATCAATCTGGGCTCTTCAAGAACCTTTTTTTTTTGAAGGCGTTTTAGAGGCTGAAAAGGACAGTCAGTCAGAAGCGAAGGCGGGTGAGGTGTTCGGGTGGCTTACTAGCATTCAAGCGATGATAACCCGAACAGTGAGCTCGTTGCCGTCGGCCACAACATACTCGAACGAGAACTTGCGGCCTTGCAAATCGGAGGTCTCGTAAGACTTCAGCTGCCTCTCCCTCTGCTTCTCCATGTTAGGGTGGTCCTTGCTGTAATACTGAGGATTAATGACGCAAGCGGTCTGGTCGTCCTTGAGGTTAGTGATGATATCGCCCCATCGCTTGTTGTTGTGGACGCCCAAAGTGACGATGCAGCCTTCGTCATTGTTGGACAGGAGGCGAAGGGCGCCGGACGTTCCGCTGCCGTTCATCCTGAGCACGTTGGACCCGTCGACCTCATTCCAGGTTCCACCTTTGGCGAAATTCCACACCGTCTTCTCGACGACGCGGAAGAACTCGTTCTGGTGGGGATTAGTCTGGAAGATAAGGACCTTGATCTGGTAACTCATTTCTGTGACTGGTGAGCGTCGGGGAGAGAGCAAAGGGGCAGTTGCGATGGGACAACCAGTTGCCTGTCAGGCATATTCAAAAGGAGATGTAGCACAGGAGACAGCACACCTGTATGGTTCAGGAGTAAGAAGCCTACTGAGCAGAACGACGACAGGGGGGTGGATTTTATACCTTTTTTTTCGGACAGACCAACGTGTTGCAAACAAGACCTAGGAGTTAGGAGGCCACGGCGGCGGAGCGGTATGTTTTGTGCGCCGGTGCAACTTTCTGTGCATCCAACTCCACCCTTCTCCCCCAACTAGAATAACCCTTGACGTACCTCTATCACCCCGCGGAATGCAGCGTCGCCGTGATTCGCGCGCATACACCAGCTATCGCTCACCAGAGAAGCGGAGCATATCTTCTTACCGTGAACGTTGGTGGTAAATTAGACTTTAGGTTGTGCGCGTTGCTATTCTATTTCGGGGATAACGAAAAATGGCTCTTCTCTAGCTTGCTGAATATCGGCCTGATTCGTGTTCTTGGTGTAAGTCATCACCAGACTAAAGAAAGGGACAGGCGCCTCTTCTCAAAGTGCATCCACCTTCTTGACGACGCCGCTTTTTCCGCAGCGCGTACGAGAAGGGCCAGAAAAGAGTGCCGGTGTATTTTCTCATCGGGCACATTTAGCAACGTCATGGCATCTCCCTCGGCGCTTGGGACTCGCTCTGTTTGGCGTCAATAATACTCCGCAGCGCGAAGAGTGAGGCGAAGTTGTGGTGAGGAGACAAGTCGGCCCTCTATGATGTCCGAGGAAAGAGCCGCAAAGGTATTCCCTACGGCGTTCTGCGTTGGGCACCACGGCGCTTCCTATGCCAAGGGATGACTTTGCGTACACCTCCACTGTCATGGCCATCGAAGTCTAGGTGTAGTTACCCTTAAGAGAGCCTTCAGCACCATCAGCGCAAAGCGGCCATAGAGCTCACGTTTCGAACTCGTGCAAAAGCGGCCCCCCCTTTTTTTTTTGATCCCACTTCCGGCCACCTTGGGGCCTGTCTGCCGCTCCAGACGCTGTTTTTGGGCTCTTGCCACATCACGCACCAGAAACTGAAAGGACGGATCACCCCAGCACGGGCGACTGCGTTAACGTCCTGGAAAAGTCAGTCAAGCGAGAGAGCGATGCTGATACTCTTTTATTATTTTTCTTCTTTTTTCTTGCCTATTTATTTGCGTGCGGAATCTGTAGTATCTACATTGACAGACCAAACGTCCCTACATGTATGGCAGGTCCGGCCGTCATCGGAGTCGCAGACAGAGCGGTGCTGGATTAACAAACTGAGGTGAGCGTAGCAGTAAGAATGAATGGAACTACTCTCAAAAGAGTGGGGAGGCACAATGCTTGGTCAGACTCACACACAAAGGGAATGAAGTGGAAGTTACTGTAAGCGGACAAAGTTTATATATAGGATTCTGTACGCACAACGCACAATAATTGATTCAAAAAACAAGGACGAATGGAAGGCGCATGCGCGCCATCAGTGATCTAGTGATGACGCGCGTTCTGACGTCCTTACAGTAAGTACACTCAGGGCCCTTGAATTTAAGAATGGACCACAACTGAACATCTCCGAGTCCGCGTTCACATCTACTGTAAGGTCGTAGCCTACCGTGCCTCGCTCGCTACCACAGGAGAGTCACCAGTGCCAGCATGAGTGCCAGTGGGCAGCAACACCATTAACCACTGGTCTCCACTGTGACCAATCAGATCTTAAATCTGAGCTTTTCTCAATCTTGTTATATCTCCCACTGCAGAATTCGAAGACCTTGAGTGTCCGGAACTCCTAGTCATCACTTACCTCATTGGGTGAAAGATCCCACACAGTTCCCACGCACTTCTCGAAACCCCGGAGCGCGCTCCCGTCGTGGTGTGGGAAACTCGACTTAGACTCAAGGGCACAAGTCGTGCTGATAACGTCACAGCATTACACTGGCACCCATCAAGACACAGCACCTCTCAGCGCATGGGCTGGCGCACATCACCCCTGCGAGCACTATTACCACGCACACCTTCCACTTCTTGGCATGCTGATTGGCATGTGCGAATCATGCAATATGGAGCCACACTGCACTTCTTTGTACCTATACCCTTTCCGCGGCACATGCACCCACCACTCCTGGGCAGTGCTACTGTTGGCAGTCAGTGCTGTGGGTCCTCAGGTGGGTTGTGATGTTCCTGTTTGATCCGTGGATTTCTGGACCTCTTAAAAATCTTGGATTTTTCATTTTTATTTTACAAAAAACATGTAAGTCTCGGCAAATCCACCGATGGGAGTTCCCGATTCTCCACTTGTCAAAAAAAATCGTCTAGGGTTCCATCGATATGAACGCTGTAAATTTTTGCAACGTGCGTGAAGTAATGGGGCATAGAACCGGCATAGACATACGAAGGATCGAGCTGCACAAGCATCTCCACGGTCGTGCGATCCGGGCTCTCCTTCCACATCATCGCATTACGCTATTAGCCGAGCCGCAAGTAGGTCCGTCGCCGGCTTTGTGTGGTCCTGCTACCAGATATAGTAATGATCGCAATGACCGTTCGGTATTTCAGATTCGCGACACTTGGACGAGATTGTACTCGCGGTATTCGATGCTTTAGATGCGATGCGAAGTTCGGAACGCAATGGTGTCGCCGCGGGGTAGTAGTTGTTTACTTCCCTGAATCCTTTTTAACCCTCTGTCTTTCCCCCCGGAATCAATGGAGTCCCCCCCCTTGAAAATCCGCTCTCTTTTTTTTGTGCAACCAATAACCTATGTCCGACTTACAGGAAGTCGCGCGACGTGACCAGAGTGTCAGCTTCCCTCCACCTGCCCCTGAGAACGCGCAAGTCGTTGGCCCTCCTTCACAAATTGTTCCTCAGATAGCAAAACCCCATGGAGACTCATCATGTTCGCACGTTCCAGTCGGTTACTTCGACCAAGAGGGCATAGGTCAGCTTCGACGTACCCTCACCCACCTCTCTGAGTCCACGCGCGGCCCTGGGACTCTACCCTCAGAGTCATTGGAGACACTCTCGGTGCCTGCTACCGGGCCCTTTGACTTCGAGAAGGCCCTTCGGACTATCATGAAGAAGTAAGTCATTGCCTCAGCCTCCATTTGTCGATCCCATGACTAAATGGGGCATTAGGCAGGACCGTGTAGGTATTCATTCACGAGAGCTTGGTGTCATGTTTAAGGACCTCCGCGTTGTCGGCTTGGGGGCTGCCGCCAGCTACCAGCCTACCTTTGGTTCTTTTTTCAACCCTAAAGTCATCCTCGAGAAGATTCAGGCCTTACGTCACCCCCCCTTGCGCGATATCCTCAGTGGTTTCGAAGGCGTTGTTCGCCCAGGGGAAATGCTCCGTATGTATTCTTTACTTTTGTCATGGGTCTGACATAATTTTCTCAACCGACCTCAGTCGTCCTGGGTAGCCCGGGCTCGGGATGCAGCACGTTACTGAAAATGCTCACCAACCAGCGCGCCGAGTATCATCTTGTGGAAGGTGATGTGCATTATGACTCTTTCACACCAGAGTGCATTGCCAAGCACTACCGCGGCGATGTCGTCTACTCCCCCGAGGACGACATACATTTCCCCACGCTTACCGTCGATGAAACTCTCCGCTTTGCGGCCAGGATGCGTACACCGCACAATCGCTTGGAGGGGCGTCTGCGTAGTCATTTCGTGAAGAGAATAACGGACATCACGCAAACCATTTTCGGTTTGCGACACGTAAAGAGCACCCCCGTTGGCGATGCGGCTATCAGTGGAGTATCTGGCGGAGAGAAGAAGCGTGTTTCGATAAGTGAGGCATTGACCCTTCGTTCCAGGATTTCCGCGTGGGACAAGTACGTATTCTCGCGCCAGTTTTCGGGCATGCTTGATATCGTTTCCTACGACAGTTCCACTCGAGGTCTCGACGCTTCGACTGCCCTCGAGTTTGTTCGTGCACTACGCATAGCAACCGACGTGGCGCATATATCCAACATTGTGTCAATTTATCAGGCTGCAGAATCGTTGTATCAGCATTTCGACAAAGTCTGCGTCATTTATGAAGGCAGGATGGCGTACTTTGGCCGCGCAGATCTGGCTCGGCAATACTTCATTGATCTTGGTTTTGAACCGGTACACCGGCAGACTACCTCAGATTTCCTTGTTGCTGGTGTGTTGCGTGCTATTATCCATATTTATTTTTCGCTCAACATTCCCTTCCCCGTTTTCTCTAGTAACGAACCCCCTCGCGCGCGCGGTCCGCGAGGACTTCAAAGGACCAGTCCCGCAGACGGCTGCCGAGTTCGCCTCTGCGTTCTTGGCATCGGAAGTGAGTGTAGCGAATCGCATGGACATAAACGCATACTTCAAGGAATTTGTTGGCCACCCTGAGCGTGCCCTCGTGTACAAAGAGAGCGCAACGGCGGAGCATGCGACTACGCAGAGCAAGGGGAGCCCCTACACCATATCTATCCCCATGCAGGTTCGCGCCGTCATGCTGCGCCGCCTGCAAATTCTGCGCGGCCACATCGCCTATGAGCTGATTGTCCTCATGTGCGTATTCTCATCTAACTAGCCAAGCAATATTCTGTACTAATCCCAGACAGTACGTTCATCGTACAGGCTCTTGTCAATGGTTCAGCCTTTTTCAGGCTGAAAGATGAGACATCACAGTACTTCTCGCGCGGGGGTATTCTCTTCTTGTACGTCATCACAGGTTGTGTCCTCGCCTTCGCCCTGTAAATGACCCATCTCGCTAGTGCCTTACTTTGGGCGGCCTTGTCTTCAATTGCTGAGATCCCAGCCCTCTTCGCACAGCGGCCCATCGTGGTAAAGCATGCCAGAGCTGCCATGTACCATCCGTTTATCGAAGCTGCCGCTCTTACGATCGTTGATGTGCCAATCACCTTCGTCACGAATATAACATTCTCCCTCATCCTGTACTTCATGGTTGGTTTGCAAACTTCTGCGAGCCAATTCTTGTGAGCAACTATTTCTGCCTCATCTGGTTTCAGTGGCTCATGGACTCTGTCGCAGCACTTTCTTCTTATTTGTCTTTACCATGGCGTTGGTCATGAAGGCATGGTTCCGCTGCGTAGCAGCGGCTTTCGGAGATCCAGCGCCTGCACAGACAGTTGCCGGTCTCATGTTGCTCATGCTTATCCTTTACACTGGATATACTATCCCGAAGCCGTCAATGATTGGCGCGTTGAAGTGGATCTCGTACATCAACGTGAGTGATTGCCAGTAGAAGCTTTGCCTGTGCTCATATCTGGATAGCCGATTCGGTACGGCTTCGAGGGACTTATGTCCAACGAGTTCCACACACTCAACGGGACGTGCTCAAACCTCGTACCGAGCGGTACAGGATATGAAAACGTGTCGCTCACGAACCAGGTTTGTGGGACTGTCGGCTCTATCCCTGGCCAAAGCACCGTGGATGGCAATCGTTTTATTGCACTCTCGTATGACTATTCCTACAGCAATATCTGGCGGGTAGGTGATGTGACGCTTGGAACATCAACATTCGTAGTGACTGACATGGGAGTAGAACTACGGAGTCGTCGTCGGGTTTGGCGTTGTATTTGTCACAGCACTTCTCTATTTCACCGAGTACAACACGCACTTGTCTGGCGAGACGAACGTCATGCTCTTCAAGCGAGGGACTAAGGTCCCGGTCGTTCGCGGAGCCCAAGAGAAAGCTGGCGTGGCTGATGAGGAGAAAGGCGTTCCAGAGTCGCGAGATGCGACGGAGAAGATGCGCAGTGAGAGTGGGTCATCTAGCATGGATGTCGCTGTTCCTATGATGTCGGACGTATTCACGTGGAGGCACCTCGAGTATGACGTTCGAGTAGGAAAAGGCGAGACCCGTCGCCTCCTGGACGACGTTTCTGGTTACGTTGCACCGGGCAAGCTCACTGCGCTCATGGGAGAATCTGGAGCGGGAAAGGTTAGTAGACTCGGATATACGGCAACGCAAATTTACGCTCATCTTTTCTCCTTAGACCACGCTGTTGAATGTCCTCGCAGAGCGCCAAGCGGCTGGTGTTGTCGGCGGTGAGAGAACGGTCAACGGGTACCCCTTGCCGAGCGATTTCCAAGCCCAGACGTGAGCTTAAGCACCCTTTTGTCGTTTGTGCTAATTCTGACATGCTGGGTTACCACAGAGGGTACGTGCAACAGATGGACACACATCTGGCTCAGACAACCGTGCGCGAAGCGCTGCTCTTCTCCGCAAAACTGCGACAGCCACCCACAGTACCTCTCAAAGAGAAAGAAGCATAGTGAGTAATCGTTGAGAAGTATCTCTGAGCCATTATTAACAGGCTGTATTTAGCGTCGACACGGTGCTTAAAATGTGCGGTCTGGAGAAATATGCTGATGCGATTGTGGGCTCGCTCGGCGTCGAACACAGGAAACGAACGACTATTGGAGTGGAGCTCGCAGCCAAGGTACGTAGAATCCAACCCCGATTTATCTGATAATGACTCCCTGCAAGCCCAAATTGCTCCTCTTTTTAGACGAACCGACCTCTGGACTTGATTCACAGAGCGCTTGGGCTATCGTTAGCTTCCTACGTGAATTAGCCAATCACGGTCAGGCAATTCTTTGCACGTGAGACTAACACCTGTGAAAACTCCCGCCGTTTTGTATGCTTACTCAAGATCGCTTTTTAGTATTCATCAGCCTTCAGCGGAGCTATTCCAAGAATTTGACAGACTTCTGCTTCTCCGGAAAGGAGGCCAGACAGTCTACTTTGGCGACATCGGAACAAACTCTACGACTCTGATTAATTATTTCCAGATGAATGGTGGACGTCTCTGTCCACCCGACGCGAACCCGTAGGTGGCGAGTAAATTAAAAAGTGATATCCTCATCTAATTGTTTGGGCAGTGCTGAATATATTCTGGATGTCATTGGGGCAGGTGCCACTACCACCACCGATACTGACTGGCACAGCACATGGAGGAGCTCTCCGCAAGCCAAAGCAATCGACGAAGAACTCGATACTCTCCTCGAGGATGGACGAAAGCGTCATGCTATTGACACAGAGCAGCACTCGGAGTTCTCGACATCATGGATATTCCAAGTCAGGACGCTGTGGGAACGCGGCATCGTCCGCCACTGGCGTGATCCCACGTACCTGGTGGCCAAGCTCGCGTTGAACGTCGTTGCTGCGCTCTTTATTGGATTCTCGTTCTTCCAGGCCAAGGATTCTATCCAGGGTACTCAGAATAAGATATTTGTAAGCACCTGATCGCTAGTTCCCTTCTAATACTGGCTCATCGACGTGTACGAACAGGCCGTGTTCATGAGCCTGATCGTGAGCACACCCCTATCCAACCAGATCCAGGGCCCATTCATCGAGACCAGACGGGTTTATGAGATCCGCGAACGCCCAAGCCGAATGTACAGCTGGACGGCTCTCATTACCGCGCAAATACTTAGCGAGCTCCCCCTTAACATCTTTGGCTCTTCTCTATTCTTCCTCATATGGTACTGGCTCGTCGGATTCCCCTCGAGCCGTGCCGGGTACTCGTATTTGATGTTCGGCATCATGTACCCCATGTACTACACCACCTTCGCCCAATGGGTTGCTGCCATGTCACCGAACCACGCAATTGGCGCGCAACTATCCAGCTTCTTCTTCGCCTTAGTCATCATTTTGTCAGTTGTGTTCTGCTTTAAACCTGGACTTGCTCTGACTTGATGAAAGCAACGGCGTACTGCAGCCATACAAGCATCTTGGCTGCTGGAAGTGGATGTATCGCACGTCACCCTACACCTACCTCATGGAAGGATTATTGGGTCAAGGTACATCGCTCTCGTCTTGTCGACTCTCGTTCTCTACTGACTGCGCTTTCAGCACTTGGCCATTCTGAGATTACCTGCGCACCGGTAGAATATGTTACTGTCAGGCCACCCCTAGCACAAACGTGCCAGCAGTACCTGAGCAAATTCATCAACACAACAGGTGGCTACGTGACGAACCCGAGCGCCACGGATAATTGCCAGTTCTGCTCGTACCGAACCACAGACGAGTTCTTAGAGTCGAATTCGAATATATTCTGGAGTCATCAATCGCGCAATTTCGGGTTCATGTGGATATACGTCGGGTTTAACGTACGTCCTCATTCACACCGTCACGCACGTACAGTTAGCTCATGTCCAACGCGTAGGTATTTGCCGTCTATGCTATGACTTACATTTTCCGTGTTCGCGGGCCAGCCAACTTTTTCTTCCGCAGGCGTTCATAAACCTTCGTCACCACCTGCGTGATCTAATCACCACTCTTCATTCAGACACTTCGAAATCTCGCTCAACTCTGCCTTAATTTGATATATAGTGTCTAGTTATACCTCTTAACATGCTCTTTTTTTTTTTTTTGTAGAAGTCAAGGTAAAAGTCTTGCTATCGCGATACTATGTAATATGAATCATTATATGACATAACGACATCGTTCACCAGCGCTCTAAATCGAACTGTCCGTAAAGTCGTCGGGTGATCTCAAGGTATCTTAGCTCGTTCTCAGGCGTCAAATGTCCGTGTCGCACCATAAAATCGATGAGAACTTGCGCCTACGTGAGTGCGACGCACTTGAGCTAGAAACGGAAACGTAACGCACCGACCGCACAATCCGGCCCGAACTCCCCGCGTGCATCCGCGCGACCACCTCGTCGAGCGGCAAAAGCTGTACACCCACCATTACTCGACGACCGAAAGGGAAACAAACAGGACAGGATACGGACTTCAAAGGACTCAACCTCTCCATCCATCGGAGCGAGCCGCACCTCGCCCGGCTTGACACGCATATCATACACATACTCGACCTCGGGTCGCAGCCACCCGGCCTTAAGTCTGATGGTAATGTGTCACGGCGCCGACGGCGCGCACACGCTTGCGCACGAGTTCGGAGTCGAGGCTCGCCTCCTCCGCAGCCTCTTTGACGATCGAGTCGAACGCGGTCGTCCCCCCAGGAATGCCGCCCGCGACCGAGTTGTCGAGCATGCCGGGGAAGCTTTACATACGCGCACATACGTATACAAACACAAGACGACGTCCACGCGACACGCGTATGCGGGCAAGTGCAATAAAAGGCGCGTGAGGGGGCAGTACACGGGCGAGAGGGGCACAAGACGCACGTCGGCTTGGTCAAGGCTCGTCGCGGTATCCACACCCGCACGCGGCTGCCCTCGCCATCACTGCCCTCGCCCTCGCCGTCTCGCTCATACACTGTCATGTGCACGCCAGACGTGACCACGCCAAACAACGCACACGCCGAGCGTTCCATCGAGAATACGTACGCGCTCGCGCCCCGCGGCGCCCCGAGCACGGTGCACGGGTCCCGCCCGTCCGTACGCAGCGCACCACCCGGCACAGCGTACACATCGTACCACTCGGCGTGCCAGCACGCGCGGCCGATCACGCCAGCGAACGCCGACGCGGGCTCGGGCGAGCTTTCGTCGCCGTCCCGACCACCGTTGACCGCGGCGCGCCAGCGTTCGAGGGTCTCTGCGAGCGCGAGCGTGCGCGCGGCGGATGTCCCGCTCGCAAGGGGCGGCGCGAATGCGATATATGGCGGTGGAGGTCTTGGCATCGGCGGGGAGCTGTCGCTCTCGTTGCTCGATGAGAGTGCATCCGCGGGCGCAGGCTCGGGGATGTCCCATGCGAGCGCTCCTTATGCTGCCTCCCGCTGCATTGGTAGGCTATGCACCGTCACGTTATCTAATAATCTCGGACTGGGCCCTCTCAAGTCTCGAGTGCACTGCCCCCATGGAATGTGACTACGATAAGTTGACCTTTGAGCCAGAACTAACCGATATTTCTGCTCAAGTGGCCATTCTTCGCGTTCACGACAATCGAGTCAGCAATGCTAACAACTCAACACCACACTGTTTTCCACGTTACACGAGACAATTTTCGTACACTTAAGTGTATCGACTACACGACAACCAATCGATCTGGGTTCTTCAAGAACCTTTTTTTTCTTTCTTTAGAGGCTGAAAAGGGCAGTCAGTCAGAAGCGAAGGAGGGTGAGATGTTCGGGTGGCTTACTAGCATTTAAGCGATGATAACCCGAACAGTGAGCTCGTTGCCGTCGGCCACAACATACTCGAACGAAAACTTGCGACCTTGCAAGTCGGAGGTCTCGTAAGACTTCAGCTGCCTCTCCCTCTGCTTCTCCATGTTAGGGTGGTCCTTGCTGTAATACTGTGGGTTAATGACGCAAGCAGTTTGGTCGTCCTTGAGGTTGGTGATGATATCGCCCCATCGCTTGTAATTGTGGACGCCCAAAGTGA
>WNGR01028243.1_pt1 | contig 11496 bp, 12 predicted proteins | sample 5407581 | NCBI WGS metagenome assembly WNGR01 (sample SAMN13153383, study PRJNA577476) | soil metagenome | isolation source: 80 cm soil or saprolite under Garry oak tree replicate 2 | place: USA:California | collected 2016-06-15
TTACTGTCATTATGCCAAACCAGTGGATTGAGCGCAGGAAGAAGGATCAGTACTACAAGCTGGCCAAGCTCAAAGGCTACCGTAGCAGAGCGGCCTACAAGCTTCTCCAAACATCGAGAACCTACAAGCTCTTGCTTCCGGGCATGAAAGTTGTTGACTTGGGGTCCCAGCCTGGAGGCTGGTTACAGATTGCGAGGGAAGCCGTTGGGCCCGAGGGGTTGGTTCTCGGAATCGACATCAAGAAGATCGAACCCCTTCCCTATCCTAACGTGAGGCTGATAGAGGCAGACATCTATTCTGAAGACCTGCCGCAGAGGATAATTTCGGAGCTGAAGGGACCTGCTGATGTGGTTCTGTCAGACTTGGCACCAACCATCATCGGCGCATGGGACGTGGATCACGCTAGACAAGTAGATCTTGCAAGAGCGGCACTTAGAATAGTGCAGGAGGTTCTCAAGCAAGGGGGAAACGCGTTCATCAAACTTTTTCACGGACCGGAGCTCAGGCGGTTTCAGGACGAAGCTGACGAGTTCTTCGAAAAGACTAAGTTACTGAAACCGAAGGCGAGCCGCCCGGAAGCCTCAGAAGTATACTACCTCGGCCTAAACTTCAAAATGAGGTGGATTCCTCCTGAGCCAAAATCCTGAACATCCTCGAATTGTGTTCCTAACGGGCGCGCCGGGAGCTGGAAAGACGACCCTCATCCAGCGAATCCACACGCATTACAAGAACAAGGGGCTCAGAGTCAGTGGCATAATTACTCGCGAGGTAAGAGAAGGCGACCAGCGCGTCGGATTCAAGATAACCGACCTCGCCTCAGGTGCCGAAGGTTGGCTGGCTAGAGTGGGAGACGGCGTTGGCTCAAGAATAGGCAAGTACAGTGTTGTCTCGGAAGAGCTTGAGGAGATCGGTGTCGGTGCATTGAAACAAGCTACAGAAAGCCCTGCCGACCTCGTTCTCGTCGACGAGATTGGACCCATGGAGATGACAAGCAGACCTTTCAGAGACGCCTTAGCCAAACTTCTGTCACGCCGAGGGATTGTGATTGCGACTGTCAAGTACGGTTCGCATTACCCTGAGGTAGAGAGGGCATCCGGGACTGCCGAGGGAGTGAGTCTGGAAGTCTCGAAAGGTAACCGCGATGAGGTCATGCAAAGGATAACTTCCCTCGTCGATGAGTGGACGGATCGGAGCTAGCCCGGTTGAGGGTTTGCGGAGTGGACGATGCGGGACGTGGTCCCGTTATCGGGCCGCTGGTCGTCGCGGGTATAAGAATCGAGGAGGAGAAACTCGACCGGCTGAGGGCGCGCCAGGCTGAAGCTTTCAATCGAGATCCCCGAGATTGTTGATGAGTATCATATTGTCGAGCTGGAAGCGGCTCACCTTGACCGGGTGGTAAACCACTCTCCGAAATTCCAAAGACTCAACCTATTGGAAGCGAGAGCGATGGCTGAAGTGATCGAGAAGCTGAAACCTCATCTCGTGTATGTCGACGCCTCCGATACTCGCCCAGAACGATTCAAGAACAATATTCTCGAAAACCTCAGCTTCAAACCCAAAGTTATCTCCGAGCATCATGCAGACGAAAAATACCCATCAGTCTCTGCTGCAAGCATCCTCGCGAAGGTTCGCAGAGACTCCAGAATCGAGGAGCTGAGGAAAGAATACGGCGAGATTGGATCAGGGTACGCGCACGATCCCATAACTGTCAGGTTTCTTAGCGAGTACTACTTGATGAATCAAGATTTCCCACCGATCGTCAGAAGATCATGGAAGACGCTCCGGAACATTGTCCGAGAAATGTCCCAGTCAAAACTGTGCTGACCAGTAGATCGAGATTCGACGGCTCAGGCAAATGCCTTCTCGCTCATCTATTGGTCCGAGTAACTTTGACCAATCATCGCCGTCTGTGCCTGTTTCCATCAGACTACGAGATAAGGACAGCGGCGGTGACCGTCAACCTAACTCCCAGAACCCGGGTTGTTTCAAGCCCCGACGAGCGAGAGGCGCCCACCAATGCGTAAGGCGGTAGTCGACAACGTTAGGGCCGGAGTTGTTTCTGTGGGCTAATCAGAGTTAGACAATGAAAGAAATGCTGTCAATCGCGGCTCTCTATCGCCGATTAAAGTCCCACGCACGACCTAACCAATGCTACCCCGATGTGAAATCAGAGGTTGCAAAGACGGAATGGAAGTGTTCTGTCGCGGCTATTTGAAACACTACTGCCAGAAGCATTATCTTGAGCATAGAGAGAACTGGCTTGTTCTAACAAGAGTCGAGAGTCACCAATCGTGCTTGGATGGGTTTAGCGAGAGACCCATCAGATAAACAGTATATGTGATTGAGCGGTAGTATCTACCCGCCCATTTGATGAAGCGCGTCAGAAAATACCTGAAAGGAATTCGCCAGCGAGTTTTAGGCAGAAAGAGAGTTGGAGAATTTCAGACTCCTGACTGGAAAGAAGAAGCAATTGAAATTGACATAACCAGACCAGAATCAATTTGGGTGACCGTAGACGACCTAATTGCGTATTCTCCGCTGACGCGGTTCATTTACGCGCTGTTGGCTTGGGAATTGGCATTTGTAGGCTCCTTCTTCATCTGGCTCGGGTTGGTGTTCTGGAATCCTATCTTTGCAGACTGGCAATACACGCTTCTTGCTTTCGAGATTGTTGGAAGTCTTGGGTTTGCCCTGTTAGCTTGGTCGAGAGAAATCTTGGTCAAGAAAGTAGCAACAAGAGGCTTTGCCTTCATCTTCAGATTCCAAAGACTCGTTTTCGAGTCATATTACGGGGCGTTCCTCGTTGCCATCTATCCTCTGCTGACAGTAAAGACCGCCATTCCACTTTCTCCTTTCTTTCCTATTTCACCACTCTCAGTCGTGGCAATTGGAGTATTTTTCTTCTTGATAATTCCGCGATTGGTCATATCTGAGCTACTTAGAGAAACTCGGGTACCGAGGCTTTCGATTCTCCAATTCACGTTGGAGCGAAAAACCGGTAATCCTCGCTACTCTTGGTTGCGAATAGGAATGCGGGGGATAGAATGGACATTAGGTAGATCGGGACTTTCTGTTACACCAGGAGTGTTATATCACGGGTCATGTTATTCGTTGTTCAAAGATAACCTGCCAAATAGCGACCTCGGCCTACTCGCAGAATGGTTGACCTTTCCTGCCAATTTTCGGCAAGTGAACTCGATAATCTTGGGTTTGATGTGGCAATCTGCGCATGCAGAAGATTCTGGATTTGGAAAAGTGCGCGGGATTTGGGGTCGAATCTCTCGATTACCCTTTCCGAAGGGATACAACATTGTCGTTGCAATTGGGGCGATTGCGGGTTCCATCACTGCGATTGTCGAACTTGCCAAGATATTTGGTATGCTCCACGCCTGAGTTATGCAAAATTTTCTGCCATCTTAGATCAGCCCCTTCGAAGTTGTTTCGACCTTTTCAGGCTTTGCGGGTCCTTCTTGGTTTTGCAAGAAGAGAGTCCACAGGTAGAGGATTACAGCAACGATCAAGAAGGCTGGTAGACCGAATACGCCAAGCAACACTAAGATAGCTCCGTAGGGGCCATAGATTGAGTACAGTCCCCCTGCCGGAGCCTGAGCGATTGTTTGAATTTTCGTACAACTCGGACTCGTCACAGTCACATTCGCAGGAATAACGCATGTAGAACTGCTAATCGTCTGCGCTCCGAAGGTAGAGAGATTGACCAAAGCGCTTCCCGCCGCGATTATTGAGAAGAAAAGACCTAGAACAAAGAACCAAGCTTCGGGCCTCCCAAGTGGAATATCCGTCAACTTCTGTCTCTTGCTCCATTTGAGCCATGAAATTTCCCAGATGACTATTGCAACGACGATCCAAGCGATTGCCTCCAAGAAACTGATCACTGCATTGATTACGAGTGCGAAAGGAAGGGCAACTCCGAAGATGGCAAACAGTATGATAAGACCGAATGCCTGGACTATCACCGTTAGAAGTGAACGAGGCATCAATGCTTTCGTCTTAGTGATGTTTCTGCTCCTTATGGATTTGAACCAACGAGTCTTTGTAACATGAGTAGCACAGGGCAAATCCGCAATGGTCACACTCATGACGAGGTTCCTCTATCAAACCATCTTCACGTTTTGCATCCTCTTCCTCATCCTCGTGGAAGAAATCATCTTTACATTCCGCGCAGTTCCACGGCGTTCTTAGTTCGCCTCTTGACTAATCAAACGTAACGAGGCTTTTTGAATCTTCCTCGCTTCCAGAAAAGAGAGGTGGGTTTATTCCCGGCCTAAGTGTAGTCTTTACTCAGTGACTGGTTTGACCTACAGAATAGCCAAACTGTCTTTGACTCATCACGGCCGTCTCTGCCAGTTTCCAACAGTGCGAGATTAAAGGCTGTTCCGAGAAACAACATCGTTTCTGCCACGGAAATGCCTTATCGTAGAGTTCTGCGAAAAAAATGTAGTCATTGCTGAACTCCATTCCGAATGTCGGACAGCTTGAGACATGAAATACGTGGTTTATTTTTCGTCTCAATGCTCGGGGATGAGCGCGGGTGGGTGAGTCTTGGTCGAACCGGTTGTGATGGAGTTGTCTCACGAATGACTCCGTCGTCGCGTCCGTCGTTCGAATCATACGGCGACGAGAGCGATGATTTTCTGACGGCGAAGTGGTGATTCTGGTTCTTCGCCATTGCAACTTCACGAATATTTGATACATGCGCGACTTGTGGGAAGCGTCGCCTACGCGAAAGGTCTTGAGCATGTCGGCATATGCTAGGATCGGTGCCTGCGAACGTCTGTCCCTTTCGACAGATTATCAGATAGCCAAAAACGAGTCATTACTCAATCTGCTCGCCGGCTCCTAGTTCTCGCGGGGCCAGGTACCGGAAAGACTGAGGTGTTAACGCATCGAATAATCTACCTGATCAATCACGAGAAGGTACTTCCGCAAGAAATTCTCGCGGTCACATTTAGCAGAAATGCTGCGCAGGGAATGAAAGTCAGAGTCGGGACAGCGATAAGTGGTGCGGCTGAAACCGTACGAATATCAACCTTGCATTCAGAGTCGCTGAAGACCCTTGGCGCTATGAATGCGTCTCCACGCTTTTTTGTGTCAGACGACGAGGCGCGAATGTTGATGCGGGATGCCATAGAGGACTGCGGATTCCAAGGGTCTGTGCGAATCAAGGACTGCCAAATCTGGGTCGGTCTTCGAAAGGGCGAGAACATGTTGCCGTCGGAAATTGTCGCCAATTCCCCCGGGGACTTATCCAACTTCAAGGAGACTTATGCTCGATACGAAGAACTCTTGCGCATCAATCGTGCCTCTGATTTTGGAGGGCTGGTTGTGCAGGTGCTTCGTCGTTTGAGAGATGTCCCCCATGAGGCTGATCCCACTTCTTATGTCAAACATCTTCTAGTTGATGAGTTTCAAGATATTAACGCCGCAGAGGTCGAGCTAATTCATCACATATCACAAAATGCGATCAGCTTGTTTGCCGTGGGAGATGATGACCAAAGCATCTACAGTTTCAGAGGAGCCAGTCCCATGTTTATCAGAAATTTCGCCGCGGATTTCACGGGACAAACTGAGATTCTACAGGAATCCAGGAGGTGCACGGATCATATACTTCAGGGTGCCAAAGGCATAGTGTCCGGAGCGTCAGGCTACATTCTGAAATCACTCCAGTCTGCAAAAGGGTCGGGCGACAAAATCCAAGTGCTAATGTCAGCTAGCGAGAAACGGGAGGCCTTCTGGATATCAGATACTGTCAAGAAAAAAACCTTAGCTGGGGAGTGGAGCATCGACAAAATTGCTATACTCTGCAAATCTCTAGATATAGCGAGACCTGTGCTTGACCGGCTCAACAAAGACGGAATACCCACTTCCATTTGGGCATCGAAAGGATTCGTTAGTGATGAAGCGGTCACAAACATCATGGTCCACCTAAGATTCTTGGTCGACCCGCATGATAGTCTGGCGTTGAGAACACTGATCGAGATGAGACCTCGTTCCGGAATTGGCGGGAAAGGTGTGACAGAGCTGAGACATCTTGCTGAATCAGAAAACCGTTCCCTGTGGGATACCATGGTGAGTTCGGCAGGTCATCCGAAACTCAGTAGATGGAGTTCAAACTTATACAATATCGTGCAAGAACTTTCTCATCTCACGGCGCAAACTGCTGGACTCGATATCGCTCAGACGATCGATATCGTTGCGAGGCACTTGCGAACGGGCCAACGAGAATCCGTTCGAAATCTAATACAAATCGCGTCAAACTTTACGGGTCAACCTACTGTGTCCGATTTTGTGAACGAACTTCTAAGAAACAGGTCGCTCGACCTCGCAGGAGGAGTCTCACAGCCCAATCGAGCCAGCTCTGCAAGCATTTCTGTCATGACGATGCATTCTTCTAAGGGTTTGGGGTATGGGACGATTTTCATCCTCGGACTCGATCGCGGACTTCTTCCGGATTATCGGCAGGATGAAGGAGAGCAACGCCGTTTGCTATACGTTGCAATGACCAGGGCAGAGGACTCTTTGTTCCTTTGCCACTCCAAGAGAAGGGTTAGCCGTCCACCGAGTCGCAAGTGGTGGTATGATCCGTCACCATTCATCGCAGACATTCCGTCCGAGCATATGGAAAGAATCAACAACATGTAATTGGGGCACTTGGGCGAATAGCTGTCTAAACGTGACTCATCGGGACGTTTCTTGTTTCGCTCCGAGAGTTTGAGATCCCTTTCTTGTGGAGTTTGTATGCACAACTCATCCGTTCGCTCTCGCGCCTTCGTTTTTGAGCGGTTGGATTTATTCGGATCAGGTCTTCGCGAATTTCCCACAAATTCCTGGGCACTATGTGACTCGTCGCAAGCACTCACCCCATTGCACGCGACAATGACATGTAAGGGGTCCCGCGGGCAATGCATTTCCAAAAAGCTCGGAATTTACCAACCAACATTCGGAGCTTGCACCTGATTGACGATTCAGGCTTTGTTCTTTTTACTCTCTTTGCCTTCCGCGTCTGATTCCACTGTCTTGAGATAATTGGTAGCCAACACAATTGGTAGGAAGTATGTGGCGATCGCGAGCACACCGAACCACCAAAGATGCAAATCGTGGACTGCACTGCTGAACAGCGCTCCGGCCATAACCGCTATAGACCATCCCGCTACTCTAACCGTAGGCTTGGTAAACTTGCTTGCCACTCGCGCTCCAAGTCTTCCAACTTTTCGAAAGAAGATAATGTATGCCAAGACGGTAAGTGGGACAAGGAATAGGAGACCAAGATATCCCAGACCATTCTCCCCAAGTTGCTTGATTGCCTAACAGGCTATCGAACCAGACTCCTGTCAATGTTGCCAGAAGCAAAGTGAACGTGTCGGATGTGCTTCTCAGCCATCTGGTCCAATTAATCTTCAGTATGAATCACTCGGTGAATTTTGCCATGCTTCGTATGTCTTTGTCAAGATATTCGACTCCCTTCACGGTAAACCTGATCCATTCAGGAACAAGACAACGATGATTCGTCGGAAAGGTCAGTTCTTCACCACAGACGTTGCACGCAGAGCGAATCCGTTTGACCCAATCTGGGTGCAAGTTAATGACCTTCGTAACCAGGTAGTAAGGCAGGGGACAATAGGTTAGGGGTTCGATACCAACGGTCTTTTGCCTTCCCTGATGAACCCATAGAAACTCCGCGTTCTCGCCGTCATCACGGAAGATGATAGGTTCATCGCAATGAATACAATCTACACCAGGAAAATCGACTATTCCTCTGGAACCATGTAACTTTGGAATTTCCTCGATTAGAGTTTCCCAAGTAAGGACGAAAAACTCAACCGCGTCTTGAAAGCGAGAACTTGATTCGAGAAACCCGAAGAGTTCACTAACCTCTCGGATACCTAACTGGTGCTTGTGCGTCTCATAGAACAGCTCCCGTCTCAATTCTTCCGTTGGGACAACCTTCTCAAACAGTCAGGTCTAACTTGCTCTTTAGGGTACAGTTCAATGAAAGTAAATCCGGGAAAAACTGAGGCTATGAACGAGCGACCTTTGGATAGGTGCTCTGGCTAATCGTCAGCTTTTCGACTCTGCTACGCTGAGCCTTTCACCATCTCATGATAGTAGTAATGACGGTTTACCCATAACCACACCCAAAGAGAAACAACGGTGTTCAAAATTGGTGAAAGGCTATGGCTAGCGACACATAAGAGAACAGAAGAATAAACAAATCAGTAACGAGCGGTTCCAATCAGGATCAAGAGAAACATGAGCAATATGCCGTGTCCTTTGAACATGGTCTTCCCTGTCGTTGGACTTTGAAAAATTCCCGACCCTCCTCTTGCGACTCTTGAGATCAAATAATCGAAAATGAGAAAGGCAGGAGTCGGTGACCAGACGAGAATCCAAACCTCTGAAAGACCGGGGACAAGACTTGAGCCATACAATTGAGAGTATTAGCCAGATGACTAAGCCGGCGAAACCCGGCTCTCTTGAGAGGTCCAGGAACCCGTTCCAATAGTCTTTCTTACCAGACATATTCGGCTACTTCGCCGCGCTGACTTTTTTCCTTCTCTATTCTCGGTCGCGACACTCTCCGCAACAGCAATTGCCCTCTCCTCCGTGATGAGCTATTAACGGATTTTACCTCAGCTGACTTCCACTTCCGGGTACGAGGTCGAAACAACCTCCGCTATCCCATTCGGCAGGAGTCCGTCCTCCACTGATCTTGGCAGAGTAATAGTGCGTTCTTGAAATCTTGGGTCTAATGTTCCTCGAATGCGATCAGCCGAGGGACTTATCAACACTATACGGAGTCTGGAATTTACCTGAATAGCATCGAGGAAGGCGTTGTTTATCGCAATGTCTCTAAAAGAATACCCGATTGCGATGCAAAGCGTCTCTTGAGCTAACGCGGTACGGAGCTGTCCCAATGCTTCGTAGAATGGTCGTCGAGTCGCGTATTTTTCTCCCATAGGGTAAATCATCATCTGCTCTCTGACTCTCTCTCCGTAAAGGTCAGTATGCTTGAGACGAGCATTCGATTTCACAATCTTTCCATTCTCCATCAGATAGTAGTTAATCGAGCCATGTAACTTGACAAGCTGAACTTGTTCGTTTGACCACAAGTTTGCAAAACTATTTTCGCCTGAGTCATCAATCCTAAACCCTTCATCAAAGCCTGCATTCTGCGATCTCAGAAACATTTCCACAGAGAGGTCGTAGTTTGTTGTGAAAACCCTCCTGGAAAGCGAACCGGCAGGGAGAATCGTCGTCGATCCTTTCTGGTAGGGGATCGACATTGGAGAGCTTAGGACTTTCCAAAGCCCTGAGTAGAGCTTTGTGGCCATTTGGGGAATGACCTGTGAGCAGATATTGTAAATCGAGTCCTCAATCTCATTCATTACCAACCAAGCCAGGTCCTGCTCGCGAACCTCGCGGAATTCTTTGGGAAACTCTATCAGCTGAGCACCGAGATTCTCCAAATTCTGCCGTGGTTTGACCTTTCCGTCAAGAATCGTGAGAACAGCTTCAATATCTGGCTCGACTCCAAACTTCCTAACCCCAGCTTGTATGATGGAAACGATAGGTTCGAAATTCACCTTTCGCCTCTCCATGTCGTTGAGAACAGCTTGGGTGAAGTCCTTCATTGCGGGTATCCCTAGAGGTTTTGAAGCACCGGCACCGAGAAAGAGCATTTGATCAATCTCTCCCAATCCCTTACTTAAATTGACAAGAGTCGGCAAGAGTTTGAGTTCTCGGAAGAGAGTAGACGATGAGTAAGAGACAACACCAGCGTAGGGACATTCTTGAGGATTTGGAGACTGCAGGGATATCGACCAAGCTGAAACTATTGAATCTGATGGAATTACTCTCGGATACAGAGTTCAATACCATTCAACAATTCAAGAAGAAACGTGATGGTCTCGCTCATCGAGATGGTCTTTTCTTCCCGAACTACAATGAAGCTGAGAAAAACAAACTAACAAACATGGCAATCGCCGCTGCCGATGTTGCACATGATTTGTCTGAGCGAACACTCACGTTGCCAAGTCCTCATGAACGAAACTCGCCGAAAAAATGAGCAGTCGAATCTGACAAGGCCTACTTCGGTGGTGAACCCCAACCGGAAAAGGATGTCACGATGCCAACCATGCTTGGCAGTGTCACGCCCGCGATCCAGAGGAGAGATCCCGAGACTATGGCCTTGTCCCGATAGCTAGGAGGGCTGCGAGCGCGTAGGAGAAGCCTCTTACAGTGATCAGGATAGCTGCCCACAGACGAGTTTGGCGACCCTATCAACAGATGGCCGTAGTTTCATCACTCTCGTGCTTTTCACCTCTTTTCGGTGTTAGCCCGATGGTCTAGGCCTCGAGAAGGTCAAATTCCATTTGGTAAGAGTCTCCTCTTTGCTGAAGAATTACCGAGCTGGGGTTGGGTGATCAGTGTGTTGGTAGGGTTTTGTTTGTGAGGCCGTTTTGTTCTAGTTCTTTTAGCCTTTTTTCCCAGTCTTTGAGTTGTAGGTCTCGTAGTATTGTGTTGAGTACTTGTGCGGTGTAGGTGTGTACTTGTGTCCAGTGATGGCGTTCTGCAAGGGCTAGTTCTGGGTTGTTCATTTTTTCCTGTGAGGCCCGGAGGCTTTCGCGTAGCTGGTAGACTAGTTCGTGCCGCAGCCTCTCCAGGCTCGGCAATCTCCTACGCTTCTTCCTAACTCTCTCGACAAGACCGGCATTCCCACTCTCTTCTTTGTTCCCTACTCCATCGTTCTCCAATCTTTTTCTGATCTCCTAATCTGCTTACGCGTCATCTCCCGTAGGCTTGTGTCAATGCTACATTGGAAGAACGAAGAGACCCCGTTATCGACAAGGCCCCGTCTGGACGCGTTTCTCTACAGGACATTGTCATGGCTCGACTCACTTAAACGATGTCGTCCGAGAGGCTCGTTTGTCAGTAACGACGTTAATCGTCGGACAAGGACGAAAAAATACGTCGACTCAATGGAAACACGATAACGGCGAGTATTGGTTTAGCGGCGAGAATATTTGTTAGTGAGTGAAGAGTATGTGATCTCTTGTTGAAAGGATCTAAGAAGCCGGATATGCACCGGGATGATGTGTATCCATGGGATCGGACTAGAGGCCAGGCGAGCAAGTGCATTTACTGTAGGGCTGATTGTCTCTGGGTTGTGTGTGCAGAGTGTAGAGACCTGATTGCACGGGGGAAGCCTCCTAGGACTCCGGTCTATAGACCGGCAAAGAAGGGTCTGTATCGTCGTCATACGTTCGGTGGCGAAGTTCGATGAGCATGCTCGTTTTCGTTTTTGGCGACAGCGTCGGCGTGGGGTCTTTACGATGATCGTGGAGGATGGGTCGGGAGACTCTGGAACGGTCGTTCACGCCTCATCTACAATCTCGGAGTAGAATTTTCGTCCTCCCTAGAGTCTGAACGGCAAGTAGGGGCAGATCCAGTAATTCCCGGACGCCAAACAGTCTCGAT
>WNGR01007602.1_pt1 | contig 11490 bp, 11 predicted proteins | sample 5407581 | NCBI WGS metagenome assembly WNGR01 (sample SAMN13153383, study PRJNA577476) | soil metagenome | isolation source: 80 cm soil or saprolite under Garry oak tree replicate 2 | place: USA:California | collected 2016-06-15
ACCGCGACACCCTGAGCACCACCCGCGACACCCCGAGCACCACCCAGCCCCGCCGGAGCCCATCCGGCGGGGTTTTCCACAGCCCACGCATCCCCAAGATCAGCGTCACCGACATCCTCAAGATCAACGCCGCGCAACAGGTGTCGCTGCCGGTGGCGGCGGCGTGCAGCGGGTCCTGGGTGAACAGCAGATTCCCGTCCGCGTCGAACCCGAACTGGGTGACCCGGCCCAGCGGGTCACTCACCTGCCGCGGGCGGCCACTGGGGTCATAACTGGTGAACAGGGTGGTGCTGCCCCGGAAGTCGGTGGCCGAGTGGATGGTGCCCGGCGACCCCGGCTCGTTCGCGGTGTTGCACGGCGGCGCGGCCGCCAGGTTGTAGCAGTAGGTGCTGGTTTTTTGCAACGGGTCGGTCACGGTGATCAGGTTCCCGGCCGGGTCGTAGGAGAACGCCCACTGGTAACCCGAACCCGCGGCCACCCCCTTGGGTGCGGTCTTGGTGGACAGCAGGCTCCAGTGGAACCCGGGGTCGGTCGAATCCAGCGCCCGGTTCTCATAGGTCAGGTGCGTCTTGTCTGACGTTCCGCGCTTCTCGCCCCGGTTTTCTCGGGGATTAGCTGTCTGGCTGCTGGTTCTCCGGTTGGGTGGCCAGGATCAGGTCGCGGGCCTGGTCGCTGACCTGCTTCATCTGCGCGAGCAGGTCTCGTAGCGCCCGGCCGTTGCCGATCCACTCGGTGTAGAGGGCGGCCTGGGCGCTGGTGAGACGGCGGGTGACGGTCTTGCCGTTGATCTTCCGGGTGTACTGCCAGTAGGGGCCGTGCCTGCGGCCGGGGTCGGTGTGGCAGGCGCATCCGGCGCTGCCGCACACGTTGTGGCTGCGCAGCAGGGTGCCGGCGGTGGTGAACCCGATCCGCGTGATCTGGGCGGCCAGGTCGCGGTGGCGGGCCTGCAGGCCTGCCAGCGTGGGGTCGGCCACGAGATTCTCCCTGGGTGCGGCGTGGCGGCGTGCACCGCTCGCCGTAAGTATACATACTTTCGGTTAGCGGGATGGCTACCGTCAAGGAGGTGGCGATGGACACGCCGGCCGGGTTCACCCTGACCACCCGCTACCTGGGGGCGCTGCCGCTGGCCGGCCACTTCGCCGCCCGGGCCGGGCTGCGCCGGCGGCTGGATGCCTGGGTGCCCGCCGACGACGCCCGGCTGGCGCTGGAGCCGGCGGTGGTGATCGCGGCTGTGGTGGCGAACCTGGCCGTGGAGCACCGGCCGCTGTATGCCCTCTCGGAGTGGGCTGCCGCCTACGAGCCTGCCCTGCTGCACCTGGGCGAAGACGGGCCGGGGCTGCTCAACGACGACCGTGTCGGCCGGGTGCTGGACCGGCTGTTCCTCGCCGACCGGGGCAGCCTGCTCACCGAGCTGATGGTCGGCGTGACCGGCGAGTTCGCCATCGACTGCTCGCGGCTGCATAACGACTCCACGTCGGTCAGCGTGCACGGCGCCTATCAGGCCGCCGGCGGCACGCCGGTGGCCGGCACCCCTGTCCCCGCCATCACCTTCGGGCACAGCAAGGACCACCGGCCGGACCTGAAGCAGCTGGTGTTCATCTTGACAGTCTCGGCCGACCATGCCGTCCCGGTGATCTACCGTCTGGCCAGCGGGAACACCAATGACGACCCGACCCACATCCCGACCTGGGACACGCTGGTCAAGCTGACCGGCGGCCCTGGCTTCTTGTATGTGGCGGACTGCAAGGCCGCCTCGCAGGAGGCGATGGGCCACATCCACCGCGGCGGCGGCCGGTTCATCACCGTGCTGCCGCGCAGCCGCAAGGAGGACGCGGCGTTCCGCGCCTGGATGCAGGACCACCAGCCGGGCTGGGCGGAGGCGCACCGCGCCCCCGGCTGGATCGGCGAGCCAGATCAGGTGTGGTCTGCCTGCGAGGCGCCGTGGCCCTCCGCGGAGGGGTACCGGGTGGTGTGGGTGCACGACAGCGGCAAGCAGCTCCGCGACGCTGCCGCCCGCGCCCGGAAGATCGAGAAGGGCGTGAAGGCGATCGAGGATGACCTGGCCGGGCGGCTGGCCTCCCCGCGGACCCGGCTGCGCACCGCCGCGGCGGTGCACGCCGCCGCCGAGGCCGCACTGGCCGACGCCGGCGCGAGCCGCTGGGTTCGCTTCACCGTGACAAAGAAGATCGAGGAGTCGTTCAGGCAGGCAGGCCCCGGCCGGCCCGGCCCCGGCACCGGCTACCGGCGGATCGAGAAGAAAACCTTCACGGTGACCTGCGACGTCGACTACGACCAGGTCGGCTACGACGCGGTCAGCGACGGCTGCTGGCCGCTGATCACCAATGACCGGGACATGACCGGCGCCGAGGTGCTCGCCGCCTACCGGTACCAGCCCAACCTCGAGCGCCGCCACCACCTGCTCAAAGGCGTGCAGGACGCCGCCCCGATCTGGATCAAGACCATCCCGCGCATCGAGGCGATCTTCCTCTGCCACTTCCTCGCCCTGCTGATCAGCGCGCTGATCGAGCGCCAGATCCGGATGGCGATGAAGGCCGCCGAGATCGCCAAAATCCCTACCTACCCCGAGCTGCGCGGCTGCGCCGCGCCGTCCGCCGACCGGATCTTCGAGATCTTCGCGCACGTCGCACGGCATGAGCTCCGCGACTCAACCGGGGCGCTCGTCCAGGTCTTCGAACCCAGCCTCACCGAGCTGCAGCTGAAGATACTTGATCTGCTCGAGGTTCCCGCCACGGCCTACACAAAGATCACCGAGCCCGGGCACGCCGTCCGCTAATCCCAAAGAAAACCGACCCGAGAAGTGCGGAACGTGAGTCCTACCGGCTGTCCCACGACCACCAGCGCAGGTTCCTCGCCGCCCTCGACCAGAAGATGATCTCCGCCGGGCTGGCCACCAGCGAGGACGCGATTTTTGACCTGGATTTTCACGCGGTGATGCACTGGGGCCGCGACTCGGCCCTCGAGAAGCACTACGTGCCCACCCGCTCCCAGCGCGCCCGGTCGGTGCTCACTTTCTTCGCCCAGGACACCGGCACCCACAACCTGGTCTACGCCAACGCCGACCTGTCCAAGGCCACCCAGAACCGGGAGGTCATCGCGTTCTGCGACCACTGGAAGGCCGTCAGCGGGAAAGACCCGAAGATGCTGATCATGGACCAGAAGGTCACCACCCAGGCCATCCTCGGCGAACTCGACGGCCGCGGCGTCAAGTTCGCCACCTTGCGGATGCGCTCACCCAGCCTGGTCCGGCACATCAACAACCTGACCAGCAAGGACTACAAGACCGTGGCCCTGGACCGTCCCGGCCCCCACAGCCGGCCCAAGGTCCATGAATCGGCCGCCGTGAAGCTGACCAGCTACCCCGGCACCGTCCGCCAGCTCATCGTCACCGGGCTGGGCCGCGACGCCCCCACCGTGATCATCACCAACGACAACGACATCAAGACCAAGGCCCTGATCGGGCAGTACGCCCGGCGGATGACCATCGAACAGCGCCTCGCCGAAATCATCCAGGCATTCCACGCCGACGCCCTGTCCTCCACCGTCAACCTCAACGTCGACCTCGACGTGGTGCTCTGCGTCCTGGCCCAAGCCCTGCTCGCCGCGTTCCGCACACACCTCGGCGGCGGCTACGCCACGGTCACCCCCGACACCCTCCAGCGCCGCTTCCTCGACAGCCCCGGAACCATCCTCAACGACGGTGACATGATCACTGTCCGCATCGACCGGCGCGCCTACTCACCCGTCCTCCGCCAGGCCAGCCTCCCCGCCGACACCACCGTCCCCTGGTGGCACGGCCGCCGCCTTCGCTTCCAATTCACCTGACCACGAGGCCAAATAAGCTGCGTGGAAATCCGCGTTAGGTGGGCGGTCGCCCGGGACGCCGCCGGCTGGTGTAGTCCCATTTGCTGTGACCAGACGCCGGTGCCAGGTGAGCAGTGCCGCCGGATCACGGTGGAACACCTCCTCCCATCGGCGGCGGGGGAGCAGCCGGGACAGTGCCGCGAGCCACAGCCGGCCGCCCGGCTGGTAGCGGACCCGGCAGAGCTGGCGGCGCAGCACCGTGTTCTCGTGCCGGAGCACCAGCAGTTCGGCATTCTTGGACGCCTCAGGCCAGATCCAAATAATCGAGCCCCACACGATTCTCGGCACCCATAGGAGAGCAGTGGCTACAGCGTCCGCAGACCAGATAAGTGCAGAGTTTTGGCGCGCGAGGGCCAGCCTGAGTGTCACCGATACACGGTCATCTGCGGGGTGGTGTCCGCGGTCATCCTGGTCCAACTACGCGTGTGCTCAGGGCCCGTATACGTGTGAACCGCTGGTCGGCGGCTTCGGCGGAAAGGCGCTGTTCAGCCGCGAGCGCGGTCATCGCCGGTCCCGCGCGGCGTGCGAACAGCGCCCGGACAATTGCTGCTGCCTCGACGCGAGCACGGCCAGTGAAATCGGACGGTGCGACCCCGGCGGCGAAGGCGATCTCCAGGCAGCGCCAGATATCCGCGATGTCGGTGTCCTTGATCCTTACGCGTGTCGCAAGGCTCTTGAGCACCAGGGCACTTACTTCATCCGCGAACGGCAGGGTTGCCTGAAGGGTGTCGCCGTTGAGTCGGCGCAGTTCGAGCGTAATGGTCACCGGTGGCCGGCCCAGCGCGTCGGCGAGCCCCGGGACCTCGGTGGTGACCAGGTTCTCGCCGACCTTGACGTTCTGGCGTGCCCGACCGGTGTAGGCGGGAACGAGGATGTCAATGATGGCCTGCGGGCGGGCGCTGTGCCCTCCGGTCACCTTCACCGGAGTGCCAGGCACGGTGCGGGCGAACCGGTTTCCTGCTACCTGGTCATAGCCCAGGGCCTTCAGCCGATCAGCAAGGCGACGGTCGCGTACGACGACGGGCGCAATCCCTAGGTCAACGTCGCCGGTCTCCCGGTACAGCTCCGCGCCGAGCCGCCATCTCGCCGCCAGCATCGTGACCGAGTGCCCGCCGATGACACGGTAATCGGCTACGTCCTCTCCCATCACCTGGGAAAGGTCGGCGAGCGCGACATAGCCGAGATCATCGGCTACCGAGCTAGCCGCCAGGACGAGGCGACTCAGCGGCTGGCCAGCAGCCATTCCCGCAGCCTCCCAGCAGCTTCAGCACGATCAGCCCCGCCAAGATCGTCCAGGTCCCAGATCATCTGGGAAGGATCTGCCAGCCCAACCTCCACGCGGTGTACCTCGGCCACCAAGGCGGGCACCGGGAACACCGACTGGTCGGCTGGCATCCGGATGATCACGTTCGCGTCGTGGCGACCTTGCGCCTCGACCAACTCCAGCCCCGCCACGTGGGGCAGCCGCTCGGTGTATAGGATCACCATGCTCGGCCGGCGCCACGGCACGATGAGGTCCGGGCCGACATCGGCAGACACCGCCACCTGGCCCGCTAGGCTGCGTGCCGCGCGGGCGGCCACGTTGGCTGGTGGGTCCAGAGTGTAGAAGAACTGCTCCGACCCGCCCGGACCGGGGTACTCGGCCATGAACCGGTCCAGCAGCGCCTCCCGGTGAGGCCGCCACCGTCCATGCTCTACCCTCTCGACGAGGTCGTGGTCGCCCAGGCGGGCAAGCACCTGCGAAGCCCGAGGCTGGGACACCCTGGCCTGGGCAGCGAGAGCGGTCGCGCCAAGTTCCTCGTCCTCGCCGTCGCCGAAGCGGATGAGAGCCCGGATGACCGCGAAGCTCCCTGAGCCGCGTGGCAAGGTTGTCTGCACAGGCTTTGGCGGCCTTACCGCACGCCGCTGGCGCAGCATCAGACCCGGCGCGCGCAGATCGAAATCCCCCTGCGCATCGGCCCACGACCAGCCCTGCCCTGTCAGCGAAACTCCCAGTGTCTCGGGCACGAACGGCGCCACCAGCAGCGGCTCGCCCAGCCGCGACAGGGCTTCCCGCAACTGGCGCAGACGCTCCAGCTCACTCGGGTACGGTGCCCGCTGTTTCACCTCCACCGCGAAACGGGCGCTCTGGCCGCCTAGGGCCACCTCCAGGAGAGCGTCAGCGCGGGCGTCCCCCGTCAGCGCGGGTTCCCTTTGTTTGACGGCCAGACCCGACTCCCGCAACCACCGGACAGCATTCATAAGCACTCTTTAAGTATAAGCACAGTGCTTATGACAGCTCAACGCTTACGTTACTGTGCCCAGGACCGCGCGCTACGTGCTTCTCTGTTCACACGCCTGGGCATCTGATGCAGTACCCGCCAGCTGATGCGAGGTCACGTCCGCCGGGAACCGGTGAGTCGGCACGACCAGCGCTTCGGTGCCAGCTCTCACCGCCACACCATCCTAAGCCGCCTTCTCAGAGCAGCCTTCGTTGTGTAAACGGACAGCCGAGTGGGCCTGACCTGCATCGTGGGTGTAGCGGATTGCCAAGGTCGGCATGTATTCGTCACGCTGGATCTCGGCGACAGGCTGGCATCGTAGCGCTCCCGATCGAATTAGGTCCCAGCGGACGCGGACGAGGCAGTGTCACCCGGACAAAACTGGACGGCCTAACTGGAATTCGGTTGAGGAGTGGCTGAGCCCGTTCTTTGCCCAGCTGCAAGGGACTGTTTTCGACCACAAAGGCCACCGCGTGCCGATGCCACGTGGCACCCGGGACCCGCGGGGTGCGCCACAGCACCGGGTCGCCGGTGGCCGGGCCGAACTGAATGGAAGGGAGGTCAGGGCCAGGTGATCCACCATAAGTTCGTCTTCACCGACTTCAACGGCGACAACCCGCATCTGTTCACCGGCTCACCCAACCTCGCCGCCGGCGGCGAGGAGGACAACGGCGATAACCTCGTCTGCTTCACCGACCGCGACATCGCGGCCACGTACGCGATCGAGGCGATCAAGCTGATCGACCATTACCGTTTCCGGGCGGCGATGCAGCAGGCCACCGACGCACAGCCGCTCCAGCTCAAAACCCGCAGCGCTCAGTGGGCCGCCGACTACTATGACCCGGCCAGCTCCCGGTGCCGCGAACGGAAAGTACTGGTTCAGCGCTGATCACCGGACAGGTCAGTCAGAGCGAAGTAGCTAAGCCCGGGCTGGCGCACGTGTATCACGAGCGCCGCAACGGTCTCTTATCCATGTACGCCCCGCTGCTGGCCGATCGCGCACTGGGGGATTTTCTACTCGCATGGCCAGCCCTGTGTTTGTCGTGGGGCGGAGGCCTTCCGGGCCCCGCCGGGAGGTATTTCCGATGTCAGACCTGATAACCGAGCCGCAAGTGCAGCCGCCTGGCTGGGCGCCGAAACGCAGGTGGTACCTGCGGGCCTGGTTCATTGTTCCTGTCGCCCTGGTGATCGCCGGGACGATCGCACTGACGGTGCTGTTTGCCGTGCCAAAGACCGTAACCGTGCGTGGCACGGTCGTCGACCGAATGCACCCGAACCTGAAGGTGGCCGCGGCGACCCTGCGTGCCGACGGCAGGACAGCCAAGACCAACGCCGCCGGTGCGTTCATCATGACTGGAGTCCCGCGGAACGCGACGCTCCAGGTGAGGGCGCCGGCCTATGCCGGCAGGTCGATCACCGCATCTGGTCAGCACATGACGATTGCGCTGACCCCGATCCCGGTTACCGTGACAGTCACCAGCGCGATGACCGGCGCCCCGGTCAAGGCGACCATCACTGCCGCACCGGGCGCGCCCGTCCCGTACACCGTCGCCTCGGGTGGCCTGGTCCGCATCTATCGGGCAGCACCCGGCGAGACTATGACCGTGACAGCCCGCGGCTACCTGCCACTCATGCAGGTGGTCAGGTCAGACGGGGCCTTGGCCGCGGCGCTGAATCCCACGGTTTCCACGATGTGGCGGCAATTCACTAGCTGGGCCAATGACGGCAAGGCCACCAGGATCGTGTCCTGGGTCCTGCGGCCGACCGCTGGATACATCTTCATGAAGCCGCCAGCGCGGGTGCAGGCCCAGCTGAACAGTCTGAGAGACCCGCTGTACGAGCTGTATTACACGGCCCGCGACATCGCCGGCACGGACGCCTGGATTGAGATCACCATCGACAAACCTAGTGCCAACTTGGACATCCACGCGGTCGCCAACCAGTACCTGGGCCGCACCACCATGATCATGATCGGGGGGCGGCCAGCCTGGCACGGAGGGCCAGATAATCACGGGAGCTACGGGACCCTTATCAGGGTCGGCATCATCGACCTGGAGGTTTACGGGGACAGCACCGCCCAGACTGACCGGATCATCCGGACAATCCTGCGCCCGCTTGGCAGGCCTGCCGTCTGACATTCATGATCACGGGGTTTCTCCGTCATCACGACGGAGAAACCCCGTGATCATGATGATGAGGGTTGTCAGTCCAGGGTGAAGTAGTCGGGGCCGGAGTAACTGCCGGTGAGTTGCTTGCGGCGCTGCATCAGCAGGTCGTTGAGCAGGCTAGAGGCACCAATGCGGAAGTAGTCAGGGGTGAGCCACTGCGGGCCGACGGTCTCCCGCACCAGCACCAGGTAACGGATGGCGTCCTTGGCGGTCCGGATGCCGCCGGCCGCCTTCACGCCGACGCGGCGCCCGGTCGTCGCCGCGAAGTCCCGCACCGCTGCCAGCATCACGAGCGTCACGGGCGGCGTGGCCGCGGGCGCCACCTTGCCGGTGGAGGTTTTGATGAAATCGGCGCCAGCCAGCATCGCCAGCCAGGCAGCGCGCGAAACGTTATCCAGCGTCGCCAGCTCCCCCGTCTCCAGGATGACCTTGAGATGAGCGCTGCCGCATGCCTCGCGCACGGCCCGCACTTCCTCATAGACCTGCGCGTACTGGCCAGCCAGGAACGCGCCCCGGTCAATGACCATGTCCACCTCGTCCGCCCCGGCGCTCACCGCGTCGGCGACGTCGGCGAGTTTCACCGCCAGCGACGCCCGGCCAGAAGGAAACGCCGTGGCCACCGACGCGACCGCCACGGGACTGCCGGCCAGGTCACTGCGGGCAACACCCACCAGGTCCGGGTACACGCACACCGCCGCGACCGGCGGGACCTCCGGGTCATCCGGGCCGGGCCGGCGCGCTTTGCAGCTGCTCGCCCCCGAATGCGGCATTGACCACATCCTCGACGTCGACGACGGCAACTATGAACGGTACGTGGCCAGCCCAGCCGGCAGCGAACGGGTGGGGCAGCACGCCCGGCTGCTGCGCCCGCCGGGCCCGCCGACCGCGCGGCTTCCTGGGCTGCGCGCCGGTGACTCCCTCACCGGGCGGGTGAGTGGGCCGCTGCCTTCCCGCCCGGCCGTCCCGGCACTGGTGGACTGGCCGGAGACGTTCCCGGAGGTGTTTGACGACAGAGGCGGATTCGACGCGGTCATCGGCAACCCGCCATTCCTCGGGGGAAACAAGATCGCCGCCGGCTGCGGCCACGCCTACCGCGAGCACCTGATCGCCGCCATCGCCGACGGCAGGCGCACGACCGCCGACCTCGCCGTGTACTGCTGGCTGCGCATGCACCAGCTGACCCGCCCGGACGGTGTCGTCGGGATCATCGGGCCCGACAACATGCTCAAAGGCGGCAACGCCAAACTAGCCATCAGCCTCCTGGAACAGGGCGGGTGGCGGCCCTACCGGCATGCCCGCGGCCTGCGCTGGCCCGCCCGGGACGCCGCAGTCAGCGTGTGCATGATATGGACGTACCGATGGGGCGGCGCCAGCCCGCCCGATGAGCTCCGGAATTACCCGGAGATCGCGCCGCCCGCACACCTATGGCGGCTTGGCCGGACCCTGAAGGCTAACGGCAGCCTGATCGACGTATACGTTCCCGTGTCCCGCCAGCGGCCCGCCCAGGGCGCGGTGTTCACTCCCCGGGCGGCGGTGGCCCCGGCGGCCGGCCGGGCCCCGCGCCCGCTGCTGACCGACAGGCAGCGCCGCGGCGGGGGATCCGCATGACGGTCACCGCCGGGGACTACCCGGCAGCGTGGCGGCCGGTAACCATGCACGGCGGCACCGAGGTGCGGCACGGCTACACCCTCGACCACCTGCACGCGCTGGCCAAGGTGGCGGTGAACCGGGCCTGGTCCCGGGCGGCCGATTACGGCGAGCGCCTGGAGGCCGCCTGGTACGGCATCGCCGAGCACCTCTGCGCGACCGCCAGCCCGCCGCGGCCGTGGGACCTGATCAAAGCGGGCACTGACGCGGTTGACCATATGATCGCTGATGATCTCCGGCAGCACGGGACGCGGCTGGGTGATCCCTACGAGGGCCCGGAGTCGGCGCGGAACTACTGGCGGTTCTGGTGGGATCAGGCGGTCCCGGCACCGTCATGCGAAAGCCGGGTCGTGGAGCGCCAGGCCCTGCGGCAGATCTGGCCGCTGCTGCCGGCGCGGCACCGCCAGGCGCTGACCGCCCTCGCGGCCTACGGGGACTACCGGCTCGCTGCCGCGTCGATGGGTATCACGGCCGGCACGTTCGGTGTGCACATCAGCAGGGCGCGCAGAGTATTCCTCGCCCACTGGCATGAGGGGGGAAACCGTCCCGGGTATGGGGCACCGACCGGCGGCGCGGCAACAACCGTGGCCCAGGGGAGCGGTCGGCCAGGAAACGGCGACCGCCGACCCGGGCTGTGGCACGCCGGCGGGGACGCCCGGAACGGGAGCTGGTTCATGGCCGTGCATCCACCTACACCAACCACGGCTGCCGGTGCCGCCCGTGCACCCAACAGACGATGTCGTAGGTGTTCGGTATGGCCTGCTTGACCCGTTCGGCGGGCCGCGCGGTCAACAGCGACGTTGTCCTTGCCGCTCAGGAAGTAGTCATACATCCTGGCGGGCGTAGGCCTGTCCAGCCGCAGGTCGGCTGGTGGCCGGGGAGTGGAATCTTGTCCCGCTCGAAAATAGGATCCGCTGGGTGACCTGCGAGTCTTCGTAGTGTCAAGCGGCACGCGAGTATTCGTTGATCAGGCCGCCCAGGACGGGTTTTCGGTAGATCCGTTCGCGGTCGAGGTCGGCAACGGCGAAGTGGCCACCGTCGGGGACGCGCTGGTCGATTCCCTGGTGCGGCCGAGCCGTGTTGTAATGCGCTTGGTACTCGGTCAGGACGGAGCACAAGTGCCGCTCACCGAGAATTAGCACGCGGTCGAGGAGCTCTCGGCGCAGGGTGCCGACGAGCCGCTCGCAGATCGCGTTCATACGCGGGCGCCTGGACAGCGGTGCGCAGGATCCTGGTGCCGACGGCCTGGAAGACAGCGTCGAAGGATGCAGTGAAGTTCGATCCGCGGTCGCGGATCAGGAACTTAACGTCCTCGAACCGCTCGCCGAAGCTGAGGGCAAGATTGCGGGCCTGCTGCACGGTCCAATCGCCACTGGGGTTCGCGGTGACCCCGCTAAGGGATCGAAAATAAATAACTTAGGATTTTCGTCGGCGTGTCGTCTGCTTCCGGGAAGGGACAGGCGTTTCGTGAGGTTCTGGCCGGACCGTGTAGTTCCAGTCCGGGTGGAAGTCGTGCTTGCCGATGGGCAGGG
>WNGR01007603.1_pt1 | contig 11489 bp, 8 predicted proteins | sample 5407581 | NCBI WGS metagenome assembly WNGR01 (sample SAMN13153383, study PRJNA577476) | soil metagenome | isolation source: 80 cm soil or saprolite under Garry oak tree replicate 2 | place: USA:California | collected 2016-06-15
CCGACTGGCTCACCGTAGAGTTATGGATGGCGATGGGGCTCGTCGACGAACCCGCCTATGATGGCTGATGGCTCCTGTTGAGCGTCCTTCCGGCGAGGACAGGAGCATCATGGCACTCCGTAGCACCGAACTGAGCCTCATGCCTCCGCATGCGGCAGGCGTCGGTCACGTTGTGGCTGCGGCCAGGCGGAGAACTCAAGTCGCGGCACTTCCGGATGGCGCTCGGGGAGCGTTCCGGCGCTGGTCGGGCTTCATCGGCACAGGACGGCTGACGTGACGGAGCCGATCCGCGAAACGGCCCCAGAGCGGCAGCCCGCGGCGCCGGTGCCCGGCGAGAGCCCGGCTGACGGCCGGGCAGCCACAGACAGGGCGTCTCGCCCAGGCCGTGCGGGTAGCTGCACAGCGGTGATCCCACAGTCGCCGCCGCCTGATCCGCCTCTGAGATTCAGCAGCTTGCTGTCCGGAGAGTCGGCCGGACGGGACCGCGCCGAGCATCAGGCAAACCACGCCATCGTCTCAGACCTGAACCTCGATCAGATCATCGAGGCGGTCGCCGGCGACTTGGAGGAGCGCGAGCTAGTAACCAGGCTGCTTTATCAGCAGGTCCGCGACATCGGCACGCTGCAGTACCGGCACGAGGTCTTCCGTGACCTGGAAGATAGTGGCTTGTTCGAGGCGGCGAGGCAATTCGCCGAGCAGATGCGGCAGGTGCGCGCACATCTCGACCAGCTGGCCAAGATGCAGTCCGGCCACCAGCGGGAGGGCTGGTTCCTCGACGCAGCGGCGATCTACTGCGACGCGGTCCGCTCACTGGCCGGTGGCCTGGCCTCCCGGCCGGTCGCCTCGCGCGGCCTGCTGGCATTCCGTGACTACCTGGACGCCTACGTAGCCTCCGCCGGATTCGCCCAGCTCGCCTCCGACACCACAGAGCGCAAGGACGATCTTGCTGAGGTCATGTACCTGGTCCGCATCAGGGGCCTGCGGGTGGAGGTGAGCCGGTACGACGGCGAAGCGGACTACAGCGCCGAGATTGCGAGGACGTTCGAGCGCTTCCAGCAGGGCGCGGTGAAGGACTACCGGGTCAAGTACCGGGGCTGGCCGGGCATGAACTACGTCGGCGCGCAGATCCTTGACCTGGTCGCCCGCCTGTTCGGCGACGAGTTCTCCGCGCTCGGCGACTACTGCCGCCGGCATGCCGGGTTCCTGGACCCGACGGTCCGCCAGTTCGAGCGTGAGCTCCAGTTCTACCTGGCGTATCTGGACTACATTAAGCCGCTGCGCTCGGCCGGGCTCAGCTTCTGCTTCCCGGAACTCACCGCCGACTCGAAGGAGATCTTCGCTCGCGACACCTTCGACCTGGCGCTCGCGGCCAAGCTGGCCGCCAGCGGCACAGCTGTTGTCACCAACGAGTTCCACCTGAACAACCCTGAGCGGGTCATTGTCGTCTCCGGGCCCAACCAGGGCGGCAAGACGACGTTTGCCCGGACCTTCGGCCAGCTCCACCACCTGGCCAGCGCCGGATGTCCGGTGCCGGGCACCGCGGCCCGCCTGTTCGTGTTCGACCAGATCTTCACCCACTTCGAGCGGGAAGAAGATATTGGCAACCTGGCCGGCAAGCTGGAAGACGACCTCATCAGGATCCAGAAGGCCCTGCAGACGGCCACACCCAGCAGCATCGTCATCATGAACGAGATCTTCACGTCCACTACGGTGAGCGACGCCCGCTTCCTCGGCGAGAAGGTGCTGGAGAAGGTGGTCCAGCTCGACCTGCTGTGCGTCTACATCACCTTCATCGACGAGCTGGCATCCTTCGGCGAGACCGTGGTCAGCATGGCCAGCACGATCGTCCCTGACAATCCGGCCGAGCGCACCTATAAGGTGGTCCGCAAGCCGGCCGACGGCCTGGCCTACGCCCTGGCTATCGCCGACAAGCACCGCGTCACCTACCAGCGGCTGCGGGGACGGCTCACCTCGTGAAGGCCTACCTCCTGCACCAGCAGCAGGACTTCGACTTCGGGAGTGAGCTTCCCCCCAACCACGAAGACCTGATTCAGGACCTGGAGCTGACCACGCTGCTGAACGCGATGGCGGCCGGGGACAAATTCCTCTTCGATATCTCCAGGAAAGTGCTGCTGGCAAGCCTCAGCGACCCGGAGGCGATCACCTACCGGCAGCGCGTCCTGGCGGACTGCATCGCCGAGCCGGAGATCATCCGGGAGATGTACGCCATCGCCGTGGCAGCGCTCCAGGACAAACGGGGCCTGTGGGGTTACGCGTCGCAGTACCCCTCCTCCATTCTCTCCGGGGCAGTCACGCAGCTAGAGGCCCTGTTCATACGGCTGAAAGAACTGCGCCAGATCGCCGACAACCATGCCGGCAAGTTCCGCTCCGAGGGACTGACGACGCTCTTCCGCACCCTGCAGCGTGAACTAGACGACGACTACTTCGACACGCTCGGCCGTCACCTGAAGCAACTGCGCTTCCGGAACGGCGAGCTGATGAGCGGGCAGCTCGGCCGGGACAACAGCGGAATCAACTACGTGCTCCGCTCGGGCAACGCCAGACGGGGCTGGAAAGAGCGCGTCGGGATCGGGCCCCGTTCCTCCTACGCCTTCACGATCCCGCCCCGCGACCAAGCAGGAGCCCAGGCGCTGTCGGACATGACCGGCCGGGGAATCAACCTGGTCGCCAACGCTGCGGCGCAGTCAGCCGACCACGTGACCAGCTACTTCACCATGCTGCGCGCGGAAATCGGGTTCTACGTGAGCTGCCTCAACCTGCGAGATCAGCTTGTGGCCAGGGACCAGCCGGTGACGTTCCCCGTTCCGTCCGCGTTGCGGACGTGGGAGCTGTCCTGCGAGGATCTGCGCGATACATGCCTGGCGCTGCGAACCGAGCGCGTCGTCGGCAACGACGTGGACGCCGACGGCAAGCCACTCGTGATCATCACCGGAGCCAACTCCGGCGGCAAATCCACCTTCCTGCGCAGCGCCGGCGTGGCACAGCTCATGATGCAAGGCGGCATGTTCGTGACTGCCAGGTTCTTCCGGGCCAGCGTCTGCCACGGCGTCTTCACGCACTTCATCCGCGAGGAAGACCCCAGCATGATCAGCGGGCGCCTTGCCGAGGAACTGAACCGGATCAGCGTCATCGCCGACCAGGTCAGCCCGCATTGCCTCATCCTGTTCAACGAGTCGTTCGCGGCGACCAACGAGCGGGAGGGATCAGAGATCGGCCGCCAGGTCGTACGCGCGTTGCTGGAAGCCAATATCAGGGTCTTCTTCGTCACCCACCAGTTCGACTTCGCCGACAGCTTCCACCGCCAGCACGCGGACTCGGCCCTCTTCCTCAGAGCGCCGCGACAGCCCGACGGGCGGCGCACCTTCAAGCTCGCCGTCGCCGGACCCCTCCCCACAAGCTACGGCGAGGATCTCTACCACCGCATCGGCGGATGGATGTAACAGCTATCATCGACGGGTGTTCTGCCGCTCAGCGGCCGCGAGGTGAGGATTGTCTGCCCGGGCGCCGCCGGGGATCGCAGCCGGCGTGAGCCCGCCCGGCGGCATCGCCACGATCCCACTGTGCTGAACAAGGACCTCTTGACGTGCTAAATACCGGCTAGCAGCCGTGCTAAAGTTGGCCTACGGGCTGTGCTAAATGAGGTTAAGGATTCCTGTAGACGTGCCGGACTACCTCCTACGGCTGATCGACCCGCTGCTCGACGAGCTCACTGCCGATCACCCGGCCGTTCTTGTCGTGGGCCCCCGCGCCTGTGGCAAGACAACCACCGGTCGTCGGCATAGCGCTGGCCGACTCCGCCTGGACCGACCGGCTGAGGCAGCGGTCGCGCGCGCGGATCCTGACGCCGCCATAGCCGACGGCCCCTTTCCGCTCCTGATCGACGAGTGGCAGGTCGTGCCCGAGGTGCTCGGCGCAGTCAAGCGAGCCGTGGACGAAGGCACCGCGCCTGGACGTTTCGTGCTCACCGGCTCCACCCAGGCTGACCTCACCGCAGCGGGGTGGCCCGCCACCGGAAGACTTCTCCGGGCCGGGATGTACGGGCTCACCGAGCGAGAGATTGAGGGCCGGGCGGCACAGACTCCGTTCCTCGACCAGCTCATGACGGGCGGCCTTGACCAGTTGTCTGTATCCGGTACAGCACCGGATGTGCGCGGCTACCTGGCCCGGGCATTGCGTGGCGGCTTCCCGGAGGTTGCCCTGGCCGACAGCGAGCGCGCCCGGCGGCGATGGCTCTCCAGCTATGTCGACCAAGTCGTCTCCCGCGACGTGTCGCTGGTCGGTGCGGTGCGTGACCCCATGCGCCTGCGCCGCTATCTGCAGGCGATAGCTGCCAGTACCGCGGGCATCCCAACCCTGAAGACCCTTATCGACGCCGTGGGGATCGACCGGTCCACGGCGGAGTCCTATGACGCCATGCTGGAGACCTTGTTCTTCACCGAGCGACTCCCCGCTTGGTCGGCGAACCAACTCAACAGATTGATCCGCCTGCCGAAGCGGCACCTCGTCGACCCCGCATTCATGGGCCCACTGCTCGGTGTCGACATCCGGGCCGTCATGCGCGACGGAGACCTGCTGGGGCGGGTTCTGGATAGCTTCGTGGTTGCCCAAATACGCGCTGACTGCGTAGTCAGCGACCTCTCGCCACGGTTGTTCCACGTACGCGACGCGAACGGCCGGCACGAAGTTGATGTCCTGGTGGAGTTCGCGGATGGCCGGGTTGCCGGCTTCGAGGTGAAGGCTGACGCGGCCCCAGGACCAGACGCAGCCCGGCATCTGCGGTGGCTCAAGGACGCGATCGGTGACAGGTTTGCCGCAGGCGTCGTCCTGCACACGGGCCCGCGGCCATTCCGCCTCGAGGAGGCCATCGTCGCCCTGCCCATCTGCGTGCTTTGGAGTTGAGTCTTCACGGCAGAACCCGGCCGCCTCGACGTGGAGGCGCGCTGCTCGCGGGAGTTGGCGGTCGCTTTGCGTTACGGATCGGTCTTTTGAGGCAGCGGCGCTGCGCGATCAGCAGCGCGGACGCAACCAGCTGGCCGGCCCGAACTAGACGGCCAGGTGCCTGCCGACACGGTTAGGGTCATGCACCGGCAGGGAGTCGCGCTCCGCGGCCCCGGCGGCGGATCGCCGTTCCTGCGCCGGTAGCGCTCGGAGCAGCGTTGGCAGTCGCGCCCGAGGCCCTTACCATGAACCCAGGTGTGCCGGGAAGCCTGGTCGGTGTGGTTCAGACAAGCTGCGGAGCCGACCATGAGTGCCGACACATTCTTGACCTTGTTGCCCCTGTCAATCCCGTTGCGACCGTGCTGCTTGCGGAAGGGTTGCCGGAGTCGGCCCGCGGCCGCCAGGTGGGGCGGTGGGCGACAGCGCATCAGCAGCAGGTGCTGGCGATGAGCCAGAATGACGCACCGCGGCATGGATGGCGATGGAGGTCGCTGCGGCGCCTGGGATTTGACCGCAACCCGATGAGACGGGGCACTGACCGGATCCAGGCGATCATCCGAGTGGGGTTGCTCGTGGTGTTCCTGGCCGGTGCCCCGGCCGCCGCCGTTTATGCCGGTCACGTGATCTATCTCTCTGGCATGCGGGCCGAGCGGGCGGAGGCGGCGGCCTGGCACCGTGTGCCCGCAGTAATCCTCCGGGTGACGCCGACAGCAACGGGCTGGTCGCGCTCCGCAGCGTCCGCGCTGTTGTCGGTACAGTGGGTGAGGACAGACGGATCCTGGGGGACGGGCAAGATCACGGGCGCTAAGACCGCGCTAGCAGGCGGCACCACCACCGTGTGGGTCGATGCAAAGGGCCGGCGGGCTCACCTACCCCTCACACGCACGGAAGTGATCACTCAGGTGATTCGCGCCGCTGTCGCAATACCTGTTGCCCTTGCATTGCTGCTGGCTGCCATCTACGGGGTGATCTCACTCCTGCTGGACAAGCACCGGCTGGCCTGCTGGGAGACGGACTGGTCGGCGACGGAACCGCAGTGGACCCGTTCCATGCCGCCGGACAATGGGCAATGAGCCTGGAAACCATGGTTCCCGCAGCGCGGGGAGAGAGGCGGCCCGGCCGGTTGCTGCCATGGCGCGGGCGTGCACAGACCGATGGCCATGCCGATGCGCTGGGCGGAGGGTCCCGGAGACGTCAGCGTTGCTCGTCGCTGAGCCGGGTGAGCTCCAGGTCGAGGCCGCGCTGCAGCCGCTGGCGGGTCGCCTGGCTGACGGTGCCGCTGTCGTAAAGGCGGGCAAGCTCGGCGTTCTCGGCGGCATTGAGATTGCGGCGCAGATCCCGCTCGGTCAGGCCATCCGGCTCCGGTCCACGGCTGCCGTCAGCGTGCGCGCGGATGCGCCCGATGCCGGCCTGCAGGCTGGCGCGGACCCGGTCGATCACGGCATCTGGGGCGGCGTCACTGCCGGCGAGCTCATCAAGCCGGGCCAGGGCCGCCTCGGCCAGGCGCAGCTGGGCGATGGTTTCCTCATGGCGGGCGGCGGCCGGGCGGGCGATCCCGGCGAACCGGGCCAGCGGCTCCAGAGTGAGCCCTTGCACGATGAGCGAGACCACAATGACTGCGGTGGCCAGCACCAGGATCAGGTCACGCCGCGGCAGCGGGGCGCCGCTGGCTGACACCAGCGGAATGGACAAAGCGGCGGCCAGCGGCACGACGCCTCGGGTGCCTGCCCAAGACACTACGGCGGGCACCGGCCACGACGGGCGCCGGGTGCCGCTGCGCCGCTGGAACAGCAATGACAACGGGAAGACCCACAGGATCCGTGTCGCGATCAGCGTCCCGGTCATCGCGAGCGCTTGCGCTGGCCACGCATCGGTATGCGACAGCGCCCGGATCAGGGCGGGCAGCTGCAGGCCGATTAGGCTGAACACCACGCTTTCCAGCAGGAAGATAATCGTCTGATAGACCGAGTGGAGCTGCAGCCGGGTCTGGGCGGTGGTGATCCGCGCCCGCCGCGCGCCGATGGCCAGCCCGGCGACGATCACCGCCATTATGGGCGAGACATGAACTGCCGCGCCGAGCACGTACGCCGCATAAGGGGTGATGAGGGCCAGCACGGTTTCCAGCACCGGGTCGGTGACCTGCCGCCGCACAGCAATGACCCCGGCCGCGATCACTCCCCCTACTGCTGCACCGCCAGCAGCCAGGACCGCGAATTGCCCGGCGCCGTGCAGCAGCACGCTATCGGCCGCGGCGCCGGCGGCTGTCCCGGCGACCGCAAAGGAGACCGCGATCTGGAAGAGCACCAGGCTGGTCGCGTCGTTGAAAAGGCTCTCCGCCTGCACCAGCGTCTGCACCTTGGGCGGCAGTGACAGCCGCCGCCCAAGTGCGCTGACCGCCACAGGGTCTGTGCTAGCCAGCACCGCCCCCAGCACGAAGGCCATGCTCGCCGGCACAGCCGTCACCGCCCCCGCCACCGCTGCCACCGCGGCCGCCGACGCCAGCACCAGTCCCACAGCGAGCACGATCACCGGCCGCCACACCGCCTGAAGATCACGCCACGGCAGTTCCTCGCTGGCCGCATACAGCAACGGCGGCAGGACAACCAGGCTGACCAGATCGGGTGTCACGCGGACCGGCGGGACACCCGGCACCAGGCCGACGACGAGCCCGGCAATCACCAGCAAGGAGGGAGCCGGGACACGAAGCCGACCGGCGAAAGCCGCGACCACCGTGCCCAGCACGACTAGCAGCAAGACGGTCTCGACACTGCGCACGCCGCCTACCTCGCCCGCTCGATCGACATAGTTGTTGCCGACCAGACTTCCCGGCGCGCCACCACCAGCCTACCGGCATCGCCGTTATACGGTGAAATCGAGCCAGTGGGGGCAGTGAGGCCTGTGTGTGTGCCGTTACGGGCGCGGGGGCAGTGACAGGCGAGGGCGGGCCGTGGGGAGCGGGCGGGGCACGTACGATCGTGCCATGCCTCATCGCCTCGCGGCCGGCAGCGCCAGCGATCTCGTGCGGGCCGAACGCGACATCCGCGGCCGGATCGGTGACCAGCACCTGGACTTCGCCGCGATGGCGGCGGTGTCCAACATCTACCGCGCGGCCAATGTGATCCGGCACCACATGGAGCAGAAGGTGCTGGCCGACGAGGACCTGTCCTGGGCCGCGTTCACCGTGCTGTTCGTGCTGTGGATCTGGGGCGACCAGCAGACCCGCCATCTCGCCTCCGCGGCCGGGGTGACCAAGGGGACGCTCACCGGAGTGCTGAAGACGCTGGAGAAGCGCGGCCTGACCCGGCGGCGGCCGCACGACGCCGACGGCCGGCTGGTTCTGGTCAGCCTGGAGCCCAAGGGGCTCAGCGTGATCGAGCGGCTGTTCCCGGCGTTCAACATGGGCGAGGCGTTCGTCAGTGCCAGCCTGACCGAGCAGGAGAAGAACCAGCTCGCGTCGCTGCTCCGCAAGATCATCCGGTCCGTAGAAGGCTGACGCGCGTTGCTCGAGGGAGTTGCCGGTCGCTTTGCGTTACGGATCGGTCTTTTGAGGCACCGGCTGCTGCGCGATCAGCAGCGCGGACGCGACCAGCTGGCCGGCCCGCTCCCGTGCGCCAGGCTCCTCGGCGTAGGTCTCTGCCAGGAACCGGTCCGGGTCGTATCCCGCCTGCGCGACCTCCTCGCGCCCGCCAACTTCCAGCCACAGCCTGAGCAGCTCGCCATCGGCCTCGGGGTGGAACTGGACGGCCAGGTGCCTGCCGACCGAGAACGCCTGGACGCCCACCTCGTTGCGCGCCAGCAGCCTGGCCTGCGGGGGCGGCACGCAGCGGTCGCCGTGGAACTCCAGCCAGGGGCCGGGCGGGATCAGCCCGGGGTCGAGCGAGTCGATCAGCGACCAGCCGATCTCCTTGCGGGGCGCGGGCTCCACCCGGCCGCCGAACGCGGAGGCCACTGCCTGCGCGCCGAAGCAGATCCCGAGCACGGGCACGCCCGCCTCGTCCGCCTCCCGCAGCCAGGTCAGCAGGTCGGCGATCCAGGCCCGGTCCGGGCTGTCGTCATACACCGACCAGATGGCGCCGAGCACGATGATGTGATCGACGCCGCCGAGCGCGGGCAGCGGGCCTTCCTTCGGGAACATATGCACGTCGAGCTCGGCGCCGTGCGCCTCGAACGCCTCCCCGATGAACCCGGCCAGGTCCTCTTCATGAAAACGGACGACGACGACTCGCATAGAAACCTCCTACCGCACGGTCGCATCTGCCGTGCCGCCGCCGCAAGCCGGATATCGCGGCGCAGGCCCGCCATCCCCGGCCCGCAAGCCCGTCGTCACTTTGCGGCCAGCCCGCCATCCCGCTGCGGTCGGCCCGCCATCCCGCTGCGGCCGGCACCCCTGACCCCTCCATTGCCGAGTCGCTCGTTTGGTGCCAAACTATCTGCATGGCCGGGGCTGTCGACCTCACCGATCTCGACATGTGGGCGCGGGGCGTCCCGTACGGCGAGTTTGCCCGGCTCCGGCGCGAGGCGCCGGTCGCGTGGCAGGGCGAGGCGTGGCCGAACTCGGGTTTCTGGTCCGTGTGCGGGTACCAGGACATCGTCACCGCCAGCCGGGACGTGGCCACTTTCTCGTCCGCGCGCGGGATCTCCTTCGAGGAGCCGAGCGACGCCGACATGGAAGCCCGCCGCACGATCATCGACACCGACCCGCCCGATCACACCAAGCTCCGCAAGATCGTTTCTTCCAGCTTCACGCAGCGGGCGGTGGCGGTCTATCAGCACTTCGTCGAAGGGCTCACCGAGCAGGTCCTGGACGCCGGCCTGACCGGGGGCGAGCTCGACTTCGTCGACGCGGTCGCCAAGGAAGTCCCGATCCGGGTGCTGGCCCGGATCATGGGCCTGCCCGAGGCCGACCTGGACCAGTTCATCGATCTCGGCGACCGGCTGATCGCCAACACCGACCCGGAGATCACCGACGTGGTCTGGGGCCGGGACGACACCGACGCCTACCGGAGGTTCCCGTTCCGGAGCCCGTACGGCAAGCAGCTGTGGGACCTCGGCCGCGAGGTCGTCGCGCAGCGGCTCCGCGATCCCGCCGACGACCTGCTGTCCACCCTGCTGCGGGCCGAGGTCGACGGCGACCGGCTGACCGAGACCGATCTCGACAACTTCTTCTCGATCCTCGTGGTCGCCGGGAACGAGACCACCCGCATCGCCATCGCCCAGGGGGTGCTGGCGTTCTGTGAGCGCCCGGAGCAGTGGGACCGGCTGCGGGCCGACCCCGGCCTGCTGGCCACCGCCACCGATGAGGTGCTCAGGTGGAGCTGCCCGACCCACTTCATGCGCCGGACGGCGGCTGCGGACACCGAGCTGGGCGGCGCGGCGATCCGGGCCGGCGACAAGGTGGTGCTCTGGTACGTGTCGGGCAACCGGGACGAGGCCGAGTTCGACGACCCGGACACCTTCGATGTCGGCCGCTCCCCCAACCGGCACCTCAGCTTCGGCCGCGGCGGCCCGCATCTGTGCCTGGGTGCCCACCTGGCCCGGCTGGAGGTGAACGTCATGCTCGCCGCGCTGGCCCGGCGCGTGGCCAGGTTCGAGCTGGCCGGGCCGCCGCGCCGGATCCGGTCGAACTTCACCAACGGCCTGCGGGAGCTGCCGGTCCGGGTGACGCCGGCCTGAGCCGGACAGGGGCGGCCACTTCGCGGCGTTCGAGCAGCCAGCCGCGTTCATCCAGGAGGTGCGCGCCGCTTTCCGATCTTTCCGCTGAACCCTGGATAGCCCTGTAACCTGGGGAAACTTGTGACGACACGGGCGGACGGGGTGGTGACGCTTGGCACGGCGGGAACGTCGCGGACGGCGTCTGGCGGGCCGGAAAGCGCGCCGTCTCGTCGCGGCGGCCACACTGGGCACGATCGTGACGGCTGGCACCGCGGCCGCGGTGAGCGCGGTCCCGGCCACCGCGGGAACGGTCCGTTCCGGCGTGGGAGCAGGCCGGGCCACGGTGCAGGGCCGCGGTGCCGCGGCGGCGGCCGCCGCCGCAGGAGCGGTAGACCGCCCGGGCGGTTTCTGGTACGGGACGGACAGCGCCGCGATCCCGGTCTCCGGGCCCGCGCCTTTCCGCGAGCCGGTGATCGGCGGGGCCTACGGCGGGTACATCGGGATGGCCGGCAACTGGGCGAACCTCGCCGGGTGCCACAAGATCGTCGTCTGGTCCGCGGCCAACAGCGCGCAGGCCAACGCCAACTTCGCCCGCCACCGTGGCATCGGCACCGGCGTGTACTGGTTCATGGGCGGGCCGGGCGTCGACCCGCACTACAACGGCACGGCCAGGGAGGCGAACGCCTGGGGGCGGCGGCAGGCGGCGCGGGCTGTGGCCGACGCGGCGAAGCTGCACGTGAAGTATCCCGTAGTCTTCATGGATATCGAGATCCCGGGGCACGCGCCCGACTACACCCCCGCGCCCGACAACGGGTGGAACACCGTGTACACCTCGGCGTGCAGCGGCGTGGCGAGGGCGAGCTTCATCCCTCCGAACG
>WNGR01020910.1_pt1 | contig 11485 bp, 10 predicted proteins | sample 5407581 | NCBI WGS metagenome assembly WNGR01 (sample SAMN13153383, study PRJNA577476) | soil metagenome | isolation source: 80 cm soil or saprolite under Garry oak tree replicate 2 | place: USA:California | collected 2016-06-15
CCACCGCGATCGGACAGCGCGCCCAGGCTGGTGCGCGCAAACTATATCAAATCATCACCGACAAGCGCGCGTCGGATCACACCAGCTCGATTGGCGGGATCGAGAATGCAGATGCTTCGCTCGCAGCAACGGCGTCGCGCGACACATTTACGCCGGATGATCTGCAGGCGGATTGGCGCGGCGTGCCCTAACGGCAAATCAGGCCAGGGAACCATGTCGATTGTGATCCGGCAATATCGCTTTCGGTCTCCCGAGATCCTATATATGGCTGTGGGATCGAGCGCGGGACATGATGACGATCGACGAAATCAGGGATAATTTTGAGCTGCTGGACGATTGGGACGACCGCTATCGGTATGTCATCGAACTCGGCCGCACCCTGGCTCCGATGTCCGAAGCCGAGCATTCCCCGACCAACAAGGTGCAAGGCTGCGCCAGCCAGGTTTGGCTCTCCAAGCAGATCGACCGCGGCAACGGCGGCGAACCGGTGCTGAATTATCTCGGCGACAGCGACGCGCATATCGTGCGCGGACTGATCGCAATCCTGCTGACACTTTATTCCGGCCATAGGCCGCAAGAGATTCTTGCCACCGACGCCATCGCGCTATTCGACGAATTCGGATTTCGCGAGCACCTGACGCCGCAACGCTCCAACGGCCTGCGCGCCATGGTCGAGCGCATTCGCTCCGACGCGCGCGAAGCGGTTGCCGCGGCCTCCTGACAGTTCACTGTTACCGTTGAGAGAATTCGCGCCGCCGGGCCGGCCATAGGCCTTGCGCGGCCAAAGCTATTTCCGCCGCCGCCGTTGTTGGCCAAGCCCCATTTTTTTGGCGAGTTGGGAACGCGCCACCGCATAATTCGGCGCGACCATCGGATAATCCGCCGGCAGGCCCCATTTGTCCCGGTATTGTTCCGGCGTCATGCTGTATTGCGTGCGCAGATGGCGCTTCAGGGATTTGAAGCGCTTGCCGTCCTCAAGACAGACCAGATAGTCCGGAGTCATCGATTTCTTCACGGAAACGGCAGGTTTGGCGGGCTCGAGAGGCGCTTCGACCCGGCCTGTCGAGACCCGCAGCAGGGCCGCGTGAATTTGGCTGATCAGGGCCGGGATTTCGGAAGCCGGCGTCGGATTATTGCGCAGATAGGCCGACACGATGCTCGCAGTCAGGTCGATGAAATTCTTGCCGGCAGCGTCGGTCATGGCCTGAACCTTCCATAGATCGTAATCACGCTCGGAACTTGTGGATCGGAAAGTATCCGGCGCCAACCAATACGCTTTCGGAACCTTCCACTACTGTCGAATATGAGCGGATTGCTGCTGACGTGACAAGAACAACGGCACTCTATTTTTCGAGGCAGGTTCGCCGGAAGTACACCTCGTCATGAACGCTGGTCGAGATGCGCGCGCAGTTCATCGATGGACGCGAATCGCATCAAGCCTTCGGGCAATTGCGCCTCGATCGAGCCGTCGGAATACAACGAATAGGCCATTCCATCGACCACACCTGATTTGAGAATCGTCACCGGCGGCTGGTCTTGCGTGGGCGGAGGGGAACGATCTGCCGCAGCTGCCCCGGCGTTTGCCTCGGTAAACGCCGGTGGCGTCCGACCGCGACGGCGCGGCGCTGGGGCATCGCCCCTCGAACGTTCCGGTTTTGGCCAGGCATCGTCGAACGATGGCGGCGGAACCTCGCTTGATTCGGGACGCGGCTCTGGACCGAGATCAGCCTCGGGAGGATCGCTCATTCGCCCCTGAGCACGCTCGCGATCTTTCCGCGATGATGAGGAAAACAGCAGATTACGCCGCGGCTTGGCGGCTGGCGCGGCCTCCACCGGCTCTGGCGCGGACGGCCCGCGATCACGCGCCGCGGCCTCCTGCCATGGTGCGGAGGATGGCGCCGGCAACTCTGCATGGTCTACTTCTTCCACGGACGGCAGGTCCCGGCTGAATGAGAAACCGCCCTTTTCCGGGGCCTGATCGCGCGGGGCGCTTGGAGCTGCCCTGGTTCCCGCCGGAACACCAAGGCCGAGCCGCAATGCTATTTTCTTCAGTTCCCGAACGACTGCCCAGAGGCTGAGCATGATCGCCCCGGCGCAAGCCGCGACAGTACCCGACAGAATCAGGGTATTGCCGAAACTCAGGTCCATCTGGATGCCAAGACCGACCGTGAGGAGACCGGCCAATAGCACGCCAATCCCACCGATCAACAACACAACCATCATCAAATTCACCCCCGGCTGCGCCCGAAATGCTCGCAAGCCGCCAAGGCAACGATACCGTCATATTGTGCACACCGCCAACGGACAAATGTGGGTGCAGTTCCCGCAAAAGACTCCATTGACCGACCTTAAATCCGATCCGCAGCACCAATTGGGCACGTCAATTTTTTTGCTTCGCGGCGATTGTTGCACTGCATCAGGAAAATTAAGCCACAATTCCCAATTACTTGGTAAGGGAACTGCGCTATATGGATGCCGGGGAATGAGGCTCAAAGCGCTTACGCTGGGCCATAAAGGGACTCCGGGTTACCAATAGCCATGTCATCCATTACGACTTCGGCCATCGACACGCCCTCGCGGCGCTCGGTCGAGCGGACTTGCGACGACCTCGCCATCATCGTGCTGGCGGCGGTCGGATTGATCGCAAGCCTCACCTTTCGCGATTATGGATTAGGCTGGGACGACTACACCCACGCCGAATATGCCGATCTGCTGTTGCGCATGTATGGTTCCGGTTTCAAGGATACCGGGGCGCTGTCGTTCGCCAATCTCTACATGTATGGCGGCGGCTTCGACATGGTTGCCGCGCTGCTGCACAAGGTCATCCCGCTCGAACTGTTTGAAACTCGCCGCCTGCTCGGCGCGTTCGTCGGTGTGATCGGTCTTGCGGTGACATGGCGGCTCGGCCGGCGAGTCGGCGGCCCGCTTGCGGGGCTCGGAGCGCTGCTGATGCTGGCGCTGTGTCCGACCTTCTACGGGCATATGTTTATGAATCCGAAGGATGCGCCATTCGCCGTTGCGATGGTGATCCTGATGCTGGGCCTTGTCCGTCTGGCCGAGGAATATCCTTCGCCCTCGCCGCGGACCATCCTGATCGTCGGTCTTGGCGCCGGACTGTCGATCGGTTCGCGCATTCTCGGCGGGCTCGCGCTCGTTTATGCCGTTGCCGGCTTCATGCCGCTGTTGCTGGAGGAAATTCATACTCACAGCGCGCGCGAGGCTGCTCACCGCTTCGCACATGTTGTCTATGTGCTGCTGCCCGGCCTGGTCCTCGGCTACCTCGTGATGGGGCTGATCTGGCCGTGGTCGATCATGGAGCCGGCCAATCCCTTCCATGCGCTGACGTACTTCTCGCACTTCTTCGAGAAGCCATGGAAGGAAATGTTCGATGGCGCGCTGGTCTCAGTGCCTGACATGCCATGGTCGTATCTGCCAACCCTGTTCGCGCTGCAGCTTCCCGAAGTACTGCTTGGTCTGGCGATCGCCGGTGTCGTGGGCACGTTCATGTCGCTGTCGCGCACCGATGTATCGGCCCGCCGCAAGACCATCCTGCTGATGCTGACGCTGGCGGCCACGCTGCCGCTCGTGGTCGCGATGGTGAAACGCCCGGCGCTCTACAACGGCATCCGCCATTTCATTTTTGTTATTCCACCGATGACGGTGCTCGCCGGCACAGCGTTCGCGCAGGGAATGAACTGGCTGAAGGAAAATCGTCGCAGTTGGCAGCCCGCAGCCTTGGCCGTTTTCGCGTTCGGCCTGTTGTTGCCGCTCGGCGAAATGATCCGGTTGCACCCCTACCAATATACGCACTTCAATCATATCGCCGGCACGGTTCGATCGGCCGACAGCATGTTCATGCTGGATTACTGGGGCCTCGCGCTGAAGCAGGCATCCGATGGCCTGCGCGAGGAACTGATCGAGCGGCAGGAAGCCCCGCCGCGGGGACGCAAATGGAAGGTCGCGGTGTGCGGTCCGCAGCGTCCAGCGCAAGTAGCCCTCGGCCCCGACTTCACGATCGGCTGGGATAGCCATGCGGCCGACTTTGCGATGACGCTCGGCGAGTTCTACTGCAAGGGTCTGACCGCGCCGGTGATGGTGGAAATCAAGCGCGATGACGTGGTGTTCGCGCGCGTCTACGATATCCGCGGGCGCAGCATTTCCAGCCTGCTGGCAATTCCGGCGCCGTAGAGCATGATCCGGAAAAGTGGGCACCGATTTTCCCTCGCGACAAACGCGAAGCGTTTGCGCGGAGATCATGCTCAAACAAAAAGATAGAGCGGGATGACGATTCGAAGAAAAGTCATCCCGCTCTAGGCGCGCAAAACCTGGTTGGAATGGCATAACTGCCACGCGAACCCCGTGCCTTGCTGCGAAACAAGCGCGGGACTAGTCTTGCTGAGCATATCAACGATCGATACGGGAGAACCGATGATGTCACCAGCGGAAGCTCGCCTGAAGGAAGTGCCGTCGGACATGACGGAGGCTGAATGGAACCAGCGGGTCAATCTCGCCGCCTGCTATCGTCTGATCGCGCATTATGGCTGGGACGATCTGGTCGATACCCATATCTCCGCGCGGGTGCCGGGACCGGATCATCATTTCCTGATCAACCCCTATGGCTTGATGTTCGACGAGATCACGGCGTCGAGCCTGGTCAAGGTCGACCTCGACGGCAACCAGCTCAGCAAGAGCGATTACAGCATCAACCCTGCGGGTTTCACCATCCATTCGGCGATTCACGAAGTGCGCGAGGATGCCGGCTGCGTGCTTCATCTGCACACGCCCGACGGCACCGCGGTGGCGAGTTGCATGGAAGGCCTGCTGCCGCTGAACCAGACCGCGCAGCTTGTCACCCACGATCTCGCCTATCACGACTATGAAGGCATCGCGCTCGATCACGACGAACGCCCGCGCCTGCAAAAGGACCTCGGCAACAAGAACCACATGCTGCTGCGCAATCACGGCACGCTGACGGTCGGCCGCTCGGTCGCCTCCGCCTTCGAGCGCATGTTCCATCTGGAACGGGCCTGCACCATGCAGGTACGTACCCGCATGCTGGGCCCGACCGCCTATCCGGTCGAGCAGGCCGTGGTGGACAAGAACGCCAGCCTGTTCACGGACCCCAACCGGCTGGAACTGCGCTCGACGATGCTGGTATGGCCGGCGCTGCTGCGCAAGGTCGACCGGCTCGATCCCAGCTACAAGAATTGAAAACCTTATAGTTTAGGTGTAGGATTGCTTCCAACGACCTCTGCACTTCCATTCAAAACGCCGCCCAATTCCGGGCGGCGTTTTTATTTGAGTTGGGGCGTGGGCGCGCAAAGCGTGGCCTGCGAAGGCGCGGCAGATCAATTGAGTGCACTGGACCGTAATTCTTGTCACCGTAATTCTGGACACTTCAGTGAGCCGAACACGATAAGCAGGATTCCATGCGATGACTGACTTCGATGACATGTTAAAACGAGCTGAAGACGGTGATCCAACTGCTCAGGGTTTCCTCGCTCACGCGTTTTTCAACGGTGAAGGGGTAGCTGAGAACAAGGAGGTTGCCCGTTACTGGCTTCTGAAAGCCGTTGCTGGCAAGGATCCCTGGTCTCTCACGGTTCGCGCCATAGAGCTTCGTTCAATGGGAGATCCCACGAGCCTGACTGAAAGTGCTCGGCTCTTAGAGATAGCTGCTGGCAAAGGGAACGCGGTTGGACACTTCACGCTCGGACTGCATCTTCTTGAGGGTATAGGCATTGAGAAGGACGCACATCGCGGAGTGGCTGAATTGCTGATGGCCTCCTTTGCAGGATCTACCGATGCAGCAGAGTTATTTAACAAGTACAAAGTTACCGTTTCCGAAAAATATTGGCCCCTTGTGTTCGATCATGTTCGCTGGCCGATCCTGACTTTTGTAATGGGCCCCCTCGTAGATGGACACCTCGATGGCCTTACGCAAAATCGATTAGAAGATGATGGTACAAACAATGCTCCCTGGCTTCAGTACGAAAGGGAGGTCGCGGATGGTCTATTTGTAAATCATTCGGAAAACAATTTTGCCCTCGATCAGATCTTTGGCGATCACGTTACAATCAATAGCATCCTTGTTGGGAGGGCGATCGTTGCGGGACAGCCCGTGGCAGCGACATCGATTAGCTTTGGCAACGTTCTGCTTCCAACCGGCTATCCCCCGTTTTATCGACCAACGGATGACGCACTGAACTTTGTCACAAGTACTATCGGGGGGCTCGAAGCCCGTAAGTGGGTTCGATGGATGTATCAAAGCTTTTGATCGGGCTGCGATGCAGCGCATAGTTGATTGGTCACTTCATTTTTCCTGGACCAAGTTGTTTGGAAAGAATTTCATGCATGGGCTTGATCGGAGCTACAAGAATTGAAAGCTTGAAGATTTCGGTGTAGCATTGCTCTCAACGACCCCTGCACTACGAAGCAAAACGCTGCCCAATTCCGGGCGGCATTTTATTTAGACGTGATGCCTCGTGTCCTGGACGCGGTGCAGCGTTCTTCACGCTGCTCCGCAGAGCCGGGACCCATACTTGCGGTCGTTATGTTATGGGCCCCGGCTCTGCGGAGCACCACGCCGCTACGCGGCGCAGTGCACCCGCAAGAATTCGCGCCCACGAACGAATGCCCTTGTGGAAGCTTTGCAGGTCGTATTTTTCGTTCGGAGAATGGATGTTGTCATCGTCCAGGCCGAAGCCCACCAGCACCGTGTCGAGACCGAGCGTGCGCTTGAAATCCGCCACGATCGGGATCGAGGCGCCGGAACCCATCAGGACCGTTTCCTTGCCCCACTCCTCGGTCAATGCGCGCTTGGCCGCGACGAGCGGCTTCATGTTCCAGTCAAGCGCAATGGCCGGCGCGCTGGAATGGTCGCCAAACTCGGCTGTGCAGTCTTTCGGCAGCCGCGCGGAGACGTAATCGCGAAACGCCTTTCGGATCTTGCCGGGCTCCTGCCCCTCCACCAGCCGGAACGAGATCTTGGCCGAGGCTTCCGCCGGAATCACCGTCTTGGAACCCTCGCCGGTATAACCGCCGATGATGCCGTTGACGTCGCAGGTCGGGCGCGAGGAGATTTGCTCGATCAACAGGCGGCCTTTTTCGCCGGCAGGCACCGAGAGCCCGATCGGTTTCAGAAAGGATTCCGGCGTCAGGTCAAGCTTCGACCACTGGTCAAGAATATCGGGCGGCAGGTCCTTCACCCCGTCATAGAAGCCCGGGATGGTGATGTGGCCGTCCTCATCGAAAAGGCTGCCGAGGATACGGGTCAGCACCCGGATCGGATTTTGCGCGCCACCTCCGAAGATGCCGGAATGCAGATCGCGATTGGCGGCCCTGATCTTGACTTCCTCGTAAACAAGTCCGCGCAGCGACGTGGTGATCGCCGGCGTATTCGGGTCCCACATGCTGGTGTCGCAGACCAATGCGAAGTCGGCCTTGAGGTCTTCCTTGTTCTTTTCGAGAAACGGAACGAAATTTTTCGATCCGATTTCTTCTTCGCCTTCGATCACGATGGTCACGTCGACCGGCAGCGAACCCGTGACGGACTTCCAGGCCCGGCAGGCTTCGACGAAAGTCATGAGCTGCCCCTTGTCGTCCTCAGCACCGCGCGCGACGATGATTTTTCGCCCGTCGGCATGGTCCGTAACAGCCGGTTCGAATGGCGGACGATGCCAAAGATTGAGCGGATCGACCGGCTGCACATCGTAATGACCATAGAACAATACGTGTGGCCGCCCGTTTCCCTTCGCGCCGCCATTGGGTTTGGCGACGATGGCGGAATGACCGGCCGTCGGCCGCACCTCCGTCGCGAAGCCGAGCGACGCGATATCCTTGGCAAGATGATCGGCCGCCGCCTTGCAATCCCCGGCGAAAGCCGGGTCCGCCGAGATCGATTTGATCCGCAGCAGGGCAAACAGCCGCTCAAGGCTGTTGTCGAAATCGGCATCGATGCGGTCGAGGACCGGCTGAAGTTGCGGCGCGTTGGACATTCTCATCTTCCCTTGGCTAGCGGGGTTGCCTGCATGTCAGGTTGTAACTCGCCAGCCGCCGGAGACAAGGCGCAAGCAGTGCCCTCCGAAGTCGGATGCAGGATGTGCCAGGCCAATCCTCCCGCAATCACGGCGGCGGCAGCGAGGTTGTTGCCGTAGGCCTGCAGATCCTTTGGAAAAATCGGAAACGACAGGCACATCAGACTTCCCGCGACCGCCAGCACGGCCCAGGTGCCCACCCGCATGGCGTGACGTGGATCGTAGGCTGCCCGGTGTATCAGGATGGTCATCGGGAAGAACAGCCACAGGAAATAATACTGCCGGGCCAACGGCGACGCCACCGTCATCAGGCAGAACAGGATACCCAGTTCTTCGGCATTCGAGCGTGGTGTTGTCCGCGAACGGGCCGGCATGACCGCGACGTATCCAAGCCCGATCGCCAACGATACCGCGAGCACGATCCAATTCGCTGTCTTGAAATCGAGATCGACCAGATTCATGTATTGCGGCGGCTTGGCCGGATTATCCTGGTTGTAATTGACCGGGCGCGTCAGCCGGTGCGTCACCGCGATAATGGACTGGTTGACCCAGGACCAGTTCTGCTCGGCGCGCTGCCCGAAGCCCTGCTCCGAGCTGGATCCAACCATTCCCTGAAACCATGTCTTCAGTTCGGAAACGTTGTGCTGAAAACCACGCACCGGAGCCGGAACCACGAACAGAAAGATTCCGAGGAAGACAATCATGCCTGCGGCTGACGCCCATTGCCTGCGCCAAAGCAGATAAGGAAACACCGCCACCGGGAAAACCTTGATGGCGGCAGCCAGCGCAAACATGCTTCCCGACATCCACGGGCGCCCGTGCTGCAGCAGCCAGAACCCAAGCAACATCATCGCCAGCAGAATGAGATTGGGTTGCCCGAGATCGAACATGTCGAAAACAAAGGTTACCGTAACGAAGCCCGGCAGCGCCGCCAGCCAGGGGCCGGGTATTCGCCCCGAGCCCGTCATCGCGTTCGAGAATTGAGCCGTCATCCACCACGCCGCCGCGTTGAGAGCCGACAGGCATAGATAGAGAGGTATCTTGCCGAAATAGCTGGGTATCGCGAGCAGGACCGCGGGCAGCGGCGGATAGATGAATTCGAAATAGGCATTGGGATCGCTGGGATAGAGATCCCTGCCCTGCAGGACCTGCTGCCCGGCCCAGAACCAGAGCGGATAGTCCTTTGTCTTTCCGTTCCCCCAAATTTCCGGAACGAGAACGTCGGCGGTCAGCGCGATACAGCAGACCAGAAAAAGAATATCGAGCGGCGCTCGCAACGACGGATATCTCAGCACACGCAACTTTCCGAAAAATCAGGAGGAGATCCCGTCGCGGCAAACAGGCGCAAAACTGCAAAGACTCTACCGTCGCAACAATCCGCCGAGCGCGCCGCGTACCAGCGCGCGGCCGACCGAACCGCCGATCGAACCGCCCATCGATTTGCCGAGATCGGCAGCCAGCCCGCCGACCACCTTGTTGGTAACCGAGCGCGTGACGCTTCGCGCGATAACCTGACCGGTCGACATCCTGCCGCGCGATACGTTGGTACCGAAAATCGTTCCGACGATCGCGCCGATCTGCCCGAGAATTCCCCCGCCTCCGCCGCCGGCGGATCCGTCCGCGGACGCGGCAGTTCCGGCCACGCGCTTCTGCAGCACCTCATAGGCGGATTCGGAATCGATCGTGGTGTCGTATTTGCCCTTTAGCGGGCTGTTGTTCATGATCGCTTTGCGTTCCTCAGGCGTGATCGGTCCGATCCGAGCCGTGGGTGGCCGGATCATGACACGTTCGACCATCGCGGGCGTGCCGTTGCCCTCGAGAAAAGACACCAGCGCCTCGCCCTTGCCCAGTTGGGTGATGACCTGCGCGGTGTCGAGCTTCGGATTGGGCCGGAACGTCTCCGCCGCCGCCGCGACCGCCTTCTGATCACGCGGGGTAAAAGCCCGCAACGCGTGCTGCACGCGGTTCCCCAATTGGGCGAGCACCTTGTCCGGTACATCGATCGGGTTTTGCGTCACGAAATAAACCCCGACGCCCTTCGAGCGGATCAGCCGCACGACCTGCTGAACCTTGTCCATCAGTGCCTTCGGCGCATCGTCGAACAAAAGATGCGCTTCGTCAAAGAAGAACACCAGCTTGGGTTTCGGCGGATCGCCGGCCTCCGGCAACTCTTCGAACAACTCAGAGAGCATCCATAGCAGGAAGGTCGCGTAAAGCCGGGGACTCTGCATCAGCTTGTCCGCCACCAGGATGTTGATCATCCCGCGGCCATCGCTATCGGTGCGCATGAAATCCTTCAGCGCCAGCGCCGGTTCGCCGAAAAAACTGCTGCCGCCCTGATTTTCCAGCACCAGAAGCTGACGCTGGATCGTTCCCACGGTCTGCTTCGAGACGTTTCCGTACTGCGTGGTCAGCCCCCTGCTCGTCGGCGACCCTGAACGCGATGTTCATCACGCCTTCCTGGACGTCGTTGAGATCCATCATGCGGGAGAGCAGCAGCGGACCCATTTCCGAAACCGTGGCGCGCACCGGATGACCCTGCTCGCCGAACACGTCCCAAAAAACCGTCGAAAACTGGTCGGGCTGGAAGCTGAGTTCCATTTCGCTGGCGCGCTTGACGATAAAATCCTTGGCCTCGCCCACCTCGGAGATGCCGGAGAGGTCCCCTTTGATATCGGCCGCGAACACCGGCACACCTGCGCGCGCAAATCCTTCAGCCATCACCTGCAGTGAGACGGTTTTTCCAGTTCCGGTAGCGCCGGTGACCAAACCATGGCGGTTTGCAAGCCCGAGCGTCAGCCAGGCGGGCTGTTCGCCCTTGCCGATGAAAATCTTCTGGTCGGTATCGGCCATCTTGTTATCGGACGTAGCCATTGCATCGCCTCTTCGCGCGCATCAGGGGTTCAACCGCGCCATAATCATACCGCATGTTGCAAGCCGATTGAAATCGGTCAACGCCATTGACGGGACAGGAAGTTCGGTTCGTCGACAAAGAGCGACCGACTTCGTTCGTTGAGCCGACGAAAGTCGTAACGAATGTGCTCGCCGCGACAATCTTTCTTAAGAATTTCTCACCCACTCTTGCATTGCTGCAACACTCGCCACGCGATCGTACTCTCGAACGCGGTCATCGCTTGTATTTAGCATCGCGGAAGGTCAAGATATTCCTGGGCAAGGACCCGGTAAATTACCGGTTGAGGGCAATATGGACGAACTAATTGCACGGCTGGCCGCAAAGGCCGGCATTGACAATGCTGTGGCTGAAAAAACGATCGGTATCATTCTCGGTTTCCTTCGCAACGAGGGTCCCTCCGATAAAGTTCAGGCATTGATCGACAAGATTCCGGGCGCAGAAACTGCAATTGCCGCCTCCAGCAATAGCGGCGGTCTTAGCAGGTTGATGGGCGGAGGCCTGATGGCGCTCGGTACCAAGCTGATGGGACTTGGTT